>ERZ1292625.3921-Hain-H41-01um-R1-3921-length-11515-cov-3_pt1 | contig 11515 bp, 6 predicted proteins | sample MGYA00564400_ERZ1292625 | MGnify/ENA primary metagenome ERZ1292625 (study PRJEB36523, sample SAMEA6512639) | groundwater metagenome | collected 2019-01-08 | study: AquaDiva: Metagenomics assemblies of 32 groundwater samples
TGCCCATCGCCGCAGCTCCCCCCTCGCGGCCATCGGACGTCCGTGCAGAAGCTCCACCGCCACCGTTTCGTTACAAACCGCCGTGCCGCTACGGTGCAGCGTGCTACCGCCGCGGCGCGGACCACCTCGCGAGGTACTCCCATCCACCTCGCTTGGGCGACGCCGGTTCTCCTGGCCCCGTTGTCGTGCCCGCGGCGACTCCCATCCCACTACTGTCTGCGCCTCACCGCGGCGTGATCGAAATCATGCCGCCATCTCCGCACCCGACGGTCGCCGCCCGCGGAGGGGCCCCCCTCGTTGCATCGGCGGCGTCCCGGGCCGTTCGCGGTGTCGAGCCGTCCTCAGTGCCGCCCGAGGGGGAGTTGATTTACACCGACGGTTGCGCCGGGGCGACCGGCAGTGGCTACAAAATGAAGTTCTGCGGCGGCTCGACGTACACGTGCAGCTGTCCGGTGTGGCGGTACCAGATGCGCAGCCCTGCCCAGCGCACGTGCAAGCATCTCGCCGAGCTCCTCGGGGAGCGCTTCGAGCGCGTGCGGTGCAGCGATGACGAGGACGATGGCGAAGGGAGCGATGTGGTGATGGCGCCAGTGCATGTGGGGCATCCACCCCCCGGGCTCCCGGCCGCGCCCGCCGTGCGCCGAGCGGCGTCCCCCTCTGGGGGTGGCAAGGTCGCCATGCCCGGCGTGCTGCTCGCACAAAAAGCCAACCATCCTGCCATCGAGTACACGGGATGGTGGATTTCGGAGAAGCTCGATGGCGTGCGGGCTTACTGGGACGGAAGTCACATGTTGTCCCGCAACGGAAACATCTTTACGGCACCTGACTGGTTCGTCGCAGGTTTCCCAGCCGGCGTCACGTTGGACGGCGAGCTCTTTGGTGGCCGGGGCATGTTCCAGACAACCGTCGGCATCGTGAAGAGCCCGGCGTCGCACTCGGGATGGCGGTCGCTTACGTTCGAAATATTTGACGTGCCGTCGAAGGGCGGAGATCCGTTCGAGTCACGAGTGGCTTTCCTTAAGACGCTGTTTCCCGGTGGAGGCGCGACGGCACACGTTCATGTCTTGGATCACGTCAAGTGCCTGGGCCGCGAGCACGTGACCCGCGAACTTGCGCGCATCGAAGCGCTGGGCGGCGAGGGCCTCATGCTCCGCCAGCCCGCCAGTAAATATGTCAACGCTCGCTCCTCCACATTGCTCAAGGTCAAGTCCATGGAGGAGTGCGACGCGATCGTGAGAGGCTATGATCCGGGCAAGGGCCGTCTAGCTGGCCGCGTTGGCGCGCTACTTGCGGAACTTGCCACAGGTAAACGCTTCTGCGTGGGGTCTGGCATGTCCGATGCCCAGCGGTTGTCACCCCCAGCTATCGGCAGTGTGATCGTCATCCGGTATCAGGAATTGACAGATGCTGGCGTGCCTCGATTCCCCGTGTACGTCGGAGTGCGCGCGGATGGTGTGTGGCCCCCTGCGTGATCCCGGTCGCAAACGACACAAGAAAAAAAGTAAAAGTGTCGTCGCATTCGACCCCTCGATTTCTTTAACGCGTTCCGATCCATCCACTGTTCAACAGGTTATCGCGCACCCTGAGCGTCCGTGTTCGTATCAGCCGACCGACGGCGTATGTCCTGTCGACTTTCAGCGGATGTCGCTTTCCCCTTTTCGACGGCTCAGGGTCCCCTTTCTATGAAGTGCGCCACGGCGATATTGGAATGTCACCCAGCCGTGCTCGAAGGGTGGACGCTCGCGAGTTGGCTGCTCAACGGAGAGGAGAGCGATGCTGAGATGTGCGTGCGCAGTGTCGGCGGCTGCTGTTCGAGGCTCCGATTGCAGTCAACTCGTGCGTTTTTGAATATCCGACCCTCGCCTGTTGTCCAAACGACGTCGTTTTTGCAGTTTCTTTTTCCAAAATGGAGATGGCTGACTGCTGCTGCGCAAAGCGGCATCCAATCGTTAGCAGCAATAGTGCAGCAAGGCGGACCGCTCGCCAACAACGACGTGACAACGGTCGGATCAGAGACTCAATTGTGCCTCGCGCAGCACGTTTTTGCGAATTCAAGCGAATTCGTGAGCACGGCCCTCGCCTCTTCCTCACTGCGGCGCCTGGATGCGACCGGGTGCGGATTCGTCACGGGTATGTGTCGTCGATTGTTTGCGGCATCGTCACCCATCGCACTAACATCCCTCGCGGTCAGTGGCACGCAAGTGGACGATCCATTTGTCTCGTTATTGTCGGTGGACGAGTCAACAATCGAGTGTCTGCACCTTCAAAAGTCGATTATTTCGGGAGTGTCCGTGGCTTCTCTCGGCCGAGCCTTTGCGGCAACGTTGACCGCCCTTGACGTTTCCGATTCTAAGAAAGTGGACTCGGTCGCGGCGCTCGCGACGTGTTCCGCGCTGACGAGTCTCAACGTTTCGCGGACCAGTGTGAGTTCTTTAGCCGAGTTGTATGACCTTCCGCGGCTTGTTTCACTCGAAGCAAGTGGCTGCTCGGAGCTGCGCGCAGTGGGCCCAGCGTTGGCCAAAAGCCGTGCTCTCCGTGTCCTTCGGCTGTCCAGATGTAGTTCGCTGACGTCCGTTTGTCTCGACGGGCTGGGCTCGATCGGCACACTCATCGAAAATAGATGTCTCGTGGTGCCCGCGGATCGAAGACGTCAGCTGGCTTGCCCGGTCGCCAAGCATTCAAAAATTGCAGCTCGTGGGCTGCGCGATGTCGACGCCGTCCGTCTCGTTACTGCTCTGTGGTGGCGGAACGCCCGGTCTGCGTGAGTTGAACGTGAGTTCCTGCGCTCTACCGAGCCTGGACGCTGTCTTCGCCCATCCTTGGCTTCGCCGTCTCGTGGCGAGAAGCATCGTCTGCGGGGAATTGCCCCAGACTGTGACCTCCAGCAGCGTCGAAGAGATGGAGCTTGAGATTATTGGTATCCACTCCACCGCTGCGCCTAGCCTGCCGTGCTTCATCGCCTCGAAATGCTCACGGTTGAATAGTCTGGTTCTCTCGGGCACGAACGTCGACCTCAGTCATCTCGACGCTCCGGCGCTCGAACACTTGAGGTTCGAAACCGGCTCCATATGTGTGCTCGACTTGTCGCGCTGCCGGCAGCTGCGAAGTATGGTGGTGGGAAAACGTGTCGTGCTCAATCATACCGGCGGCTTCGGCGGCTTGTCCTCGCTTCGTGACCTTCGATGCCTGACGGTGGAGGCCGCCGAGACGCCAACACTGACAGACTTCGCTGATCTTGCGAGCTGTGTGTCGCTGGAAACGATTGTCGTGCATGCAGCCAAAGGATTGACGAGCTTACAAGGGCTGGCCGGACTTCCTAACTTGACGCGAGTGGAGATCACGAGTGCGCCAAGGTTGAGAATGCTCGCTGACTTTAGCAATTCTCGCTGTCTTCGCGGTCTCTATGGTCCCGGTAACCGGGCCCTGACTCAGGGGGCCCTCGCGGAACTTGGCTGCATTCCGTCGCTGCAAGAACTGGACCTCACGGGCGCACCTTCGATCCACACAATTTCCTGCCTGGTGCGAAGTTGCGCGGGATTGATCGTACTCGGTCTGTCCGACTGCAGTGTGACGTCGTCGGGTCTGCTCGGTGTGCGTGACCTTTCGAGGCTTGAAGTCCTGTTAATAGACCGTTGCGCCGGGGTCGATGGGAACGTGGTGGATGAGCTGATGGCATGCAAGCGGCTCCGGCGTTTGAGCGCGCGAGGTACCCAACTGAGCGAAGTGAATTGTTTCGCGCTGCGACGTCACGTGGTGGATGTGCGCCTCCCTCGGTTGCCTGCGTTTTGCCATGTTTGTTTTTTGTGAATCCCATCACGCTAAATGTGGGAGAACATGGGAAAAGAAAACAATGTCAGGTGCAATGTGACTTGAACGATCGTCAATCGCGGAATATTCAGGATTCGTTCGGTTTCTTCCTACAGAGTAGCAGGATTGTGTGGTGTGTGTGTCGTTCGTCGTATGAGCGCCGTCGACGTCGACGGCATCATAGCTTCGCTGGTGGAGAACCGGCGGCCGCACAAGGAGGCGGTGCTGCGCGAGGACGACGTCCGCGCCCTACTGCTGGCAGCTCGTGATGCCTTCATGAGCCAGCCAATGCTTCTGGAGATACCGGCGCCCACGAAGATCGCCGGGGACATTCACGGGCAGTTCGACGACCTGCTGCGGCTCTTCGAGCTCTGCGGGCACCCGTCGCGGACCAACTACCTCTTCATCGGGGACTACGTCGACCGCGGCCGGTACGGCATCGAGACGGTGTGTCTCCTGTTCGCGTACAAGCTGAAGTACCCGGACCGCTTTTTCCTGCTGCGGGGCAACCACGAGTGCGCCAGCATCAACCGCCTCTACGGCTTCTACGACGAGTGCAAGCGGCGGTTCAACGTCAAGCTGTGGAAGCTGTTCAACGAGGCGTTCAACACGCTCCCCGTGGCGTGCATCGTCGACGACCGAATTTTTTGCTGCCATGGTGGCCTCTCGCCGGACCTCAGGACGGTGGATCAGATCCGATCGATAGTCCGTCCTTGCGAGGTGCCCGACAGTGGCTTGCTTTGCGACCTGATGTGGGCCGTGCCCGACGAAACCATTAGTGGCTGGCAAGAGTCCCCTCGCCGAGGCCTTTCCGGAGTCTTCGGTCTCGACATCGTGCAGACGTTTCTCGCAGTGAATGACTTGGACTTGGTGTGCCGCTCGCACGAGGTGCAGCAAAATGGGTACAAGTTTTGCGGCGAGGGGCGAGACATCGTGACCATCTTTAGTACCCCTGATTACTGCGGCGAGTGTGGCAATCGCGGCGCGGTGATGTCCGTGGATGAGTCGTTGATCTGTTCATTTCACTTGTTGGATCCTCTCCCAGCAGCAGCAGTCGGGCGGAGAAAGGCGTTTGTGACTTGAAAAACGCATGGTGTCGCATACTTTCCCTCACATGGCCCCGATTGGAACTCGATTCGGGTTATTTGATTAGCACATCGCCTGTTGCCAAAAATTGAATCAAGTGGACTGTAATGCCGGGGGGCGGGGCAAGCACCCCGTTAACGGGGGGCATGAACGCAAAGTTGTTCGATATGATCCTGTCAATCGTAAGAGGGCACACTGTTTGATAAGTCGGACGGGTGGAATGGCCTTCGCTGAGGGCAGCGACGCCCCCGCCTCGTCCATCTATGATCGCGTCCACAGGGGCTATAGCGAGTTATTCTACCCGGCCAACGTCAATCCAGTGACGCACCATGACTACTACTCAGCCTACCCCGTGGCGGACGCTCGTGCCGAACTGGGGAGGCACCTGCTCATTGTGGCATCCATCGAGGCACCGCTCACTCTTCGCTGTCACCGTCAGCCATCGTGCCCATTTTCAGCCACGCGTGTAATACGGTGTGGCATGTGGCTTGGCGACGAACCATGGTACTGCGTTGATTGTTTGCGAAGGCGCATGCACCCCATCGCCGAGACGTCCTCAAGGCTGGCCCGTGCTTATCGGATAGAAAATGCCGCCGCGTCGCCAGTTGACCTGGAGACGTCGTCGCAGCCGCGGTCATGGGATACGATAAGCGAGGACATCCTGGGCGTCATTTTTTCGTTCACGCCGACCTGGGTTCAGTTCTGCTGCATGGCGCGAGTCAGCAAACGCTGGCTGTCGGCCGCCAACTACGGCGGCATTGAAGCCGACGAGTTGATGAACGTCAAGCGCACGCTCATTGAAAGGCAAATCGCTCATCTGTGGCAACACTACCACGCGCGGGCGGTCGATGGCCTGCAAGTCACTGATGTACGCATTCGTCAATTTGGAGCACGCTGGAGATCGCTGTTACCTGGATCACGCGCCGCCGCTGTTGCCCATGGCAATGTCCTCAAAGAGTTCAAGCAGCAAAGGGAATTTTTTACCAAATTCATGGACTTCATGGAACGCATCACGCTCGCGCCAATTCTCGCGGCGTGGCTGATTCCGGAAACGTTGGAACAAATGACCGCGGCCTTACCATCACCCGTTGTTGGAGAAAAAAGTAGTGGCGTCGGTGCAACGCCGATGACCGTCGCCGGTGTGTTGCGCCAGTTGAGCAAGAACAACAATGTTGTGGGTGCGCTTTTTCGCAATCAGGACCATCTCGACGAACGGCTGGTGTTGGCACGAAGCGTGGTGACGTCCGAACGGTACGCAAGCGATGTGCTACAATCTTCAGGACACGTCACCAGGGATCCCGATGCGTTCGTGCAGTTTCTCCTAACGGAACGCACTCGAGCGCGCAACGTCGCAGAGGTCTACTTCTTGGCGCGGCGGGCGTTTCTTGTTTCCCAGCTAGAAGCAGTCGCAACCGGCCGCGGGACGTTGGATGATTCATTCCTAACCGAGCTGCGCGGTCGGTTTCAAAGCATTCTGCGGGAACAGCAGCCCATGCTTCGCTCCGACAGCAGCACCAGTCACCTTGTCACACGTTGGTCGAAACGAGATGAAGCTGGTCGTCGCACGGTCGAAGTCGTCATGAAGAGCGTGCCGATCCCCGTGCGCACAACATCCTTTCTTCAAGAGACCGCTGCGACCTTGTCGGCGACGGACGTTCTGATCCGTCTGGACCCGGAAACTGGATTTGTGATTTCCGTTGAAGATGGGGACGCGACGATTGGAACCTCGAAAAAGCCATTCAAGTGTTGCCGTTGCTGAACTCCATTTGATTTAGGGGAGGCGGGGATATCCGATTCTCACGGACTTCGTTCTTGGTCACCTTCCATGCGTTTGGTGTCCACGAACACAATATAATTTGAAAGTTCGTTAATTTTGTTTGGTTTTAAAGAAGAGAGCAAGTCATGTTGCCGGTGCACCGAGTGCGGCAGCTGTCGCTTGGCACTCGGCGGTCCCGCGGTCACAGTCCGTTCGTGGCGTCAACTGCTGCGTGGGCCGCCGGAGGAGCGATGTTCCCTCCGTCGCCTAACTCCTCGGCCACAACGTGCCGTCGTAGCAGCGCCGTCCGCCGTGCGTCGACTCGCGAAGAGACCACCTCACGTGAGCACCCGCGCTACAAGGACGGTGTGGAGCCATGCACGGGGCAGCAGGTCGGCCTCATCGAGTCGCCGGACATGACGCCCGTCATTCAGTTCCACGGCAACGTGCTCCAGCATGTCAAGGTGCCCGAGGTGGCGACCGCGGAGCGCACGCAGAGCGACATCGAACGCAATCGGCGGATGGAGGCACGGTACGGAAAGGACGGCCCAGGCGATCGGCTCGTGAAGAACGTCCAAGCGACGAAGCGTGACATGCTCCAAACGCAACAAGACATCGACGGCCTGCCGTGGGAAACGCGGTGGAAGAAGACGCTCATTCCGACCCACGAGGAGATCATCCAGGACCTTCGGGACCGCTTCGAACTCTTCGAGCCAGACGCCATCGAGCGAGAGCAACAGTGGTTCCTGCACTGGCGCGATCGGCTCTACAAATCGCAAAAGGACCGCCTCATATGGCCCCAGGGATACACGGACTACTTGGACCACTACGACGATACTGGCCGTCGGCGCACACTGCCGTCCGACCAGCGCTGGTCCGACGTGTCCTGGAAACACCTCGCGGATACAAATTACCGCGACCGTATGTGGATGGTCGAGAACGAGGAGCGCAAGGCGGTGCACGCGACCATGGACGACCCGAAGCAGCTGCTGCTGGAGGCTGAGTCAAAGGGAAACCAAGAAGCCGACATTTTCATGGCCATCCAGTACGGTGTCGTCGACATTTCTCCCGATCAGGCGTACGAGGCCCTCAGCGGCACGGCGGATCCCCGCGAAATTGCCAAAACAAAGTTCCGTGTCGAGGAGTACGGCGCCGAGTTTGGTTGGAAAATTGCACAAGGCAAAGACTTGGCCAAGGAAGGCGTCGAAATGGACCCCATCACTGGATTACCGAAGAGCGACCGTCCGCCCCTGCCCACAGGCGTCACAGTCGAGCAAGGCGTCGCCATTGAGATGCAGACCCACTCACTCGATCAGCAAATGCAGGATCGTGCGGCCATGATGAGCGATCTGGGAGGCCACGGCATCAACGAGTACGGCAAGCAGCATCTCGAGATGTCCCGAGCGGCAGGGGACAAGCCGGGGCTGCTCAACATGTCGCAGCAACTCGTCGAAGATATGAGAGAGAAGCAAGCGCGGCTCGCTTCGCAGAAACTACCCACGGAGGCAGGCGGCAATGCTACGGCAGGGGGCAGCACTGCGACGTCCTTGGCGACGCGGACGACGAAAATGATGAACCGTGTCGAAAGCGCCATGGCGGACGCGGCGGTCGACAGTAGCCCCCCCGCACCACCCTCTGGTTACCTCAAAGTGCCCAAGCGCCCTCCCCACGCAGAGCCATCGGTGCCGCCGGATATGTACCACAAGCCAGACCACGACGACCTCCAAGGCATGCCAGAGTGGTACCGAAAGTCGGCGGTTGACACCGGCGAGATGATTCATTCCTACGGCATGACCAACGACCCACTGGAGACACAGACGCTCGCATCGCGGCCTGAGTACTACCAGAAACCAAAGCAGACCTCTGAGACCCTCGTAGTCCACGACATCACGACGCAAGGGGAGAGCTCCTTCGACGAGGGGAAGATCTTTCGGCAAAAGACGATGCCGGAGGCGTCGATTGGTGAGTATCGAAATCTCCCCACATTTAGTGAGGTCAAGCGCCAACGAAAGTTGAAACCGGCGACGAACGCCGCGGCCGACGCCGCCACTACGACGACGACGACGACGACAGCAGCAACCCCATTGTCTGACAACACCTTACCGGCACCAGTCAGCAGTGCCGCGGGAGCAGCGGATACCGCGCTACTCGCGCCCGAAACGACGACATCATCCGCCACCAAGTCACAGCAGTTGGCAGACGAGCGACGGCGGAGAAGCCAAAAGCAGCAATTTGACCCTGACTTACTGCTTCCGGAGCTGCCTTGGGAAACGGACGCAATCATCGACCCTTACCGAGGCGTCGCGGAGACCGACGCCGTCGACTTCAACAAGAAAGACGTTGAGAAAACGTTTAAGGCCTACCGAGATTTCATGCAGCAAACGCTCGTCGAGTTCACGAATCTGTCCACACAGGTCACCGAGGATCGATGCGAGAAAATGTTGCGCGACGCTATGGAGAAGGTCCGCCGGGGTCACGTCGGGGAGCATCCATCGGTGCCAGAGCCACAGCTCGAAGTCATTCAAATCATGTTTCAGGGCCACATCAAACAGTTCATGGCTGACTGGATGAACTTTCGGGGCCGCAAGCAAGACTCGCAGGTCGCCAAAAGTGAGGCGGATGACATGATGCGGAAATCGTCTGCAAAGTGTAAACTCCTGGGGCCGAGCTTCACCAGCTTCATCCAAGAGATGACCGCTCTCGAATTGGAAAACGTTCGCCGCAATCCTGTGCAGAGGCATGTCATTTGCCTACGCGATCGCAAGCATGAGGTCATCGCAAAACCATTCATGAAGTGGATCTCCAACGAACTCACCGAGTACATTCGCACGGACTGGCTATCTTGGGAACAAATGGACACACATCGCACGTACGCCCTTCGGCATCTTAACGAGGCTCGGTTCAAAAGTCCGTCGCGACTCGAGGGATGCTCAGACCGCACGCGCGATATGCTCGTCGAAGCATTCCACGCCTGGTGCCGTGGTGCGCTGGCGTTTCACACGGGCAAGCACTTGTTCTCCATGTTTCAACGGCTCGCCGACACGCGATTCCGTTCCCGCGCCGAGGACTTTTTTGAAGAATCCTTCGAGCTGTTTCAATCGTACAATAACGCGGCGGAAGAGTGTGGCGTGTTCATTCCCATTCCACACAGTGAGCCGTACTACGACTTCGCAGATTCTGAGTACAACGAAGGCGAAAATGGATATCAGGCCGAGCTGAGCGGTAAACTCGACAAGGCGGAACGGATTTGGCACAGCGGCACCACGATCCGGTGGTGGCCACTGTTTGACGAAACTGATTTTCTGCACTTTTACGAGCGCCGCGGTCGCATCTCTCAAGCGTATGACATTTCCGATCGGTGCCTCGAAAACATGAACAAGCGCACGCATCCGTCCATCCACCCGTTCCCGGAGCGAGCCAAACAGTGGCTGGAAGGAGCGCCACTGACCCAAGAGACTGCTGAGCACCTGTGGCTGCGCTACATGGGCGACCTTTACATTGAACACGCCGACTTTTGTCATCGCACGGGAAAGAGCCAGACCGCGCGAGAGCACATGGATCACGCGATGAACTTCTACGCGATTGCGTTGAAACAGGCGAAGGAGCGACTCCCCGAGTCATGGAAGGCGCCGCTGCTTACCCGAGCCAAGCTGCTCCTTCGTTGTCTGGGAAACAATTCCGACGTGCGTGAGTATATCCAAGAAGTCGAAACCGTCGCGGATCAAATCGCGGCGCTTCGACCGGTACCGAACCATTGGGTGGATCGATTAACGCAAATGCCGATGCGAATCGCACTCATTTTCCACGCGGCACCGGCGTACGCAAAGATTGTGGTCGACGAAGCGCAGGAAATGGCGAATATGACGGTGGACAATCAGACGCTGGTCGGCGCGATGGAAACAAAGAACAAAACCGGTAAGGGCCCGGAAGACCTGTCCCGCCTCGAGGACTGCATTGACATCGTCGCGGAAAAGTGGCGCGCGAAGGTGTTACGTTGGCAAGCGCGCGAGCAACCAGCGAGCGATGGCTTTCACTTGTGCAACGTGCTGTATTTCTTGGTCAGGGTCAGGCCCAAGACGCCTGCCGAGGTCGACGAATATTTCGCACGTTTTTGGCCGACCTTCGAATACTTGAACACGCAAACGGCGCTGGCAGCGAGGCCCCGCGCGCGCCTCTTCCAAGAAGCAGTGCGCCGTTTGTGTCAGATCTTGCTGCCGGGATCGAAGGCGCATCAAGACCGGCTTCTCAAGGAACTTCGACGCCTTGCGGAGGTCATGCGCCACGCACTAGATCCCAAGGAGCTTGACCGGACGATCAAAACCTTGGAGCTGCACATGGCCGATCCTGCCAAATCTCCCTACATCTACGGCACCGAGACCATGCACAAGGGTGCAGCGATGGCCCACGCTCAGGCATCCAACCCTGTCCTGCAGGTACGCCACGGAGCCAAGGACTATGAAGAGATGAAAAACAAGGAACGAATGACGCGCGCAGCCGGAGAGGCTGGCGCGTCAGGGGGAGGGGGTCCACGGTCACCGAGCAGTATGGACGACGCCCATCACGCGGAACGACGTTCGCCCTCCACTCGCGATTTATCTGCCTCATCGGATGAGGCGTAACGTCTCCCTTCCCTCCTAAACTCTCATTTCCTGCAGGAAAGCACTTTGAACATACAGTACGTATTGTGGTGTTGAAAATTACATAATTTTGGCCTTTGGGGATTCCCTCCCGACATGTTCCAAGCACGGTCATTTTCGCGTTCAGTTGCGATGCTCAAATCAAACCTCGGCTTGCGCGCCTCCGCAGGCCGCGCGACCCACCGAGTTACGCATGTCGAGGCTGGCAACAACCATGCTCGGTTGTTGC
>ERZ1292625.3922-Hain-H41-01um-R1-3922-length-11513-cov-4_pt1 | contig 11513 bp, 9 predicted proteins | sample MGYA00564400_ERZ1292625 | MGnify/ENA primary metagenome ERZ1292625 (study PRJEB36523, sample SAMEA6512639) | groundwater metagenome | collected 2019-01-08 | study: AquaDiva: Metagenomics assemblies of 32 groundwater samples
TTACAATAAAAAATCTTGTGGGTGAAGAGGAACGGACAATACCATTGGAGCAAGCTCCACGCACCATACAAGAAATGGTAGAGTAGGACAGGATGGCACGAAAAATCACGTTTGATATTGAAACCACGAGCGCCGCGCCGGGGAAAATTGACCCGATGTCTATGGACCTTGCCTTGGTGGGTATTCACGACTCAGAAACGGGCTCCTACGACTCATTTACCGTTCCTGAACTCCCACGACTGTGGACTATTCTTGAGCGAGCTGACATTTTGATTGGCTACAACTCTGATCATTTTGATATTCCTATTTTAAATCGCTACTACGCGGGCGATCTCACCCGCATTAAAAGCGTGGATCTCCTCGCGGAGATTAGAGACTCGCTTGGAAGACGCTTAAAGTTAGACTCGGTGGCAGAAGCAACCTTAGGGAAAAAGAAAAGTGGAAGTGGATTGGAATCTATAAAATGGTGGCAAGAAGGCGACGTAGAGCGTGTCAGAAAATACTGTTTGGACGACGTTAAACTCACTAAAGAAATTTACGACTTCGCGCGCAAAAATGGGTTTGTACAGTACATGGATTTCAAACGTAAACAAAAAATTCCCCTAGACACCGCGCACTGGGAAACGTTGGGCGACAAAAACTCAATGAACCACACGCTGCCGTTTTAAAATTAAAGAAAAAATAAAATGAGGGCAGCGAGTAAAAGACGATAGAGAATAAAAATATCCAGCGTGTTTGTTTTTAAAAACCGCATTAAAAAGTAAATTGCTGAAAGCCCGCTCACGAACGCGCCAAACGCGGCGAGGAAAATAACACCACCCGAGGCAACGAGCACACCCGTGCCACCAAGCTCAAATAACTTTAGCCCGCCTGCCCCGAGAATGACCGGGAATGAGAGGAGGAACGCGAAGCGCGCCGCGTCTTCGCGTTTTAATCCCAAGAGCAACCCACCCGAAATAGTGGCACCACTTCTGGAAATTCCGGGAATCAGCGCGAGTGCTTGAAAAAAACCGATCAAGATCCCACTTCTTAAGGTAAGCGACTTTGTTTGCATAGCAACGCGCTCCGCCACAAAAAACAGAATTGACCCTGCAATGAGCGCGTAGGCAACGAGTGTGGGATTTCTAAAGGTAGAATCTAAGAAGTCTTGCCCTAACAAACCGAACACCACCGCGGGGATGGTGCCTAGAATGAGCGCGAGAATCAACGTTCGGTCAACCCTCTCAATTCCCTTCCCTCCACCCCAGGAAAAAAACGCGCCAACCAAGTGCGCGATATCTTTGCGGAAATAAATCAGTACGGCCAACGCCGTGGCAAGGTGCAACACCGCGTCAACCGCTAACCCATGCTCAACGCCTATACCCAAAAATTCACGTGCAATGATGAGGTGCCCCGTTGAAGAAACGGGCAAAAACTCTGTTAAACCCTGGACTATCCCGAGTAATACGTAGGACCACCAGTTTTCCATAGAGCGTATTGTACCCTAGGTGTGGTACCATAGTCCTACTTAGAAAATAACAAATTGTATGCCACAAAACCTTTCAGTTCCTATCGCGATTGTTGTTGCGGGAGCGTTAATCGCCGGAGCGCTCTTCTTTGCAGGACGGAGCGCCACGCCACAAGGTGATCCTTCTCCTGTAACGGGAGACATAAAAAATGTTCCCGCGGTGTCAGAAAAAGATCACATTCTCGGCAATCCTGACGCCGATATCGTTATTGTTGAGTACTCTGATATTGAATGCCCATTCTGTAAACAGTTCCACGTCACGATGCAGCAAATAATGAATGAGTACGGAGGCGATGGAAAAGTGGCATGGGTATACCGCCACTTCCCGCTTTCGCAACTCCACCCAAATGCGCCTGCGCTTTCTGAAGCATCAGAATGTGTTGCAGAACTTGGAGGTAATAGTGCATTCTGGAAATTCTTGGATGAGGTATTTGCACTTGCTCCCATTAATACCTTTTTTCCAATGGACCAGTTGACGGCAACAGCGGTAAAGGCGGGTGTTTCAGGAAGTGCTTTTGACACCTGTGTGACAAGCGGAAAACACCGCACACTCGTTGAAACACAGTTTAACGATGCTATTGAAACTGGTGGTCAAGGAACCCCACATAACATTGTTATCACCAAGGCAGGGCAGTTCATTCCTCTCTCAGGAGCTCAACCATACGCAACGGTAAAGAACGTCATAGAAACTATTCTTGCTGAAAACAACTAACTGAAACGTATATAATAAAAAAACTCCGCCTAGGCGGAGTTTTTTATTGCCAAATGTTTTTATTTTTATTTCGCGCCCTACCAATTGCGGTTACCACTTTATTAAATCGCCATGCAATAAATAATGCAATGAATACTTCAGCGAGTATTTTCCATTCACCTGCTTGATACATGGCTACACCAAACTCTTGAATCTTTTTTATTTGTTCGGGAGTGAATTCAGAAGGTTGTTCAGCCTCCACAGAAAAATCAAAAAAATCTTCAATCATACTATCCGTGAGGGTTTTTAGGGTCAGGAAGAATTCCCTTATTTTCAGAATCATCCTCGCCCATAGTCAAAAAAAGAAAAACAGCGAGAATTAAAAACGGGGAAAAGGCGCCTACCCATTCCAACGCTCTTTCGTGCCTTGTTGCCATAGAAACACTATTATATACTTTTTAACTAATTTGTCAATGCCCCCCTTTAAAGCTCTAAACGGTAGATTTCAAAGGTATTTTTCCCCTCAAACATATCAGAAGGGTTCGGGAGGTACTTCCGCGGGCGCGCAATTTCAGCACTCGCGTCTCTTATGAGCCGTCTAAACACTTCAAAATCTTCCGCGTACTGTTCATACTCAATGACCGAACGCTTCATTTGGCTTCCCCCATTCCTGTTCTTTTTTTTCTTGCACTCCTGCACGATGAACCGCTTTACGGGAAGTTTAAATTCCTGAAGCACGGTGTAATAGTTAAAGAGCGCCTGCAAAACAAAAAGCGGCTTGTCAGCGCCGAGCGCGCTGAACGAATCTACGAACTTGTGGTCAACAATGTCTACGTACCCGGGGTTTCCTTTTGATTCTACGACTAAATCAGAAATAGCTTTTACAGGGAGTGGAAGCCCCTTAACGCGCGCCGTTGCCATAACCTCTACCCCGAGCACCCGATGGCGTGGCGCACGGGCGAGATAAAAACCAATTGCCTGAAGATACTCTTCTTCCATCGCTTTCCGCTTGGCGCGCTTCGCGCGTTCCGACTCTGCTTTTCCAAAATCAATTTCAAAATCGGATATGGTTCGAAGATAGTGTAGTCCAAATTCTATTGAAGATTCTTTGACTAGATGATAAGGTTTCTCCGAAACCTTGCTCTGGACATTCGTTCGATCATAAAAATGATAACTTTTACGATCCTCACTCACTACAGAGTAATAGTGTTCAAGTGCTTTGTGTCCGGCCCTCCCAACAATGGAAGACGGTGTTGAGGGAAGGTCATACACTTTTTCTACATAGCGCTTATGCCACGCCAAGGGGTTGCGCAAAAACGACATAAGCGATGAGTAACTCCAGTGTTCAATGGGATACTTTTTTTTCTGCGCGCGAGTCATTCCCCCCATTGTAATATGCTCGGAACATTCACCATCCACCTTGCAAAACGTATGATTTAAGGAGTACTATACGAAGCGAGGAGCGCCGAAGCCGCTCCTTTATATTTAGACATACCCTTAAAAACCTTCTATTCTATGCTTACCGCTGAAAGTGCCTTTGCCCTCTTTTTGATGCTCGCGATTGCGAGCGTGGTGTACTACATCGCCAACCGTTTTAAACTTCCCTTCACGGTACTTTTGACCTTTGTGGGTATTCTTCTCGTTCCCCTCTCCACATTTGAGACATTTTCATTTTTGCGTGAGTTCCAACTGACCCCCGAATTACTTTTTTTCATTTTCCTTCCTACGCTGTTGTTTGAATCAGCGTACAACATGAACATTCGCCGCGTGGTTGATGACATAAAACCTATTCTCCTCCTCGCTATCTTCGGGTACCTCCTCTCCTCATTTTTAATCGGAGGCGGATTGTGGTTTTTCTTTGACCTCATCGGCCTCTCAGTTCCCTTTATGGTGACATTACTTTTTGGCGCACTCATTTCAGCAACCGACCCCGTCGCCGTTCTCGCGCTCTTTAAGGAGTTCGGGGCGCCACGCCGTCTCACGCTCATTTTTGAGGGAGAGAGTCTCTTAAACGACGCCACCGCGCTCGCGCTCTTTGTTATTGTGCTTGGACTTATTGAGTCAGGCGCAACAGGGGCTGGTCTTGCACTCGGCGGGGTCACCTTCTTCACCATGTTAGTCGGCGGAACGCTCCTTGGGTTTTTGGTAGCAACACTTTTTGCTCAACTAATGAACCTTTTCCGCAACAACGAAATAGTTGCCATAACCATCATGATTGTCGTGGCACACTCCACCTTCCTCCTTGCGGAGCTGTTAAACCACGAATTTCGTCACGTGGGACTCACGGCTATCCAATTCTCACCCATTATTGCCACCACCGCGGCTGCCATACTGATGGGTAACTATAGTCGATTCAAACTTCGTCCAAGCGCTGAAGAATTCGTAGAAAAATTCTGGGGGCAGTTCGCCTTTATGGCAAACTCGCTCGTCTTCATCTTGGTAGGGTTTCTGTTTGCGTCGGTACCCGATGGCGCGGGGATTTTACTCCTTCCCGTCATCATTGCGGTCTTGGTAGTAGCTCTCTCTCGCGCACTTTCTATTTACGTCACCATTATTCCGTTTAACGTCCTCTTCAAAAATGAGCGTATTCCCCTCGCGTGGCAACACCTCTTGTCATGGGGGTCGCTTCGCGGCGCGCTTGCTGTGATGTTGGTGCTTTTGGTGCCTGCTGACCTTACAGTGCCCGGCTGGTCGCTTGCGATTGGAGTGCAGGATTTCTTGCTTGTACTCACCGTCGCCTGTATTTTTGTAACGCTCTTCCTCAAAGCTCCGCTCATTGGTCCTATGATGCGACGCATCAACGTGGGGAACCTTAATGAACTTGAACTCGTCGCTCGCTCACACGCAGAAGCAATTGTAGAGGGTACCATTATTGAAAAAGTGAAGACATTCTCTGAAAAAGGGTACATTCCTACACCGATTGCTCAAAAAATGATTTCTGAGCATGAGCGCGAGTTAAAAAAAGTGACCGCCTCTTTCCAGGGAGAAAATACCCAAGAGCGTCAACTTTCAACAAAGGTACTGGGGCTGTACATTATTGGACACGAAAAGCAGGTACTCAAAGAGTTGCTCACCTTTGATGAAGTGAACGAACGCGTGTTTAAACGCGTGTACGGAAAACTCGTCATTCAGGCGGAAGCAATTGAATCAGGAGCGGCAGTGAATCCTTCAATGGTGCGCGACTATCGAGATCTCTTTGAAAATGGGGCCGAGTGGGTACGCTCACTCTTTGTAAAATCCACCTCAAAGGAAGGTATCCGCCAGGACTACCTGTACTACCGAACCCAAGCACTCCTTGCGAAGAAAGTTCTCAAAGAACTCCGCCGCATCAGTGAAGAATTTTCTACTCCCGTGTTTGATCCCTCGCTCATTGAAGAAGAGAAAAAACGCTTTGAAGAGTATCTAGAAAAAGCGCTCGCCGAGAAGCAGTCATTACGCTCCGCGCACACTGACATTATTGAAGCGCTCGACGTCACCCTTGCGCACCGCAGTGTATACCGCATTGAAGATAGGTACTTGGAGCGCCTCCACCACCGCGAAATGCTGACACCAAAACTCTTCATTACCCTTCGCGATAAGTACGAAAAAGAAGAAATGATGGAGAAAACCGTTACCCAAGCCGCGCTCCAAAAAGCAGAGAAGAAGCGCGGCTAGCACTAAAAAAACCACCCCATTCGGGGTGGTTTTTTTAGTGCGCTCTTAGTAGCTTCGCAGGCGCTTTGCGTTTTGGTGCGTTCTAATTTTATCTAACGCTTTTGCCTCAATCTGGCGAATACGTTCGCGCGTTACCCCGAACTCCTGCCCTACTTCTTCCAAGGTGTGATAAATACCGTCCTCTAACCCGTGACGCATGGCTAAAATTTTTCGCTCCTTCGGCGTTAAATCATCCAAAATGCTATGGAGTTGTTCTACCAAAATACGGTGTGCCGTTTCCTGGTCTGGCGACGGCAAACTTGGGTCGGCAATAAAGTCTCCGCGTGCTGACCCTTCCTCGTCGTCACTCCCTGAAATAGATGCTTCAAGCGAAAGTGTTTCCTGGTTGATTTGTTCAATCTGATAAATTTTTTCAACATCAACATTCATCTCGGACGCAATTTCCTCCGGCATGGGGTCACGTCCAAGGGTTTGTTCCAAACGACGCATTACCTGCTTGTACTTCGCGATGGTTTCCACCATGTGGACGGGAATACGAATAGTGCGACTTTGATCCGCAAGCGCACGCGTAATGGCTTGGCGAATCCACCACGTGGCGTACGTTGAGAACTTAAACCCTTTGGTGAAGTCAAATTTATCAACCGCCTTGAAGAGACCAAGGTTCCCTTCTTGAATGAGGTCAAGGAGCGTAAGGTCTGAAGAGCGACCCACGTACTTTTTAGCGATAGAAACCACCAAGCGGAGGTTTGCTCGCGCGAGGAGGTTTTTTGCTTCCGTGTCACCCTCCGAAATACGTTTAGCAAGGTCGCGCTCTTCTTGCCCTGTTAAAAGTGGGTACTGACCGATTTCCCTGAGGTACATCTGAATAGAATCGTGTGCGCTCCCCTCGCCACGGTACCCTCCGCGCATCACTACCTCGTCCGGCACTTCCTCCAGCATACCTCCTGATTCCAGCACATCCACGCCAGAGACTGAGAGTCGCTCATACAACTCTTCCAAAAACATTACGTCCTCTTCAATGGTGGGAAACGATTTTAGAATTTCGTTGTAGGTAACGTACCCACGCTCTTTCCCACGCGCGATGAGTCCTTCCGCCTTCACTTCAAGCGCGGCACGCTTTTTATTGCGCGATTTTACTGTTCCTACCTCTTTTACTTTTGTTTTTTTTGCAACTTTCTTTTTTGCTGCTCGCGCTACCTTTTTCTTAGGCGCCTTTTTTGCCGACTTTGAAGAACGCACCTTGGCGCGTTTTTTGACGATCTTTTTTACCACCTTTTTCTTAGGCGTATTTTTTTTCTTCACTACTTTTGCCATAGTCTTTTATCTCAGTCCATTCTACGCCATTTAGAGCGTTTTTGCGAGGACACTTATCTCTCCCACCAAACGCTCAACTTCGGCTGCGTCATTTCGCTTTTCTGCCTCCCTCAAAAGGGCGGTGGCCTCTCGGTACTTTGTCCTTAACAATTCTTTTTCAAAATCACCTAATAATTCGTCAACGAGCGCTGCTTTATCTAACGTTTTTTCATGAGTTTCTAAAAAAAGGTCCCCTTCAATCACCGCCACACGCGCCTCGTCTTTTGAACTTTGCATTTCTTTCATTCGCTCGGATCCGAGAAGACGTTCAAGTGCTTTGGTTATATGTTCGCTTAAAGACGCGTGTTCGCCCCCTTCAAGAGATTTTGAAACACCAAAGAGTAGACGCTCCAACGTGTCACTCCGCGAAAGAAATGGCTCGTAGACGGCACTCACTGTTTGGATAGAGTGCGTCTCAGTTCTTTGATTGCTCGACGCTGAACGCTGACTGCTCGTTGTTTTTGTAATTTTTTCAAGTTCAATTTCAACGGCGCGCAGTGGTACCGAAAGTGCACTCGCGACGCGCTCGGTGAAGTGCGCGCGATCAATGGCGTTTTCAATGAGGGGGATGTACGGCAACACTACGCGCGACACTTCAAGTTTAAATCTTCGCTCGTCAAACCCTGAGTTTTTGATAGTTGAAAGATAAAAATCAACGACAGGGAGCGCTTGCTTGATGGATAGTTTCCACGCCTCCGGATCGCGTTTAATAATGTCCGCCGGGTCTTCGCCGGGAGGAAATGACGCTATTTTTACATTCAAACCTTCAGGGAGCGACACTTGGGCGGCCCTGCCCGCGGCAGCAATTCCTGCTCTATCGCCGTCAAAGGCGATTAAAAGATTCTGCGAGTAGCGACGAATGAGAAGTGCGTGCTCTTTGGTGAATGCCGTACCGGAAAGTGCCATAGCATTGGTGTACCCTGCCTGGTGCGCCATAAGTAGGTCAAATTGGCCTTCAACGAGAATGGCAAATCCGTACTTTCGAATTCCCTCTTTTGCCGCATGCAACCCATAGAGGAGGCGCGACTTATTAAAGACACTCGTTTCTGGTGAGTTTAAATACTTAGCACCGAGTGCATCTCCACTACCGAACGCACGGCCTGAAAATCCTACCACTCGCCCCGACGTGTCGTGAATGGGAAACATAATGCGGTTTCTAAAACGGTCGTACGGTCGCGCCGCTTGCTTTGGCAAATTACTGGATGCTGTTTGTTGATTGCTCGTTGCTGACTGCTCGTTGCTGACTGCTGGTTGCTCATTACTTTCCGGCCTCTTTATCAACCCCGCGTCTAACAAAACTGATTCCGCGTGCCCTATAGACTGCAGGTGTTCTGAAAGCCCTCTCCACGAGTCAGGAGCAAATCCAACCATCCACGCTTCCGCAGTTTCTTTTTTTACCGCGCGACTTTCAAGGTATGCGAAAACTTCGGGGTGAGTTTCATACTGTTTTTGGAAATACGCGTTGGCGTCAGTGAGTGCCGCGTAAACTTTTTCTCTCAGGTCGCGCGCGCCGTGCGCCTCTTTCACCACCACTACCCCCGCTTTTTCAGCGAGCGTGTGCAAGGCACCACGAAAATCAACTCCCTCCATTTCCTCAATAAAAGTGAACATATCGCCCCCTTTCCCGGATGAAAAACAGTGGTAGAGACCTCGGTCAGGAGACACAAAAAACGATGCTGTTTTTTCCTTGGTAAAGGGCGAGAGGCCTTTGTAGTACTTGCCACTTTTGGTGAGTTTAACGTACGGCATCACCACGTCTACAATAGAAAGACGCTCTTTAATCTGGTGTACGGTATCATCGGACATAGCTCTCTACAGTGTACCTCTACACTCATCCAAACAAAAACCCCGCGGAAAGCGAGGTTTTTTGAATTTTATAAGTCTTCGGAAGTATCTTCCTCCAAGGCGCGGCGTTTTGCGCGTTCCTCTTGGAAGTCATGAATACGCGTGTGTTTTACTGACCCAGAAAACCCTGTTCCCGCAGGAATCAAGCGTCCAATGATGACGTTCTCTTTGAGTCCTGAAAGTGGGTCAACCGCGCCGCGGAGCGCCGCCTGAATTAAGGTACGTGTCGTGTGTTGGAAGGATGCTGCTGAGAGGAATGATTTTCGGTTCAATGACACTTCCGTAATACCCAAGATGAGCGGAGAAACCTTTGCGGGCGACTTCCCTGCTTCTTTAAGGAGCTTGTTCGTGTCGCGAATGTTCGCTACCTCAGCAATTTCTCCCTGTACGTAGTGACTGTCTCCCACATCAGAAACTTTTCCACGTGAGAACATTTGGCGAATAATTACTTCCATGTGCTTGTGGGAAATAGGTGCGCCCTGGAGGTCGTAAATCTTTGAAATTTCATCAATGATGTACTCCTGCACGCGCTCTACTCCTGCTGCTTCAAACAATTCTTCAAGGTTTGCAGAGCCGTCCGTAATCATATCGCCCGCCTCAACTTTTGACCCCACCTTCACTACTGCCACGCGGCGATGAGGAATTTCGTACTGTACTTTATCATTTTTATCTGACTGTTCCGAAGGAAGGATAGTAATGAGTTTTGTTCCTTCAGCAGTCGTCGCAATGTCGGTTACTTCACCAGACACGTTGCTCATAACGCCGGCACCTTTTGGTGGTCGTTTGTCAAACAACTCTTCAACGCGTGGAAGACCGTGGGTGATGTCTCCTCCGACTGAGGCGGTTCCTCCGGTGTGGAAGGTACGCATGGTGAGCTGAGTACCCGGCTCTCCAATTGCCTGCGCCGCAATAGTTCCCACTGCCTCGCCAACGTCAATAAGGTTTCGGCTCGCGAGATCAATACCGTAACAGAGTTGACAAATACCGCGTTCTGACTCACAGGTCATAGGTGAGCGAACAAATATTTCAGAGACTCCGCTGTCGGCAATAGTACGCGCTGCTTCATACGAGACGAGCGTTCCTCGTTTAAAGGTTTCTCCTCCTGCTTCAATTTCTTTTCCGAGCACACGACCCGCAATAAGTTTAGCGAGGTCAACTTCAATTCCTGAAGGACGCACTCGTTTAATAGAAACTCCTGCTTTTGTACCACAGTCGTGTTCCGAGACAACTACGTCTTGCGCTACGTCAAAGAGACGGCGGGTAAGATATCCGGCGGACGCTGATTTGAGCGCGGTGTCGGAGAGCCCCTTACGAGAACCGTGGGTAGTCGTGAAGTACTCAATGGGGGTGAGCCCCTCTTTCATGCTTGAGATAATCGGGAACTCAATAACCTCTCCCTTCGTGTTGTTCATCAACCCCTTAATACCAGTCATCTGCACCAAGTTTCCTGTTGAACCGCGAGCACCAGACTGAATGATGGTTGATACTGATGAGTACGGATCCATGGAAGGCACTACGTGTTTTTCCAAGTCGCTTTTTGCGCGGAGCCACACTTCAATAGAAAGACGTGTTTTTTCTTCTTCAGTCAAAAGTCCCTGCTGGAATTGTTCCTGGATATCAATGACTTCATTTCGCGCTGCGTCAATAATGCCGTCTTTCTCTTTTGGAATACGCAGGTCACCAATTGACCAGCTGATGCCTGATTTGGTTGAGAAGGTGAAGCCGAAGTTTTTAATTTTGTCCAAAATCATCGGCATGTCTTCAAGACCGTAACGCTTGATGAGATCGTTTAATATTTTGCCGAGCGTTGATTTTTTAATTTCTTCGTTGATGTACGGGTATCCGCTTGGCAATACTGAGTTGAAGAGAATACGTCCAACGGTGGTTTCAAAACGCTCCCCGTTAAAACGAGCGTAGCGTTCTGAGTCCGACGGCTGTACCCAAATTTTTGCGTGAATACCAATTAACCCGAAGTCGTACGCGAGAACCGCAGCGTTTGGCGCGTGGAAGAATTTCCCTTCGCCTTTTTCTTTTGGAACTTCGCGTGTCATCCAGTAAATACCGAGAGAAATGTCATGGCTGGTTGAAACAACCGGGTCACCGTTTCCAGGTTTAAGGATGTTCTTGTTTGCCGACATAATCGTCTTTGCTTCAAGTTGTGCTTCTTCAGAAAGCGGCACGTGAACGGCCATTTGGTCTCCGTCGAAGTCGGCATTGAAAGCGTGAGTCGGCAAAGCCGGGATCTTGATGGCTTTACCCTCGATAAGGATCGGCTTGAATGCCTGTACGGACAACCGGTGCAGAGTCGGAGCGCGGTTGAGCAATACCAATTTCTCGTGCATCGCCTCTTCCAATGCGGCCCAGACATCCGGGGTTTCCTGTTCTATTAAGCGGGTCGCCGATTTTATATTGTGGGCAAGCTCTTTCTTTATAAGAATTCCGATGACGAACGGCTTGAACAGC
>ERZ1292625.3923-Hain-H41-01um-R1-3923-length-11512-cov-8_pt1 | contig 11512 bp, 13 predicted proteins | sample MGYA00564400_ERZ1292625 | MGnify/ENA primary metagenome ERZ1292625 (study PRJEB36523, sample SAMEA6512639) | groundwater metagenome | collected 2019-01-08 | study: AquaDiva: Metagenomics assemblies of 32 groundwater samples
CTTTTAATAATAGACCGCAGAGCAAAAGATATTTGCAATTTTCTACACCCATAAGGGTAGAGAAACAATTTTGACAATTTTTTGTATTTTTAATATCATCACCAATTACATTACTAGAATTGATGATAAGGGCAAAGCGTCTTGGTGTTTTATAATAAAGTTCCCAAAATTTTTCTTTTGCTTTCTGTATAATTTCGTAACTTCCTAAGTCCCATTTTTTTATTTCTTTTTTATATTCTTCTTTTGTATATTGTTTATTAAAAATTTGATATTTCTGATTCCTTAAGTTTACACAGCCAAAACAATTAGAACACCCTATGCAATTAAAAAGGAAGGAAGAATCTAAACAATCATTAGAAAAATAAGTAAATTTTGTGTTATATACTCCATTTGAATTTACATTTTCATAACAATGGTCACCATTTATTAAAACATCTGAATCAACAGAATCACGAACAAAACCAGGTGACTGACAATTATAACAGTTAATTGATTCATATCCATCAAATGTCAACATACAATTTTTGCAACGAATATTCCCATTACAATAACCGAGATCAGAAGAATTTTTTGAACCAGTTGCTTGGCATGGAACAACTTTTTGCAATTCATAAAATTGTTCAAAAAATGGCCTAGAAAAATCATAATCTGTTCCATAATCTGTTCCATCCCAAGAATCTCCATGCCAACAAGAATTACAATATACAACAAAAGAACTTTCTGGATTAAAAATACTTATTATATCTTTTTTGCATTTATCACATTTATCCTTATATAAAGGCCTGTCTTTACGATAAGCAAGTCTTCGAATAAGCCTACACTCCGGACACCAAGTCGGTGGAGGAACTTTTATCTTTTCATAAAAATTAAAATCATCCGGCTCAATGGTGAAATCTTGTTTGCAATTCTGGCACCCCAGTACTAAATTTTTAAATTCTTTACTCATATTTTATTCATATTTATCTAACTTAATTATATTAGTCATTATATTACTTAATCAAAAAATTAGTACGGGGTAAATATTTTTTGTTTTTTGTTTATATTCCATAATTTTTTCTCAACACTTTTAGACGACCGTCTAGATATGATGTGTTATATTTTCTAGGTTTTAATTTATGTTTTTCTTATAACATTCTTCGCAGGCAATTTTTTCATATTTCCACTTCGGCAAATAATATACTTCAATCTCTTTACTACAGTAAAAACAAGAATAAGGGTATGATTTAAGAACAGTTAGATATTTCAAGCTATTTTTTATTCTCACATCAAAATGATATCTTGGAAGCGGAATGTTATTTTCTCTATAAAAAATAAGCTCATTTTTAGCAATATTAAATCGCCAACCAGTTTCTGGGCAAACGAGCGCTTGAGTAATTATCGTATCTGGAACGTCTTTTATATCATCTGGCAATTCACTTGTGGGCATTCCTTCTATTTGACTTTCATCAATATTTTCCCAATACCCGCCTAATTTCAAAATATCTTCTTCCTTAGTATCTGGATAATATAAAAAACTATTAGAAAAATTAAAAGGTCCAGCACTCATAGAATAAGGTAAAAACTTCCCATATTCCTTTCTTTTCTTCATATCGGAAATAATTTTGTTTTTAAGAATTTCATATTCTTCTTTTGTATATTGTTTATTTAGTATGCAATATTTCTTCTTCTTTAGACCAACACAACCAAAACAATATTCACATTCAATGCACAAATCCAAATATTCGGAATAGCGTGAAGTGGACCAATTAGAATATCTAAGAGAATAACTATGAGAACAACCCTGACAATTAGCATTTAATTCAGAATACCAACAGTTAGTAGTATCAATATTAGATGTTTCTTTCATCCCCCGAATACAATTAAAAGAATCTTCAGACTCAGATATAGTAAAACAATTTAAACAATTTTTTACGTCTAGTAAATAATCTCCGTTTGAATTATAAACCTTTAAATTAAAGTTTGGCCTATGAACTACTTCTTCTTCTATAATCTCTTTAAAACGTTTTTTGTAGTTTTGAATAGATTGATATGAACCCAAATTAAATGATTTCATTTTGTTCAAATACTCTTCTCTAGTATATTGAACATTTTCTATACAATAAGATTTACCTCTCAAATTCCAACACATAAAGCAATTCTGGCAATTACGACAATCGTAAAGAAAATATGAATCTACAGAATCACGAGAATGTTTAGAATAAAAAAGTTTATAAGAATGGTAACAATCAGAAGAATCAAAACATTTTTCACTGCTATAACAAACGGCTACATCAATAGAATTTTTAACTTTTAAATTTCTATACGAATACATCAAATCTTCGCATTCTTCCATTGAGCGTGCTAAATAACAATTTTTTGAGTTCCAAACATCATCGCACCAATCACAATTAGTATTTTTCACTCCATTTTGATGCGGGTGAGGTACTTTTTCCTGAAGCTTTTGTAATTGTTCAAAAAAGGATTTCGTTTTGTCATAATCTTGTCCATAATCCATGGCATCCCATTTGTCGCTATACCATTCAGTAGAAGTGTAAATTGGATAACGATTTTTCTCCGGCAAAACTGTAATTAGGTTTTCTCCGGAAAGATCAGACTTACCTTTGCGAAATTTTCCGAACATCCAAAAAGATAAATGCAATTTTATTCGACAGAAAAAACATATCGTCGGCAATTCAATGCCAACTTTTTCATACAAAGAAAGCTCCCCTTCTGATATTTTAAAAGATTTTTTACAGTGTTCACAAATTTTAGTCTCCTGTTTTTTCATTATATTCAAAAACATTTACCCGAGCGGCGCGGATAACACGATCGCCAAGTTTGTAGCCTTTTTGAATAACTTCCGAAATTTTGTGATTATCTTCTTTTTTATCAGTCGGGGTCATATTTATGGATTGATGAATATTTGGGTCAAAATTTTCTCCTTCTTTACCTATTTCTTTCACATCATATTCTTCAAATATATTATTCAATTGAGCATAGATATGTTCAATCCCTTTACGCCAATTTTCATCTACTTTACTCCAAGTATCCTTATTGGCAAAAGCCATATTGAAACTATCAAGTACTGTTAAAAATCTCGTTAATATACGTTCTCGTATCGATTCTGAAAAATTTGCTCTTCGATCATCTTCTTGTTTTTTGTAATTAGCAAAATCCGCCCGTTCTTTCTGCCAACCAGTTAAATATTCAATTTTTGTGGCGTTAAGCTCGTAGTTTTCGGCTTTGCACGCTTTCAAATCAGCCCTCAGTTTTTTAAGGGTTTTCTTTAAATCTTCTTCTCCATCTTCATTAAATTCAAATTCAAGAACCTCTGCTTCTGGTTCTGGTTCTGGTTCTGGTTCTGGTTCTTTTTTCTCTTCTTCTTTATCCATATTTTTATATTAGCATAAGTTCCAAAAAACAAAAAACCGAAAAATTTTTGAGCCTTCGCCCTCGGAGTCATAAGGACAGGGGACCAACACGACTCTTAAAATTTTTGTTTTTTGTTTTTTAGAATACTAAAAATTAAAAGTAGCTATTTTTAATTTTTTAACGCTTAGACCATTGTGGAGCTTTACGAGCTTTTTTCAGACCGAATTTTCTTCGTTCCTTAGCTCTTGGATCACGTTTTAGAAAGCCCAAAGTTTTCAATTTATGTCTCAATTCAATATCAAATGAAACCAGAGCTCGAGCTAGACCATGACGAACCGCTTCTGCTTGTGAATGAATTCCTCCACCGGATACTTTTGCTTCTATCGTCCATTTATTGCCCGTTTTTTCCTGACCAACTAAACCTTTTATCACTGGATCCGAAACTAAACGGCGTTGTTCTTCGGTTCTAAAATATTCTTTTGTATCTCTCCCATTAACAATAAAACTAGATTTTGTCGCTTGCCAAATACGCACTCTGGCAGTAGAAGTTTTTCTTCGGCCAATAGCTTCAACATATACTTCCCCGCCTGCGCGGGCAAGTTTTGATTTTTCTTTAATTGTTTTTTTATCTTTATCCATAGTCTATAAACTTAATCTTCAATTTTTAAATTTTTCATCATTTCCCTTCTCAGTTTATTTCCTGGGAGCATATGATAAACGGCTAATTTTACTAATTCTTTCAAACCCCTTTTTTCTACCGTTTCTGTTCCTTTCAAAATACGAAGCCCGCCTCGATAACCCGAATATCTAGTATGATAAATCTCTTCCAATTTTTTAGCGGTAATTTTAATTTTTGAGGCATTTGTTACTTTTACCTTAAAACCTGAATAAATGTGCCTTTCAAATGTAGCTTTGGTTTTCCCCATAAGTGAAGATGCTATTTCGCTAGCCACTCTTCCTAAAGTTTTTCCGCTTGCGTCTATTATTTTTTCATCTTTTTTATTATCTTTTTTCATTATTTTAAATTCGTAATTCGTAATTGTTAATTCATAATTGATTATACGAATTCTATTATAGCCATCGGTGCTCCGTCTGCCTTTCTAACTCCTAATTTTAAAACTCTGGTATAACCACCCTTTTTATCCATATATTTAGGAGCGATAACTTCAAAAAGTTTTTTGACTTCTTTACTGCGATTAGAAAGTTTAGAAATAATCACTCTGCGAGTAGCTGCATCTCCTTTTTTTGCTTTAGTGACAAGTTTCTCGATAAACGGACGCAATTCTTTTGCTTTCGGTTCAGTTGTTTTTATTTTGCCGCGCACAATTAAATTGAGCGCTAAAGAATTTAACAAAGCTTTTCTCTGATTCTTATCTCTTCCAAATTTTCTCACTACGTTATGGTGTCGCATATTATTCTTTTAAATTAAGTCCAAACTTACTGAGTACTTTTTTAATTTCACTAATTCCTTTTTCTCCAATACCTTCAACTTCAAGTAAATCTTCTCTTTTCTTTCTGGCCAAACCTCCTAATGTGCGAATGTTTGCAGCAGTAAGTGCATTTAATGTCCTAGTAGAAAGGTCTAAGCTATCAGTACGCGTTTTTAAAACATCGGTAAAGTCGTCAGTCTTTTTAGTTTCTCCTTCATTTTCAGTTGATGCGCTGGCTGTGGCATTACGAGTAGATTTCTTTTCTTCTTTAATCTCTTCTTCTGGTTCTTTAAAATCAACAATCGCCTTTAGTTGATAAATCATTATTTCAATAGATTTCAAAAATGCTTCACGTGCGGTGAGAGTGCCATCTGTTTCAATCGAAACTCTTAAACGATTATAATTCGTATTATCACCAACACGCATATTTTCAACTTCGTAAGAAACACGACGAATCGGAGTAAAAATACCATCCACAGCAATTGTACCGATATCAACTTTTTCTTTTTGTAAAACTTCTTTTGGAATAAAACCCAAACCTTTTTCAATCTTCATTTCAATATTCAAATTAACCTTGCCTGTAACTTCAACAACATGAAGGTCTGGATTCAAAATTTCCACTTGTCCACCAATTTTTATATCTTTTGCCAAAACTTCTTTTGGTCCTTTTATAGAAAGTGTTACCATCTGTGGTTCATCAGATATCATTTTGAAACGAATCTTTTTCAAATTTAAAATCATCACAATTACATCCTCCTTGATTCCATCCATTGTCTGAAATTCATGAGAAATACCATCTATCTTAATAGAAGTAATACTGGCACCAGGTAACGAAGAAAGAATAATTCGTCTTAAACTGTTGCCTAAGGTATGACCATACCCCGGATATAGACCATCTATTTCAAATACTCCCTTATTGTCTTCTTCTAAAACAATACGGGGTTTAGAAGGCATAATTATTTTATATTCAGGCATAATTTTTTATAAAAAAGTTATTTTTAAATTTAACGACTATAAAACTCAAGCACAGCATTTAAATCAAGAAAAGTTTCTACATTCTTCGGTTTAGCTAAAATATTTCCTTCCATTTTATTTGGGTCAAACGAAAGCCAAGAAGGAGAATTATATTCTTTTAGTTTTTCAATTAAATTATCAAAAATTTTTTTACTCTTAGACCCTTCACGAATTTTTACAACGTCACCAGCTTTCACTTCGAAAGAAGGAATAGTAATTTTATGATTATTCACAATAAAATGCCCATGAGAAACCATTTGTCTAGCAGCACGTCTACTAGGAGCAAGACCCATTCTATAAACTACATTATCAAGACGAGATTCAAGTTCTTCAAAAAATTTCTCTGCCGTGCCTACACCTTTAAGATGAGAAGCTTTCTCAACATAGTTTGAAAGTTGACGTTCTGTAATGCCATACGAAAAACGAACTTTTTGTTTTTCAATAAGTTGCGCCCCATATTCAGATAAGGCTTTTGGACGACGAGCACCAAGACCTGCAAATTTACCAGAAGAAGCAGAAAATTTAGGAGTTTGACATTTGTCATATACTCCGGCTCCTAATCTTCTTCCTATTTTAAATTTTGGTTTTGATATCATAATTGTTTAGTTTATCAAGTTTATAATGTTTATAAAGTTTTTAAAGTTGAATGCATTTGTATTTTACTTTATGAACTTTACGAATTTTCTACTTTACACTCTACGGGGTTTTTTGGGCTTTGGTCCATTATGGGGTACCGGCGTAGCGTCCTTAATGGAAGTTATTTCTATACCATGAGCCATAAATGCTCTAATCGCCGGCTCACGTCCAGACCCAACACCTCGCACTACTATGTCTGAATCTTTTACTCCAAGGATAGCTGCTTTATCTCCAATTAAATCTCCCACCTTCGAAGCGGCAAAAGGGGTTCCCTTTTTTGCTCCTCTAAAACCTAATGTCCCTGCACTTGACCAAAATAATGTATTTCCTGACTTGTCTGCAAATAAAACTTTGGTATTATTAAAAGTTGCGTCAACAAATAAAATTCCAGAAGTTACTTTTTTCTTAGGTATCTTTGTCGCTACTTTTACCTGCTCGTCTTTTGATACAATTTCTTTTTTTTCTTCTAAAACTTCTTCAGTTGATTCAGTTGTAATTTTTGTTTTACCCATAAATAATTTTATGTTTTACTTTCTTTTCTCTTACCTGACGCCATTGTTTTTCTAACATTACCTCTGACAGTCCTAGAATTACTTTTTGTTCTCTGCCCTCTAACTGGTAATCTTTTCATGTGTCTGATCCCTCTGTAAGTTTTAATGTCTTTCAATCTTTTAATATTTCCAGCAATTTCTCTTTTTAGATTTCCCTCAATTTTCATTCCTTCGATAATAGCTCGAATTTTATTTTCTTCGTCCGGTGTTAAATCTTTTGCTTTTTTCCCCACATCAATACTAACCTGTTTTAAAATTTTTCGAGCAGTCGGAATACCAATACCAAAAAGGACTGTTAAACCAATTTCAAGTCTCTTCCCATCTGGTACTGTTATTCCAAGAATTCTCATAATTATTGTTTTTGTTTATGCTTTGGGTTAGAACAAATAACACGCAAATGTCTAGCGCGTTTTACCATCTTGCAGTTATCACATATTTTTTTGACAGTTGATCTAACCCGCATAAAAATAAAAACGAAACAAATTTTACAAAAACAAGACAAAAACAAGGGGAAAACCCTTATTTTTCAATGTTTTTTACTTTTCATAAACCGTAACTAATATAATACACCATCCTTAAAAAAATTACAACCTTTTTATTATTCTTCCTTTTCCACCATAAGAATCCAGTACGACTTCAACTGAATCCCCTATTAAAACTTTAATCCTGTGCATACGCATCTTGCCTGATAAATAAGCTAAAATTTCTTTTTCATCTTCCGTTTTATCTTCCCCGCCTGCATCAGCTGTGCTGAAAGCATTGCAGGCAGGTATTTTTACTCTAAATAAAGTGGAGGGCAGTGATTCAGTAACAACCCCTCTTGTCGTCAAAATTTTTTCGTTTTTTGGATCACTCATTAAGATACTTAATTGTACTAAATTTATAACTATGGGTCAATGTTTTATATGTTAATAACATATATTTTATAATCCAAAATAAGTTTTCAAAACTTTCTTTACTTTTTGAATATTTTTAGCATCTAATTCCCCAATTTTACCAAGAACTACTGCTTTATCAAGTGTAGCAATTTTTGTGGTTTTTATTATTGAATTTAATTTAAGCCCTGTATTTTTAAAATCTTTATTTTTTTGATCAATTAAAATATCAAATTTATGAATCTTGTTTTGAGAAATAGAAGAAATAAAACAAACTGTAATATCATCACCATTATCCTGTACTCCAAGAACAAGAGCCGGACGAACTTTATTACCGGATAAATCTGTAAATGGAAAAGGTGTTAAAATTATATCACCAAATTTATGCATATTTATTCTTTACATCTTCAATTGAGTAAATTTCAGGTTCATTGGCTAGAAAATCAAAACTTTTAGAATAGGCATTGATATTTGTTATTTCAGACAATTTACCATTCCAAAACGCTGGAAAAGGAATAAGAACAACCTCGGGAACATTTCTGCGCCCGATGACAATAGATTTACGACTGGTAGAAACAATATCTACAAGATCACTCATTCTCTCTCTAGCTTCTGTTGTTGAAAGTGTTTTTATATTCATAACCATATTGTACAAAATGTACAAATCAAAAGCAACATCTACCTGTGGATTACCAAAACTTGTCAACATGGCAGGTTGACAAGTTTAATAAACCTCCTGCTGATAACACCTCTCACAGTACACAATCTCTGGTCTATCAGGAGCATAAGAAGTTTCAAATTCATTATTACAACCTTTTTTCATACATTTTCTATACCAGAGTTTTCGAGGTAAAATCATTTTAATTTTTTCTTGATGTCTTACCCTTGGACTCTTTCTGGGGATTGGTAAATTCATTTTTTTATAAAAATCAAATTCTTTTTTTATTATTTTATATGCCTTACTTGAAATTTCACACTTCAAAATTTTTTCTAAAATATCTTCTTTGACATCTTTTATGTTATCTGAAATGTCATAATCAGAAAATTCATAATTAATATCAGAGCTAAAATCTTCCCACAAATATCCTTTTTCTTTAGCTTCTTCTCTATTTAAAAGATAATAATCCATGGCTACCGTTTCATTATAGCCAAATGGTGAAATTTCGGCTGGGAAAAATTCTCCATATTTATATACCCTTCCCTTGCTATCCACATAAGGCATATCGTTCATATGTTGTATTATTTTGGGAACTAGTTCCTCATATTCTTCTTTAGAATACCTTTTATTTAAAATTGAATATTCTCCATTTCTCAGATTTACACAACCAAAACAATTTTGACTAGAAGAAACCATTATAGAATATTCTAAATCAAAAGAGTGTTTTTTCTTTAATGGATCAGACGCCATACAACTGAGAGTAAATTTGCCATTATAATAGCCTCCACCTGAAACACATTCATAAGAAAATTCTGAGGCACCATTTGCAGTAAGATCATAACAATCATTATTCCATCCACCAATATTTACATATCTACTATTTTCTACTTTTGTAGCATAAAAGACATCTTTTGAATTTTTTGAATTTTCAATGTAATTTCCTGATACATTTACTGAATTTAAAATAAAAAGATTACGTTTTGGAGAATTTATCCATACTTTTTCAGATTCTTTTTTTATTTCTTCTAAACTTTTGAAACTTGACAGTGGATTTTTTACTAAAAACTCATTATATTCTTTTTCACTCAATTGTTTATTAAAAACACAATATTTTGAATTCCTTAAATTAGCACAACCTATGCAATGAAAACAATTGCGACAATCAAAAAGAAAATAACTATCCATAGAATCTCGAGAATCGTAAGAAAAATGAATATTAAAACATTTCTCACAATTTATATTACTAGAACAATTTTCAGAATTTAGTAACCAAAAATTATCAAAACAGTTTTTCCCATATAATTCATATGTATTATAAGCAGAATCTTCATTATAATGCCCACCAACATTTAAGTAACAATTTTTATCATCAGATTCTTGGTTTACCCATTCACTATTTACTGAATTAGCATTCTGAATAGCCACGTGAGGTGTAGTAAATAACAATTCTTTAAATTGTTCAAAAAAGGTACGAGAAAAGTCATACTCGCGACCATAATCAAAACCACTCCATTTATCACTCCACCAACATTTTTGACAATACATTTTATATGATTTGTTTGGAGAAACTCTAGAAACTACAGATTGTCCACATAAATCACAATTCCTTTTATAAAAAAATCTTTCGTTCCTAAAGGAGCAACGTCTTATCTCACGACACTCCGGACAAAAAGTTGGTGGAGGAACTTTAATCTTTTCGTAAAAAGAAAAATCGTCTTGTTCTATAACAAAATTTTTTTTGCAATTCTGGCATTGTCTGGTTTCGCTTTGCATAAATTTTGGCTCTTTAAGGCCTTGCCTTTGGACTCCTTTTAAGGCAAGGCCTTTCCCCGCCAATTTATTTCGGGTAATTCACAATAATTTGTATGTTTTTACTTTTGTCAGGAAAAGAAGTTTTCCAGAAAGGACGTATTACCAACACAGCGGTGTCAATGTTAGAATATTGTGACAAAATCTGGTTAAAATTACTCTTTTTCTTGTTTAATAAATCAGCGGTAAATTTCGCTTCATCAACTCTCCAAATAATCCTAGGGGTGCCTGAAAGAGAAAAACTTATACTCTTTACATCTGCAAAAGAAATATTTTCTTTATCTGATAAAGAAAAAGTTAGATCCCGAATATTCGGCATATAAATTTCGCTCCCGTCATAATTATCAATAATATCTTGAGCTATTTTTGTTGTCAGTTTTTTCTCATCAAAAAGAAATCCATAAAGTGTACCCTTAACATTCACTAATGTCGTATTGTCTTTATCGGGAGTAAAACTGACATTTTGATCATCTATACTAAGAAAAATTGCATCTTTAAATAAAATAAATCCACTTGGAATTTGATCTGTGGCTTTCTTTAAAAGTTTAGTTTCTAACGTGGCTTTGAGTTCACTCACTGCAGTTGTTTTATCCAGCGCAGAAATAATAGAAGATTTTCCTTTAAATCCACCTGTGATGTCCCCTTTTGATCTCCCATAAAATTTAGAATATTTTGGTGTCCCTTGAAAACCTAAAATTTTAAAATCAAGCGGAGTACTGTTATATTCTTCTCCTATTTCTGCTGCATAAATACCTGCTTCTATACTCCCTGGTTTGCCATCCTTTGTCATTCCAGGCACAGTTATTTTTTTACTTGTTTTATAAATTTTATTATTTGATCCTTCCAGTCGTGTATCTATAGCAAGCACTTGGGGAGAAGAACTGTAAGAATTATAAATCAAAATAGTACCGGTAGCTGCTATGGTGACATCTTTTACTACTCCACCCTGTATTGTTTTATTTTCTTCTCCAGAAATAATCACTAAATCAAAAGGTAAACCTGGTGTGCTTGAATCTTTGGTAGCAGACAAATTTTCATTATTTAAAGGTATTTCTTTTACCTTAGGAACTATAGTAACTTTTGCTCCAGAAAATAAAAAAGAAAGGGCAAAAAGAAGAAATACAACAGAAATTAGCGCAACAAAATAAATTCTATATTTAGAGCCTTTATTGGGACTTTTATTATTTT
>ERZ1292625.2297-Hain-H41-01um-R1-2297-length-18247-cov-16_pt3 | contig 11508 bp, 19 predicted proteins | sample MGYA00564400_ERZ1292625 | MGnify/ENA primary metagenome ERZ1292625 (study PRJEB36523, sample SAMEA6512639) | groundwater metagenome | collected 2019-01-08 | study: AquaDiva: Metagenomics assemblies of 32 groundwater samples
TAAGGGTTAGCTAAGTGACCATAAACCATTCTTTAATCGCTTGGCACGGTACTTAGTGCTTTCATTAAACCTTGACTTACCAATATAAAGGTAGTTGTTATGAAGCAACCACACGGCATCAACCTTACCCGCAAGGTACGAACTACCACGACTGCTATCGACAACCTTAGGTTCAAGGCCAGTAGCTATCTTCCTGGGGTGGTGAAGTATAAGACACGCACGCTGCCCAACAAGGCTAGTTAGTGCATCTCCTACTATCTTCATGGCCGTGCTGTCATCCTCTTCAGCGTTGTGTATTTCTCGCAATACATCAATGATAATAAGTGAAGGATCACACGATGAGATGGCATCTTGTAAGAGCGTATAGTGTTGTGGGTGTAAGATATTTACTCCTTTCGGCAGAGTGTCAGGATGAAGAGTGTAAATTGGGCCATGTGTATGAACTCCCGCTAGGCGTAGTTGCGATATACGGTGTTTCTGGACTAGTTCAGACATATCAAACTGGAGATATAATACCTTACCCTGCCGAACATGATGCCCCTCAAAAGGCTGACCTTGCGCCACAGCTAGAGCTATTTGTAGCGCTAGGAAACTTTTTCCTGCCCCTGCTTCTCCTAGTAACAGCACTAATCCTGGTTTAGGTATTAGGCCTTCTATTAAGAACTCAATATGTGGTCGATCTAAGGCCTCATATTCATCTAACGTAACAACTCCACTCATCTCTATAACTCCTTGATAAATAACCTCCTTTAATGTATACCCTACTAAAGGGTTATGTCCAAAATAGGTGTGTGTCAGGGACCACACACACTTCGCCGTTGTAATGCTTCACAGCATTATACGGTTTTTTGAGGGGTTTTTGCCCCCCTACGTTCGAGGGGGTTCGACCACTTTGCCAATAAACCAACAACATGCGCGACACCCCCCAAAAGGGGGGGAGCCAAAACACATGAAAAAACCGTATAATCCCTTGTAAGAAAAAACTGGAGATTTTGCCCGATGCCTGACCAACCAACCACACCCCATATATTCTCCCCCAGTGCTATTAAAGTATACTCCGAGTGTCCTATTAAGTATGAGTTAATGTACCTTGACCAGTGGTACTCTAGGCAGGCCGATAGACCATTTTGGGGTAGGGTAGCTGGCTCAGCGTTTGCTGAGGGTAGTGCCATACTTAACTCACCAGAGAACTTCATGACGGCAGTACCTGAGTGTAACCTACAGCTAAAGATCGACCTTGCTATTAAAGCGGCTCTTAAGTCAATTACGGACGATATAGACCCCTTTATGAAGGCAGGTGGTATCCTTGACCGTACTGACCTTGAGAATGTAAAGCGTGATGTAGCTCAGGCCCTAACTAAGTACGCGAATAATAGCCCCTTTGCTGATTGGAAGGAGATACTTCATGTGGAGTATGGACTGGGAACCTTATATGGTAATTGCCGTCTTGACGTTATTGGCCGTGATCGCCATAATGTCTTAAGTTTTGCCGACATAAAGTTCAAACGGTACCTAGACACACAGTATGTGGATAAAACAGTAGAAGAGTACCGCTGGGACTGGCAATTTCTACACTATCAATGGGCTATGGAGAAGTACTTCAATGAACCAGTTAACGCCTACCTCTGCCTTGTACGTCTCAAGTCTGCCTGGCAAGCACAGCTATTTGAGTTTACGTATAATGCCGCCCTCATCCATAGTGTCGGTCTATCAGTGGGACGGTACAGTGAAGACATGGGACACGCAATTGAACGAGGAACAGCTCTTGGTACTACACACGATACTAAGTTCGGACCCTGTGCCTACAAGGAAGCCTGCTTAAAGCTACAGTGGAACGAAGACTTAATGAAACAGAACTACATTCAGTTACCCCCACGCGGTAAGTAATGGTCAGGTAGAGAAGGGTGCCAGTGGTAAGGTTGATCGCTTATCATGGTGCTCCGTAGTATGGCCATGTGGTATTAAATGTACTGCGGTAAGACCATACTCCTGCCTGGCCCTAGTCGAATAATAGGAGACCAAGTAATATGAGAGTTAAGTTTGACCTCGATAAACAGGTCCAGCAAGGCTTTACCATTATGACGCATGGTGATAGGGCCGTTGGTAAGACCCACCTTATAGGAGATATGCTCAAATACGAGGCTGAGTTTGGTAAGGTTGGGTATATCAATGTGGCTGGTGAAGATGGTATGCTCACGATTAGTAACCTTGGGCTGGGCAATATTGGTGAAACTATTGATTCATATGATGACCTTCTTACTATCATAGATGAGTATGGTAAGGCTAAGTACCAGGCTGTAGGATTGGATAGTCTAATGATGTTCGCTAGGCTAGCAAGGTTTAAGATTACCAATGGTGTGGATCGCCCATTACTTATCCCTAGTAACGACCAGTTACGTTGTGGTATGATAAATGAGTGGCCTATCATGCATAATCTAATGGAGGCTATTAGTATCAAGCTTCGTCGGACTGGTAAGTACGTCATGGTAACTGCCGCTAGCGACAAAGCTAGTGGTAATCTAGATCTTAGTGTAAAGCCAAAGAATGACCGTATAGCCCCAAACTTACCTGGAAAGGAGGCAGGTGATTGTGTCGGTTGGTTTGATTACATGGGGTATATTGACATAAAGTTCGTTAGGCCAGGGGTAATCCAACGTACCTTTAGTATGACACAGGATGGTGTCATCGCAGTACGGCAGCGAGTGCCTCGTATGATTAAAGAAGTCATCAACCTACCAGAAGGCCCTGGTGGTTGGAAGCTTATCAAGGAGAAAATAGAGGAGGCTTGTAAGTAACAATGTGGAGAACTTTGAATTCTATGATATCCTAGTACACTCGACTGGTAAAGTGGAGTATCTATGGATTTGTAGTATATGTGGTAAAGTGTGCCCTAACCCTATGGAAGACAGCCCCCCTGATTATTGTGATCGGTGTGAGGGCTTGGAAGGAACATAACAGATTATGAGTACAGCTGAACAGTTTGGTAACTTCGCTTCAACAAACATGATCCAAGAAGCCACTGCCTTTAAAACGGTTAAGGCAGGCTCTTACGATATCCAGGTTAGTAAAGTGTATGAGATGAACATCGAAGAAGGCTTCGCTAGGGTTGGTGCGAACGTGGTTAGTGAGGGCCAGAAGCGTGGTATGGTCTTTTTTAGAATCCAGTGGACAGAGAAACGTAATAGTAATGGTAAGCTTGCTGCGGGGTGTAAGCTGTATGCACAGATGTTGAAGGCATTGCACCCCTCTGCTACGCTTGATGAGCTGAGCAAGATTGACGCAGCTACACTCCTTAATGAAGCTGAAAAATACCCCGTATCAGCCTTCATTAGCGAATACTATTCAGTTAAGGACGACTCTAATCCCCCTTATACAACTAGTCGCCGGTATCCTAAGTCACCTGAAGAGGTTAAGGCGGTACTTAGTGAAGGTGGTATTGCAAAGAACGACGTGGTAAGTATCTACGCTAAGAAGTAATAGGTGACTATGTTAGCCAAACCTAATAGTTGTGTTGGCTGCCCTTTATACGGTGACGGTCTGGGATATGTCCCGGACCTCATCGTTGAAGGGTCAGACACAATGATTGTACTCCAAAATCCAGGTGAAACAGAGGAGTGTCATGGTGCCCCTGCAATAGGGGACACCGGACAACTAATGAATGCAACGTTTATTCCTTTATCTGGCCTTCATCGGCACGTTCATTACGATGCTTCCAATAGTGGCGTATTTAACAATAGTGACGTTAGTGTTGGCAATGTGCTTAAGTGTCGCCTTACTGATATGGGTGGTCATAAAACTAATGACTTGCCTGTGGGGCAAGTACTTACGGATGCAGTCCAGCATTGCACACACGCTCACTTCAAGGTTCCAGAACACGTTAAGTACATTATTGCCCAAGGAGCACTTGCCTTCAAGTACTTCTCAGGAGACGACCTTAAAGAAGGTAATGGAAAGCCTAGCACCCTCACAGACTGGAGGGGGCACGTTTTACCATCCAGCCATGAATATGAGGGTAGACCCATATTTATCGTCGGGCATCTCGCCGATATCTTCCGTGATCCCAAGCAACGATGGATTGCAGAGCAAGACTGGCGTAAGGCTGGAGAGCTTAGAAGTGGCACCTACCCACGGGCAGTCCCCGAAAGAATAACCATACACAACCTTGAGCAGTGGGCACATGCATATGAATGGATACAGCAAGCAATTAAATCGAAGGCAATCATTATCTGTGACACGGAGTTCTACCCTGATACTAAGTTTCTTACTGTGGTTGGTCTTGGTTATCGTCACAGTAATGGTAGCGTGGTTGGGCTTCAGTTTGACCTACGGGACTGTGAGCCTGAGCTTAAGCCACAACTAGCGTGGGCACTTCAACATTTAACACGAACGAATGAGTTTGTCTTTCACAACGCCATTGCTGATATCCTTGTCATGGAGGCGAACCTTGGAATTAAGTACAATGATTACCTTAAAGTACAAGATACAATGCTGGCACACGCCGTCATGTGGGGAGAGTTACCACATACACTCGACTTCTGTAGTAGCATCTACTCACAATATCCAAGGCTTAAGAACCTATCAGGAGAAGATCTGCTATACTATAACTGGGGAGACATTATCGCTACCTTAGCGACATATGAAGCCTTAAGTGAGGACCTAAAGTATGACGCAGGAGCACGAGAAGTCTACGAAGGACAGCTCCTCAAGCTCGTCCCAATCCTCGCTGGAAGTAAAACCAGGGGAATACGAATTAACCCAGCAAGAGTCCTTGAAGCCCAGCCCTTGCTACATGCTGGGATGGCCTCTGCCGAAAGACTCTCAAGAGTTGGAACAGGACGTATTGCGTTCAACCTTGGATCCGACGACCAACTTAAGGACTGGCTCTACAGAACCAAAGCCCTTGACGTACAGAAGAACAAAGACACCAAACGAGCCACTACCGATGATGACGCCATCGGCGTACTTCGTGAACTCGTCGGTCCTTCTTTTGATCCTAAAGTTGATCTTACAGAAGTACTGGCCCTCGATCGTGTGCTTGCTGGCGCTGATCCTGTACTTGAGTCACGGGTACTTTATGTCCAACATGAACACATATTAAATAACTACATTTACCCACTTCATATAAAGGCACCTAATGGACATCATTCTAAAGCAAAATTCAATAGACAGCTACGTAGCGGTGGAGTTTGGGGAGCACAGGACATACGTGAACGTGTATTTCCCGACATTGCCACTCACATCCAGAAATCTGGGAGGCATTCTACAAGCAATCCTCCCCTTGCTCAGCTCCCTGCTGAGTACCGAGACATCATCCGACCTGAAGCAGATTGCCTCTGGATTAAGTGGGACTGGTCAAGTGTTGAACCTAGATTACTTGAGGCCCTCTGTGGATCAGTCATCCTTAAGCGAAGCTTTGACGAAGGTATAGACCTGCATACCTGGACCGTATGTGAGATATTTGGCTATCCACAGCCAGCTGATTTAGTAAATCCACATAAATGTAAATGCGAGGCTAAAGATTGTGAACATCAAAGATGGCGTGAGCTGGTTGCTTGGAAAGGCAAAGAAGACCCCCGTAGAGTCTTTGCAAAAACTGGAAGGTATGAGGTATGGTACGGTGGTACAGGTAGTAACGCAGCTAGCGCAGCAGCTAGATTTGGACTGGACAGACGTTTGCTTAAGCAAGCAGTTCAAAAACTCGCTTCTTCTGACTCTGACTACTACCGCTGGAGATGCGAAGTTGAGGCTGAGGTTAAACGAACAAGGCTTATTAGAAGCTGGGGAGGCAGACCAAGAAGACTTCTTGGTCAAGGTAGCGGGGTTATTAGAGAAGCGCTTAACCACCCCATGCAAGCAGGAGTAAGTGATATATATAATTTAACAATCATACAACTGGAGGAGGTGTATGGTCAAACAATTGATTTTGTATTTGGCATGCATGACTCTCAGTATTGGAGCTGTAAAGTTGGGGACTTTACCCCAGCCCTCTTTACTGGAGTTAAGGGAGTGGTTGAACAACCACGTAACATCCTTGGAGTTGTTAGAGCCTTTCCAGCAGACTTTGAATTAACCGATGAGTGGAACAACCACTACGGTAATAGTTACGCATACTCAATAGACGATTACTTTAACGGAAAGAGGTACTAAGTGCAGATTGATTGTCAGAGATGGATGACCTTAGTAGAGCGTGCTAAGACCTTGTGTTTCTTGGACATTGAGGCCACAGGCTTACGTGGTGACTATAACTCTGTCTTATGTGTGAGCCTTAAGCCATACGGCGAGAAGCCCGTCACTTATACAGTCATCAAGCCAGGCAATGATAAGGCCCTTATTAAGGACGTTAAAGCAGCCCTACTTGAGTTTGATGGTATCGTTACGTATTATGGTAAAGGGTTTGACTGGAAGATGCTTAACACCCGTGCCCTAAAGCATGGTATTGAGCCACTAAAACCGATGCCGCATATTGATATGTATTATAGCTTGAAGTACCACTTGCTCACGGCTCGTAAGTCACAAGGCCACTTGCTTTCATGGCTAGAGATTGCTCGTACTAAGGACGAGATGATTGAAGGCCAAGGTGATACAGCGGACAAGCTTACCGTTAGTGCAGAGGAATGGAATAGAGTACTGGCTAACCCAGAGAAGGCCATGAAGTTGATGGTCACACGCTGCGAGTCAGATGTGTGTGGATTAGAGGCCCTTTATAGACGGACGAAGCACCTGTTGCGTGACGTAAAGTAAAGGAACGGTGTAGGGTGACATATGCTAATATGTTTCTCTTGGTCATGGGGGCTGAATACCTGGTGGGTTCAGCCCTCTACTGTGTACAGCGGGATTACGGCATGGCAGGAGTATTATTATGTTACGGTATGGCTAACTTCTTTTTAGTGTGGAGGTAACGTGGAGAATGCAGAACTGGCTAAGTCACGGCCAACACAAGTAGCACAGATTATGAGTCAGCACCAACCAGAACCCAAGCAGATCATTAAAATCTACCCTGAAGCTCAAGGTATGTTAGGCCTGGATAACTATGGTAACACGTATCTAGCTGTGCAAGGTACTATTGATAAGAGTAAGTTATTCTGGCAGTTGTTAATAAAGAACGTGGAGGAGTAATATGGCGACTGGTAAGCCACTTGAAATAATTGTAGATGAGTCGTTGTATGACCTTGTAGAAGTCAACGCACTGGTTGAACAGGGCCATACCATTAAGAAGCTTGTGAGTCATGGTTATGATTTGATTCTAGGCCCTAAAGCTAGTAACTTAACTGTAGCTGACATTAAGGCTAACCCTAAGCTGCTTGAGATAGCCTTGTTAAAGGGTAAGGAGCTGAAGTACCCCAAACAGGTAGCACCACCAAGTAAGAAAGGTAAGGTAAAGAAAGATGTCGTGGAAGATACGCCCACACATGACGGGGAAGCAGCGGAGGCACTACCAGCAGCGCCTGTTAAGCGTAAGCGTGGACCTCGCAAGGCAAAACCAGTTGTTGAGGGAAGCCCTATCAGCGAAGGAAGTGGAGGAGCAGTTGATCCAGGTACCGTCAGTGATGGAGATTCGACAAGTGATGGAGGGGAGTAGTGACAAACGAGGAGTTTAAGTTATGGTGGGACTTAACGGAAAAAGCCATAGCTATCCCTAATGCAGCATACGGGGAGTTTATGGTTATTTTTATAAACACTAAACTAAAGGAGCGTAATGAGAGGCATGACAGCGGATCAGCAGCTTAAACTTACTGATGAGGAGTTGATCGCAGCATACGAGCTTATCACGCCTATTGGACTTGAGGAGCTAGCGTATGTGTATGGAAGGGGGGCTAAAAAATATGCCCCTAATATGTGGCGTGAACAGCCCATACCTATTGTGAAGTTGTATGGTAGGATACTAGGCCACCTGCGTAGGCGAGTCGAAGGTCAAATATACGATCAAGATGATGGTCAGATGCATATGGGTTCAGTGGCGTGGTCAGCTTTTACCATTATGCACTATGATAGGGGAGGAGCATAATGCGTGTATATGTTGCTGGGCCTATAAGTAACGGCGAGAATAACACAATGGGTTATCAAGCAGTAGTAGACAATATCCGTAATGCTGTCATGCTTGGTGGCCGTATAGCGGACATGGGCCATAGCCCAATGGTGCCACACCTAACACACTTCTGGAACCTTATGGCCCCACGTGCGTACCACGACTGGCTACGTATTGATGATGAGTGGGTGGCCGTGGCTGACGTGGTATACCGTATGCCTGGTGATAGCAAGGGGGCTGACCATGAAGTGGGATTAGCTATGTCCCTTGATATTCCTGTGGTGTACACAATGGAGGGGTTAGATGCCTTACATAAAAGCAAGCTCGCGCTCACGGCTAGATAAACCACTGGAGGTATTAAGTGGATTGGTGGACAGTCGGGGGGATCTCAATTATTGTATTACTGCTTTGGTATCAGCTCAGGTAAAAGCGGTAGGTTATGCGGCTATTGAGCAGGCTATTGGTGTGTTGGAGTGTGCCAAACTTGAGTTCTATAGACGTGTGGCTGCACCATACGAGGATAGAAAGTGCCAGGAGAATGGTGACGTGTACTTTGCAGAGGACATTGTACAAACAGTAACAGGTGATGACCCCAGGCTTAATAAGGCTACTGGGGTCGCACCATAGGACGAGTAATTATATGTGGGTTTTAATTATAACACTGATGTTATCAGCACCTTCCCTAGAGACGCCAGTTCCACACCGAGGGTTTATTGCGTTATACCAAACTGAGAAAGAATGCCAGTCAGAGCGTACCAGAATAGACCAGGCAATGCACGAGGCCTACCCTGGTGACAATACCTTTATGCTTAAGTGTGAGTATATGGCTAACGCCCAGCCCCGCAAGCAAACTTAACCTTTGCTTACTTATGGTAGAACAGCCATCCAAACAGCCTCACCCCAGCCCATACCATATAGGCAAAATTAGGGCGCTCAATGGCGATACAGGTATATAAGGTATCGTCAGCTTGCTTCCTTGTAATACCACTACCGGCAGCATAGTCCTTATCATGCCGTTCACAACAGGTTTCCACTTGCAATTTCATGCGGGGGATGCCGCTACAGAATGTTTTGGCCATGTTACTTCGTCGTCCCTATTGACTTATCCCATGAACGCATCGCGCCTAATCCCAACAGGCCAAATAGAACCATGCTAAGCTCCCCTATATCTAAGTGGGGGAGCAGTATGGTGTTACCAAACGCCTGAAGTATAAACACCATAAATGGTTGTAATATAAAGTGATATCCGTATGCTCCACCACATATCCAACCAATTGCTGGTCGCCAGCCTGCTACAAACAAGCTAGTACTTGATGCCTCTACCTTGTTGATCTCTATTTGACCCATGACTTGCTGGTGTACTTGAGTTGCCATCTCCATGGCTGCTTTAGTACGCTCATTAGCGTCAGGGATCCACTTTTCTAGGCCTACCTTAATTAAGTCTGCTACTGCCGTGATTGGATCAAAGCCCATATTATACCTCTACTTGTATATGGTGTTATAACAATCGAGTTTACCTACTGCGTCAGGTGCGGTATTTTTACAGATAAGCATCAGTAGCTTAATGGTGTCTTTACTTACAATAACGTGCTCATCCAGCTTAGCCTGAGTGGACACAGCCCACAGCAGCACCGCTAGTATAATACCACCTACCTTTAACCAACTCTGCCAATTCTGTTTAATTTCCATAGTTTAGATACACCCCGTTTCTACCGAGTCAGCTGCATGACCATTCATTCTATCACTACGTTCAAAGAAAGGACTTGGTTCACACATATTATATGGTGGTGTGTAGTCAGTTTCTTCTAGCTCAACCTGTGTAACTGGTTGGTGTGAACACCCCATCAAAACACCCGCTAGAACGCACACAATTGCCCACAGAACGACGATCTTCCATAAGCTAGGTCTTACTATGGACTGGCTAATGAACATGGCGGTAAAACCTCTGTATTCTCTAAGTAATTTGCGGCGTTACGTAGGTGTGACACGTTATCCTTAAACTTAGCTATACCCGCATTACACCGCCAGCATAATAAACCACGTACCTTGCCTCGCTTGTCACTCCCTCTAACATGCTTGTGGTCTACGCTAAGGCGTCTATTTCTATCGCTAGGGACCCACTGACAGATCCAACACCCCCCGTTATACCGCGTAAGCATATGATTATATTCATCAAGTGTGATACCATATCGGTTAATGTAGTAGGCGTTTCGGCGTTTGTCTTCAGCGGTTTGCGTTGGCACGGTGTCTCCTTTTTGACACACCCCCCTTCTGTAGGGGGTCTACAACTTGTTGATTTCATTCATACCCTACTTTTGTAGGGGGGCGGATTTACCTAAAAAAACCGTATAATGTCTAAGAGACATTAATGCAGAGGTCTGTCTGCTAGACAGTGCCTCAGCTAGTTCGCACCCTTATAGGGTGCTCCAGTATGAAGTATACTTAATTATATGAAGTATACCTTGTTAGGAGTATACTTTGTTATAAAAAGGTTGTACCTCTTCTGTATCGTCGTCTTCCCAGTATTGCCAACAATATAACTCAAGGTCAGACATATACCACCTATGGAAGCGTTAAACCACCATTATGGTCAGGATCGTACTCAACATGAATATGGTCCGGCTCTTGTACCACGTCATAATCTCGACCTAGTGCTAGCCTACACTCACGTACAACAGTTGGCACATCCTGTACCTTCATGTCACGAGTACGAATATCTACAGCATATCCCCGATAGTGAAGAGAAGTGTCTTTGTGTTTACTGTCAGATAGACTAGTCACTACCAAGTCATAGTTAAACCGCTGTAACACCAGCTGCATAATAAGCAAGGCGTCTATAATTTGTAGCTTAACATCCTTGGCCTTAACACCATCCTTAATATACTTCATGGTTTCACCCCCAAATTAGGCATCCCACTACCCTGACCACCTTTCTTGGGTGGCTCCACTATATTCCCGCCATACACATACTTGCTAATCACGTTTAACACATAGTCAATATTACCTTTACTATAAGCCATAACCAGCTTGTCAAAGTCCCGAGCAGGTAAAGCCAAAGCAGCAGGTAACATGGTTTGAGCTACAAATTCATGTATACTATCGCTACTTGCCAGCAGCATACTTGCTACAATATGCCCCTTACCAGCAGCTAAGTCCCCAGCTAGTCTACCACCCACATCACCAAACGTGTCAGTCAGCCACTTAGGTGTCTGTGGTGTCTCAGTCTGGTTAATGAAGTCCTTAATACCATGCGTGATACCATTAGTAATTTCACCAGCCGCTAACCCACCCGCTATACCACGTGCTGCGCGTACAGCTATAGTAAGTTGAGGCACACCATGTTTACGTGCTTCATTAAGTGACCTTGCATCTTCTACCCAGTTGCTAAACATAAAATTCTTCAGGTTACGTGTAAGCCTACCAATAGGCGAGGTCCAATCAGCAACAAATGCTGGTTGGCCACGATAGCCAATACGGCCTTG
>ERZ1292625.3926-Hain-H41-01um-R1-3926-length-11507-cov-3_pt1 | contig 11507 bp, 1 predicted proteins | sample MGYA00564400_ERZ1292625 | MGnify/ENA primary metagenome ERZ1292625 (study PRJEB36523, sample SAMEA6512639) | groundwater metagenome | collected 2019-01-08 | study: AquaDiva: Metagenomics assemblies of 32 groundwater samples
CTTTGCGAGCAACTGGATTGTAAGCGGAGAGTGGAGCGCCTTGCGCGAGATCGAAGTCACGGCGATGATTGGGCACCTGAACGCAGAGACCATTCGCCGAAACACCGAGCGCGAGAGGCTGGGCTTTTTGAACACCCGCAACCAGTTCCTGCACGAAGCCCAGGTGGGGTTGGCCCGCGGCAAACACGCGAGGAAGATGGGTAAATTGGCATTGATGACGACCCTGATCGATCCCTACGGCGACTGGTTTAAGCCGCTCTTCACAGGCCAGGCCCAAGACCAGAGCGGAAAGCTGGCGCCCTTCATGGCGCTCGGCTGTGGTATGGGCGGTGGTATGGGCGGTGGTATGGGCGGAGGCGGGTGACCGGCGATGCCACGCGTACCCACAGCAGGAATGTTAGGCGAGGCGCGCTTGCGGCCGGTGGGCCAGAGCGGGACGCTTCGCGTGCCGACGAGTCCGGACGACTTCGGGGCGGATCGCGCGCGGGGTCTGGCGGCCTTCGGCGCGAGTTTGGCGAGCGGGGCGCAGGGGGTGGTCTCTGAATTTGAGAAGCGCCGGGACGACCGTGAAGCGATTGACGTTCAAGAGCGGATGAACATGGCGGAGGTCGACACGCAGCAATACCTGCTCGGGATTTCGCAGCGCCGGGAAGTAGAAGCCCGCGGCGCCACCGACGAAACCAGTAAGTGGCTGGACGAGTATGGGACGAAGGCGAAGAAGGGGTTGAGCCAGAGGGCGCAACGGTCGTTCGGGTTGAAATTCGCGCAGCTTACAGGCCGGACCATCGACCGGGCCCAGAGCCACGAATTTACCCAAGGCGAGGCCGAGAAAGAAGGACTGGTCCGAAGGACCTACGAGACCCAACTGAACCGTGTGGCGTCTGCGCCGGGCGACCTTTATGAGTTCGAGAGCGCGACCCTGGACTACATGGGTGCGCTGATGCGAGGCGTAGGCGTGGCTGAAGAGCGCGGGAGATTATTGGGGGATTTTGTGAGTAATGGGCACTTGATGGTGCTCGACCGGATGGGTGTGGACGACCCGGAGGCCGCGCTGGAATACTTCAAGGTGCACGAGGCCGAGATCGCCGGCGTGGAGCGAGCGGGGGCAAAACGCGACCTGGGGGGTATCCGCACCGTGGTGGCGAAACGCGCGAGGCAAAGCGCGGGGGTGCGTATTGCGGAGCAGGTTTTGGGCGTGGAGGGGACCTTCGCCGACAAGGCCGACTGGATCCGCGCGAACACCGGCGACGACGTCGATCTACGCGACGCGGCGCTCAAAGAACTCGAAGCGCGAATCGACGAAGGCAGTAAGAGCGACCGGCTCGCGGACCAGCAAGCGCTCGAGTATGCCCGCGGGCGCGTGGAGGCGGCGGTCAACGGAGGGCGCCTCAGCGGCGAGTACCCGGCCTTTGAAGAGATTATTGCGCCGAGTGTGGAATCGCGCCTGGCGGAGACCGGCGACCTTGATGTGCTGCGCGAGTACTACGAGAAACAGCGCCGCGGCGAAGAGCCCGTGGGGAGTGTGGTCGATTACTACGGGTTGCGCAACATGGCGATCGGTAAAGACGCGGCGAACCCCGATACGCCTGCGGATCCGCAACTCATCGCTGAGTTCAAAAACCTCGACCTGGTGCAAATGAAGATCGAAGGGATACTCAACGATGCGCAGTTGAAAGACCTGAGCGAGATCCAGTTGAAGATACGCGAAGGGCGCTTGAGCGAGCAAGAGGCGCGGAGCATCCGGACGCCGGCGAACGTGCTGGGAATGCTGATACAGGGTGTGAATACCATCGAACAACGCAACATCATCGCGCAGCGATTCCACGACGCGATTGGGCGGTATAAAGACACCCACCAGGGCCAAGAGCCCGACGAGGTGGAACTGAGCCGTATAGCGAACGGGATGGCCTTCAATCCCCCCGAAAAGAACATTCCACAATACAGCCTTGGCGGCGGCCGCGCCGACGTGAATAGCGGTTTGATGCAGATGCCGGTAGTGGGCGGCATACCCTTGCCCGCTGACGTGTTTGGCGGGATGGGCCGGGCAATCCAGAAGTTTGGCGGGGCGGGCCGCGCGGACGAGATACAGCGGCTGGCTGAGGCTATGGCGCTGGGCGGACGCGACCCCCACGTACAGTACGACGACAAACAATACGAGGATCTTTGGCGTGTGATCAAGGCGGAGCGGTAGATGCCGACTGTGCCAGGGACAGCGAGCGCGCCGGCGCGCAAGAGCTGGTTTGACCACGAGGCTGTGGCAAACCGGTTTGGGCGGGGCCGTGCGCGGCGATCGGTGGTGGAGCATGGGCAACAGGGAGAGATTGCTTCGCCTGTGCCTCGCAATGACAACATGGGGGTAGATCATCTTGCCGGGGCCGGCAAGATGATCGAAGGCGCCGGATTGGATGTTGGTGGGGCGTCAGGCGCCACCACAAGCGACACGGTTTCCGGTTTACTGGAGCAATTCGACGCGGACCACGCTAAGCGATTTACCGCTCGCGTTCGGACGATGGCGCAGTTCAATCCCGAGGAGGTGGCGAAGCGGTATGGGTTGAGCCGCCGGAGCGGGCTGCCGATGGAAGCGCCCGAGGCGGACCCGAACGCGGGCGAGCGCATGGTGGTGGCCGAGAGCCTGAGCCGTGAAGCGATCGACGCGCTGCGCGCGGACAAACCGGCGTTCTACGCACGGGTGATGCGCGATCCGGCGTTTGCGGCGATGGTGGTCGATGAGTTTGAACACGCGTCGAGCCTGGAAGGGCTGTTTCCTAAGGGCCGCGTTCGTTCTGCGATTGTAGGTTTACTCAATCGCGTGCCGGGCGGTCCGGAGCCCGCGGCGTTTACGGACGCCAAGCATTCATTCCAGAGCGGAATCGAACAATACGGCCACGCAGGGCTTGGGTCGGGTTTATTTCAGAAAGTAGCCTCCGGCCAGGGTGTAAGCGATCAAGACAGGGCGGATGCCCAACGGGCGCTTCGCCGCATGGAAGAGTTAGCCCCCAGTGTGGAGCGCGGGCCGATTCGAGGGGCCTTGATCACAGCCGTCGGACAGATTCCTATTATGGCCGGAGCGATCGGGACGCGGTTGGCTGGTGCAGGGGCCGGCGCGATCGTTGGTGGTGCGGCGGGGTACGCAGCGGGATCACCGATACCGGTGCTGGCACCTGTGACCTTCGCGGCGGGCCGGTCGGCTGGCGCTAAGGCCGGTGGTGCGGCGGCAGGCTTTGCCTTTGGCGCGTGGCTCGAAGGCGGCAATGCGATGGTGGAATTTACGGCCATGACAGACGAGGCCGGGGAACCCATAGACCCCGAGGCTGCGGCGAGCGCAGCCGCTGCCGTAGGAGTCATCAACGGCATACTCGAAATGGCCGGATTTAGCCAAGTGCGCAAGGTGATGCCAGGAGCGGATCGCTTCGCGAAGGCGGTTGCGGCGAAGGCCACCATCAAGAATATATTGGCGAACCCCACGGCCCGCAACCGATTTACAGCGAGTGTGTGGCCTCACGTGCGGGCCATGCTTGCCGAGGGGACCACGGAGAGCCTGCAACGCGTCACGAATATCGTGATGGGTCAGATCGCCGAGAACGACAAGGGTTTGGCCCATGCGCTTTCGCAAGTGGCGACGCAGGAGAACCTTAGCCAGTTAGTGGCCGAGGGTATTGGCGGCGCCCAGGTTGCCGGGGTGTTTGGCCTGGGTGGAGCAATGACCCGCGGCATTCGCGAGTTTGGTGGTGCCGAGGAGGCGATTGAAAAGGGTAAACCGAACACGTCAGTACAACAAGGAGTTGTGTTTAGTGGTGATGGTCAGACCGCACAAGCACAAGGTGTAGGTGTCGAGCAGCAAGTATCCGAACAGCCATCGCCACTGCCGACGGGCGAAGTTTATGACACACTAGAGGCGGCCAGCACGGCGTTTTACCAGGAGGTCGAGGAAGCGGCTGCGGGGCAGCGGGACGGGTTGTTTATCGAGCGCGTGGGGGAATGGGCCCGGAAGGGGTTATTGACCCAGCGCAGCCCGGAGGCCGTGGCGGAGTTTGTGGACGAGGTGGCGGCGCGCGCCGTGGGCGAGGGCCTGGAGACCGTGCGGGTGAGTCCTGCGGCGATCCGGGAGCACCTGGAGGCCAAGCCCGACGACGTCGCGGTATTCCGTCGGGCGATGCCGGATTTCGATACCCAGATGGCGCAGGCCCAGGAGGTGGGCGGTGATGTGCTTATGAGCACGGGCCGCTGGGCGGCGTATGTGGCGCCGACACCTGTCGGCGAGGCGATCCAGGAGCACTTGAAACTACGTCCCGGGGCGATGACGGCGCGCGACGCGGCTGAGGGTGGCGCGGCGATGCAGGCCGAGATGAAGCGATTGCTCGAGCGGAGCATGGCGGAGACTGATTTGCACCGCGAGAGTGAGGTGGTGTTCGAGGAGATGCAGGCCGGGTTTACCGAGGAGATTGAAGCGGCCAGCGCGGACGCCAAAGGGATGACCCCCAAACAGCGCATAGCCAATGCGCGTTCCGGGGCGGCGCTCCGGACGGCGATGGCGATGAACATCGCGCGGAAGACGGGCCGGAGCGTGCGCGAGGTGGCGAGCCGATGGCTGGCGCCGGTGAAAGCGGGCCCGGCACTGCCGGGTCTTGCTGGCGCACAGTTGGACCAGGTCGCGTTTCACGGGAGTCCGCACACCTTTAAGGAGTTTTCCAGCGAGAAGATCGGGACCGGGGAAGGCGCGCAGGCCTATGGGTATGGGATGTATTTCGCCGGGAATCGTAAGGTGGCCGAGTTCTATAGGGATCGATTTCAGGCCACGAACGACAATGTGAATCTAAGTCACGCGCTAATGGAAAAGCACCCGGAAATTTTCGATGAGGTCTTAGAGGCGCTAGAAGCCGCGGGCAATCAGAGAAGTGGTTGGAACGCGGCCATTGCTGTAAGGGGCATACTGGAATCCAAAGCGCACCCATCCTACATTTCTGACGAGTTGGCGCAACGAATCCTTTCGGTGCGTGAAAGCCTTACGCAATCAGCAAGACTCTACACCGCGGAACTCGCGCCGGCCGAGGACGAGTATTTGTTGTGGGACGCGCCGCTGAGCGGGCAGAGCGAGATGGTGAAGGCGGCGCTCACGAGTGATGCTCTGAACGCTTTCGGTGGAGAATCTATTACCAACCCAGGGCAGCCTAAGACTATCGAGGAGTACGACAGAACCGGACAGATGTTTCACGCGACACTGTACGATCGGTTCAGATCGGCCAAGGAGGCGTCTGAGTACCTGAGATCGCTGGGCATTCGCGGGATCAAGTACCTCGACAGGTCGAGCCGGAGCAAAGGTGAAGGCGACTACAACTATGTGATTTTCGACGATAGCGACGTGACGATCACGCGGCTGGAGCAGGAGGTGGAGGGTGACCTGCCGCGCGTGGCGGCGAAGTCGCTGGGCGGTCGGATGATGCCGGATCCGGCGCTGGGTCTGGAGGACCCGTTTGAGTTTGTGGTGGTTCCCGAGATTTGGGAACTGTTGAAAGACGCGAAGGCCGACGCGGCGAATGCGACGATCCATATTCAAACGCCCGAGCGGCAGGCGATGCGCGAGCAGGCGTCGCGCGACATGCTGACCACGGACTACCCCGTGCTGCGCGAACGGCAGGCGTGGCTGGTGCTGGGTCCGCCGGGCGCAGGGAAATCCATTGTCAGCGGTGCGGTGAAACGCGAACGCGGCGCGGTGGAGATAGACGCGGACATTGCCAAGAAACATCCCGGCCTGGCGGCGGAGTATGCCAGCGGACTGGGCGCGGCGCGCGTGCACCAAGAGAGCGCGCAGATCACCGACGACGCGTTTGACCATGCCGTCGAGGCTGGACTGAACCTGGTGCAGCCGATGATCGGCAAAAACTACGAGGCGCTGGTAGAACGCACTCAGGCGCTTCGGGACGCCGGGTATACCGTGAACGTGAGCCTGGTGGACATTTCGCCCCAAAAGAGCGTGCAGCGGGCCTACAAGCGATTTTACGACGACGGGCGGCACGTGCCGGCGGATTACATCCTATTTGACGTTGACGATCGGGCGGCGCGGAACTACCTAAAACTGCTAGATTCTGGTATGATTGCTTCGGATGGATGGGAGGCGATCAGCGGTGAGAGATCCCGAACCGAAGAACCCGAACGAGTTTCGCCCGATCAGCTTAGAGCACAAATATCCGCGCGAGACGAATCCCTTGCTCTACACGGACGAAGATTCCTTGGAGACATCGAGGGCGATGCGCGCCGGCACGTTGCGCGACTCATTATCGAAACACTTCCTGCCGGGTCACTCGGAAAGAATGAAGAGCTTTTTGGTGGAGAAGAGTTAAGTTCCGCGGCGCCCGCGGTAGAGCCCAGCGACACTGCGCCCAGTGCGCGGCCCACGATCGCCGAATTATCCCGCACGGACATTCAGCAAGACCTGATTCCCGGCGCCGACAATCTTGACCAAGGGATGCTGTTTCAAGAACTCGATCCTAGGCAGACCATTCCGGGTATCTACGGCGAAGACACGGCGATAGAGTTTGAAGACGTAGAGCCCTACCCGGCGCGGTACAAGGTGGTCGAGGTGACGGACTTGATCCCTAGCCACGATTTTACCAGCGGCGCGCCGTCGAGGAATTTCCCGGAGCGCTACCCGGAAAGCCTCCAGCCGCGTAATCTCGACGAGAACCAGAGCCAGGTGGGCCGTATTCTGACCGCGGCGCGAAACTGGAAAGCCGGTGATGCGAATTCGACGAGTGAGTTTGCCACGACCGGACCACCGAGTGTTGGGCCGGACGGTCTGGTGATGAACGGCAACGGCAGTGTGGGCGCGGCGCAACTGGCCGTGGCCGAAGGAAAGTTTACCAAGAACAAAAAATTCCTGATGAAGGCGGCGGCGATTTTTGGGATAGACCCCGCGGCGATTGCTGGGATGAACAACCCGATCCTGGTGCGCGAGATGCCCTTTGGAGGGCGAAGCGCTCCGGCGGCGCGCTTCGCGGCGCTAGGCAACGTGAGCACGACGGGCAACGAGAGCCCGGTGCGCGAGGCTGAGAAGCTAAACCGGATCATGGGGAAAGACTTGCTCCGGTTGATAGACCTGGATGCACGCACCACGCGCGCCGCGCTGACCGACGAAGCGGTCAACCAGGAACTTCGCACGCTGTTGCGCGCCAACCTGCCGAAGAGCGAGCAAAAAAAATTCCTGACCGAGGAAGGGGACCTGACAGAGATCGGCGTGGTGCTGGTCGAAGACATGGTGTTGACCCAATATTTACCCGTAAAGACCGTCGAGCGGCTACGCGCGCCGGGCAACCGCAAGGCCTTGCTGAACACAATAGAGAGCGCGATCCCGGCGCTGCAACGCGTGGCGGCTAACACCGCTTCCACACCCGGCGTGCCGCCGGTGGACTTGCAGCCGGCGCTGCGCGAGGCCCTGGACTGGCTGAGCCTGAACACCAAGGCCGGGACCGACAAGAAGAGTCAAACCCACGAGGCCTTAAGTTTTATCGACGAACCGTTGACGGGCGCGACGCAGATGATGGTCCAGGCCCTGCTGAAATACGGCCACCAGCCGCGGATATTCCGGAATCTGATAGAGAAGTTCCGCGGGCGCATCGAGGGTGGGATGGGCATTGAACCCGAGGACGCCGTGACGGCCTTCGCGGAGACCTTCGAGGTGGCGGCGCAGGAGGGTGCGGCGTTTGCGCCGGAGAAGAGAAAGGCGGGCGAAAGCCCCGCCCCCATCGAGTTTCGGGAGTTGACCGGTGTGGCGCAGGGTGCTCGACAGCTTCCAGAACCGCCAGGGGAGGACGCAACGTCAGAGCCGCCCTATATCCCGGAAGGTGGAACTCCGGCCGCAGTTATTCCTGGTAGCGGCAAAGGCGATGAATTCAAGGGTATGCGCGATAAGTTGAAGGGGATGGAGGCGCGAGGGACTGGACAGCCCGAGGGCGCCGCGCAGGGGCCAGCGCCACTGAAAAAAGTGCGCGGATTTTTGGAACTTGGAACGGGGCCTGGGACGCGGGTGATCCGGCTGACCCCGAAGGCGAATTTTTCCACCTTCGCGCACGAGATGGGCCACGAGTATCTGTTCCTGTTGAACGATTTCGCGGGGGAGTCTGCGGAGATCGACGCGGACCTGAAGGCGTCGCTGGGCTGGGTGGGCGCGGAATCGGTTGAGACGATGACCAAGGCGCAGCACGAGCAGTTTGCGAACGGGTTCCTGAAATATCTTCAAGAGGGCAAGATTCCCGAAGGCACCGACGCGCAAGTAGTGCGTGCGTTCAAGAATTTCCGGAACTGGTTGGTGCAGATGTGGCGCACCCGGCGTTTCCAGGCGATCGAGGGGATCGAACTGAGCGACGAGATCCGTGCGGTGTTCGATAGGATGGTGGCTAGTGACGCGGCGGTGGACGAGGCGCGTCACGCGGGCGGGGCGCGTCCCATCTACGCAGCGCGCAACGACGCCAACATGACGGACGCCGAGTGGGCGCAATACACCGAAGACGCGCAGGGGATTGTGGACGATGCGCACGCGCGCATGGACGCGACCGCGATGCAGGCCGCGGCGCGCCGTGAGACAGTGGCCTACCGCGACGAAGTGGTGGCGCAAATGAAGGCCGTTCGCAAGGAATTCGAGAAGCGCAAGGACTGGAAAGCGCGGCGGTTCCTGATGCGCGGCGAGATGGCCGGCGTGGAAAAGGCCGAGGCGCACCGGCTTGATGATACGACGGTGCGCGAGATTTTGGGGCGCACGGAAGACGGCAAGAAGCTGATCAAGCAATTGCCCTTTGGCCCCAACGCGATTACGACGAAACGCGGCGGGCTCGACCCCGACGAAGTGGCCGCGGACTTCGGGTACACGAGCGGCGAGGCGATGCTGCGCGACGTGATTCCGCTGACCGAGATGGAAATGAAACGTCGCGTGAAAGACGCCGCCGAAGACCGCGTGGATGAGGGCCAGAGTCGCCCGCCCCGCGAGAAGCTGGCCGAAGACGCGATGGTGGCCGTGGCGAATCGCAAACTAGAAAACATGATCTTGGCCGAAGACGTGGCGCTCAGCCGCGAGCTGGGCGAGGCGCCGCTGGACACCCGGCGCATGAAAAGTATTGCGAAAGCGGCGATTGCCGAGACCCCGGTGGGGAGCATCCGCCCAGCGCAACACGTGCGAGAGATGCAATACCAGCAGCGGATCGCGCTGCGCGGGGCGCAGAAGGGCAACGCCAAGCAGGTGCAGGAGGCGCGGCGGCGTCAACTGATGCAGAAGTATCTGTTCGACGAGGCGATGGACGCGCAACAGAAGATCAATAAGATTCTACGCGACGTGGCCCGATACCGCCGCGGGGAAGTGCGCAAGCGCATGACCCTGGCCGGGGGCGGCGAAGCGAGCGCGAGCAGTTACATCGACCAGATCGACGCGCTGCTGGCGCGGAGTCAACTGAGCCAGTCCGCGGCGCCGCAGGGCATAGAGAGCCTGGGGCAGTTCCTCAAGCGCGAAGAGGCCAACGGCAAACCGATCCGCGTCGACGAAGACGTGGCGGGCCGCGCGGTGCCCTGGCGTAGTTTGGATATGGACAGTTTCGAGGCGCTGCACGACAGCCTACGGAACATTGAAAAGCTGGGCCGGCTGGAACTGGAGATGCGGCTGGCCGGGCGCAAGGTGGAAGTGGCCGAGGCCCGCAACACGACCCAGGACGGGCTGCGCCAGAATTTACCAAGGCGCGTGGTGAAGGTGACGGGCAAAGACGCGACATTGCGTAAAGTACACGACCGGCTGCTGGCCTTCCACGCGCGGCTGCGGCGCATGGACAATATCTGGCGCGTGGCTGATGGATTTAAAGACGCCGGGGCGCTGTGGGGACTGTGGAAGCAGCCCGCGGACACGGCCGCGGGCCAGAAGTTTGCGATGCAACGCGGGGCGCACGACAAGCTGCGCACGATTTGGAAAGAATACACCCCGTGGGCGTTGCACAAGAAGATGCCGATTCCAGGGACCGAACACGCGCTGCGCAAGAGCGAAGTGCTGGCGATTGCGCTGAACTGGGGAAACACCGCCAACCGGCAACGCGTGCTCGAGCTGGGCGAGGCGGCGCCGGGGGTCGACGCGGCGCACATCGACGACATTTTGGGATTGTTGACCAAAGAAGATTGGGACACCGTGCAGGCGACCTGGGACCTGCTGGACGAATACTGGGAAGAGATTGAGGCGGTGGAGACCCGGAGCACGGGCGTGCGCCCGCGGCGCGTGACTCGGGACAAGGTGAAAACGAAATTCGGCGATTATAAGGGCGGGTACTACCCCATCAAATACGACAGCGACGCGGCCGGCAAGACGATGGAATACGAGACCAACACCGAGCTGGCCGGCGCGCTGAAGAACATGGGAAACCTCTCGCGGGCGCAGACCCGGCAGGGCCACACGAAAGTGCGCATGGGCAGCGGCGGCCAGAAGCTGCGGCTGGACTTGAACGTGATCCCTGAGCACCTGAACAACGTGATCCACGACATTACGCACCGCGAACTGGTGATGGGGTATGTGCGGCTGCTGCGCGATGCGCAAACGGACGGCGCGATGCGTGAGCACATGGGCCCGGCGACCGTGGCGGAGATCCGCCGGTGGGTGGGGCGCATGGCCGGGAGTGACCGCGTAGCCAGTGAGATCGAAGACGTCATTATGGGCTACCTCCGCCGCGGAAGCGTGGTGGCGAAGATTGGGTTCAAGCTGACCGTTATCCTGCAACAGCCCTTTGGCCTAGGGAACAGCGCGGCCCGTGTGGGTGCGGTGCGGATGGCCGGGGCGATCGGCGAGTTGCTGGGCGACTTCGCTACCGGCGGCATTGGCAACAAGTACAAGGCGGTGATGCTGAACAGCGAATTCATGCGGAGCCGGATGGACACCTTTAGCCGGGACGCCCGCGAAGCTATGGAACACCTTGGCAAGAGCAAGATCCTGCGGGCGGTGGACGCGGCGATGTTTGGCGCGATCGGCAAGATGCAGTTGGCCGTGGACATTCCGACCTGGCTGGCGGGCTACAACAAGGCCGTCGACGAGAACCCGACGATTGAGCACGAAGACGCGGTGGCGATTGCCGACCGAATGGTGCGCGAGAGTCAGGGCAGCGGGCTGAGCACCGACCTGAGTGCTATAGAGGCGGCAGACAGCCAATTCAAAAAGCTATTTACGAGCCTTTATTCGTATTTCAACGTGATCTACAACCTGATCGCCGACGACCTGGCCCGCGTGGGCTTGCGCAGGGATACGGCGTCCGTGGCGAAATTCACGGCTGATTTCCTATGGATCGTGACGATGCAGGCGACGATCGCGCAACTGGCGGTGGGGCGCGGGCCAGACGACGACGAGGGCTGGGTGGAATGGGCGCTGAAGAACCAGCTTACCTTTCTGACCGGGACGATTCCGTATTTGCGGGACATTGTGGCCGGGATTACCTACGGCCGGACGGAGCCGGCGGGAAGTCCCATTGGGGCCTTCGCTAGATTCGGCGCGCAGGCCG
>ERZ1292625.3927-Hain-H41-01um-R1-3927-length-11506-cov-3_pt1 | contig 11506 bp, 11 predicted proteins | sample MGYA00564400_ERZ1292625 | MGnify/ENA primary metagenome ERZ1292625 (study PRJEB36523, sample SAMEA6512639) | groundwater metagenome | collected 2019-01-08 | study: AquaDiva: Metagenomics assemblies of 32 groundwater samples
CTTGCGGAGCCCGCGCGTGAACGACTTCCGCGCGTCCTGGGCCGACGTGAAGGTCTTGGAGGACGGGCCGCCGAAGCTGGAGAGTCGCTTGCGGGCCAGGCTCGTGCTCAAAAATCGTGGGCCACGGACCTCGGAAGCCATCCTCCTGCGCTACAGCCTGACCGCCCGTCTGGCCCAGGCCGGCGGGGGCGTGTCTGATGGAGTGTGGGCCATCCCCTTCCTGATCGAGGAGCGGCGCGTGGCGAAGGTCGGTCCCAACAAGGTTCTCGAGGTCCCGCTGGCGATGAGCCCGGGGCTCGAACTCCATCTGCGCCGCTTGTCGCGTTCCGGCTGGTGGCCGGACCGCCTGCGCCTGCAGGTCATGCTCGAGCCCCATCCCGGAGTGCGGACGATCCAGACCTTGGAGGATGTACTCGAGGTGAAGCGATGAACGATCCGGGTGCTCTCCGCAAAGACCCGGCCAAGGCACGGACGGCTCTGGCAAAGAGGCATCCGCATTGGGGCGAGGCTCTCGACACGTTTCTCAAGCTGGATGAGGAGCACCGCTCTCTCTTGAAGGAAGTCGAGGATATGCGTTCCAAGCGCAACGCTGCTTCGCAGGAGATCGGCAGGGCCAAGGCGGCCAAGGACGAAGCCAAGGCCGCCGTGCTGCTGGCCGAGGTCGGCCGGCTGAAGTCCGAGATGCCGGAGAAGGAAAAGCTCTTCTCGGAGTCCGAAAAGACCATCAAGGCCGCGGCGATGAATCTGCCCAATCTTCCGCACGAGTCGGTGCCGGTCGGCAAGGATGAGAACGACAACCCTATCGTGCGGACCGGCCGCGCCCCGGGGAAGTTCGATTTCAAGCCGCTTGACCATCAGACCGTCGGGGAGAAGTTGGGGATTCTCGATCTTGCGGCGGCGGCGAAGCTCTCGGGTTCGCGTTTCGCTCTCTGGAAAGGAGCCGGAGCCAAGCTCATCCGCACGCTGGGCGCCTTCCTCCTCGACCGTCACGCCCGGAGCGGCTATCTCGAAGTTTCCCCCCCCTATCTCGTGCGCCCCGAGATCATGGAAGGAACCGGCCAGCTGCCGAAGTTCGAAGCCGACATGTACAAGACGGTGAACACCGAGGGCGATAAGACCACGACCATGTATCTGATCTCGACTTCCGAGATATCCCTGACGAATATGGTTCGCGAAGAGATACTGAACGCAGACAAGCTCCCGCTGAAGATGACGGCGTTCACGCCGTGCTTCCGCCAAGAGGCGGGGTCGTACGGCAAGGACGTGCGAGGCGTGATCAGAAATCATCAATTCGACAAGGTCGAACTCGTCTGGATCACGAAACCCGAAGATTCCCTCTCGTCTTTGGAGCAACTGACACGCGACGCGGAGGACGTCCTGGAAGCACTCAACCTTCCGCATCGCGTGATACAGCTCTGCACCGGCGATATGGGCTTCTCCGCGCAGAAGACCTATGACCTCGAGGTCTGGATGCCGTCCGAGGGCAAGTATCGCGAGATCTCCTCGTGTTCCGACTGTTCCAATTTCCAGGCCCGCCGCATGAACGCGCGCTTCCGGCGCGAGGCCAAGTCCCTCCCGGAATTCGTGCATACCCTCAACGGTTCCGGCGTGGCGGTCGGCCGCCTGGCCGCCGCTCTCATCGAGAACGGGCAGCAGGCCGACGGCGGCGTTCTCCTGCCGAAGGCCCTTGTCCCCTATTTCGGGGCCGAGCGTATCGCGGTCCCCTCGTGACCCGCGGCCTCCCACACCTTCGATCGGTCGTGAACCGACTCCTCTCTCGGAAGGGGTGCCCCTGGGACCGCCGACAGACGCACAAGAGCCTTATTGTCTATCTGCGCGAGGAGGCTCGCGAACTGGAGAAGGCCCTGGCCGGCGGCCGCCGGCACGAGATTGAAGATGAGTTGGGAGATCTGCTCTTCCACATCTTCTTCCATTCCAAGATCGCCGAGAAAGCGGGACGCTTCGACATCGATCAGGTGGCGCAGAGCCAGGCCCTCAAGCTCAAGCGTCGGCACCCTCATGTGTTCGGGCGGACCCGCGTCTTCAAGAACAGCGGCGAGGTGGCCAGGAACTGGAAGTCGATCAAGGCCGCGGAGCGAGAACTGCGCCGCAGGGACGTGGAGAAGCGCGCGGCGGGCAAAGGAAGATACGCTCATGAGTGATGAGAACCGCTGGCTGGACGAGATCTGCCAAGGAGTAGTGCGTACCGGCTTTCGCCTGAAGAAGCGCATCTTCAAGGCTAAAAGTCCATTCCAGACCATCGAGGTGGTGGAGACCGCCGGCCACGGGAAGCTCCTGATCATCAACGGGATGACCATGGCCAGCGAGCGTGACGAGTTCGTCTGCCACGAGATGCTCGCGCATATTCCCCTCTTCCTCCATCCGCGTCCCCGGCGCGTGCTGGTCATCGGCGGCGGCGACGGCGGCGCGGTGCGCGAGGTCCTGCGTCATAAAACCGTGGAACTCTGCGTGCTCGTTGAGATCGACGCCCTGGTCGTGGAGACCGCGAAGAAGCACATCCCTCAGACCGCCTCCGCCCTCTCCAACCGCCGTGCTCTCGTGCGCGTCGAGGACGGCGCCAAGTTCGTGCGCGAGACCTCCGAGCGCTTCGACGTGGTCATCGTGGACTCGACCAAGCCCTTCGGCCCGGCCTTCTACAAGGACGTGCGCCGCATCCTGACGGAGCGAGGCATCGTGGTCAGCCAGGCGGGTTCGCCCTTCTATGATCTGGGGACGATCAAGAACCTCACGAAGATCCTGAAGACGGTCTTCCCGGTGAGTGATGCCTACACCTTCACCAATCTGACCTATCCGGGCGGGCTGTGGGCCTTCGCCTACGCCTCGAAGGGCGTCCACCCGGTGAGGCACTTCAACTCCGCGCGCGTGAAGTCCGCTCGCATGCCCTTGCAGTGGTACAACGAAGAAATCCACGTCGGAGCCTTCGCCCTGCCGGAGTTCCTGCGCAAGGCCGTCGGGCGCTGAGCGCCGCTCCCGCCCGCCAGCGTGAGAAGGATCGCGGTCAGTGAGAGTTTTATTTCGCGGAGAAGCTGCCTGAGACCGAGACGCCCTGGTTGATGAAGAGGAATGAGCCGAAGGCGTACTGGCTGACGAAGACCCTGCCGGAGACGCGCGCGGTGCCCGCGGGCTTGCCGTCGCGGGCGTAGAGGGTCCCCCAACCGTTGAGCGTTGTGTTTCCTGAGACAAAGCCCTGTCCGTTCTGGCAGGAGCCTTGCAAGAAAACGAACCCGGAGACCGTAATGTACCCCGAAGTCTCCTCCGGACCATGGACCCGGATGTTGCCGCTCAGGTGCGCAGTGCCGTTCATCCAGCCGGAGCCGTTGGGCGGGGCGGAGCAGTTCATGAAGGCGTTGCCCGTCACCCAGCCATCGCCGTTCGCCCAGCCGGGAGCGATCGCTTTGGTGCGCGGGGCCGCGGCGGGCGCGGTGCGCGGCATGACGCTCACGGGTGCGACCTCGGTCGGCACGCTTGTTCCAAGTTGGGCGGCGATGGCGGCGGCGCGCAGGAGGTTGATCATGCCCCTATTCTACTTCAACCAGCCCCTCTTTTGCAGGATTTCGGCGATTTGCACCGAGTTGAGGGCCGCGCCCTTGAGCAGGTTGTCCGAGACGATCCAGAGGGCAATCTCGCGAGACGTCGCGCCCTGACGCAATCGTCCCGCGAGGACCGGACTCTTCCCCCCCGCCGAGCGCGGTGTGGGGTAGTCGTTGGCGGAACAGAGCGTCAGCCCCGGCGTCTTGGAGAGCAAGGCGCGAGCACGGGCCGGGGTCACAGGTTCAGCCAAGGTCAGCCAGGCGGCCAAGGCATGGCCGCGGATGGTGGGCACGCGCACCGCCGTCGCCGAGATCTTGAGACGTGGTGAACTCCAGACCTTGCGCAGTTCGGCCGCGATTTTGCTCTCCTCGCCGGTGCAGCCGTCGGGGCCGATGCGCCCGACCTGTGGAACCGCGTTGAAGGCGATGGCCCGCGGCAGGACCGAGGCCTGGCCCGGATCCAGGACCGGGGCGCGTCCGTCCGCGCGCAGGTGAGTGCGCGAGAGGGAATGTATCTGGGAAAAAAGCTCGGCGAGCGCCGCCGTGCCCGCCCCCGAAACGGCCTGGTAGGAGGCGACTCGCACCTCGCGCACGCCGACGACGCGGTTCAGCGCGGCCCCGGCCACGGCCAAACCCGTCATGGTGCAGTTCGGTCCCGAGATGAGTCGTCGGCCTTCGCGCAGGGCGCAGGCGTTGACCTCCGGGATCACGAGGGGCACGTCCGGGTCCATCCGGAAGGCGGCGCTGTCGTCGATGACCCAGACGCCGCGCGCGGCCAGGCCCGGACCGTGTTCGAGGGAGACCTTATCGGAACTGACCAGGAAGACCAGGCCGCAGGCGGCCAGGGCTTTCGCGTCCGGAGCGGGTGCCGCAAGACGCCGGCCGCGGAAGTTCACGAAGGAGCGCGACCGGCCCGAGGAGAAGGGACGCAACTCCCCCACCCTCAGGCGGCGACGCTCCAGGAGTTCGATGAGTTCCCTCCCGACCATGCCGGTGGCGCCGACGACGCCGACGACCGGACCTTTACGGCTGAAGGGCATAAGGGATCATGGACGGCTCGGAATATCCGATGGCTTCCGAGATGTCGCGCGCCGCACCCCGCAGCCAAAGTCCGGGCGGCAGGTTCTTATCCATGGAGAAGACGTACGGCGGCCGGCGCTGACGCTTGGAGACGCGTTCCCAGTCCAGCCGGTCGCGGGAACTCTCGATCCAGGCTTCCGTGACATCTTCGCCCGCCGCCGAGAAGCGGGCGAGGATGCGGCGCCCGACGCGCGCCAGGCTCAGGTCGCTGATCGTGATCGCGGGCTCATCGGGGCCGGGCGGGACCAGCTTCAGCGCGAGAGCGGGCATGATGTTGTTGATGGGCGTTTCGAGGGAGTTCACTGCGAAGCGCGGCGGCACGCCCAGGATGGAGCGGGTATTCCAGGCCCGCGATTCTCGGACCGAGGAGGACTCCTCGACGTCGGCTCCGGCCAGGATCGGAGCGCTGGAGGCGAGAGTCATGAAGTTCGTTGGAGACCAGACGATGAGGTAGTTGGGTCTGCTGAAGCTGACCATCGCGAGAGGGACCTCCGCCCAGAACCATTCTGCGGCCCCCACGTTTTCGACGCTGGACTGCGGGTCGGCTTCGACCGGGAGCTCCCCCGTGCTGGCAAGGAAAAAGCTCTTCTCAGAGGTCCATGCCGGCGTCTGAGCAAGCCCCATGTAGACCTTGCCGGGGATGGTCTCGCGGATCCAGGGCTTCTCCGGGTTGGCGCGCGTTTTGGCGCGGCCCACGCGGGCACCGATGAAGGCGCGGGCGAATTCACCCGCGGGAGCGGACGGTAGTTTCACGATCCAAGCGTTGTTGAAGCCGATGTACCAGTTCGCATCCGGTCCGCCGTCGGCGAAACGGTTGTAGTCATGGACCGTGGGCGCCAGTGTGACATAGGTCTGGACGATGACGCTGGTTGAAAGCGCGGGCGCCAGGTCGTCGGCGGGCGTGATGGCCGCGGAGACCGGGAGTGCGGCGGTTAAAATAATATTTAATAAAATCATTATTTTTTAAGCATATTTACTATTTTTTCAAAATCATCGAATGAGAAATAATGAAGGACGATTGTTCCTTTCGATGGATTCTTGTTAGAGCGGATAACGACTTTCGTCCCCAAGGACTGTTGAAGTTTTTCTTCCAGAGCACGCAGGTCCGCGGGTTTTGGCGGAGAGTTCTTCTTGGCCTTTGGCTCCTCTAAAGCCTGTGGTTCGCCGGCCTCAACCTGCTTGGCCATGGCCTCGGCCTCTCGCACGGAGAGTTTCCCCTCTAATATTTTGTTAAACACGGCGTGACGGAGGTTTGGGTCGGTGATGGAGAGGAGCGCTCGGCCATGCCCTTCTGAAATCCGGCTGAACTGGAGCGCTTTCTGGATTTCATCGGAGAGTTCAAGCAAACGAAGGGTGTTGGAGATGGTGGACTTGGATTTCCCCACTTCCTGGCCAAGGGCGCTCTGGTTGATGCCGAATTCCTTCATGAGGCGCAGATAACCGAAGGCGACTTCGATGGGGTTGAGGTCTGCGCGCTGGAGGTTCTCGATGAGTGTCAGGGCCAGACGCTGTTTGTCATCTTTCGGTTGTCGGACGACGACCTCGATTTCCTTAAGACCCGCCAGTTGTGTCGCACGCCAGCGGCGCTCTCCGGCGATGAGTTCGTAAGAGTGCGTTGCCGTGTCGAAAGAGACCACGATGGGCTGGGCCAGGCCATGCTGCTGGATGGATGAGGCGAGCTCGCTCATTTCCTGCGGGTCGAAGTGGCGGCGCGGCTGGAGATGGTTGGGTCTGATCTTTTCAACCGGAACCTTGACCATACCCGTTTCCACGGGCGGCAAAGTGACGGTAGAAATAAAATCCGGGGCGGAAGGAATGAGTGCGGACAGGCCGCGACCGAGTGCTTTTCTGGTCATGAGCGGTTCTCCATGGGTTCCGGGCTTGCGGCCGGCTCGGGCGCTTGTGCCAGTCCCCTGCGAAAAAGGAACTCGCGGGCAAAGCTCATATAGGCTTCGGCGCCGCGTGATTTTGCGTCGTACTGGAATATATTCTGACCGAATCCAGGGGCTTCAGCGAGGCGGATGTTGCGCGGGATGATGGCTTGGAACAGCTTGGGTCCAAAAAATTTGGCGACTTCCTCTTTTACCTGATTGGAAAGCGTCATCCTGGAGTCGAACATGGTCAGGACCCCCCCCTCCACATCCAATTAGTTATTCAACGAGTTTTTGACTTGATCCACGGCGCTTGTAAATTGTGCGAGACCCTCTATTGAGTAGTATTCCCCTTGGATCGGGATCAGGACTTTATCGGCCGCATTCAGGGCGTTGATGGTCAGGAGGCCTAACGAAGGAGGACAATCGATGATGACAAAGTCAAATCGATTCCTCACCGCCGAAAGAGATCCCTTCAAACGACTCTCTCTCGCCAAAGCTGAAACGAGCTCTATTTCGGCCCCGGCCAAATCGTTGTTTGCGCCGGAAACAGACAGTTTAGCGGTGGCGCAAGCTTTGATGGTCTTTTCAATCGGGAGCAGGTCGACAAGCACATCGTAGATGTTCGGGTCGAATTGAGCCTTATCAAAGCCGACACCGGAGGTGGCGTTTCCCTGCGGGTCCATGTCGATTAGCAGCGTTTCCTGACCTAATGCGGCAAGCGCGGCTGAGAGGTTGACGGCGGTGGTGGTTTTCCCCACCCCCCCTTTTTGGTTTGCGATAGCGATTATTTCGGCCATAATTGTGTTTACACGTGAAAACCAATTATATATTACTAATTGGCCCAACGACTGTCAAGGGGCGAGTGGAATCCATATAACATCTATTGGTTGTATTAGATGTTAATAAGTGTTGTTTGTTAGCCAATTAGACATATTGATTGCTTGCACGTTATTTCTTACACTTCCCCAATGTCCGACATCAACAAATCAGAGACGCTCCTCGCCCAGATAAAGAGGGGGACTTTCCACACGATCATCCTTGCGTTTCCGGATATGCAGGGCCGCTGGATGGGCAAGCGGATGACCGCGCGGCATTTCGCGCAGACCGCGGCCGAGCACGGCACGCACGCCTGCGCCTACCTTCTCACCGTCGACATGGAGATGGACCCGGTGCCCGGCTATGAGCTGACGAGCTGGACGAAGGGCTATCAGGATTTTTCCATGGTGCCCGACTACGGGACCTGGCGCGCCCTGCCTTGGCAGCCCGGCACGGCCCTCGTTATCTGTGACGTCTTCAACGGAGAACACCATCCAGTGAAGGTCGCGCCCCGCCAGGTCCTCAAGGACCAGGTCCTGCGCGCCTGGGAGTTCGGCTACACGCTCAAGATGGCGACCGAACTGGAGTTCTATCTTTTCCGCGAGACCTACGAGTCGGCCTCAAAGAAAAACTGGATCGGTCTCGAGCCTCATGGCGCCTACATAGAGGACTACCATATCCTTCAGGGCACGCGCGTGGAGCATGTGGTGGGGGAAATCCGCAACCAGATGGAAGCCGCGGGCGTGCCTGTCGAGTGCTCCAAGGGCGAGTGGGGTCCCGGCCAGCACGAGATCAACCTGGAGTACTCGACTCCCGTCGAGATGGCCGACCGCCACACCATTTACAAGCATGGCGCCAAGGAGATCGCGATGCAGAAGGGCTGCGCTTTGACCTTCATGGCCAAGTTCGACGCGAAGCTGGCGGGATCCTCCTGCCACATCCATGCCAGCCTCTGGGACCGGGTCGGCAAGAAGCCGGCTTTTTTCGAGGGGGGGAAACCCTCGCAGAAGTTCCGCTGGTTCTTGGGCGGGATGATGTCGTTGGCGCGGGAGTTCTCATTCTTCTACGCCCCAACGACGAACTCCTATAAAAGGTACCAGGCCGCGACCTTCGCGCCCACGCGCATCGCGTGGGCGAAGGACAACCGCACCTGCGGCTTGCGCGTGGTGGGAGAGGCGGATTCGCTGCGCATCGAGAACCGCATTCCCGGCGCCGACGCCAACCCCTATCTGGCCCTGGCCGCGACCATCGCGGCGGGCCTGCACGGCATCGAGAACAAGATCGAGCCGCCGGCGGAGCTCAAGGCAAACGCCTACGAATCACAGGCCCAGCCCGTTCCCAAAACCCTGGCCGAAGCCATCACCCTTCTTGAAGGTTCAGCGGCCGCCAAGGAGGCCTTCGGTCCCGAGGTCTTCAAGCACTACCTGCACACGGCGAAAGCCGAGCAGGCGGCACACGACCGGGCCGTGACCGATTGGGAGAAGGGGCGCAATTTCGAGCGTGTATAATGCAATGGGAGGACTGATGAAAATGATCAATGTTCGTTGGGCGGTTCTGGCGGCGGCCCTGCTGGCCCCCGCTTTCGTGTCGGCGCAGGACGAGCACGAGAAGACGGTCACGCCGGCAATCCCGGCCGATCCTGGAACTCCGGGCGACAAGACCCCGGCCATCCCGGCGACGCCGGCCGGCCCGGCTATGGAGAAGCGCGGCGAGCGGATGGAGCGCCGGGGCGAGCGCATGCAGAAACAGGGTGAGCGGCGCGAGAAGCGCGGCGAGCGAATGGAGCGCCAGGGCGAGCGCATGCAGGAGCGCGGCGAGAAGATGCAGGAGCGGGCCGCGAAGCTTGAGGCCGCCGGCCATGAGAAAGCCGCCGATCGTCTCGAGAAGCGCGGCGAGCTCATGCAGAAACAGGGCGAGCGGCGCGAGCGCCGCGGCGCGCATCGCGAGAATCGCGGCGAGCGACGGGAACACCCCGGCGGCAAGAAGTAGAGATCACCATGTCCGAGAGGACATCGTCACTCGCACCGGTGCGAGTTTTCGGGGTCGCTTGAGGCGGTAAAAATGCGAGGGCCTTTCCCGGCGGCGGGGGAGGCCTTCTTTTATGCTTGGGGCTTGCAGTAGCCGCGGCTGACGAAGGTCCAGGCCGCCAGCTTGTAGAGCAGTCGCATGCCCACGTTGGCGTCCCAGTCATCGCTCGCGCCGGGAGCGACCTCGACGAGGTCGAAACCGATGATGGTCCGGCCGGAGCGGGCGAGCAGAGCCAGCAGATGGTTGACCTCCGAGAACTCCAGGCCCCCCGGCACCGGCGTGCCCGTGTGGGGGCAGAGCTTTGGATCCAGGCCGTCGATGTCGAAGCTGACCCATACCTTGTCGGGAAGGGTGTCCAGGATCTCGGTCGCGGTCCGCGTCCAGGAACCGCCGCCGAAGCGCGCGGCGGCGAGGTCCCGGTCATGGAAGACCTTGGCGCGGTGGCCGAGGGAGCCAATGAACTCGTGTTCCTGCTCGCAGAAATCCCGGATGCCGACCTGGGTGATGCGGGTGATCCGGGGGATGTTCTCCAGGGCGTTGTACATGATGGAAGCGTGCGACCAGACGAAGCCTTCATAGGCGACCCGCGTGTCGCTGTGCGCGTCGATGTGGAGCAGGCCGAAGTCGCCGTGCTTTTCGGCGGCGGCCTTGAAGGCGCCGTAAGGCACGGAGTGGTCGCCGCCGACGATGCCGACGATCTTGCCCGCTTCCAGCAGGGACTTGGACTGTCCGTAGACCCAGCCGTTGAGCTTTTCGCCGAGTTCGTTGGCCGTCTTGAGGGCCTTCAGGAGCGCTTTATCGCCGCCGAGCTTCCCGCCGACCTTGATGACTTTCAGCGCGGCGGCCCGGGCGGTGCGGTTCCAGGAGCGGACCTCGGGCGACTCGGGACGCATGTAGATGCCGGGGACATAGGGCCTGATCACGTCGCCGTCGAAAAGGTCGATCTGGCCGCTGGCCTGAAGGATGGCGTCGGGGCCTTTCGAGGCGCCGCCGCCGTAAGAGACGGTGGCCTCCCAGGGGACGGGGATGAGGACCAAAGCGGCGTCTTTCTCTTGATTGGGGAGTCCGAAGATTCCGGAATCAGCGTCGGGGGCGGCGTTTGGGTCGAAGTCGAGCATGGAGGTCCTGTTTATGCCAGCCGCCGGTCCACGACGAAGGCGGAGCCGGCCTTGGCTTTGGCGGCTTTCTTCAACTCCGCGCCGAGATGCGCGACATGCGCGAAGTTCTGAAGCTCATGGTCCTTGTTGTGGCAGATGCCGATCGACACGGAGAGGAGGGGGAACTCCCGCTTGTTGCCTTGCCGATCCGTCGCGAGGATGCACCCGCGCGCGCGGTCTTCTTGACTGTAAAAGGAAGGGACCACCTTGTCAAAAGCCGAGCACACCTTTCGCGCGACTTCTTCCATGAGCGCGGGCGTCGAGAGGACGATGAAGTCGTCGCCGCCGATGTGCCCGATGAAGTCCGAGCCTCCGGAGCGGAGTTGGTCGACCAGCACCCATGCCAGCGCCTTGATGACCCGATCTCCTTGGTCATAGCCGTAGACGTCGTTGTAGGCCTTGAACTGATTGAGGTCGACGTAGAGCACCGCCAGCGGCCGTTTCTCGGCCAATGCGTTCTGGATTCGCGATTCGATGGAGAGATTCCCAGGCAGACGCGTCAAAGGATTGGCATCCAGCCCTTGCCGCGTGCGCTTCAGGATCATCCGGATGCGCGCCATCAACTCCCGCACGTCCACCGGCTTCGTGATGAAGTCGTCGGCGCCCAGGTCCAGCCCCTCGACTTTGCTGTCTCGGCTGTCCGAGGCGGATAGGATGATGATCGGGAGGTTGGCAAGGAGAGGATCCGCGCGCAGCGCCCGGCAGACTCCAAAGCCGTCCATCCGCGGCATTTTTAGGTCCAGCACCGCGATGTCGGGCGGGTCGGTCCGGATCGATTCCAGCGCCGCCTGCCCGTCGGCAACCGCCGTCACCAGATAACCCTCCCACTCCAGCGTCTCCTTGACCGCCTGTAGGAGGTCGGGTATGTCGTCGGCAATCAGGATGCGCGCGGGTCCGCGGCTGGGGACGGGGTCCATGAGACCCTGAGGATAGCCGATTTCCCGGGAAATTGACAGGTCGCCCGGCAAATCGTACAATGCCCATCGTTGCTGAGAATGCC
>ERZ1292625.2427-Hain-H41-01um-R1-2427-length-17282-cov-5_pt1 | contig 11502 bp, 11 predicted proteins | sample MGYA00564400_ERZ1292625 | MGnify/ENA primary metagenome ERZ1292625 (study PRJEB36523, sample SAMEA6512639) | groundwater metagenome | collected 2019-01-08 | study: AquaDiva: Metagenomics assemblies of 32 groundwater samples
CGAAGGGATATTCCTCGGTCGCGACGGCGTAGGCATAGCCGGTCCCCATCTCGCGATGGAAATTCGGATAAGCCTCGCCGACAGCAAAGACACGACGCGGGTCGGTCACCCGCAGTTGCATCGACGCACCCCATGCGAGGGCTTTGTCGAAACTACCACCACCCTGGGGGTAGTTAAGGAGAATCAACTCCTCTTCGACAACTCCAACACCAGTCGGCAAATACAAATCGCCGACCTTCCGAACATTGTAACTGTCCGGAGTCTGGGGTCCAGCGGCATTCACCGCCTCGTCCCATGGGCGGTCGAGTTGGACCTTCACCTTCACGGTGACGATCCGTGCGCCGACGGGCGCGACGATCGGGATGCCAACTGCGATCGGCAGACCATCGCGAATCCCACGAAGAATTTCTCCCCATGGAGCATTCTGCCACAGATCGCGACCGACATTCATGTCACGACCCTGTTTCGCGATAGCAAGTCCTTGGCCATCCGTCACGAGCTTCCTCATGATGAATCTCCCTGATTTTGGCTACCATAGTATCAGCCATTCGGCTGCCATTATGGTCTCCGGTTGGGTACTGCTTAGAAAAAAGTTATAACTATACTCTAAGCAGCACCCAAATTTCGCAAGCTTGTTAAAGAGCTATATCTTTATATTATACACCCAATTTTGGTATTTGTCAATCATCATTAAATTCCCTATATAATGTATGATATAAGTATGATTGGTAGTATTAAAGGAAAAATAATATTAAAAACGGAGAAATTTATTCTGGTTGAGACAAATGGAGTGGGTTATAAAGTGAATGTCTCGCCTGAAATTTTAACTAAAACGCAAAAAAAAGAAGACGAGATTTTTCTTTTTATTCATACCCATGTACGCGAAGATGCGCTCGACTTATATGGATTTTTAGACCAGAAAGAACTCGAATTCTTTGAAATGCTTTTAAATGTGTCTGGCATTGGACCGAGATCGGCACTCGCTATCTTGGGCATAACCACAATAGAAACATTACGCAAAGCCATAAATACAGGAGATACGAGCTATCTGACAAAAATTTCTGGTATCGGCAGAAAAACTGCTGAAAAAATCATAATAGAGTTACGAGACAAAATGGGTAAAGAATTAAGTGGTAGTTCTCTGCAGGTAGAACTTGATGCCCTAGAAGCACTTAAATCACTCGGTTATTCTCAAGGCGAAGCACGAGAAGCGTTGAAGAAAGTAACTCCCGATTCAAATACAAATACAAAAATCAAAGAAGCTCTCAAGATTTTGAGTAATAAATAAAAAGAAAAATATAAAATTTAGAAAGCCTTGCGCAGGCGGGCGCGCCGAGCAGTTCGCTCCGCAAGCTTGCGGAGATAGATTGCTTTATAAATTTTGATATTTTACTTTTTAAAAAAATAATTTTTAATTCCTTGGACAGTTAAATAAGCCATATCTTTATAGGCTTGCTCACGTGTACTTTTTTTTCTAAATTTTTTTTCATAAATATAACTATATTCCACTAAAACCGAACGAACACTAGCGTGAAGTGTGCCACTAGAACCAAGAGCAATAAGTTTTTGATCATGAATTAATCCACCCAATTCTTTTTCATAGCTACTGGTCGCATATTTTTTATTTAATTGTATGAAAATATTAGCAGCCAACTGTCCACTGTCAAAACCATTGACCATCTGTAAATCTGGCATATAAATGGCAAAGCCTTTGTGCTTTCCTATGGTCCAACTATTCTTGCGTGGATAATCATCAAAATGAATATGCAAAACTGCATCAATGGCATTTTCATTGGCCCATTTATTAATGCCATAAAGAACGATAGAAGTTTGTGGCTTAACTACGACATGTGGCACACTTTCCTGCTCAATAAAAGTACCAGCGACAATTTTATCTCGATTTTCTTTTTTAGCACTTTCTTTAAAAGCAATTATTTCAGCCTCATGATTGGTAAAATAATCTTGAAATTCTTGGGTATATCCATCTTTATCGCGAGTGATATATACGTCAAATCTTTTATCCTTTTTCAATTGATCGTAAATTCGATTGGCCAAAGCTAAAGTCATGTCTGCTTCCTTTACATTTCCATATTGCGCACCCCATATTTCATTATCATGCCCAGGAACCAACAATATTTTTATTGGCTCTTTGGCATAAACAAAAAACATCGGAGTTAGAATAAAACTAAAAAAGATGGGTATGAGTAATTTTCGCTTCATAGTATGATTATAGCACTTGTCCCGTTAGAAAATTATGGGCAAGTAATTTAGTCACTAGAACTTTATTAATTAATTTTTTAATGGGATGCCTGAGTTACCAGAAGTAGAAAATTTACGTTTGGGGCTAGTAAAATCAATTCTAGGCCAAAAAATAAAGAGAGTTTGGGTCCAAAAACCTAAACTTGTTTCAGATAAGGGTACTAAACGCTCCCCCTCTAATAGTAAAAAAATACTATTTATAAAAGGCATAACTGGAGAAAAAATTGTCAGCATAGACAGACGAGCCAAAAACCTAATTTTTAGATTAAGTCATGATAAAATCGTTTTGGTCCATTTAAAAATGTCGGGGCAATTTGTATATCAACCAAAGGACAAATCCAAATCTATAATGGGTGGTCATCCGATAGAACTCTCAGAAAAAACTTTACCCAACAAACATTCACACGTAATATTTGAACTTGAAAAAGGAAACCTCTATTATAATGACACTAGAATGTTTGGTTATTTGCTCTACTACAACAGCCCAAAAACATTCGAAAAGGAAAATCATTTTATAACACTTGGTGTGGAACCCCTGTCTTCTAAATTTTCTACAAAATATTTTATTAATTCTCTGAAAAACGAAAAAGGTAAAATCAAAACAATATTAATGGATCAAAAAATTGTCACTGGTTTAGGAAATATTTATGCTGACGAGACTTTATTTGAAGCTCGTATTCGCCCAGACAGAAATGCCTCGACCCTAACAAATATCGAAATAAAAAAATTACACAAAGTTATAATTCGTATAATCAAAAAAGCTATAAAAGTGGGCGGATCGTCTGTCGCCACATATCGCCTACTAGATAATACTCGCGGTAATTATGCTAGAGAACACAAAGTTTATGGTAAGGCTGGAAAAAACTGCTCTAACTGTGGCGATGTTCTCAAAAAAATAATTATCCAATCTCGGACAACTGTATTTTGTCCAAGTTGTCAGAAATAATTTGTTTAGATTGTAAACTTTGGTATAATAAAAACATGAAAGAACCACACCCAGGGGATTTGCCCCCGCAACAGCCTGGTAAAAATCCTCCCAGTAAGTCAGAAGATCAATCTAGAAATTGGGCTGAAGTACCTCCAGAAAAAGTAAGAGGCCTACAATTCCCAGATTTTGAGGGAAGATCAATAAGGGAAGTATTTCAATACATAATGAATGAATTTCCGGATAGGAATAAATATGAATTTCCTGGACATGATTACGAGGAGTATCTTTTCCGAAACCAAAAAGAACACCCAGAAATAATACCAGAGGCAATGAAAAGTGGGTGGCCTCAATTTTATGTATCTTTTATTGCAATACAAGAAGAGATATTTCCAAATTCCCCACCTTTAAATTCTTTTGTTAATTCTTATTGGACAGGTAAGGGTTTAGAAAGATCAAGGTTCTCTACTATAGACAAAGGCTTGGGAAGTCCAACTTGGCTTTCCGATTGGTATGTAGTTGCTATAGAAAAATAATTATAAATTACAAATCCGAAAGAGTGCTATTCCGAGAGCGACAGAAACATTGAGCGATTCTTTTTTGCCTTTCATTGGAATTTCGGCAATGATGTTACATTTTTCTAAGACACTTTGTGGTATTCCTTTAACTTCTGCTCCGACAATAAAACAATTTTTGTTGCTTATTTTAACTTTTTTATAATTAACAGAATTTTTTGCTTGTTCAATGCCAATAATTAAATAATTTTCCTTTTTTAATTTCAAAAGCAGTGAAGAAATACTTTTCTTTTGCTCCCAAGCGACAAATTCCTCTGCCCCAAGAGCAGACTTTGCTAAATCTTTCCTTTTTCTGCCAAACCTATCTAGTGGAGTTGGTGTATAACCAGTTAAATAAATCTTATCTATGCCCACAGCATCAGCCGTGCGAAACATCGCCCCCACATTTTCTACACTTCTTATATTATGTAATATTAAAATGTTTTGTTTCTTTTTCCCCATAATATTCATATATTGGAGCCTATTCCTTACCTATAGCATCTTTTATATTATGAAAACCATCTCTCTTTAGGAGAAGAACTAATCCACGATTAATCTCATTAATAAGTTCGGGGCCTTCAAAAATCATTCCTGTAATAATCTGTACAAGTGAAGCTCCAGCTTTAATTTTTTTATAAGCATCTAGGGCGGAAAAAATCCCCCCACAACCAATAATAATATATTTTCCTTTTGTTTTTTGATAAATTAAACGAATTTGATTGGTAGATAAATCATCTACCACTTTTCCGCTAATCCCCCCTTGAAAAGAAATTATCTCATCTTTTATTTTTAAATTATTTTTATTTTTTGTGAGGTTACTACAAATAAATCCATGAACACGATGTTTCTCACAAACTTTAAGAATAGCTTTAATCTGTTCCTCATTTAGATCAGGAGATAATTTTAAAAAAATTGGTTTTATTGTTTTGATAGTGTCAATCACAGACAAAAGACGATCAAGTTTTTCGGGATTAGAAAATGGCTCACCACCAAAAGCATTAGGACAACTAATATTTATCGTAAAATATTGACCAATATTAACAAATTGACGAAAAGCTTTCACATAATCATCGATGCCTGCTTCTGTTTCAACTGTTATTTTACTATTAGTCTTGGCAATATTTGTACCGATAGGAATTTTAAAATTCATCCCCTTCAGTCGAAGGGCTATTTTTTCACATCCTTCATTTTTTAATCCATAATACACCATTAGGGCTTGCGAATTTTTTAAACGCCAAAGTCGAGGCTTCATATTTCCATCACATGATTCACCTGTAATAGACCCAATTTCTGTAAATCCAAAACCAACTGATGGAATAATTTCAGTTAATAAGGCATCTTTATCAAAACCAGCAGCGAGTCCTATCGGATTGGGAAAATGTATATTTAAAATATTTTGTTTTAACATTGGATGAGAAAAAGAAAACAAAAATGATGTCAGGTTTCGCATAACAGAATACCTCCCAAGAAAACTTCCAGTTTGAACCATGGTATCGTGAGTTTTTTCTGGGTCAAAACAAAAATAAATAGGCTTTAATATGTATATATAAAAAAAACGAAACAATCTATTTCGTATCAATATAACTAAATTTTTAATAGTCCACTTCATTTGTGCGCCCGGTTGGGATCGAACCAACGACCTTATCCTTAAAAGGGATCTGCTCTACCAACTGAGCTACGGGCGCTTGAATACAAAATATATAGGAAATAAGGCTAAAAATCAAGATTTCTAGAAAGCTTCAAGTAAAAATTGCTCAAAAGCAGATTCAGCGTCTAGACCCCTTTTACGAGCCTCGGGCAATATGTAAGACAATTTTACAATGAAATTCTTTAATTCATTTTCTGTAAACTTGGTAAAATTCTTTTTTAAGAGCATATCTTTGATTTTCCAGAAAAGCACACCGACTAATTCTTCCATCACCACTCCCCTGTCTACTGCTTGTCTAAAATAAATCCATAAATTAAGTTTATCTCTCATACTAAAAGCATTAGCTAAAAGAAAATTATCAAAGAGTTCTTTTTTCATCTTTGGTAATTCAAAAACGTTCAGTTCGGCGCGAACTTTTTTAAAAGCATCCAATATTACTTTATTTAATTTGCTTTCTAAAAAAAGAAAAGAATTCTCTCCTTCGCTCATCAGAGGTAGTTTTTCTAAAATAAAGTTCCTCGTTTCTTCATATTCAAAAAAATTGGAAAAAACAATTAAAGATTTCTTAGAAAAGAGTCCTGACCCAGAATAAAAACTTTCAATTTGATCTCGGTTGAAATCATTTCTGTTAAACTTTAAAATTTCTGTATCTTTGGAAACAGATTTTATAAATTCTTCATAAGCAGAAAGCTTATTTTCTGTATCGTCGCCCGCAAAAAGGTAAATCATAATTAAAGTCTAACAGATTTTTTATATTCTAAATAAGGAGCTCCATATTTTTCTAAAAGAAGATCTTCTTCTTTTTTAATAAAAAAGAACTTACTGACAATAAAAGAGATAATAGTAAATAAAACAACAAAAACAGAATTTATTATCAAACCCAAACCAAGCATTAGAAAAACAAGACCAAAATGAGTGGGCATACGAGAGTAACTATATGGCCCCTTGCAAAATGATTGCTTATTTAAATTGCCTTTATCTAAATTGCGAGATGTTTTCTGCGCCCAAATTATGAGTATGGTAGCAAAAAATAAAAATACAAAACCAAGAAGAAAAGTAAAATTATAACTAGAAATTTTTATTGGGTAAAAAAAATGAAAAAATAAACCCACTACGAGTAGAGCAAAAGAGACCCCATAAGAATGGGCTAAAACTGAATGTATATTGGCTCCTAGGGTCTGTTTTCCATCATTTATCATGTCCTTATATTTTATCATAAATATCTATTTAACTTCTCCAAAATTATCCCCTGAAGAAAAATGTACTTCTAGCGGAATATCAGTTTTATAATGTAAATACGATCGAAAAAGCACCCCTTCCATTGCATTTTTTATGATCTTTTCAGCTTTTTCTAAAACTTCTTCCTTTATCTCATATACCAATTCATCATGAATTTGTAAAACTAAATGAGCCTTGTCTGCTAAATTTTCTTTGATTAAATCTTCATTGGCAAAACGTATGGCTAATTTAATTATGTCTGCCGTAGCTGTACCTTGAATGGGAGCATTGGTAGCCGTGCGTTCTGCCATACTTTTTAAAAAGGGAATCCTAGAATTTATATTGGGAAAATTTCTTTTTCTACCAAACAAAGTTTCAACGTATAAATTTTTTTCTGCGAAAGCTTTTATACTCTCTAAATAATCTCGCACGCCAGAAAATTGATTAAAATAATTATTGTAAAATGTTTGTGCTTCCTCGCGTGTGCCACCTAGATTTTTTCGCAAAGCTGAAACTCCCATACCATAAATAATTCCAAAATTTATAATCTTCGCCTTACGACGCATTTCAGCATCAACTTTTTCTATTGGGACATTAAAAACAAAAGATGCTACTCCTGCATGAATATCTTTTTTTTCTCGAAAAATTTGAGTCATTTTTTTATCTCCTGAAAGTAGAGCTGCTACACGCAATTCTATTTGACTATAATCAAAAGCAGAAAGTTTATAGCCCTTTTGAGCCACAAATCCTCGCCTAATTCTAAGACCCCGTTCTGTTTTAATGGGTAAATTTTGTAAATTTGGATCTGAAGACGAAAATCTACCAGTTGTAGAACCGTTTTGTAAAAATTTAGCATGGAGCCGACCATCGTCGGCCACCATATTGGGAATAATATCAATATAAGTGGATAATAATTTTTGTAATTCTCGATAAGCCATTATTTCTTTTATTATTGGATAATCTTCCTCAAGCTCTTCTAAGACAGACACTTTGGTGGAAAAAGACCCACTAGCATTTTTCTTTTTATTAGATTTCATTCCGAGCTTAACGAAAAGTATTTCACTTAATTGTTTTGGTGAATTTATATTAAATTCTGTCCCAGCAATTTCATATATTTTTTTTGTTAACTTATCCAATTCAGCATGATATTCTAAGGATAAATTTTGAAAATACTTTTTATCTATCAATATCCCATATTGCTCCATTTCATGAACGATATGAATAATCGGCTGTTCAATTTCAGAAAAAACTCTATCCAGCTTTTTTTCTTTCAATTTTTGGAAAATATATTCTCGCGCCTCTTCAAAAGATTTTTTATTGGCAAAAATTAATATATCTTCTATCTTTGGATTAACAATATCAGAATTGATAAGCCACAGAGCAATGCTCGTTTCTTCTAGTATTTTTTTGTCGATTTTTTCATTTTCATTTTTATAAGCAAGATTTAAGGTGCTTGTTTTATTTTCACCACCATTTTTATTAAAAAAACCCTTTAACCTAGCAAATAAAGATCGAAATTCAAAAGTGCTGAAAATTTGTTCAATCTTTCCCAAATCAGCATTCTCCCAAAAAGTTTTCTCTGGTAGAGAAAAATTTATTTCTGCATCAGTTCTGATCGTGGCTAGGGTTTTAGAAAAAAGTGCTTCTTCCTCATTATTTTTTATTAATTCTATCATTCGTGGAGAAAAACCCAGTTTCTTAAATAAATCTTCTCCTTTTTTCCCGCCAGAGGCGGGTCCGCCTTTGGCGGATAATTTTTTATAAATTTCCTCAATCGTACCAAAATTTAAAATTAAATTAGTTGCAGTCTTTTCTCCAATACCTTTTATTCCAATAATATTATCTGAGGGATCTCCACGCAGACCTTTATAGTCTGGTAAAAATTTTGGCTTAAAGCCAAAACGTTCTACTACTCCTTCTTCATCATATAAAATAGTATCGTTTATTCCTTTTTTTAAAGTATAGATTTGAACCTTTTTATCATCTACCAATTGCATCGTATCCATATCGCCTGAAGCAATGACAATATCTATGTCTTTATTTTTCTCAAATTTTTTAACTATCGTGCCTAAAACATCATCTGCTTCAAAGCCAGGTGCATCATATATGGGTATATTAAAAGCTCCAAAAATCTTGCGAGAACCTTGAAGTTGCACAATTAGAGCATCCTCGGCCTTAGCTCGCCCCGCCTTATAATCATCATAAAATTCATGTCGAAAGGTCTTTCTTGGCAAGTCATAACAAGCCACAATATAGTCTGGTTTTAAATCACTAATTATTTTCATCAGCATTGTGGAGAGACCATAGAGGGCTCCAGTCGGCTCTCCTTTGCTCGACATAAACTCTGGTAGGGCATGATAAGCTCGATGAATAATAGCGTGAGCATCAAGCAAAACAAGCTTTTTCTTTTCTTTAGACATTGTGAAAATTATACCATTTACGATATACTTTATTAATGGCCACATTTGATGAAGAAAAACAGAATAGACAAGTGGATGATTTACATAAAGAAGAGGAGGAAGAATTGGTGGCTACTTTGGCAGAATCCAAGTATCATCTACCTTATATTAATCTATACCACGCTGTTATTGACAATGAAGCACTGCGGGCAATTCCAGAAGCCGAAGCCAGAGAAATGAATGTAGCGCCTTTTAAACTTTTTGGTAAAAATATTTTTATAGCATTGAGATCTCCGGGAGAAGAAATTATCTCCAGATTAAAAGAAGCTATGGAGAGAAAAAATTTAGTACCAACTTTTTACATGGTTTCTAGCTATGGTTTAAATAAAGTTTGGGAAAGATATAAAGAAATATCTTTAGCGGAAAATACAGAAATTGGAGGTGTCAATATTTCTGGCGAAGTCTTGCGAGAAACTGCTAAAAACATAACTAAAATGCAAGACATCGAAAAATTAATAACTAAAGTAATGGAAGGTAATAAATTACACAGAGTATCTCGATTTCTAGAAATTATTTTAGCTGGAGCAATCGCAATTAAAGCCAGCGATATTCATATCGAACCAGAAAAAGAAAAGAGTCGACTCCGACTACGCTTGGATGGAGTACTTCAAGATGTAACTTTTTTTGAATTAGATATTTATCATTTAATTAATTCACGCATCAAACTCCTATCTGGAATGAAATTAACGTCAAAAATTGCTCAGGACGGACGTTTTAACATTATGGAAGGAGATGTAGAAATTAGTATTCGTTCTTCTTTAATCCCAGGAACTTATGGCGAATCAATCGTAATGAGAATTCTAGATCCGAAAGCTATCCAAGTAAAAATAGAAGACTTGGGTATCGAGCCTTATCTTTTTTCTATTATTGAAAAAGAAATAATCAAACCCAATGGAATGATCTTGGTCACTGGGCCGACTGGTTCGGGTAAAACCACTACTTTATATGCCTTTTTACGAAAAATATACAATCCAGAAATAAATGTAATAACCATTGAAGATCCTGTCGAATATCACTTAGTTGGCATAACCCAAACACAAGTAAGTCCAAAAAGGGGTTATAATTTCCCAGAAGGATTACGTTCAGCACTACGCCAAGACCCAGATGTGATAATGGTGGGTGAAATACGCGACGCCGAAACTGCTGAAATTACTGTGCAATCTTCTTTAACTGGACATATGGTTTTCTCCACTTTGCACACGAACAATGCAGCTGGAGTAATTCCTCGCTTAATTGATTTAAAAGTCAATCCAAAAATTTTAGTTTCGGCTTTATCAGTTTCAATGGCCCAAAGATTAGTCCGCAAGCTTTGTGTAAACTGTAAAAAAGAAAAAACTTTAACTCCTGAAGAAAATAAAATTATTAAATTAGTTTTAGATACTATGAAAGAAGAAAAGAAAAAATTTACTGACTATGAAATAAATCCTGAATTTATAAAAATCTTTGACGCTGTGGGGTGTGAAAAATGCAATATGACTGGTTATAGTGGCAGAATCGGTATTTTTGAAGCCATACTAACCGATGAGGCAATTGAAAAAATTATGCCTGAAAATCCTAGTGAAAGAGAAATAAAAAAGGTTGCGCGTAGTCAAGGAATACTCTCGATGCGTCAAGATGGTGTGGTAAAAATCCTTAAAGGCATTACTTCACTCACAGAAGTAGCAAGTGTGGTTGATTTACTGGAAGAGTAATTAGTAATAATTCTTAGACAAATAAGCGCGTCCAGAATCGCCGAAGAGCATTACTACTATGTCTCCTTTTTTTAATTTATTCAAATAACTTTGGACTGCATAAGATACCGCGCCACTACCTGTACCAACCAGCAGGCCGTATTTTGATGCCATTATTGGAAGCATTCCTAATCCATGTTTGTCAGAAACTGGGAAAAATTTATCAATGACAGATTCATTGAGACAATCTGTTTGAAAATCAATCCCTATTCCTTCCATTTTGTAAGGTTTTGGATGTCCATTAGTAGAATGAAAAGATGTATCAATATCAACAGCCATAATTTTAATTTTTGGATTTTTTTCTTTCAAAAATTTTCCCGCTCCACTGATGGCGCCACCAGTCCCAGCTGCTGCAAAAAAATGAGTAATTTTTCCTTTAGTTTGACGCCAAATTTCTGGTCCCAAGGATGAATAATGAGCTTTAGGATTAGAAAGATTAAAGTATTGATCTGGCATAAAAGAATTCGGTATCTTTTTTATAAGTTTTTTTGCTTGATTATGACGGCTTTTAGGGTCAAGAATAGAAACGGCAGGGCATATAATGACCTTTGCGCCATAGGCTTTTATTGTTTTTATTTTTTCTTCACTCATAGTTGGAGAAGCAGTAATGATGACCTTATATCCTTTCATCGCTCCAATCATGGCGCAGGCAACCCCTTGGTTTCCTGAAGATGATTCTATAATAGTTCCACCAGATTTCAGCAAGCCC
>ERZ1292625.1306-Hain-H41-01um-R1-1306-length-30587-cov-7_pt1 | contig 11496 bp, 13 predicted proteins | sample MGYA00564400_ERZ1292625 | MGnify/ENA primary metagenome ERZ1292625 (study PRJEB36523, sample SAMEA6512639) | groundwater metagenome | collected 2019-01-08 | study: AquaDiva: Metagenomics assemblies of 32 groundwater samples
TTCATCACGAATTTTTGATAAAGTAAGTTCGAGTGAAGTCATAAAGACACTCCAGTTTTGTAGTAAAGTAAAAATATTACAACACACTTGTCAGGTACGAAGGTACAATGGTCATCTTTGTACCCTAGAGGGTGTCATTGATGAAGCCTTTGGGGGTTTGCTTTTTGGTTTCGTCTATTTTCTTGAGGAAGAAGGATACGGAACCGCGATTTTGGATATTTTTGCGACCCATAAGAAGATTTCTTTGGGTCTCTAGTTTGTCCAGCATTTTGAGTTTGTATTTGGCTATAGTGGAATCTGCCACAGATGGCATATGTACCAAAGTAAGGTATTTGATTGTTTGGATTACCTGCAAAATTCTAAATCTTAAATTGTCTACAAAATCTTGAGTAGCACTATCGTACTTACTCATGAATCTGAGGGGCAAGCTCTCTCTACTGCTTCGCATAGCGAGCAATCTAAGTACGATGAGCAATGAAGCTACAATAACAGAAAGAGCGAATATTACTATTGTTACCATACTATTATTTTATAGAAAATCTAGTGAACTGTCCAATGTCTGTTCGTTCACCGAATTTTTGGGTAGCTTGTTCAAGTAAGTTTTTTATGGAAAGAGCGTTATCTTTTATGAATTCTTGAACTAATAATTCATCTTTGTTTTCTGGGTTCATGGCGGCTATGTGCATCGCGATATCTCGCCCAAGAGCTTTGAATTCGTCATTTTTTGCTACAAAATCTGTCTCACAGAGTAGTTCGAGTAAGACTCCTACCGTGCCATTGTTGTGGATATAAGATACTACTATTCCCCCACCCAAATCTCTCCCCGCTTTCTTTTCTGCTGATTTTCGGCTCACTTTTTGTAAAACAGCCTTGGCTTTTTCCATGTCTCCAAGAGCCTCTTCTAGAGCATTGCGACACTGCATTATAGAAACACCAGTAGAATCCCTCAAATCCTTGATTTGTTTTGTTGTTATATCCATATTATAAAAATGATGAAAAGCCTATTTATTATAACTCTCCGCTAGCTTATTTACAAAGAATTCTATACTTGCGCGATTGCTGTCGTTGCCAGGTATCGGGTAATCCACGAGATTCATATTGTTATCGCTACCACAGAGGGCTACGATAGGTATATTGAGCCTTTTAGCCTCACGTAGAGCTGTATCTTCGTAGCGTGGGTCTACTATGAAAAGCGCCTTTGGCACTACCGTCATAGTGGTTATGCCACCAAACATTTTTTGAAGCTTTTCTATATCTCTATCTATAAGTAGTCTCTCTTTTTTGGTGTATTTGGCGAGCTCGCCTTTTTCTTTCTGCATGAGCAAATCCAGCATGGTATCTACTCTTTTTCTTATCTGATCCCAATTGGTCAAGGTACCTCCTATCCAGCGCCCAGCCACGTATGGAGCCCCTACTTTTTTGGCGTATTTTTCAACTATCTGTTTGGCTTCACTTTTACCACCGACAAACAAAATAGTGCCGTTATTTTTGATTATAGAAGATGCAAAATCCAAAGCTTTTTCTAGAGCTTCCTGTGTTTTTTCCAAATCAAATAAATCCACCCTGTTTTTGGATCCAAAAATAAACTTTTCTGCCGAAGGATGCCTTCTTGTCTTGCTAAACCCATAGTGTGCCCCTACATTGAAAAATTCATCTAGTTTTGTCTGTACTTCTATCATACGGGGTCTAATCTTATCAAAGCCTTAAGAATTTTGCAAATCGTTTATTATGTTCTCTATACTACCCTTCATAATCTTTTCAATACCGTGCCAATTTTTATTGAGTCGATGGTCGGTAATCCGATCTTGGAGGATATTATAGGTTCTTATTTTTTCAGAACGATCAGCTGTCCCAACCTGACTTTTACGATCAGCATCGTATTTATTTGCTTCTGCCTCCCTTTCTATCTCATCTAGTTTGGCGGTCAAAATTTGAAGGGCTTTTTCTTTGTTAGCACTCTGGCTTCGCTCTGCCGTAGAGCGGACTACTAAACCAGTTGGTTTGTGAGTGAGTCTGACCGCTGTTTCTACTTTGTTTACATTTTGACCTCCGGCCCCTCCTGAGCGAGAAAAAGCAATTTCTAAATCGCTTGGGTTGATCTCAAATTTAGTTTTTTTACGAATCGGCAGAATAGCGACAGAGGCAGTACTAGTATGGACTCGACCCATCTTTTCTGTTTTCGGGACTCGTTGGATCCGGTGGATACCGGTCTCATAGCGTAATTCTTTATAGACATCTTTACCTCTAATTTCAAAACTAGCTTCTTTATAGCCACCCAAGGGAGACTCCGCTTCATCTATAATTTTAACACTCCAGCCTTTGGTATCTGCATACCTTCGATACATATAACCCAGTTCCTCCGCAAAGAGTGCTGCCTCCTCTCCACCCACTCCTGCTCGTACTTCCAGAATTATTTCATTGGGGAATTCTTCTTCTTTTTCTTCCTCTTTCAATATATCCTCCATTTGGTCAAGAAGAACTTGTTTTTGGCTAGTAACATTTTTCAGGTCTGCCTCTGCCATTTCTTTCATTCCCTCCTCTTTTTGAAGCATAACAATATCTGCCTCCTCCTTTAAGAGTCTTTCTAAATTTTCAGCTAAATATTGGGTCTTTGGATTTTTTTTGTATTTTTCTAGATCCATTTACTTCTTTGTTTTAGAAGTTTTCTTGGTGGCTGCTGCCGCTCGGGTTTTAAATCTTTCTACTCTTCCGGCGGCGTCCACCACCTTTTCATTGCCAGTAAAGAATGGGTGACACTGGCTGCATATTTCCACTGTTATTTCTTTTTGGGTAGCACCAACAAAAAAGCTTGCTCCGCAAGAGCAACTTACTTTGGCCTTATCGTAATATTCTGGATGTATATCTGTTTTCATTCTCTTAATATAGCATAAAGCCTAAAATCCTTCAAGTGGATCTATCATAGTGAGTTGTATGTTTTCGGCTTTTGCCATCACTTGATTACCATAAAAAGTATTGGCTGGAGCTCTGCTGTCGCAACTTCTACCAGAATAGTACTTGCAAGCGGCGTTTTTCTCTGATGTGTAGCTACTACTAGAGGCTCCAAGGTCGGCGAGATACACAGCTGTAGCCATAATGGAATGTTCTGGGTTCCACGGGTTTACTTCGTCTCCTTTAAATCCGAGTATGGTGCCAAGCCTGTTTTTAAATAGTTCCCAAGTAGAAGGGATGAATTGGGAAGGTCCCATACCACCGCCGAAGCCTCTACCGCTTGTGTATTTTGTACCGGGTGGACAAGAGACTGGGGTCATCTTCCAATCTTTACCCAATCTTTCTGTAATATCTTCAAACGGCACAGTATCTCTCGGCGCCTTCATCACCTGTTCAAAAAGTGTACCCGTATTTTTGCCTGCACCATCTCCGGTCGTTAGGTTGTTTACTAAGCATGAGCCTTGATTCTTGCCGAGGTCTGATTCTTGGGTGAGTATGGCAAGTATCAGAGCTGGCCTCACTCCCGTCTTGTCCGAAGCTTTTTCAGCGTACCTAAGAGCGTCGCCAAATTGTATACCCTCTGTATCTCTAAGGGCAAAGAGAGCAGCTCTTATCTTGGCAGCTCTAGCCTGCTTCTCCTTTATCACTTGTTCGTATGTTTTTTCTTGAGTTTTGTTTATACTTATTAGCTTTTTCTTTTCTGCCTCGTCTCTCTCCACTATTTTTTTCTGGGTTTCTATTTCAGCTTTTTTGTCTGCTTCTTTGTTACGCTTTTCACTCAGTATTTTTCTTTCTTCATCGGTTTTAGCTTGGAGCAGTCTTATTTGTTCAAACTGTTCTTCCAGAGACTTGTTGATCGTATTGTAAAAATCAGCATCTTCAAAAAAACTAGAAAGATCTTTGTTTGAAAGCATTATTTCTACTAGCGAATAATCATCCAAAGTATTGGTCTTCCTTATGATAGAGCTTATGGATTGTCTACCTCTGTTTATTTTGTCCTCCAATTCAGATATAGTCTTGTTTTTCAGTCCAATGTCTCTAGTCAGCTGCTCTATCTGTATTTGTCTTTGTTTTATAAATGCCTTAGCCTCGTTTATTTTGGCTTGTAGTATCTTGGAATCTCTCTCCAATGAAGCAGTGCCTTGCTTGGTCTGTTTCAATACACTTTCCCATTCGGCTATCTCTTTTTCTGTTTTCTCAAGCTCAGCTCGCCATTGTGCTTCTTGGGCCTGTATCTCTTGTTCCGTAAGGGCCTCTACCTGTAAAGGGGTATGGAATACAACAAGATAAACAAAAAAACTACAAGCTACCAATAAAAACCGGTATTTTTTCATATAAGCTTATTATATCAAAATTATTATTTTGAAGCTTCTTTGGTTGGTTCGCCGGAGCTTTCTGCTGATTCTTCTTCTTTCTTACCCTTCTTCTCTACTTCTATTTGTGAGAGATCTACAGGGAGTACTTCTTCTTCCTTTTCTTCTTTTGGCTCAGAGACAGTAGCTATGATCTCTTCTTTATTTTCTTCTAGTTCTACTCCTGCAGGCAACTTGATGTCTTTGGCAGATACCTGATCTCCAAATTCAACCAAATTCCCTATGTCTATATCTAGATGGTGTGGCAAATTGGCCGGCTCTGCTTTTATTTTGAGTTCATGAAGTATTTTCATAAGCACCGCTCCCTTTTCTTTGACGGCAGGCGAAGTACCTACGAATTCTATAGGTACCGATATCTCAACTTTGTGGCCTTTCTCAAAAACATAGAAATCAGCATGTTCCGGCTCATTGCTCAAAGGGTCTAGAGTTACTTCGTGTATAAGGGCTTCTAGACCACCTGTATCTGTCTCTAGCTTTACAACTGTAGATTCACCAGCCTCCTTCCAGATTTTCAAAAAGTCATTCTTTCTTAGCTGAATAGGAGTGGAAGCTTGCTTGTGACCATAATAAACAGCTGGCAAAAAACCTTGTTTTCTAAGGTCACCTAGGTTACCTATTTGTGTTCTTTTTTCAGCTTTTAAACTAAGTGTCATCCGAAAAGCTTATCATAAAATAATAATTCCACAACTGTGGAGGGTGACCCTCCCCCGTTTTGAGAGAGGGTCACCCTCCACAGGTTTAGGTTTTGGCGAGGTGGCCGACTAGATATTCTACAGTACCAGGACCACTTGCAGCTTGAGAGGGCACCTTTTTGCCCGGATTGAATATATTGTGTGGGTCAAAAATATGCTTGGTTTCTCTAAAAAGCTCCAAAATTTTATCGCTATACATTTTGTTTAAATAAGGTGTGCGCACCAGACCGTCGTTGTGCTCTGCTGTAATAGAGCCATTATATTTTTTTAACAAATCGTAAACTTTATCCGAAAGATAAGGTACGAGACTCCTGTTTCTACTTTCTCTCATATTCATAAGTGGAATGATATGGAAGTTACCATTGCCTGCGTGCCCAGCAATGGTATATAAGAGCTTCGCTTCGTCTAAAATCTTGCGAAGTTTGGGTAAAAATTCGGGTAGGTATTTTGGCTCTATACATATGTCGTCTATAAACGGAGCAGTGCGTTTGCCGCGGATATGTTTGCGCAATAGGTTGAAGCTCTCGTGCCTTATGGTCCAATATTTTTCTGCGTCACTCTCGTCTTTGGTAACCCTAGTTTTGAAGCCCATTTTGGTTATCTTCTCATTTAAAGTTTTTATTTTATTCTTTATCTCGTTCTCTTCTTTGCCGGCAAACTCTGCCATAAGTATAAGCTTTGGCATGCCACCGGTCGCTACCATCCAAGCTTCGGGCAAGAAACCCCACATTATTTTGAGTAATTTAGACTTCATAAGTGAAAACATCTCTGGCAGGAAACGCACGGCCAGCTTCATAGTAGAATCGTCGTAAGATTCCACACTTTCTGGTTTGAATTCTAGTATCGTGTTTACGACTTCTCCGAGTTTTTCTATATCCTTCATAAATATGATGAGGAGTTTAGATTTTAGTTTGGTCTCTACCAAGCGCAATTTGGCTTTGGTCACTATACCGAGAGTACCTTGAGAGCCAACTATTATTTTGGCTAGATCAAACAAGCCTTTATACTCTATGTTCCAAAGATAATAACCCGCCGAGTTTTTGGAGACAGTAGGTTTGGCTTTCAGTATATCTTCTCTGTTGTTGTCTAAGAGGCGCATCATCCTTTCATATATAGCACCTTCCAAACTATGTTCGTGCGATTTGCGAAGAGCTTCTGGTCGAGCTAATGCTTTTATATTGACCATGCTACCGTCGGACAGTACCACTTCAAGCTCTTCTACAAAATTTTCCATTTTGCCGTAATTTAAAGTTTTTTCTCCTGCGGCGTTGTTACCTATCATACCCCCAAGGGCACAGAGGTTTTTGCTTGCAGTGTAGCAAGGTAAAATAAGATTGTGTTCTAGGGTAGCGGGTTCAAAATCGCGATAAAATACTCCCGGTTCTACTTCGGCTAGGTGCTTTTCTTTGTTTATACTAAATTTATTTAAATATTTTGTGACATCTAAAATTATAGATTCACTAAGTGATCCGCCCGACATACAACTTCCGGCGGCGCGTACTGTTATGGATAAGTTTTTGTATTTTTCTGGATCCTCCTCCTTTTTTTGAGCGACAAACTTTACTATATTTGCTATATCTTTTGCCACTTTAGGATAAACCACAAGTTCTGGCCATACTTCAAAAAGACTTGCATCCCTTGAGTATTTTTTGAGCGTCTCGTTGTCGTCTAGGATCTCCCCTTCTATTATTTTTTTTATTTCATCTTTTAAATTCATGCGACTACTCCCCCAGGATTCATCAAAGGGAGTTAAATAGAGACAATTTTTTCTCAATTACAGATTGCATTTCTTGTAGGGGGGAGCGGAGAAATTTGTATGGAGCTATTTCATCTGAATTTTCAATAAAGAATTTTTGCAAGGCCTGTTTATAAGCAAGCCTAATCTCGGTGTTGATGTGGATAATAGAAATACCTGCTTCTATAGCGTTCCTTAGTTCTTCCTCGGTGTTACCAGAAGCGCCATGCAAAACAAGAGGTATTTTGATTTCTTTTTTTATAGCTCCTATTCTTTCTATATCTAGCTTTGGATCCCCTCCTTTTACCATGCCATGTATGTTGCCTACAGCCGGCGCAAAAAGATCAATCCCCGTCTTTTCTACAAATTCTAGAGCTTCTTCAGGTTTGGTCATAGTCTCCTCACTTACCTGCGCATTTTCTGGCAACACATCTAGGATTTTGGAGGATTTGCCTATAAAGCCAAGCTCCCCCTCAATCAACATATTTGGATTTTGGGCGTTCCTGTAAACTACAGATTCTTTGGTCATAAGCAGATTTTCCTCAAAACTTTTTTCTGCGCCATCTATAATAGCGCTGTCGAACCCGCTATCCACTACTTCTTTTACTCTCTCCGTTGAATAAGTATGGTCGGCGTTTAAAAATATAGGCAAACCATCTGCCTTTATACTATCCACCAGAGCCTTTACCTGCTTTACTCCCAAGAAGTCTCGCTCTCCTTCTGAAACACCGATTATTACCGGCATTTCCAATTTTTTGGCTGCATTTACAACTGCCCAAAAACCCACTATATCGGAAATATTGAAATGTCCTATCGCCACTTTTCTATCTTCTGCTTCTGTTATGTATTCTCGCAAGCTTTTCATATGAATATCCACATATTACCATAATTTTCTATCAAATAAATTTATATAAGTGTATAATATTTTTATAACATAAATTTTAGATGAACTTTTTTTCTCAAAATAAGGATTTTGATTTTGTGTCTGTAGGCGACATTACTACCGACGCCTTTATTCGTCTGAAAGAAGCGGAAGTGGTACACGATGAGGTACGCGACAAAGATAAGATAGTTCTTGCTTTTGGCGACAAGGTGCCTTACGAGTCGGTAGAAGTGCTCAGTGCTGTCGGCAATAGCGCCAATGCAGCAGTAGCGGCGAGACGCTTAGGCCTTTCTTCTAGTATGGTGACCAATGTTGGGGATGATACCAATGGCGCTGAATGTACGGCTACACTACGCAAAAATGGGGTTGATACAAGCTTTATAAAAGTTCACAAAGACAAAGAGACCAACTACCACTATGTCCTTTGGTTCAAAGAAGATAGGACCATACTGGTCAAACATCAAGAATACGAGTATTCTTTTCCTGATATTGGAGTGCCGAAATGGCTATACCTTTCTTCCATTGGTGAAAACACACTTCCATATCACAAACAAATAGCAGAATATTTGCGTAAAAATCAAAATGTAAAACTGGCTTTTCAGCCGGGCACCTTTCAAATGAAGATGGGGTTAGAAGAACTCGCCGATATTTATGCTCGGACTGATATATTTTTCTGCAACACCGACGAAGCAAGAAGAATATTAAAAAAACCAGAGGAAAGAGATCCCAAAAATTTATTAAAAGAGATGCACGGGGTGGGGCCAAATGTAGTAGTGATGACCGATGGTCCCAAAGGAGCTTATGCCTATGACGGTTACGAAGGTTTTTTCATGCCTCCTTTTCCGGATCCAAAACCACCCTTTGAACGCACTGGCGCAGGCGACGCGTTTGCTTCCACCTTTACTTCAGCCATCGCTCTCGGTAGGTCTCTCTTCGATGCGTTTTTGTGGGCACCTATAAACTCTATGTCTGTGGTGCAAGAAGTAGGTGCTCAAAAGGGGCTCCTCACTCAAGAAAAAATACTAGAGTGGCTCTCCAAAGCACCAGCAAACTACAGGCCAGAAAAAATAATGTAAAGAAAAACAAGGGCGCCACCGACACAAAAAGCATCGGTGGCGCTATCCCTCCTTTCCCCATCTAAGTATAGATTATGATGGCATCTAAAATAATTTATATCAAAAACTATTTTGAACGCAATTAAACCTGTGGATTATTTTTTCTCTCCAAAACTTTCAAAATAGCGGACTCTATATGCGAGAGGCCCATACCATAATGCTCCAAAAGTTCATCTTGAGTGCCAGACTGACCAAACCTGTCTTGCACACCTATAAATTCTTGGGGTACTGGATAATGTTTAGCCAAAATTTCTGCAACCGCTGACCCTAAGCCCCCAGCTATTTGATGTTCTTCTACACTCACTATGGCCTTAGCTTCTTTGGCTAAGTTGATTATGGCTTCTTGGTCCAAAGGCTTTATGGTGTGCACGTTTAAAACTTTCACGGCTATGCCTTTTTCTGCCAAATTTTTTGCCACCACCATAGCTTTGTGTGTCAGAGCGCCAGTTGCTACCACACCCACTTTGGCATTCATAGGTGGGGCAAAGAAAACTTCTGCTTTACCAAGCTCTAGAGGAGTGTCTTCTGTAGTGATGATCGGCGTCTTTTCTCTAGCTAAGCGAATGTAGGCCGGTTCTTTTGTCTTGGCTATAGCGAGTGTAATCTTCTTTGCTTCTATAGCATCGCAGGGCGAAAATACTTGCATATTGGGCAACACTCGCATCAAAGCTATATCTTCTATCGCCTGATGTGTACCGCCGTCGGGACCAACAGAGATGCCACTATGACTTCCTACTATTACCACCTTGCGATCGTTGTAGCAGATAGTAGTGCGTATCTGTTCCCAATTGCGACCGGGGCTAAACATGGCATAAGAACTGGTGAAAGGTATTTTGCCCATGGCCGCCATACCACTAGCTACAGTAACTAGATTTTGCTCCGCTACTCCGACTTGCACAAAGCGTTCTGGAAATTGCCTGGCAAATAAGTGCATTTGGGTACTTTCCGTTAGGTCTGCGCAAAGACCCACTACATTTTTGTCCGCATCTCCAGCGAGTAGCAAGCCTTCACCAAAACCCTTACGAATCGGTATTCGTTCTACATCCTCGTCAAATATTTTTGGATTTAGGTTTAATTTTTCGTTAAGCATTTTTATTAGCCTAATTCTTACTTCTTAATTCAAACGACTATTCGTGTTCGCTTCTTATCTTTCCTTCTAGTGTACGTAGCTCTTTGAGCGCTTCTAATCCTTGTTCACGACTAGGCGGTTTGCCGTGCCATTCGTATTTGCGCTCCATAAAAGATACACCTTTACCCGGAATAGTGTTGGCTATTATAACCGAAGGCTTGCTATATTCCGCATGGGCTTGCCCCACTGCACCGATGATAGATTCAAAATTGTGCCCGTCTATCTTTTGTACATGCCAACCAAAAGCTCGCCATTTATCGCTGAGGGGCTCTAAAGGCATGATATCTTCCGTATAGCCTTCTATTTGTATATTATTGCGATCTACTATAGCTGTAAGATTTTGCAACCTTTCTTTAGAAGCAAGCATGGCCGCTTCCCAAACATTACCCTCTTCCAATTCCCCATCGCTCATAAGGCAATAAAATTGTTTACCGGAAGATTTGCCGTTGTCCATCTTATCGGCAAGGCTCATACCAGTCGCTTGAGAAAGTCCGCACCCCAAAGGGCCGGAACTATTCTCTAGGCTAGGCAAATATTCTCTGTGAGGATGGCCCTGAAGCTTTGTGCCAAATTTGCGTAAAGTCTTAAGCTCTTCTATCGGGAAATAACCCGCATGCGCCATGGCGCTGTATAGTACCGGAGCTATATGTCCATTGCTCAAAATGAGCCTGTCTCTATCTTGCCAGTTTGGATTTTCTGGCTCGTGCCTCATTATATGAAAAAAAAGTGCAGTAAAAATATCTGCCATACCAAGCGGTCCGGCACTATGTCCACTCCCCGCTTCTATCAGAGATTCTATGATGGACTTTCGTATATTATTTGCTGTCTCTTCTAAGAATTTTATTTTTTGATCATCAAGAGTAAGCATAGTTACTCAATTATAAACCCTAAACCCCAAACACCAAAACTATTTTGTGAATTCAATATTTGAAATAATCTATAATTTTTAAATATTTTTTAATTTTTCTATAGCGTCTGCAGTGTCGGGAGAATTGAAGATGGCGGAGCCAGAGATGAGGCGAGAGGCGCCGGCCGAAATAAGAGCTGGGGCAGTCTCAAAGTTTACTCCGATATCTATTTGTATAGGTATGGATGGATGGCTTTTGTGGAAACTGGAAATTTTTGACAAAACTATTTTGTCTAGTTCTACTTGATTGTAACCGATTTTATCGTTTCCCATAAATTGTACGAAATCTATAAACGGCAAAAATTCAAGCAGAGAAGCGACGTCCCCAGAAGGTTTTATAGCAAGACCCACTTCACATTCCGCATTCTTTATGGTGTCTATGCAGACTTTCACATGATCAGTAGAGTCTATGTGTATAACGAAACCCTTAAAACCGATGGAGATAAAATCTAGCAAATATTCCACTGGGTGTAGAACGAGCATGTCTAGCTCTATGTCAAAATCATTTATAAATGGAAACCTCTCTTCTTCCCTCACCATTTTTAGAAGTTCATCCATTTGTCCACTGCCAAATGGCCAAGTAACAGTAGGTGCAAAGTGTCCGTCCACCATGTCTATCTGTACGCGTTTTACCAACCCCAAAACTTTTGAGAATTTTTCTTTTACGATATTTAAATCTTTGGGTATAACAGCTGGGATTATTTCAACCATAT
>ERZ1292625.3930-Hain-H41-01um-R1-3930-length-11493-cov-4_pt1 | contig 11493 bp, 9 predicted proteins | sample MGYA00564400_ERZ1292625 | MGnify/ENA primary metagenome ERZ1292625 (study PRJEB36523, sample SAMEA6512639) | groundwater metagenome | collected 2019-01-08 | study: AquaDiva: Metagenomics assemblies of 32 groundwater samples
CTTAGAAATTGAAGTTATTGTGCTTGTTGGAAACCACGATGTTTTCTATCGTAATACGAATCGAGTCAATTCACTGAAAGAAATTCTTTCTCAACATTCTCATTTTAAAATAATCGAGAAACCAGAAAGAATTTTTAACGATATCCTCTTGATTCCGTGGATCAATGAAGAGAACTACGAAGAATGCTGCAATGCAATGGCCAATACAAGTGCATCGATCTGTGCTGGACATTTTGAACTCGCTGGTTTTGAGATGTACAAAGGAATTGAGTCGAGATCTGGCTTTAATCCTAAACCACTTGAGAAATTTTCAATGGTTCTTTCTGGTCATTTTCATACCAAATCGACGAAGGGGAATATTCATTATCTAGGATCTCAAATGGAATTTACTCAAGCCGATTGCGGCGATCCTAAATATTTTCACGTTCTTGATATGACAACAAAGAAGCTTGAAGCAATTCGAAATCCAATCACAATTTTCGAAACATATGTATATGACTCTGACAAACAACAAACGTCCGACTTCGAGAGATTTCGTGAGAAATTTGTCAAGCTTGTTATTGTGAAAAACTCAGATCAAAGATCATTCGATAAATTTGTCGACAATATTCAACAAGCATCACCACATGAGTTGCGTATCTATTCTCATGAAGAAAAAGAAACTCTTCAACATGATCAGCAACAACAACAAACCTATGTTAGCGATACGAAGAGCGTTATATATAACTATATTGAATCGAGGAATACAAATCTCGACAAGAAATATCTCAAGAAGATAATGACTGATCTTTTTCAAGAAGCTTCAATCGAAGAGTAGAATGTTGTGATTATCTTTGGGCGGCTTTCCTACGAGAATTTTCTCTCAGTCGGCGCTAATCCGATTACCATTGATCTTGCCAAAGAACCGTCGACGCTGGTCATTGGAAAAAATGGCAGCGCGAAAAGCTCAATGCTCGATGCTTTGACATTTGTTCTCTTTGGAAAACCGTTTCGCAAGATAAACAAGCCACAACTTGTTAATTCGATCAATCAATCAGGCGCACTTGTCTCCATTGAATTTTTTCGTGGAAGCGATAACTACAAAATTAAACGTGGGATTTCGCCAAATATTTTTGAAATCATTCTCAATGATAAAAAACTTGATTTTGATGCAAACGTCAAAGACTTTCAAAAGAGATTTGAGTCTGAACATCTCAAGATTTCTTATCGCTCGTTTTGTCAAGTTGTGATTTTGGGTTCTGCTACCTATGTTCCTTTTATGAAACTTACTTCACAAGCAAAGCGCGAAGTTATTGAAGATCTTCTAGATGTTTCTGTTCTTGCGAGAATGAATCAAAAATGTAAAGAAAGAAAGTCGTCGTTTTCGACAAGGCTTTTATCCATCGATGCAAAATATCACGAGTTAAATATGAAACTTCGAGCCAAAGAAGAAATTCTGAAAGGCGCAATGGAAAAAGATAAGCTAGTCGTCGAAGAAAAACAAAACAGCCTTAAGGCTTCGGTCGATGCTTTCAAAATTCTTGAGACTAAGAAAGAAAAACAACAAGAACTTGTCGATAAAATATCTGATAACATAAAGAATCTTATTGAAAGGACAAACAAAGAATTATTTGATGAAGAAATGATTCTGATTTCTATGGAACAGGAACTCAAAGAAAACAAATATCGCTATGATCTCTATCAGAATCATAAGCAATGTCCGACATGCTTGCAGAAGTTTGATTCTGGAATTTCCACTCTTTCACGAGAACTTCTTGATCAAATTAAAGATGCCGAAGATGATCTTGAGAACCAGAAACTTAAGATCGATAAAGTTAGAAAAGAGAAGCACAAGGCTTCTCAGTTATCTGAAATTCTCCAAAAAGAACGCGAGAAGCTTCAGAAATTATCGATTGAATATGATCTGAAGCACAAAGAAATTGTTCTCGAAGAAAATAAGATCAATAACAAAAATACAACACTTAATGACTATATATCGTATGAGAAGGAAATTGCTGATCTTAAAAAAGCAATGAAAGAACTGATTCTGACAAAGACAACTCTAGAAACTGGAATAAAATATTATGACGAGTCTCTCATTTATTTGCGCGACGATGGAATACGATCACGAATTGTTTCTCAGACCTTGCCACTTCTCAATGAGCGAGTCAATCATTATCTTGAAGAAATGAGGTTCTTTGCCTCTTTTCATCTAGACGAAAATTTCAATGAAACAATCAAAGCGCGACACCGCGATGAGTTCACCTTTGAGTCGTTTTCTGAAGGCGAGAAACAGCGAATTTCTTTGGCGCTTCTCTTTGCGTGGCGAGATGTCGCAGAAAAGAAAAATTCTCTCTCGACAAATCTTCTTCTCTTGGATGAGGTCTTTGATTCATCGACAGATTCTGATGGCATTGAAAATCTTATGGAAATCTTGACGAAACTTCCAAAAAGTATTAATCTCTTTGTGATATCACATAAAGTCGATCTTTTGGATGATCGATTTTCGCGAACTTTGTTATTCGAGAAACCTGGAAATTTTAGCAGTTTTATTGAAAAAAAGTAGAATATGTCTGTTTACTTTATCGAGAAACTGGTATAGATTAAATTTAATGAATTTTGAAGAAAGCATGCAATGAATCACAAAGCAATAGAACAAAATGCCAAAGCGCCGAAGCGGTCGCATGATATGTTGGCGATGCTCCTTGCCAAGGAGAATTTGACCATTCGTCATGGAAAATATCAGACCGCGGCTTTTGACATTGATAACAGAACGCTTTATATGCCAGCGTTCAAAGACGGTTCAGACTGTGTCTATGACCTTCTCGTTTCTCACGAAATTGGTCATGCGCTATATACGCCAAAGACTCTTTTCCATGGCGCCGCAAAGAACATTCCTGACGTTCCGTGGTCGTTTCTGAACATCATCGAAGATGTTCGCATTGAGAACAAGATCAAGGGAAAATATCCTGGTCTTCGTTATACCTTCGATAAGGGATACGAAGAAATCGCGAAAATGGATTTCTTTGGTTTCACGAAAATGAAAGCAATGGGAATCAAGATTTCTCAGTGTCCATTCATTGATCGTTTGAATCTTAATGCGAAACTTGGCACGGAGATGCATTTTCGCAATGCCACTGAAAAGACTTTGTGGCAAGAAGCGATGAACGTCGATACGCCTGACGATGTTATTCGAGTCGCGAAGAAGATTTATGATTATGAAAAACAAATCGCGAATTTGATGCCGCAGATGAATATGTCATTATCTGAGAAAAAAGGCAAAGGCGCCGAAGCTGAAGAAGAGTATGACGCTCTTCCTGGGCAAGGACAACAACAGAAGCAAGATAAAAAGAAGAAAAAAGAAAAAAAGTCTTCTGACGAGAACGATGATTCTGAAAAAGATTCTGCAAAGAAATCAAAAGGCACTAAAGAAGAAGAAGAAGACGGCGATGAAAGCGGTAATGGCGAAAAAGGCGACAGTGATGAAGAATCTGACACTAAAAGTGAAAACTCTAATGATAAAGACGAGGGATCAAGCGATGAGAAAGGTAAGGGTTCCTCTTTATCTAAAGAAGCTGATCTATCAAACGACAAGAATAGTAATTTATCGAATGATGAAGAATCAGATGATGATAGAAAAAAACAAAATTCTTCTGGCCAAAAAGGAACAGACGGCCCAGCAAACAAATTCAAACCAGAAGAGTCGCTAACCGACTCAGCTTTTCGCTCTCGCGAACACGAGCTTGTTGATAAATCAAGCGCTCAAAATGTTTATGCGTGGATTGATGAGTCCTATGCAGAATCGACGATCGTGAAATTTAGCGACTACTTCAAATCTAATAACGAAGGAATGGCAAATATCGTTGCGCAGGAATATCGCAAATTCAAGAACGATGTGAAGCCATATGTCGCGAAACTTGTCCAAGAATTTGAGATGAGAAAATCTGCGACACGCTTTCTGAACGCGAAACACGCCGAGACTGGTATTATCAATGTCGATAAGCTCCATCGCTATCGGACGTCAGAGGATATTTTCTCGAAAAAGACAAAATTCCCAAAAGGGAAAAATCATGGCCTCTGTTTCATCATTGACTATTCGTCATCGATGAGTGACACGATTTCCAGTGTTCTCTACAAAACTCTCTTGCTTATTCAATTTTGCAAGCAGAGAAACATTCCATACGCAATTTATGGATTTACCACTGAAGAGAATTATGGTAATTCCCCAAAAAATTGGACCAAATTCACGAATCTTAACGCCCAGAATCTGAAAATTTTTGAGCTTTCTCGGCATGACATGTCATCGCGAGAACGTGAACTGAGCGAGTATGACATGTTCGTTCAGATGGTGAGATTTAGTCCAGATCTTGGAAAAACGTATCTTGTAACATCGGCATTTGCCACATTTGGAACGCGTCCTCTTGGTGGCACACCACTTTTTCCGGCAATTTTGGTGATGCGTTCTCTCTGTGATCAACTTCGCCAAAAATGGAAAGTCGACAAATTTCATCTTTGCACGCTCTCAGACGGAGATGGCGAACGAGCAATTAGTGCCGATGGTGTTGGCTCAGGAATTGGATATAATGGAACGCTCGATATTTTGATGTCGAAAACTGGACGCCGCAAGAAATTTGATCTCATGGATGGATTTGCTGAACAGATTCATGACTTTTCGACGAGCAATATTGGAACTCTTGGTTTTTATCTAATCAACGAAAAACAACCAGTTGAACAAATGGCAAGATCAAAGGCAGGCGCCAAAGGCTTGAAGCCGCAGGAATTAAAAAACGCGAAACAAACAATGAAAGATCACAAATACGCCTCCTTTGACCATTTTGGTGGGTATAGTCGTTATCTATACATCATTCCCGATCACACCACGGTGAACTTGGAGAATGCCGCGGCATCTGATATTTCTGCTCATATCAAAAATCGCAGAAATTCTCAGAACCTAATGGTTGAAATTGCTAAAACAATTTCATAAAAGCTGTTTACTTTTCTGAGAAATTAGAATATTATCAATTCATAGAACACTGAGGATCTCTGACATATGACCATACACGCTTCTTCTTTAGTGATCACTGATCAGGCCGTTGACTTTCTGACTTCAATTAAGGAAGAAGCAGAAAGCGGCAAGAATCAGAATCAGTATTCACCCTACGTTTTCCGCCGCAAGCACTGCGAGCAGATTCTCTCGAGTCTTTCGATGACGATTCGAGATATCCACTACATCTTGAAAGATGAGCGCTATGGCGTGTCACAGCCAGAACGCGGTTGGTACAATTTCGAGAATCTGATCAAGAATTTCGATAAAACGATCACACAGAAACGCGTTCAAGAAATCGTCAAGGAAGACGAGAAAATTCGCGATCTTCTTGACAACAAGAAAAAGCAAGAAGCGACCAAAAAAGCGCCGACTTTCACGACCGACAAATCGCTATACGTTCCAGAAATTGACCCAACCTATGTTGGTTGGGCAAATACGAAAGATGTCTTTGAAATTCTGACTTCTGGAATGTGGTATCCATTCTACATTGTCGGTGAATCTGGCAATGGCAAATCATTCATGGTCGAGCAATGCTGTGCTCGTGCTCAGCGCGAAATGTTCAGAGTTCAGATCCACGAAGAAACAGATGAAGATGATCTGATTGGTGGATATCGTCTCAAGAATGGCGAAACGGTTTTTGTCGATGGTCCTGTGGTCCAAGCCATGAAGCGCGGTGCTGTTCTCTTTCTTGACGAACTCGATCGTGGATCGAATAAACTCATGTGCTTGCAGGGAATTCTTGAAGGAAAACCATTCTTGATCAAGAAAACCGGCGAGATCGTGAAGCCTGAATTTGGCTTTAACATTGTCGCCGCGGCGAATACGAAAGGCAAAGGCTCTTTTGATGGACGATATATTGCCGCAACAGTTCTTGATGAAGCGTTTCTCGAGCGATTTGTCATTACTCTTGAGCAAGACTATCCACCGCCTGACATCGAGCGCCGCATTCTTCGGAATACGATGATCAAGCATGAATGTCTTGACGAAGAATTTGCCGAGCATCTTCTTGTTTGGGCAGACAATATTCGTCAGACGTTCAGAGGCGGCGCCGATATCCAAGATACGATGACAACTCGTCGCTTATGCCATATCATTGCAACCTTTGCGATCTTCAAGGATCGTATCAAGAGCGTCAATCTCGCGATTTCGCGTTTTGATGATGACACCAAGACGGCGTTCTTGAAAACCTATCGTGCCATTGATCCAACAAAACTTAACAAAAACACAACGGAAAACAATGACAAAGTTGACGCATTCATCGACGAAGCCGCAACAACGCCATTCTGAGACGCCAATAAGGTATAAGTTCAATGAAGAAAAATTACTCTTGGAATTACAAGACTACATTGATCGGACGTATGCGTCTCATTACTCAAAGGATCGAGACTATCAAGCATTTGAATTTATCGTCGATTGTGGATATGGCATGGGTTTTACGCTCGGCGACATTCTCAAATACGCTCAGCGATATGGTGCTAAAGGAGATTCGCCAGAAGAATGGCGAAAAGATCTTGTGAAAATTGTCCATTATGGTCTTCTTGCTCTTTACTGTCATGATAAGGAATATTCTCGTGAAGGAGACTCTTCGTGAAGTTATCGACCAGAACAATAAACATCCTTAGCAACTTTGCACTCATTAACCAGAGTGCAATTTTGGGGCCCGGAAAATCAATTCAAACGAACTCGCCCGCGAAAGATATTCGCGTCTATGCGACAATTGTCGAAGATCTACCGCTAGAAATCTGCATCTACGACTTGAAAAATTTTCTTAGTGTTATGAAGTCAATTGAAGAATCTTCAGTTGAATTTGGAAAAACAGAAGCGATAATCTCAGATGCGGCGTCGTCATGTCAATATCGCTATGCTTCAAAGCTCGTCATTCGAACAGTTGAACCAAAGACGCTCAATAATGCAAACTTCTCGATTTCTTTGGATCTCTCAGCAGAGAATTTGAAGAAACTTCTCAAGATGGCGTCAATTCTTAGTTCAGTTCACGTGCTTTTTGATTCAAAGGGAACGATTACCGTCACTGATCTAGGAAATTCTAGTATCAATGTTTTCTCGTTAGATTTTCCAGCGGCCCAGGATCAGAAATTCGCGTATAAACTTGCGATTACCGTTGAGAATCTTGCAAAGATTCTCTTGCAATCTTATAAGGTTTCATTCGACGCTCGTGGCCTCTGTTCCCTTTTAGGCGAAAACATGGTAACATACTATATTGGCGTTGACAAGAATTTCTCGACAATTGATGGAAAGAAAATATGATGCAGAAAGAACATGCAATCCACCTTCTTGGCGCTCCTGAAAAGCGAAAAGATACACTGGATATTATTCTGAAAATCTCAGATTGCTTATCACGAATCAAAGAAGAACGCGATCTGATTACAGAATATCTCGACGATCTTTGCAAGCTTGCGCCAATGAAAAAGCCATTCGCGAGATCTCTTTCAGATTATCTTATCTCAGAAGATAAAAGTCTTGATGATAAAATTTCAGAGCTGGAGACTATCAAGATTCTTCTTGAAGAAGTCAACAATTTCAAGAAAAATAAATCAGTAACTGTTGATGTGTCGACACTGACATTAGACATAAAGAGTCAAAAAGAAAATGACAGCTTTTCTCTGGACTGAAAAATATCGCCCAAAAACAGTGGAAGAATGTATTCTTCCACAAACAATCAAACAACAATTTACGCAGCGTCTCAAAGAGCGAGACGTTCCTAATTTTCTTTTGTATGGTCCGCCAGGCTGTGGCAAAACCACCGTCGCAAAAGCATATTGCAATGAGCTGAATATCGATCATCTGATCATCAATGCCTCTGATGAACGCAATATCGATACGCTTCGCGACAAAGTCAAGTCCTTTGCAACAAGCATTTCAATGTCAGATAACAATTTGCCAAAGGTCGTCATTTTTGACGAAGCCGATCATTTGAATCCTTTATCAACACAACCTGCGCTACGGTCATTTATCGAAGAATTTTCTGATAATTGTCGGTTTTTCATGACTTGCAATTATGTCAATAAGATCATCGAGCCGCTTCGTTCCAGAATGACGTCTGTTGGATTTCTCTTCTCTAAAGCATCGAACCCAGAATTGATGTTTGCGTTCTATACGCGTTCATTGCAAATTCTCAAAGACGAAGGAATTTTTGCAAAAATAGATCAAGAAGAACTCATAAAACTTATCGGCGCTCATACACCAGACTGGCGTAAGTTTCTCAACGTTTTTCAGCATCAAATAAGAACGACTGGCGCTATTAATGCAAATGGTGAAAAGATTTTCGAGCTTTCTGATTATCTTGTCGAATCGATCGTGAAGAAGGATTTTACCACGGCTCGCTCGATGATTATCGAAAATGCCGATATCGACTCGACTGATTTTTATCGCGAGCTTTTTGATCAACTTATCAAAGCACCAAAGCTTGATCATACATCTCTCGGTGAAATTTCGATAACGCTCAATGACTATCAACATAAAGAAACCTATGCAATTGATCGAGAGCTTAATCGAATTGCATGTATATGCCAACTTTTTGTTGTCTCAAAATGGAAAAAATAGAAAATGAGAATTTATCAAGAATTGATTAGATACATATTGAATAATTTTAGCATATCACCCAATAGATTATGGATTTTATTTTTTGAAAAAATAGAAAAAATAGGTTGTAAAGATTTCAATTGGTTTGTTTTCTGTCGTTATCTTTCTCAATATTATTCAATGATCCCATATCTTGATGTCATTAATACCACAAAGGGGATTTCTGATGAAACAAAATTCTATATCTTAAGAGATGCAATAAAATCTCATTCACGAGAATTTAATATTGAAAAAAATGGATCATTGTTTAAGAAAAAATATACAAGCATCGAAGCTAATTTGCTAGCGATTAGTGAACATGAACAAATTAGCCTAAAGAAAGCAAGAAAAGCGCGCGGTAGTCTTAGTGTGGCCGATCTTTTAAAAATCAAATCAGAATTAGAGAAAGGAGGAAAAGAAAAAACGAAAAATATTAGTGCATAAATCACACATAACAATAAAAACAAAAAAGTGAGAGTCCATAACTATGTCGTCGTTAATGTCAAATTTGACAGAAAAATTCAATAAAGAAGAAGAATATCACGAAGAAGAAAATTCACAGAATGAAATCGTAAAATCTCTTGTTGAAATTGAACTAGAAAATCCAGAAGACTTCAGGAAAATACGAGAATCCTTGACACGAATTGGGATTTCTGTCGATAAAATCGATTCAGAAACTGGCGAAAAAATCAAGAAATTGATTCAATCATGCCATATCATTCATAAACAAGGACGCTATTTTATTGTCCATTTCAAAGAATTATATCGTCTTGATGGGCGCGAAGCAGACATATCACGAGAAGATTTTCAGCGCCGCAATCGTATTATTGCACTTCTTCTTGAATGGGAATTTTTCAAACTTCTGTCGCCTGAAAAAATTCTCGATCAATGCAGTATGTCAAAAATTCGCGTCATTTCTAGAAAACAGATGATTGACGAAGGATGGACACTAGAACCTCGTTATACGTTCTATATGGATCGTAAAGATCATAATGGAATTACTAATCGTGAAAAACTTAAAATGACGACAAAAGTGTGAAATTTTTCACGTCTGTGCACCGTAATGGTGCCGATCTTCTTGTTCGTGGATACACAAATTCTGGCAAGCGACACATGGAAAAAGTCGCTTTTTCGCCGTCCTTCTTTGTGCCAACTCTCATAAAATCTGAATGGAAGACGATCTCTGGAGAGGCAGTTCAGAAAATATCTTTCAAGAATATCTGGGACGCTCATAAATTTGCGAAATCTGGTGGTGTTTTTTATGGGAACACGAACTATGTCGCTCAATATATTCAAGAGAAATTTCCAGATAAGATTGACTGGAATAGAAAGCTCATTCATGTTGGCAACATTGATATCGAAGTTGAGAGTTTTGGGAAAGGATTTCCAGAAGCTAATCAAGCAAAATTTCCAATTACGTGCATAACGGTATATTCTTCAAAACTCAAGCGTTTTCTCGTTTATACATGGGGACTTCTCAATGTTTTCTCGCCACAGAAGACTGAACTAAAGATCGATCCATCGTTAATAATCCATTATCGTTATGATAGTGAAATCGCGATGATGCAGGATTTTCTTCTTCAGTGGAAAATTCTAGATTTTGATGTGTTGACTGGTTGGAATATACGCACTTTCGATATTCCCTATATTTTCAATCGCCTGAGAAAGCTCCTTGGAGACGACGAGGCAAGGTCCCTATCACCGTGGAATGTTGTTGATATAACAACCAAGTATGTTAAGGGCAGAAACCTCGATGCATACAACATCGCTGGAATCACTCAGCTCGACTACATGGATCTGTTTAGGAAATTTGGCTACACCTATGGCCCACAGGAATCTTATTCACTCAATCATATATCTTATGTCGTGCTTGGCGAGAAAAAGCTAGATTATTCAGATTATGAAAACCTTGGAGGACTTTATGAAAAAAATCCACAAAAATATGTCGACTATAATATACACGACGTCAGTTTGGTTGACAAAATCGATCAGACATGCGACTACGTTACCCTCTCTTGTACAATGGCATACAAAGCTGGGACGAACTACGGAGACACTTTTGGCACGACGGCCATCTGGGACTCCATTATCTATCGAGCCCTTTCGCAACGAAACATTGCTGTTCCGCAGCCAAAAGAACATCCTTCTCGAAGCTATGATGGCGCATTTGTCAAAGAGCCACAAGTAGGTCTTCATGATTGGATTGTGAGTTACGATGTCGCATCGCTGTATCCAAATCTGATTGTTCAATTGAATATGAGTCCAGAAACAATTGTTGGGATGAAAGATGATATATCAATTGAATCATATCTTGATGAAAAGCATGATTTTTTTGGAGAAAATTATTCAGTTGCATGCAATGGCGCAATGTTTCTTAAAACAAATAGAGGATTCATTCCTGAAATTGTTGCTGAGTATTATGATGAACGAAAGAAGATCCAAGCGCAACTCAAAAAACTAAAGAAAGAAGAATGTGTTGATAAAGTTCTTCTAAATACCTTGAAAAATACCCAATTAGCAATTAAGATTTTCTTAAATTCGTTTTACGGCGCGTTGGGTTCGCGCTTTTTTCGGTTTTATGATGTTCGTGTCGCCGAGGCAATAACACACTCTGGGCAAGCGGCAATTCAATGGATTCAAAGAGCAATCAATAAATATCTTCAATCAATCAATCGAACATCGCTAGATTATGTTGTGGCAATCGACACAGACTCGAACTACATTACCTTAAAAGGTCTAGTGTCAACGATAGAAGATGCAGAAAAGCTTTCTAATCGTCTAGAAAAAGTAATTGCTGATGCTTTGAAAGAATTTGCGAAAATGACAAATTCCTTTGAAAGTCGCTTAGAAATGAAACGAGAAATTATTGCTGATCGTGGATTATGGAC
>ERZ1292625.3933-Hain-H41-01um-R1-3933-length-11485-cov-8_pt1 | contig 11485 bp, 11 predicted proteins | sample MGYA00564400_ERZ1292625 | MGnify/ENA primary metagenome ERZ1292625 (study PRJEB36523, sample SAMEA6512639) | groundwater metagenome | collected 2019-01-08 | study: AquaDiva: Metagenomics assemblies of 32 groundwater samples
CGGAAATCGTTGACCGCGAATTGGCCCAATACATTGAACCGCATCTTTTCAAAAATGATGTTCGCCATTTGATAATCGCGGGCGAGCTTCATCGGGCGCTTTGGATGGAATACGGCAAAGAAGAAGATTATAAAAAATCAGAAGAAATTTATCTCGGCGCTTTGAAAATGGCGCCGAAATTTCCGCTGATTCTCAACAACCTTTTTGATTTATACGCCAGAAAGGGCGAAAAAGAAAAAATGAAACAAATCGGCGAAATTATTTTAAAACATTGGCCGGAGGATGAAAGAATAAAAAGTTATTAAATTATTAAGATATCATGAAAAAAGCTTTTATTACAGGCATTAACGGCCAAGACGGTTCTTATCTCGCTGAATTTTTATTGTCAAAAAATTATGAAGTTTATGGCTTAGACAGAAGAGTTTCTTTTGAAGATTTTAACGCTCGGTATTCGAGAATAAATCATCTATTAAAAGATAAAAAAATTAAACTTTATTACGGCGACGTTTCTGATTACCCGACGATTTGGAGATTAATTGTCAAAATTAAACCTGACGAAGTTTATCATTTAGCCGCTCAAAGCCAGGTTTATGTTTCTTTTGAAGACGATTTCGGCACTATTAGAAACAATATCAATGGCACTCATAATATCCTTTCAGCGATAAAAGAATTAAAGCCGGATTGCAAATTTTATTTTGCCGCAACAAGCGAGATGTTCGGCGATGTCAGAGAAACGCCGCAGAATGAAAAGACGCCATTTAATCCGGTTTCGCCATACGCTATTTCAAAATTAGCCGGTTTTTATTTAGTAAAAATGTATCGCGACGCGTATGGAATTCACGCTTCTTCGGGGATTCTTTTTAATCATGAATCGCCGCGCCGGGGATTTGAATTTGTTACGCGAAAAATTACTTCTACGGCCGTAAAAATAAAACTTGGTTTGGAAAAAGAATTGCGTCTTGGCAATTTAGAAGCCAAGAGAGATTGGGGTTTTGCCGGAGATTATGTTGAGGCTATGTGGCTGATGTTGCAGCACGAAAAGCCGGATGATTATGTCGTAGGGATGGGCGAAAATCATACAGTCAAAGAATTCATGGAATTAACATTCGGTTTTTTGGACTTGGATTGGAAAAAATATGTTGTAATTGATGAAGAATTCAAGCGACCGCTTGAAGTAAGAACGCTTTTAGCGGATTCTGCTAAAACAAAGAGCGTTTTGGGATGGAAGCCAAAAGTTTCTTTCCGTGAATTAGTAAAAATGATGGTTGAATCCGATATCGCCAGCTTAAAGTAACGGGTTAATAAATTTAGACAATTGTTTTATCGGAATCATTTAAATGAGAATTTTATTTGCCGCTAACGATTTAAGCAAAATTGGCGGAATTCAAAAATATAATATTGATTTTTTATCGGCGCTTGAGAATGGAGACGACAGTGTTTCGGTTATTGAATTGAAAGGAAGAAATTTTTTATCAAAAGTATTTTTTTCTTTTAAAGTGATTATTTATGGAATTTTTGGAAAATTTAACGTTTTAGCGCTGGCGCACATAAATTTTTTATCATTAGGATATTTTTTGAATTTGTTTTTTAAAAAGAAATTTATTGTTTTAACTTACGGAATCGATGTTTGGAATTTAAATAAAAAACAAATTCAATATTTAAAAAAAGCAGAAAAAATTTCCGTAATTTCAAAATTTACTTTAGATAAAATACGGACTCAAGTTAAAAATATCGACGATAAATTTTTTATTTTACCAAATGCCATTAATGGAGATGAATTTTTTCCGAAAAAAAAAGCGGAGCATCTTGTTAAAAAATATAACTTAAAAAATAAAAAAATTATTTTCACGCTTTGTAGAATATCTTCTTTAGAAAAATATAAAGGGTATGATCAAGTTATTGCGTCTTTGCCGAAAGTTTTAAAAAAAATTTCCAATGTTAAGTATATTTTAGCTGGAGCAGGAGATGATATTGGGAGAATTAAAGATATGATAAAAAAATTAGAGCTTGAGAATTGTGTTGTTTTGACCGGATATATTTCTAAAGATGAGCTTATTGATTATTATAATTTAGCCGATATTTTTGCAATGCCTTCAAAAGGAGAAGGTTTTGGATTTGTTTTTTTAGAAGCCTTGGCTTGCGGCAAACCGGTTATTGCCGGAAACATTGACGGGTCTGTTGATGCTGTTTTAGATGGGGAAATTGGAGTTTTGGTTAATCCGGATAATACAACGGAAATAGGCGAGACCATTATAAATATTTTGGAGCGTAAAGTGGATTCAAGATTACTGGATAGCGATTATTTAAGAAAAAAAGTTTTAGAAATTTATGGTATTGATAAATTCAGAAGAAAAGTTAAAAATTTAATTTATGATTTATCGCGATAAATTTTATTCAAAATATGTTTCCGCTCATACTAGCCAATTATATGGCGAGGCGTCTTTGAATGATATAAAAAAAGAATTTCCTATTTGGCGGGCGTATTTTGGTAGATTTTTGCCGGATAATAAAAACGTCAAAATTATTGACCTTGGTTGCGGCAATGGAGGATTTGTTTGGTGGCTACAAGAAGTTGGATTTAAAAATGTAAACGGTATTGATATTAGCGAAGAACAGGCGGACGAAGCCGAAAAATTGGGAATCAAAAACATAGTCAAAGCCGATATAAAAGATTTTTTAAAAGATAAAAAAGAAGTTTTTGGCGTTATTTTCGCCAGAGATGTGCTTGAACATTTTAATAAAGAAGAAGCTATTGATGTTTTAAATATTATTTATGATTCATTGAAGCAAGGGGGGCAATTTGTTTGTCAAACCGTGAATGCCGAAAATTTACTCTGGGGAAGATTGCGGCACGGCGATTTTACTCATGAATTGGCTTTTACCAAAGAAAGCATTGCCCAAGTTCTAAATGTTTCAGGTTTTAGCGAAATAAAAGTTTATCCCCAAAGACCGGCGATTCACGGCTTAAAATCTTTTATTCGTTATTATTTGTGGCGGTGCGTTGAACATTGTTTGCGTTTTTATCTTTTAATTGAAACAGGTTCTAGTAATGGAATTTTTACTCAAAATATTATTGTTTCAGCTAAAAAATGAAAAAGTATAAATTGGCCGTTCTAACTTCTCATCCCATTCAATATCAGGCGCCGCTTTTCAAGTTATTAGCTCAACATCAAGAGATTGATTTATTGGTTTATTTTTGCTGGAAATTCGGAGCGGAAAAAACTTATGATGTTCAATTTGGCAAAGACATAGAATGGGATATTCCCTTATTGGAAGGTTATAAATATCAATTTTTCAAAAACTTTTCTTTGCGGCCATCAAGCGATTTTTGGGGACAAATAAATCCGGGAATCGTTGTTGAGCTTATAAAAAATCGTCCTAACGCTGTTCTTGTTTATGGTTGGAATTCTTTTGCCAATTGGATTGTTTTTGCAACGGCTTTCTTAAGCGGATTGCCGGTTTTGCTTCATGGAGAAAATCCTTTGAATCAAGAATTGCTGAAGTCGGCATGGAAACGAAAAATCAAAAAAATTATTTTAGGTTGGCTTTTTAAGCGTATTAGCGTTTTTTTGTATATCGGAGAAGAAAACAAAAAATTTTATCAATTTTATGGCGTACCAGAAAAAAAAATGTTTTTTGCGCCTTATGCAGTTGATAATAATCGCTATATTACAGCGGCGAAAAATTAAAAAAATCAAAAAAAAAAATTTAAATAAAAATTATAAATTAAATAAAATGATGTTGTTATTCTTTTTGTCGGAAAATTAATAAAAAAAAAACGGCCGATGGGTTTATTAAAAGCATACGAAATTCTTAAATCTAAAATCATAAATCATAAATCATCATTGATTTTTGTCGGAGATGGAAATTTGCGTCAAGAACTTGAAAAATATACACAAGAAAATAATTTTCAAAATGTCCATTTTGCCGGTTTCAAAAATCAAACCGAATTGCCGCAATATTACGCGATGGCAGATATTTTTGTTTTGCCGTCAGGCGCGGGCGAAACATGGGGATTGGTTGTAAATGAGGCGATGTGTTTTGGTTTGCCGATTATTGTTTCCGATGTTGTCGGTTGTGGAAAAGATTTGGTGAAAAACGGAGAAAACGGTTATATTTTTCCGCTTGGAAATATTGAAAAATTAGCGGAATATCTTAAAGAATTGGCGGGTAATGACGAAAAACGCAAAAAATTTGGAGAGAAATCTTTTGAAATTATCCAAAATTACAGCTTTGAAAAAGACATTAAAGGAATTTTAAAATCGTTAAATTATAAACATAATTCAAAATGAAAATATTATTAGTTGGAGAAAATTTTAGAGGCGCGGTGTTAGAATCCATTTATAATAATTTAATTAAACTTGGTGTTAGTGCGGAGATGATAAATACGCACGATTTTTTTAAGGTTTCTTTTTTGAATAGGGTTTTAAATAAATTACTGAGAGTCCCTCATTATTTTGGCCCAGGAGTTAAAAAAATCAACGAGATTGTTTTAAGGCGCACGCTTAAAGGCGGTTTTGATTTTATTTTATTTATGAAGCCGATTTTAATTTATCCAGAAACTATTTTAGAAATTAAAAAATATTCAAAAATTATATGTTTATCTATGGATAAAATTAGTTATTCTAAGGTTAATAGCGATTATTTTTATTCATCTTTGCCTTTATTTGACCTATTCCTGTTTAATTCCAGCGCTGATGATATCAAAAGAGCAAAAAATGAATTCGGCGCCAAAAAAACTTATTTTCTTCCATTTACTGCTGATTCGAATTGTTATCATCCAGTAGAAATCCCTTCTGTTGATAAAAAAAAATTCGGAGTGGATATTGTTTTTATTGGCACTTATGCCAAGAATGAAAAACGCGTTGAATATATGGAGCGATTATGCCAAGAAGGATATGATGTTAAAATGTACGGCAATAATTGGAATAAATTGCCGTGGAATTCATGTTTGCGCCGGAAAAATAAAATTGTTTCCGGCAATACGCCGTGCGAAAAAATGGCAAAAGTTATAGGAGTAAGCAAGATTATTTTGGCCTTTATGAGGGAGCAAATTAATGAACCTATCGCTTGCAGAACGTTTGAAATACCTCTTTGTGGCGGATTCATGCTTCATCAAAAAACTAAAGAAGCGGAAGAATTTTTGTTGCCGGATAAAGAAGCGGTTTTTTTTGATTCTTATGAAGAGATGAAAAATAAAATAGATTTTTATTTACAGCATCCGAAGTTAAGGGATAAAATAGCTAAAGCCGGACACAGAAAGATTTTAAATTGTGGAACATTGAATGTTGACCAAGTTAAAAAAATGGTAGAGATTTTAAAAAATGAGTTTGGCAAATAAGCCGTATTTTTATGAATAATAAAAATATAAAAAATAATAATTCAGAAGATATTTTATTAAGCGTGAGCATGCTTACATATAATAAGCCGCAAGAAGTCAAAAGGGTTTTAAACGAATTATTGCTTCAAATGGAGCCGAGAACTGAAATTGTAATTAATGATAATAGCACCGATGATAAGATTAAATTGATGATAGAAAATGAATTCCAAAGCCCCTATATTAGTTATTTTAAAAATGAATATAATGTGGGGTTTGACAGAAATATTTTATTGTCCATAAAACGGGCAAATGGAAAATATGTTTGGTGGATGGGACATGATGACAATATAGAAAAGGGAGCGATTAAAAAATTATTGGAAGCATTGAATAAATATCCGGACATCTCTTTTTTATTTATTAATTTTTATATAGCTGATCAAGGGATTAAAAATCCGATAATAAAAATTAAAGAAGATAAATTTTTCAAAGACAACAATTCAGTTTTAGAAGAAATTGCCAATGTCTTAGGATTTATGTCAGCCATTATCGTAAGGAGAGAGATGGCCATAAATGCTGATAATAAAAATATATTGCCATTTATAGGTTCCGGGTTCATGCATTTTTACTTGGCACTTTATGTTCTTTCTCAATCAGGAAAATTTTATTTTTTATCATATCCTTATGTGCGCTGTCATCCGACTCCGCCGGAGAAAGCTCCCAATGACGAATTTTTAACATTTGCGGTTAATTTTTTTAAAATAGCCAAGAATTTTAAAAAAGATTTTTCAAAAAAATCATTAAAAAAAATAATGGCGAAAAACTTCGGGCACATTTGGAGAGGCGTATTGGTAGAAAATATTAAAGGGCGCGGCGTTTTGATAAGACGATTAAAAGTTTTATTTAAATTTTACTGGAATTTTCCGGAATTTTGGATTGCTTTGCCTTTCTTTTTGATGCCGCGCTTTGCGAATATATTTTTTTATAAAATTTATAAAAAATTAAAAGAAAGCAATAAAATTTCTAAATTAACGAAAGTGCCTTGGTTTTAATTTATTTTTATGCGCATTACTATTTCAGTTATTGGCAGATTTCATTTGTTTAATCTTGCACAGCAACTTTTAAAGAGAGATTATTTAGAGCAACTAATAACTTCTTATCCTAAATTTGAAGTGATAAAATATGGAATTCCAAGAAATAAAGTAAGTTCTGTGATTATAAAAGAAATTATTGAACGCGGATGGGGAAAATTACCGGGGTTTTTAAAAAAAGTTTATAATCCTCAATATTTTATTCATCAAATTTTTGATATGCTCGCATCTTTTCGCCTTAAAAAGGGAGCTGATATAGTTATCGTAAGCGGTTTGCATACATTAAAAAAAGCAAAAAAGTTTGGAGCTATAACCATTGGAGAGCGTGGAAGTTCTCATATTTTATATCAAAATAAAATTTTGAAAGAAGAATATGAAAAATTCGGCGTAAAAATAAAGCCGTTTATGTTGCCTCATCCCAATATCATAGAAGACGAGTTAAAATCATATGAAGAAGTTGATTATATTTCCGTGCCTTCTTCTTTTGTGCGCAGGACTTTTTTGGAGTATGGCATTTCGGAAAATAAAATTATTCAAGTCCCCTATGGAGTTGAATTGACATCTTTTAAGCAACTTTCAAAAGAAGACGATGTTTTCCGTGTCATTTTTTGCGGAGGAATGAGCTTGAGAAAGGGAGTTCATTATTTACTTCAAGCGTTTTCTGAATTGAATTTGCCGAATTCTGAACTTCTTTTAATCGGTTCCATAACAGATGAAATCAGAACGTTTTTTAAAAAATATGAGGGGAAATTCAGGCGGATTGGCCATATCCCCCAGAATGAGCTTTATAAATATTATTCTCAGGGTTCGGTTTTTGTGATGCCTTCAATTGAAGAGGGATTGAGTATGGTGCAATTACAAGCTATGGCGTGCGGGTTGCCGTTAATATGTACAACTAACACCGGCGGAGAAGATGTTATTGAAGAAGGAAAAAGCGGATTTGTTGTTCCAATCCGAGATGCGGAAAAGATAAAAGAAAAACTGCTTTATCTTTATGAAAACCCGAAAATTTGCCGTCAAATGGGGCAGTCGGCGAAAAACAGAGTTACAAGCGGTTTCACTTGGAATAATTATGGGGAAAAGATGATGAAAGAATATGAAAGAATATTAAATTACAATAAAAAGCTATGATTGAAAAAGTTTGCGAACATACATTTATTAAAAAATTGATGAATAAAAATTCTGTTGTTTTAGATTTAGGAGCAAATTTGCAAATAGTAGATCAATGGACAATAGAATTTCATGATTTTTTATATCCGGAAACCAATGAGAGAGTTGAAAAAATCAAAAGAAAATTCATAGATGCCGGATTTTTTTATATTCCCTTTTCTATTACGAATAATGGAGACGCTCTTTTTATTAAAAATAATAAAATTTCCATATTAGAATATTTTTATTTGAAATATATTTTTAGATATTTGCTCGGCTTAAATAGAAGGTTAAATAAATTATTCAATGATTACTAAATTAAAAGAATTAATTTTTAAAAATAAAACTGCGCGTCAAACTATAGTCAAGAACGTGTTTTGGTTAAGTTTCGGGCAAATAGGAAGCCGATTAATTAAGGCGGCAATTGTAATTTACGCAGCCAGAGTTTTAGGCGTTTCGGGCTATGGAACTTTGTCTTATATTTTTGGATTAACGGGATTTTTTACGATATTCGCTGACATCGGCATAAGCTCCATTCTTACGCGCGAAGTTGCAAAAGATTATCAAAATGAAGACCATTATTTCTCAACTGCTGTGGTAATTAAAATAGCGCTTCTTCTTTTTACAGCCGCCCTTATTATTTTTGCCGCCCCATATTTTTCAAAAATTGAGGAAGCAAAAACTTTAATACCTTTAGTGGCATTGCTTATTATTTTTGATGGGTTGAGGGAGTTAAGTGTAGCTTTTTTTCGTGGCAGAGAAAAAATGGAGATAGAGGCCCTTATTATTATTATTACAAACGTTCTAATTACTTTATTCGGATTTATAACTTTGTATTTTTGGACTACTTATAAATCGCTTCTTGTCGCATATATTGCGGCTTCTTTCTGCGGGTTTTTAATTTCCGCTTATTTTCTTAAAGGAAAATGGTTGAAAATTAGAAGTAATTTTGCAAAACAATTTGTTATTCCAATGGCGAAATCCGCTTGGCCGATGGCAGTTGGCGGACTCATCGGTTCTTTTTTATTTAACGTGGATATTATAATGCTGGGATGGTGGCGCACCGAATTTGATATAGGGTTTTATTCAGCGGCTCAGAGAATCGTTGGGTTGATTTATAACGTTCCAGGATTGCTGGCGATAGCTATTTTTCCTATGTTTTCCCGTTTTATATATGCCAATGACGAGGAACGTGCCAGGTCTCTCACAACAAGAACAATTGCAGCGCTTTTTATGGCGGCAATTCCCATTGTGGTTGGAGGATTTTTATTAAAAGATCAAATTATTAATTTTGTATACGGGGAAAGTTATGCCGCCGCGGCGAACACATTTGGCATTTTGATAATTTCAATTCTCGCAATTTTCCCATTTGCCATTCTTAACGATCTAGTATTTGCATATGATAAACAAAAAAAGATGCTGATATACGGAGTAGTCGCTTCTTTAAGCAATATCGTTTTGAACGCATTGTTGATTCCGTTTTACGGAATAATCGGGGCGGCGGTTGCCACGACATTTTCTAACATATTAAATGTTGCGATGATCTGGAGATTTGTGAAAAAACTAAATCAATTTACAATTTTATCAAGACTTCCGAAAATAATAATCGCTGTTTGCATTATGGCAGCAATAACGGCAATCTTGAAAAAAATTGGAATAAATTTAATTATAAATATTTTATTATCTGCGGGGTCGTACTTTATTTTACTTTATTTCTTGAGGGAAAAGATGTTCGGAGAAATAACTTTACTTTTTAGAGAAGGATATAATAGAATAAAATAAACTATGAAAACAATAATTCTTTGCGGAGGCCAAGGCACAAGGATGAAAGAGGAAACTGAATTTAAGCCCAAGCCATTGGTTTTAGTGGGCGGCAAGCCGATTTTGTGGCACATTATGAAAATCTATTCTCATAATGGATTTAATGAGTTTATTTTGGCTTTGGGATATAAAGGGAATATGATTAAGGATTATTTTATGCTTGTTCTTACCCTTATGTTGGCGCTTGTCCGACTCCGCCCGAAAAACAATCGGAAAAATACAGAAATGACGGATTTAACGCATTTGCTGTTGCCACTCCTCTTATTGTTAATAGTTTTAAAAATAAATTTAAAAAAGAATCCATTAAAAAAATACTGGCAAAAAATTTCGGCCATGTTTGGAGAGGCGTATTAGTAGAAAGCATTAAGGGGCGAGGAATACCAGTAAAGCAGTTAAAAATTTTATTTAAATATTATTGGGATTTTCCGGAATTTTGAATTGCTTTGCCTTTTTTCTTGATTATTTCTTCTGGGGCGATATATTTCGGATTGCTTTATTTGTTGAAAGAAGAAACAATTGAAGAAATAAAATTGTTTTTGCCGCGATAAATAATGAAAATGTTTTCTTTGAATAATATCAAAACCGCGATAAAAAATTTAGATTTTTTTGAATTGGGCAATTCTTTTGTTTTTTATTTTATTTTAATGTTTGGAATTATGCCGCTTGCCGCATTTTTTCGCCTCCCCTCAAAATATGTTGAATATTTTATTAACCAGGATATTTCCATATTCAACGCGAAAATTTTCACTTTTTTGCTTATCGGCATTCTGTTTTTTATTTTAGGCTATAAATTTTTTAATTTTCAAAGGACAACCGAAAAAATTTCCCAAATTTTTAAAAAGGAGTGGTCTTTTAAAAGAACTTTACGGGTTTTCTTAATTGTTTTTTTCTTTGGTTTTATTATTAAATCCATAAAGATTTTTAGTGACGGCTATTCCCATATTGAAAGAAGTCAGAATTTTGTTAATAGCCCGTTTTATAGTTTAATCGGTTTGCTTGATTGGCTTGGGCCGACGGCTTTAGCAATCGCTTTCATTTATTATTTTTATCTTTTTAAAATCGGCGATTTGCGTTATAAAATATGGAAATTTATCGCTTTGAGCGTTTTTATTTTTGAGTTTGGTTATGGATTTTTTTCGTCCAGCCGATTCAGCGCCATTATTCCGATCATGATTTATTTAATAACAAGGCATTACGTTTATCGGCGTGATTTTCGGCGGACAATAATTATTATAGTTTTAATATTATTTGTTTTAATGCCGATTCAAAATTTTTACAGAACCCCTCAAAATTTATTTGCCGGCTATTCTGTTTTAACTAATCACCATTACAAAACCACATCGCTAAGCGTTTCGCAATATGCCTTTGATAGTTCTATCGCCAGAATTAGTCAATCATGGATTTTGTCGGCGATTTTCGAAAAAAACGACGAATTTTTATACGGTCAAACTTTCAAGGAATTTTTAACAAGTTTTGGTCCGCCACGGTTTATTTGGAAAAATAAACCATTAAGTATTAATCATTATGGCAATGAATTTGGACGCCATTTTGGTATTTTAAATTCCGATGATTTTGTTACTTCAATTGGGCCGACAATTATCGGCGATTGGTATATGAATTTCGGTTTGCCGGGAATTATTTTCGGAATGCTTTTTTTCGGCGCGATTTTCCGTTTTATTTACGATTGCCTTATTAAAAATACCGGCGGCTCGTTTTCCGGCGCGATAATTTATAGCGTAATTTGGATTCAGATTATTAAGGGTACGGAGGATTTTATCGCTCCGGTTTGGGCGGGACTGGTAAAATTATTAGTTATTTTAATTGTTATTCATTTTGCGCTGGCAACGAAAAAGAAGTAAATAAGTTTTATTATGGATTGTATTTACTTATTATCGCGATTGATTTAATATAAAAAACAACATGAAAACAATAATTCTTTGCGGCGGTCAAGGAACGAGAATGAAGGAAGAAACGGAATTTAAGCCAAAACCTCTGGTTTTTGTGGGCGGCAAGCCGATTTTGTGGCACATCATGAAAATTTACAGCCATTATGGGTTTAATGAGTTTATTTTGGCTTTGGGCTATAAAGGCGAAATGATCAAGGATT
>ERZ1292625.3934-Hain-H41-01um-R1-3934-length-11485-cov-3_pt1 | contig 11485 bp, 11 predicted proteins | sample MGYA00564400_ERZ1292625 | MGnify/ENA primary metagenome ERZ1292625 (study PRJEB36523, sample SAMEA6512639) | groundwater metagenome | collected 2019-01-08 | study: AquaDiva: Metagenomics assemblies of 32 groundwater samples
CCAATAAGTAAGGCTAACACTAAATTGTGCGTGCGATATCCGCGCCCTTTTAAACACCATGCAATTATTGGGGTAACGTGTGCAATAACAGATACCGCAGTTTGAAACCTAAAAAGAATATCTACATTGGAAATTCTAAGAAAGATCAGCTCGATAAACCCAGACTTAATGGCAGCAAATGTAATCCAAGCAAGAAGCACCGGTTCAAAATATGAATTATTCTGATCTGGCATTTGCACCAAAAATGATCTCAAGAAGAGTCTTCCTGAAAGGTAACAAAAGAAAAGTGTAAGAAAGAAAAATCCGTAAATACTGGCCCCAAAAAATTCGATCGACCTCTTAAAGGTCGAAAGATATTCACTAGATGCCAATATAGCATTGGAGGAAATTTGACCCTGAGTTGCTATTCCTGATTTATTCAACGCTAAAATTTCAATATTGTCATCCCTTGGGCATCGTAACGATCCTAGAGGTAAGATTTTGTAAATTTTGTACGAATCCAAGAGGAGCGATGTAGTAGAGCCAAAAGAGTTACGCAATGGTTTGTGAGACGAACATTTGAGCAAAGGTTCAGTAAGGAAGAAACCAAGACCTATTCCATCATAGTAACTATTTAGACCTGTTATGTTTAAAAGACTCTGCGGAATGCTGTACTGTACTTTGCAGGTGGCATCGGAAAAAGTATACTTACATGGGCCCGCGTATTGTTTAAGTGATCCGATATAAAGCACTTGATCTTTTGGTATTGTGTATGACCACAGTTTTGGAAAAAGCTCAGATCCGCACGATATTACCAATGAACCTAGGGCTAAAAAAATTAATGTGGAGGATTTCATTATTTATGCCGCCAATAATTTAAAATAGTGGTTGGAGCAAAGGTCCAGATAATTTCTTTCGATTTAACCAAAGCGTCCGGAAGTTCCGTTCCAAATGAATACCCATCAAATGTAAGAAAAAAGGCTGGGGAAAATATGCCGTGTTTTGCCGCTAAATCTAAGACCTTGGAACTAATGTTATTTAAAAATACGCCATCTACGGGTCTCGAAGTGAAAACAAAAGGATAATTAAGTATTGAGTTTGGGGTAACATCGTAAGGGAAGCGGCTCAACATTATCAGGTACCAGTCGGTCTCAGTTTCTATAAGATAGAAATCTCTTAAAAATGTGTAATGATTTCTTGCTAATATTTCAGCGACCGAACGGGCTCCATATGAGAATGGAGTCAAACCTAATGACCGATAGAGACGTTGAAATTCTGTGCTTGGCAATAACCGTAGGGCCTTTTCTATTTCATGCGGATTGCATTCAGACAGTTTTTTTACTGTTCCTACGTGTTTTGGGTTTGGTTGCCCGGCAAATAAATCCTTGAAGTAGCATATTGAACCGTGAAATCTAAAAATATCAAAGTTTGGATCTTGAGAGCGTAGCCAATCTTCCCAGGGAGCCCACCAGGAATTTGTGGTAAACCAATTGAATAGTAAATATTCATGATTTCCAATTGTATCAAAAAAATCCGCTATATTTTTGTAATACCTTGGGACGAAATCTTTTGACATTTTTAGTTCTGGTTCTAAATGGCCAGCTAAACCGCCATTATACCAGACGTGGTCGCCATATGGGATTGTGATTATGGAAGCTTTTATGTTTCCTTGGTCGCTCTGCTGGTTCCATCTTAAAAACCAAGGTGCAATAGTTGGTTTTCTGGTATTCGGGTTATTGTGACCCCATAGTATTGATTGATGGCGAGCAAGTTCGCTGGTGATTGACCCAGATATAGCAAAAAGTTGCAAAAAATCTTTTGTTATTGGTGTATCTGTCACCACATCTTTTTGCGTAAATGAACAAACTAAATTAAATAGCCTTATTCCCTCTTCTATCGACGCGTCTACAATTTTAAACGTAATCTCATCTTTTGTGGTTGAGATAACCTGCAATCTTAAACGAGGTGAACCCAAAGTTAACTCGAGTCCAGGACGAATTAACGCAAAATCCGCTTTATTGGTCGGTTTTGCTCGTAATCCGCGCATTGATATATCTTCAAGTTGAAGTATGCATGCATTATCGGGACTTAATGGGCTAAATATCTCAATTGGAAAATGGACTTTTGTGCGGGCATGTTTTCTTCTTTCCGCATTCTCTATTCGCGGAATTTCAAAATCGCTCTCGTTATGGTCTATTACTCCAATTCTAAAATAAGTTGCGCCTCTCTCAGGAACCGGAATTCTCCAAGATACAAATCCGGAAATGTGAATTGCGCCAGTTGATTGCGGTATATAACCTTCAATGTTTACATCACCTTCTGGTAAATTTGAGACTATTCCACCCATTCCAGTTGAAGATATGTCAGTAATTTCAAAAACGGCTAAATGAACCGTGTTGGAATTGGATAGGCGTACTACTGAGGATTTTTGAGTAAGATTTTCAACCTTGAATCGAACGCTTTCCCTTTGTAAAACAGCTACGATTACAGTGGGGAGATTAATAATAAATTCCGATGATTCCAGTAATATCACTTTAGATTGGAACTTTATTAAAATTCTTTCGTTAGCAACTCGAAGAGATATTTCAGTTCCGAGTTCCAATTCAGGTGTTTGTTCAAAGCTCGGGTTGGCAAGACCCAGTAATCTTAGTCTAATCGTTCGATTTGAAGATTTGTCTCGAGATGATGGTTCTGTCATAGATAAGATACGAGCTAAACAAATCGTATTACTCCACTCGACAACAAAGTTGCTTTCACTCAGTAGAGCATCGCGCATATATCCAGCGATTAGCCTTGGCTCGTGAATTTCTCTATGACTTGAACCTTCTATCTCCATCGATAACTAATCGGAATAAATAGCTATATTTTATAGGCCGAAAAAAGAAGTAAAATACTTTTAGGTGGTAGCATTTTATCCAGCAATTAATTAAAGCGTAATTAATTTGACACTTTCAATAAGAGCCTTACTTTTAGTTTAAAAATCTAGCCCAACTTTATTTTTCTCAAAGTATTTCCGATAAATAGTAAAGACAGGTGTTTTTAATTCATATTAAAATTGAGGAATAAATCACAGTCAATTCACAATGAAACGCAAATTCCTTGTCCTCCATGTGCCGTTGGTGATTCTTTTCGCCTTAGCTTTTACAGTAGGGGAGCTTGGTTCGGATGGAAAACTTAATAGTGCGTTTTTAAGATCAGATATCTTTCCTCCAGTTAAACGGCTCCAAAATCTTTTGACTGATATCAAATTTAAGATCAGGGGGCCACAAGCGCCCAAAAATAAAATTTTAATTGCAACTATTGATTCTGAGTCTATTCAAGTTCACGGCCGTTGGCCCTGGCATCGAGATGTTGTTGCTGCATTGATCAACAGTCTCGGAATGTATGGTGCCAAAGCAATTGGGATCGATATCGTGTTTTCGGAGGCGGATCCCCGAGTTCCCGATGAGTTGCGAGAAATGTTAAAAAAGAAAAAAATGGGGTCCGAAGCGGACAAGGTTGAGACAGACCCCGTGCTGATGCGCTCCATTATTCAAAACATCGATACGACCGTGCTGGGGTGGGTTGCGGAGCAAACGTGCCAACCGGCCTACGAAGGTGCAGATTGTCTAAAAGATTTAGAAACAGGCAAAGAGCTGATTCCAGGTGGGTACGAAAAATTTGCGTTCAATCATATCCTACCGAATTCTAAAGTAGACGTCGCAAGGAGTCCTCTTCTTTGGGTCATTAGTCCTCTGGTCAATATTCCCAAATATAATGATGTGGGATTGCATGCCGGAAACTTTCAGGTTGTGCCGGACCCAGATGGATATAATCGAAGAATTCCGCTGGCAGTCCGCATGGGGGATTCGTTTTACCCCACTCTGGGCCTTGCCGTTGCCCGTGCGGGTTTAAAAGACTCTCTGACTCTCGAGTTAGATGTACAAGGACGAATTAAGCAAATTGGTTTTGATCATGGAAGAAAAATCGATGTGACACCTCTGGGTGTAATGGAAATCAACTTTAGGGGACCTGGCGGAAGTTTTCAGTACATTTCGATCAAAGATATTCTCGATGGAAATGACAAATTTGAAAATACGATCTATCCGCAACTCAATGGAAGATCGAAAAAAGAAATATTTAAAGACGCCTATGTTTTGATTGGCCCCACGGCAATAGGCATTTACGACATGCGAGCCTTTCCGTTTGACACGAATGTTGCCGGAGTCGAGGGGCATGCTACGATTTTAGACAATATTTTAGCTGGGGATTGGATGCTGCCGTCCTCTAAAACTAACGGCGCAGTTTGGATGTTGCTTCTCATTGTTGTAGGTGCACTTGCCTTTGCTTATGGTTGCGAAAAATTCGAAGCGGTTCCCGCGCTTCTCCTATTTTTAGGATTTTCTGGCGTGGTTGTTTTCATTGATATCAAACTTTTGTTCGCTAAAAATATCAATTGGAACACCAGTCTTTTTTATCTGGAACTTGTTTTACTTTTCGGACTGACTATCGCTTGGAAGTATGTAGAAGAGGAGCGTAATAAAAAATTTATCAGAGGAGCTTTTTCTAAATATGTCGCCCCTGCAGTTGTGGACGCGATCATGTTGGACCCCACAAAGCTTTCTGTCGGCGGAGAAAAAAAAGATCTTACTATTTTATTTAGCGATATTAGATCCTTTACGACCTTTTCTGAGCAGATGGATGCAAAGATGTTGGCTTCGTTTCTAAATGAGTATCTCGGCATTATGACCGACATTGTCTTTGACCATCATGGCACACTTGATAAATATATTGGGGATGCCATCATGGCATTTTGGGGAGCGCCGCTCGATCAGCCTACCCACGCTCTCAATGCCTGCAATGCAGCGATTGCCATGAAAAAAGCTCTTGGAGAAAACAAAAAAAAGTGGCTTCAAAAATACGGGATTAACGTGAATATCGGGATAGGCGTTAATTCTGGCGTCGTAAACGTCGGTAACATGGGTTGCGAGCGTAGTTTCGAGTACACTGTAATCGGAGATCACGTAAATCTCGCCTCACGGCTTGAGGGCTTAACAAAAGAATATGGAACCACGATAGCAACCACCCGATTTACTTTTGATGATATCCATAAAACTGGAAATAAACATCCGGCTCATCGCATCTTGGACTCAGTTAAAGTAAAAGGCAAAAAAAACGCGATTGAACTGATTGAGCTTTTGGAGATCCCGCCCGACCCCGAAGGTCTCAAACTTTTTGACGAGGGTAGAAAGCTTTATCGAGAACAAAAATGGAGTGAAGCTATTAAAAAATTTCAGGCGGCGAGTAATTTAATCAGTGGATCTGCTGAAAAAAATGATGGCCCTTGCGATTTGTTTGCCGAGCGATGTGAGTTCCTTGGAAAAAATCCTCCGGGTCCGGCTTGGGACGGTATTTGGGAGATGGAACACAAATAGTTTTATTTCAGCATCCCATCAGTAAATGCGCCTGAGATCATAGTCGTCGTAAGATTGACACCCCTTAGAACCGCATTTTCAAGGTGGGTTCGCATAAAATTGACTTTCATGAGATTGGCCCCAACGAAGATACACCCGGCCATCTGTGCTCCGGCGAAAGTGGCGCCGAAACAATTGCAGTTTCTAAAGTCAGCCTGCTCCAGTTGCGCGCCAGAAAAATCAGCCATACTCAAATTGGATCCATTAAAGCTTGCAAGATTGAGTTTTGCGCTTACTCTTGCGTTGAGTTTAAGGCCGGCCAGATCTAATCGACATAAATTGGCATCCGTAAGATCGGCGTCCGTGCTGACAGCTTCCTCGAGAAGTGCCCGAGCAGTTTTTGCTGTTTTACTTCGGAATAGAATCTTTCCGGAGTTAGAGAGAATATCTGGCATCGGCTCGTCCTTTTTTTAATATTATGCATTTCTCGTTTTTCCTGCAATCCTGAACCCTTCAATAATTTCGTCAATTTATTGGCATTTCTTTTTTTGTCCCATTATTCCGATAAGTTCGCACGATGGTTGCGCTCATTACGACCTGTTTGCTTTTGTGGAGTGGCTTTAATTACGCTTCAGAAACAAGCGATCTGAGGGAGCTGGTAAAAAGCAGCTCAGCTTTTTCGATTGAGCTGCCAGTCGGTACTGAGGCTTATGTCCGTGCGGCTTATGAGATGAGTCCGCAAGAAAGCCTCTACCTGCTCCAGGTTTTTCATATCGAAAGGCTCATGGGCAATCCTAGAAGTCCTGCCGCACAAGAAGTCGCAAAACACGAACCAACGATTGAGGTCTGGGCCATTCAGCAAAAATCCGACGGAGATTTTAACACCTATGCGGTAGTGGATTCGCTTGCTAGGCAAACACTGGATCCATTAAACGACCTATCTAAAAACTATTTTGTTAAAGCGATTCGTCCAGTGACTGCATATGTTGATTTTGGCAAATTAGGTCCGGAGCTCGAAGTACACCTAAAAAAAACGGGAGCTACCTTAAGTCTTCGAGACCGTTGTACGTTTGCTCTAGTTGATCAAGCACTGTTTTACCCTATTTCAAATCTAGCTATGAAAGAAGTCGAATCGTCCGAAAAAGATGAATCAGTTTGCCCGGTCAAACCCGTAAATAAAGATGGATCCGCATGCCCCAAAACTGAAGGCATTGATCTTAGTAAAAGTACAAAATTGCTATCGTATTTATTGGAGGCACAAGAAGCAACTGGAGTCGATGCAGCGCTCCTCAGTGCGATTTTAACTCAAGAGTCTCGTTTTGATCCGTACTCCGAAAACCTAGAAGAAAAGCGATCTTGCAAAAACACGGCAAAAATTGAAACCTGCCCGAAATACGGTTGGAGTAAGGGTCTGGCGCAGCTGGGCTCACAGATGGCGATGAAATATGGACTCAATTGGGCTACGTCAGTTCCTCGTTTTAAAGAGTGCAAAAGGCGCGGCGTCATTTCTAATGGGTGTATGACCGCCTTCGAGCGCTATTGCAAAAGGCATAAAAAAGGAGGCCCATCGGTTTTTTGCCCCAAAGAGGCAATTGGCGCTTTGGCTCAATATTTAGGAGATATTCTTAAAAAAGATCGTAGAACGCGCGTCCTCTTAAAAGACAGTTGGGGAAAGATCAACGATCGAGTTATCGATTTTAAATCGACCTTTCTAGTAAACGATGCCAATCGTTTTCAATTTGCGGCGGGTGAGTATAATCGCGGATTTATGGTCGATAACTCGATCGAAGAACTCTATCGCCAATTGGGCCGCGCGCCAGCATCTTACGGAGAGGCGTGGGCAATTAAAAGAAAAACAGATACGCCTTCAAAAGAGATTGGGTTTAAAATTCTAAATAGAGAATATTTAAATCGCTGTTACGTCTGGAATATTGCGGGGCTTTGCGGTGAGAGTCTCTTACCCGGCTCGCTGGGCGCGTATTACAGAAAATTTTTTCCAAAAGATGAAGACTAGCTTTTGAACTTTAACTCAGTTTATTCCTTTGGTTTCTCGGTATGATCTGCGCCCTTAACCACGGCATCTTTGCCTAACTCAAACATGACGATCCACTCGCCTGACTTCGGATTAGTAATCAGTAAACTCCACTGTTGACCGCCCGAAGAATAAAAAGTCATTGCAGTCCCTTTTTGATTTTTGTTATTGACTGTGGATCTACGTTTCGTCGCTTGCAGCTTAAAGTCCTTGCCGCCACCCGTGAGGACAACCTCGCCCATTGTCCCATTCATGGCCGCAAGATATTTGCCTCTAGGGATATTGACCTTTCCGTCAGTCGCGCGATCCTTAAATTCGATCATCATATGGAATCTTTATCCTAATCTAACTTTAGATTCTATAAATAGGATGAATCAAGCTGCGGATTTATACAAGATTTTGCTCTTGGTGACTTCTGCTTTTTTGGTGGGAGCCGCAAAAGATTCTCGATGAATCGCCGAATCATCGACACCGTGAGCACCTTTTAAAAACTGAACTACATCATCGACCATCATCGGATTTCCACAAAGGTAAAAATCAGTCGAGTGCCAATGCCAGTGGCGGGGAAGGGCTTTTAAAAAATCAGTCACCCGTCCTTTGAAAAAATGCCCCGCTGATTTTTCTAGATCCAAAGCGTAAACCGTTTTTACACCTTTAGATTCAAACAGACCGGGATAAATGATTTCTTCTTTAGTTGGAGCACCAAAGAGGCAATAAGCAGATTTAGGAAAATGCTCAGCAAACTCTTTTGAGAGAACAATGGATTTAAAAGGAGCGATCCCAGTGCCAGTTGAAATAAAGCAGACCGAGCGTCCAGATTTCGGTAATAAGTATTCGAAATCGCCGTAGGGCGCCATTGCTTTAAACGTGTCGCCGACTTTGAGACTCTTAAGAAACTCTGTTCCAATTCCACCTTTTACATATTTTACGCAAAGCTCGTATCTTTCTGCCTCAGGAGCGTTGGGTGCGGACGAAAACGAATAAGCTCTTTTTACAGCTTTTTTATGATTTTTGGATTTATCAGGCGGAACCAAAATGCTTAAAAATTGCCCAGGCTTGAAAGTAAAAGGCTTACTTGGACGAAAGCGAATTTGCATCACAGTTGGCGTCGGCCAAATGATTTGCGTAACGTCACAGGTAATTTGGCGAGCATTAGGCATGAATCCTCCCAGCGTCCCCACACCGAAAAGCGTGCCTCGGCTTTCCCACCTGTATTATTGTCTCGTAATTTAATGCTTTGCGCAATGCAGATGTTTTGAATTTTTTTTAAGTGGGTCCGGGTGGACACACCTCTTCAAGCGCTGTGAACGCGATGAGTGGGGGACTTAAATTCGATTTGATCGCACAGGTCTTGCAAGATACTTCAATCGCAATTGATAAGGGGCCACCGGGATCGGTTGCGTCACCCAATCAGGCCGAATACAAAATAGTAGAAGATACTGAGGAAATTGCAGGCGAACCTGTTTCAGGCCAACAAGAGTCTTATGATAGTTGGAAGAAAGCCTGCGCCGATTGAAAAAAAGAACTCAAAGAAGATAACGGAAAAAATTTCGTTTCAGCAAGTCGCGGTCGTGCGCATTTAGAGTCCGATTCAGTGACTCTGAAGAAAACTCAAATCTCTACTGGGCGTTTTAAACTCAAGGTGCTCACGAAAGAGGCCTCGCAGTAAAAAACACCCATGCCTTCAGTTTCCGACGATTTGCTGAAGGCATGGGGCGTTCCTCACTTAATGTAGATCCTCATAAATGATCTACCTATGGTGTGGAAATCCATAGTGTGGAAACCCACCGGGAATAGGATTTATAAACGGGTAATTTCTGTAAAAGTGATAATAAAAACCGCCATAAGGTAAGAAGTAACTAGGATAATAGGGATAGACGTAGTTCCCCCAGTTATACCCATACATATAGGGATTATAACCGTAGCCCGGTGAATACCAAGACGAGTACCACCAAAACCAAGGATTATAATCGGTATTTAAAAGTGAATTCAGCTGGAAGTCAGAATTTCTGATTCCGGTGATTTCATTTTCTGGTTTTACTGCTTGATGGATCGCGGTTTCGGCAGATTCTGGAGTTGCCACTTCCATGTCTTCTTTGGATTGATAAACAACGCGATTTCCCTGGTGGTCTTCTTGTACGATCAACAGTATCGGAAGATTGGGTAGCGATTCCTGACGTATTTGAACTGAATCGGCAAACGATTGGCCAACTGCAAGAGTTGAGAATAGTGATAAGACTATTCCAAAATATAATTTGCTGAACATAAAGTCTCCTCAGTTAAAGTTATAGAATCTAATTGAGTGAGGTGACTTCAAATTCCGTGCCCGGATCAGAAAGCTCAAAAAACAAAGTCAGTGGCTCAAACCGAGTAACTAGAGTGCCAAGTTGTCACACGAGGCCTTTCTCTGAATTTCACGGTTGAGCCACGGAAAAGAAAATAACTTACTCCTTATCGCTTTCCATCATTCCTTTTCCCATCATGCCTTTACCCATCATTCCACCCATCAACCCGCTCATCATGGGACAGCCTTCTTTACCCATCATTTCGGAGCAGTTTTTTTGCATGTCCTTTTTACATTCCATCATGGGCTTGTCAGAACGAAGGCATGTTGCCATGTTTTGATGAATGTCGGCCATCTTTTGGCGGTTTTCAGGCGTATCAATTGCCTTTGTTGGTTTTTTTGCTTCCGCGGCGAAGCTCGATAACGCTACTAAACTGGCTAAAGCGACGGTAAAAAAAAGTTGCCTGGTTTTTACGGTAAGACGCTTATTGATCAGCGAATTCATAAATGTGATCCTTTCGTTATTTATTGCTACTCACAATAAGCAGCAATTTCTGTTCCAATGTAGAAACGGATTATAGCTATAAAAGGCGCCTGTTACGAGACATTTTGCCACGTGAAGAGATCGAAAAGCCTCATTGATCTTTTACGTCGCGATGTGTCCATAAGTACAGTATAGTCCGGGTAAAGTATCGGCTTGGGGACAAACTTTGGGAGAAAGAAAAGTGGCAAAAATAAGCAACTTGAGGCTAGGGGTGATGGTCTTAACTTTTTGTTTTTCTACGGCAGCTTGGGCCCATAAAAATCATCATCACGGTGAGAAAGCTTCTGCAGACGTAAAGAAAAAGAGCGCTGAGGCGCTGATTCAAATTCGCGAAGAATATAAACGCCGAGTAGCTCCGATCTTTGAACGAAGTTGTATGGATTGTCATGGAAGTCACACTCGCTACCCTTGGTATTATAAAATTCCGGGAATTAAACAAAAGATCGATTCAGATATCAATGAATCAAAAGAGCATCTGGATATGTCAGATGGCTATCCGTTTAAGAGTCATGAATCACCGATTGACGATCTCGAAGAAATTGCAGAATCGATAGAGAAAGGGGAGATGCCGCCCTTATTATACGGGCTGATGCACCGAGATTCGGCGCTTAGTGAAAACGAGAAAAAAATCATATCGGATTGGGTTAAGTCCTCAGTTGGGCTTTTAAGGGATTAATTACTCTCTCGGATAGCAGTTGTGGTTGTCCTCGCATTGGATACAAACCCAACGTTTACAGGTTTCACACTGGTTTACTGCGGGCTCGCTTTTGCAAAAAAAACACATTTGATTCATGGCTATTTTCCTTTCTCTAAAAGATTTTTAACTTCTGTGATCAGTTCCTCAACTGATTTCATTTGATTGATACGCTTAGCGGAAACCGTAAGCGCTAGGCCTTGTCCAAAATCAGAAAAAATCGCTGGGAGGACTTCCTTATTCAATGGATATTTTTTTAGAAAATCGTCTCGGTGCAAAAACTCAACAGGGATAGATAAGTCACGGACAAAAGATTTCCACGCTTTGTTTTCAGTAAATATCCCATAAGTAATAGCGCAAAGATTACACGAATAGGTACTTGGCGAAACGATTTTGTGCGCGATGTCGACGAGAGTATTATAAACGCCACCGTCGGCAGCATACACAAAGACTAATTTGAGTGGTTTCAGAATTGAGCCTCAGTCGTTGGGTTCATATCAGGGTTAAAGTATCATCTCCCGGATCAAAGAATAGCGCGAAATGAACTGAAATATTTGGT
>ERZ1292625.3936-Hain-H41-01um-R1-3936-length-11483-cov-5_pt1 | contig 11483 bp, 14 predicted proteins | sample MGYA00564400_ERZ1292625 | MGnify/ENA primary metagenome ERZ1292625 (study PRJEB36523, sample SAMEA6512639) | groundwater metagenome | collected 2019-01-08 | study: AquaDiva: Metagenomics assemblies of 32 groundwater samples
GCCACTCTTTTAACCGGTAAAACTTTAGCAATTCTCTGTGCATCAGCCGCTTTTTACGCCGTGATGCAGTTAGTCATCCGCGGTTTTTACGCTCTGCACGACACCCGCACCCCGCTTTTAGTAGGCTTATTGGCTGCCATTTTTAGTTCTCTCTTGTCAATATTCGCTGTAACTTGGTTAGGATGGGGAATTCTGGGGATAGCGGTAGCTATCTCTACGACCGCCATTTTGGAAACTCTGATTCTTTCCTGGTTGTTATATCACCGTGTTTCAGTGGCCCCGCACAAAGTCTTTATTCCTCTGGCCAAAATGATCTTTACAAGTTTAGTTACCGGACTTTTCTTGTGGTTACCTATGCGTCTTCTTGACCAATTTGTTTTCGACACCACCCGCACTCTCCCTTTGCTTTTATTGACCGGTATCACCACTCTCATTGGTTTATCCGTCTATTTTCTTCTCTCGATGATTTTCAAAATTCCGGAACTGGCAACTTTCATCGATTTAATTAAACGAATTGCCAAGTGGAAAGACATTCTTTCGCCCACTCCATCTGAGCCCGTCATTCTCCCCGCCCCCGACCAGAACTAGTTTCAACTCCCGAAACCCACCGCAATTCTTCAAGCGCCTCGTAGACATTCGCTGCTTCTTGAAAAAGATCTGGGTTTAGCTGGGCCAGTTTTATCAGCATCATATATTCGGCTCTCCGAGCCAGAATTCTATTCTTTATTTCCTGATTGGTTCTTATTCCTTCCGTCATGTCAAAACTTCTCGCTCCAGTGATCAATTTCTTCTAATTGAATTTTTCCTTTAAAGCTCTTTATTTCTTCCAACTGTTTTTCAAACGCTTTCCAACTCTCAAAGTGATTTGTTACATATTGTTTTAGTTTACTTTCGTCAACCCACTCATAATTCCCTTCATTGTTGGGTTTAAGTTTACCTTTAGGCTCTTTTACCAAACATAAAAACATAAACTTATCTTCAACAAGATCATTAGTTTGTTTATCAAACACCAAAAAGTGTTTTATGGAAACAATTTGCGCAGTTCCTTCCAAACCAGTTTCTTCTTTCAACTCCCTTTTGGCCGCCTCCAAGACTTTTTCTCCGTACGCCACCTTACCTGACATAAATCCCTGGCATCCATAAAACGGCTGTTTCAGCCGGGTATAAATCAAATATTGTTTATTTCCTCCAATTGTCCGGACACAACAAACCCACGCCGAGATTTTTGATTGTTTGGCTATGATTGTTTGTTCTGTGTCCATCCGGTTGGCATACTCTTTCCCAAAATTGGTCAAACAATAACCCTTCTCTTTTTTGACTATGTATCCACCATCAATGAGCTGATTTAAATGAAAATCAAACTGATTGTTTTCCATTTCAGGATTCGGCTTTAATTTGGCATACCTCAAACTGGGGGCAAAAAGCAGCTGCTTTAAAATCTCAAGTTGAATGTTGTGTAATTGCTTCATTACTTCCCATCTTAAGACCAAAATTTTCAAAAACAAGTCAAGCGAAATTGACTCCTCACTCCTGGTAAAATACGCACATGCAGCAAATTCGAAATTTTGCGATAATCGCCCACGTGGACCATGGTAAATCTACCCTGGCCGATCGGTTATTGGAAATCACCGGCACTGTTTCACCCCGTCAAATGCGCTCCCAACTCCTGGACAGTAATCCCATCGAGCGGGAGCGGGGGATTACTATTAAATTAGCCCCAGTACGCATGGTATACAAAATCCCAAATCCTAAGCACGAAATCCCAAATAAATCCAAATATCAAAATTCAAATAACCAAAACAATTTAGGATTTAGAAATTCGGATTTAGAATTTGCAGATTCAACATATATATTGAATCTGATTGATACTCCGGGCCATGTAGATTTTTCTTACGAAGTCAATCGCTCCCTGGCCGCTTGCGAAGGGGCCATTCTTTTAGTCGACGCCACCCAAGGCGTCCAAGCCCAAACTCTGGCCCATTATCATCAAGCCAAAAAACTTGGATTAACTATCATTCCTGTCATTAACAAAATAGATATTACTACAGCGGATGTTACCGGCACCGAAAAACAACTCAAAGAAATTTTAAATCTGGAGTCTCCCTTACTGGTCTCCGCCAAAACCGGCGCCGGCGTCCCCGAACTTTTAGAGGCGATCATTAAGCGGATTCCTTCACCGAATACCGAACACCGAATACCGATTACCCGGGCTCTAGTCTTCAACTCTAATTTCGACCCCCACTTAGGCGTCATCGCCTGGGTCCGCGTTATCAACGGTCAAATTTCTGTTCACGACCGACTTCACTTACTGAGTACTCACGCCCAGACATCGGCTATCGAAGTCGGTTTCTTTACCCCCCAACGCACCCCCGCCCCCAAGCTATCAGCGGGGGAAGTGGGTTATGTAGTCACCAACCTCAAAGACCTGGCTCTTCTTACTGTTGGCGATACTCTAAGCAATCTCGCCACAGGTGATCAACTGCCCGGTTACAAGTCCATTAAACCCGTGGTCTTTGTTAGTTTTTATCCCACCGAAGGCTCCGAAATAAATACTCTGCGCACCGCCCTAAACAAACTCCAGTTATCCGATTCAGCTCTGGCTTTTACATCGGAATTTTCTCCCGCTCTGGGCAACGGTTTCCGTGTCGGGTTTCTGGGCCTGCTCCATGCCGATATTGTCCAGGAAAGACTGGAACGCGAATTTGGACTGGACCTCATTGCCGCCGCCCCCTCCGTCAGCTACCAGGTGTTTACCATGAACCATGAACTAATAACTATCAACCAGGCATCAGCCTTCCCCGATCCTTCAATTATAAAAGAAATTCGCGAGCCTATGCTGGATCTCTCGATTTTTGTCCCCCAACAGTACATCGGTCCCGTTATCCAGCTCTGCCAAAATCATCGTGGCACCCAAACCCACATCAAATATCTCTCCCGGTTGGTCCAGCTGTCTTATTTCTTGCCGCTGGCCGAGCTCATCCGCGGTTTTTATGATTCTCTCAAAAGCGTATCTCAAGGTTTTGCCACTTTAGATTATGAACTAGCCGGTTATCAATCGGCAGATTTAGTCAAATTAGACATTCTCATCGCCAGCGACAAAATAGACGCTCTGTCCCAGATAGTTCCCCGAACCCTTGCCCCATATATGGCCAAAAGCCTGGTTGATACCCTGCAGGGTATAATCCCCCGGCAAAACTTTGAAGTGCCCATCCAAACCGCCATCGGTAGTCATATTCTGGCCCGGGCAGACATTAAACCCTTTAGAAAAGATGTCACTGCCAAGTTGTACGGGGGAGACCAAACCCGCAAAGACAAGCTTCTCAAGAAACAGAAAAAAGGCAAAGCCCGCATGAAGCGCGTGGGCAAAATAGACCTTCCTCAAGAAGCCTTCCTGTCTATCTTGGCGTCAACTCCAACAAAATCGCGGAATTAGGTGTCAATGCTACCTCTCGTTGTAATATAGCTTCCGTCGTAGCCACTTCAGATTGAGTAGTCTCTCCGCCCATAGTAATTTGCCGCAACAAAAAATTTTGATCGGCCAAATTTACAAACGTCACCGGCACTACCTCGCTATGCGCTCCTTTGGGATCATAGTTTACTACTAATATTTGATATGTATTCCCATTTTTAGCTCCAAAAGATTTTACCCACGTTCCGTCCCCCGTTACCGCCAATCGTTGATCCCCCAGGTTAGATAGTAGCTTCAAGGCTTCGTACCTGGGTTTACCTATTACTCCCCACTGCCCGGTCACTGAAAAAGTAAACACGTATTTTATCTGGGCCAACAATTCCCGCATCACCGCTAGCAAGTGTGCCGCCCCAACCCGTGTGTCGTTTTCTCCGGCTTTCTCGCTGTTTGGCCCCATCTCCGAAATTATTTTTTCCACATTAGCAAAATAGGGATGGCTTTCTATCCATAGATTCACAAATGCCACGTCCTCGCTATACTTATTCAAGTCAATGTCATATCTGTGCCAGGAAAAGAAATCCAGTCTCAACCGGTTTTCCAATATAAACGGGAAAAAGCTGTCCAGCCAATTTCTATATAGTCCGGTCGTCGCCGGCCCGCCGAATTTAAAAGCCTGGGATACCAGGGCCGCTTGAGCTCCCCGTGAAGCATACAAATACAATTTCTTGTAATCCTTAGCCCCGCCCATTGTCCACTTGCCAAACAAATCCGGCTCGTTCCATACTTCGTAATACACGTCAGGAATACTCTTTTCCCCGCTGAAGTGCTCAATTGTTTTCTGAACTACCAACGACCATTCATTCCAATCCCGCGGCTCATCCAAAATATCTCCCTTGGAGATGGCAAGGGGCATATAAGACAAAGACAAAAACGGCGTGGCCCCCGCCGCCCGTATTTTATCTACTACCTGATCTAGGCTACTCCAATTAAAAGTCAAACCTGGCCCCACCACATTGAAGCCGTCATAAACATGATCTATCCGCACATATTGAGTCTTGACTCCCGCCACTTGTGGCCCAGCTTTGTCCATAAAACCCAGCAGATCCTCTCCGCCTTGGGCCAGCGCTCGCCAGGGTTGGGGCATTGGTCCCAATACCCGATCGGCCTCTACTGTAATTGCTGCTAACCTGCCCTCCGCCCCCACCATCAGCCTCTGCACATAATTTACTCCCTTAAGAAGTAGGGGCAGCGTTAGGGCCAGGACGACCACTCCTCCAAACGAAACGATCTGATCCCTCTTCATCCCCTGATTCTACTCCACAGCTCCCCCCTTGACAATTATTAGCACTCTTGATATAAGAGTGACAATATGGACATTAATCTTACCCCTCGTCAAACCCAAATTCTCAAGCGTTTGATCGAGGAATATATCAATACCGCCGAGGCGGTGGGCAGTGAGGTTCTGGATCGCAAGTATTCTCTGGGCGTTTCTCCGGCCACCATTCGCAACGAAATGGCGGCTCTTACCGAGAAGGGCCTGTTAAAACAGCTTCACACCTCTGCTGGTCGGGTACCCACCCCAGAAGCTCTGCGCTTTTATGTCGATCACCTCATGCAGGAAAAGAAGCTTTCTCTCACCGAAGAAGTAGCTGCCAAAGAAAGAATTTGGGATTCTCGTTTTAATTTCGACCATTTAATGCGCCACACCACCTTGGCTTTGGCCGACCGCACCAAAAACCTGTCAGTAGCTGTCACCGACGCTGGTGACGTCTATTATGCCGGAACGGCAAATATTCTTTCTACTCCGGAGTTTTTTGATATTGACGTCACCCGCACCGTTCTTACCCTATTAGATCAAGAGGCCCGCATTCGCCAACTTTTCTTTGATCGCCAATACGATCCCGCCGAAACGGTACATATTGTTTTTGGGCAGGATTTGGATTGGGGAGATTACTTTGAGCCGGTAGGATTTGCTTTCACCCCCTTTGCAGCCGGTTCCGGCCGCCGGGGAATTTTAGGCCTTATTGGTCCCTGCCGTCTCAACTTTCCCGTCGTTCTGCCGACCCTGCGTTATTTCTCTGAGCTAGTCTCTGGCATGACCTCCAGCTGGTAAATATGACTACTAAGGCTACTAATAAAACTCTCGAAGAAAACTGGAAGCGGGCTCTGGCCGATTATCGCAATCTGGTAAAAAGGGTAGAAGCCGACAAAAAAGACTTTGTCACTTACGCCACGGCCAATATTATGACCAAACTTTTGCCCACTATGGACGTTTTGAAGCTGGCCGCCACCCATTCCCAAGACCAAGGGGTGCAAATGGCTGTCAAGCAGTTTCAGGATGTTTTAGCCGGAGAAGGCCTGCAAGAAATTTCTCCCACTGTAGGCGATGTTTACGACCATTCCTTGCATGAGTGTCTTGAAACTTTACCCGGAGAGTCCGATAATACCCTTGCAGAAATTATTACCAAAGGTTATAAAATTAACAATTATGTTATTCGCCCTGCCAAAGTGAAAGTTTTTAAACATGAGTAAAATTATTGGCATTGATCTAGGTACCACTAATTCCTGTGTCGCCGTTATGGAGGGCGGCACTCCCAAGGTTATCCCCGCTGCGGACACCGGCCGCAACACTACCCCCTCTATTGTGGAGCCGGTCAAAAATCTGGTGGGTGACGTGGCTAAACGCCAGATGATCCTTAACTCCAAGAACACTATTTATTCCATCAAGCGTTTGATGGGCCGCAAGTTTTCTGATCCTGAAGTCAAAAGAACCATGGAAATGGTTCCTTACAAAATCGTGGCCGGTAAAGACAACATGGCTTGCGTTGAGGTCGAAGGTAAGACCTACACTCCCCAGGAAATTTCCGCTAAGGTTCTCCAGGCCATGAAAACCCACGCCGAGGCGTACCTTGGTGGCCCAGTTGACCGGGCCGTAATTACTGTCCCCGCTTATTTCGATGACTCCCAACGCCAGGCTACCAAGCAAGCCGGTGAAATTGCCGGACTCAAAGTCGAAAGAATAATCAACGAACCTACTGCCGCGGCTCTGGCCTACGGTCTGGATAAGAAAAACGCCCACACCGTGGCCGTCTATGATTTGGGAGGAGGCACCTTTGATATTTCTATCCTCGAGCTGGGCGATGGAGTCTTTGAAGTCAAAGCCACCAACGGCGACACCCACCTGGGCGGAGATGACTTCGACCAGCTAATAATGAATTGGATAGTTGACGAGTTCAAAAAAGACAACGGCGTAGATCTCAAAAAAGACACCCAGGCTCTCCAGCGCGTCCGCGATGCCGCCGAGAAAGCCAAAATTGAGCTGTCTTCCGCTATGGAGACCGAAATTAATCAGCCCTATATCACCCAGAATAACGGCCAGCCTCTGCATTTAAACCTCAAACTTACCCGGGCCAAACTGGAATTCTTGGTAGACTCTCTCATCCAAAAAACAATTACTCCGGTCAAGGCTTGTCTCAAAGACGCCAAAATCGACACCTCCAAAATAGACGAGGTGGTCCTGGTCGGTGGTATGACCCGTATGCCGGCCGTCATTGAGGTCGTCAAAAAATTCTTTGGCAAAGAGCCCAATAAATCTGTCAATCCCGACGAGGTGGTCGCCGTCGGTGCCGCTATTCAAGGAGGAGTCCTAACCGGCGACGTCAAAGACGTGGTCCTTCTGGATGTCACCCCCCTCACCTTAGGTCTGGAAACTCTGGGATCAGTCATGACCCCTCTCATTGAGAGAAATACCACCATCCCCACTTCCAAATCTCAAATTTTCTCGACAGCCGCCGATACTCAAACTTCCGTAGAAATCCACGTCCTCCAAGGCGAACGTCCCATGGCGGTAGACAACAAGACTCTCGGCCGCTTTATCCTGGACGGCATTCCTCCCGCCCCTCGTGGCGTGCCTCAAATAGAAGTCACTTTCGACATCGACGCTTCCGGCATTCTCAATGTCAAAGCCCTCGACAAAGCTACCAACAAAATGCAGCATATTTCCATTACCAACTCCACTAATTTAGACGAGAAAGAAGTTGAGCGTATGCGCAAAGAAGCCGAAACCCACGCCGCCGAAGACGCCGAGAAAAAATCTAAAATAGAAGCCAAAAACCAAGCGGACAGCCTCGTCTTTACTGCAGAGAAAACTCTCAAAGACGCTGGCGACAAAGCTTCTGCCGAATTGAAAAAAGAAGTCGAAGACAAAATTAAAGCTCTTAAAGATATTTTAGAGTCTGGTACCAAAGAAGATTTAGAAGCCAAATCCAAAGACCTCATGGATTCTCTGCAAAAATTAGGAGCCGAAATGTATAAGCAAACTCCTCCTCCTACGGAAGAAAAACCTACAAAAGAAAAACCAGCCGACGCCAAAAAAGCCGAAGAAGGGGAAGTGGTAAATTGACAACCAATCGTCTCTCCAGTAAAGTTAAACAATGCCTACTTCTGAATTAGAAATGTCGTCTTCGCAAGCCACTCAGTTTCCCCCTATCCCCAAAACCAATTTTAGTATGTGGATTACTTTTCAATATGTAGTTGAGTTTATTACACTTTACGTTTGGGCCACCGCGTTCGGAGGAATTATCCATTACGCAATAGACAAGAACTTTCCAGATCTTCTAAAAAACACAACATACACATCACTTATCGGCTCTTATATTATGCCGGGTTATTTGTCTGCTCTAATAGTTTCCTATCCAATTTTCGCTTTTCTATATTTAATTCTCAAAAAACAAGAAGGACAAAATTCAGAAATTAAAAACATTAAAATCCGCAAGATCTTAATTTATTTCACCCTGGTTATAGCCTTTATTATTTTGATCAGCCAACTTATTTCCGGAGTCTTTAGTTTCCTCAACGGATCCGCATCTCTAAACTCTTTTATGCACATTCTGGCTACAATCCTCATAGTAGGTTCGATATTCCTTTGTTTTCTATTTAGTGTTAGGGAAGACCGGAAAGTAAATGCTTAAACATATTATTCTAATTATTGTTCTGACAACCCTCGTTTTTTCCACTGTTTTATACGGGTTTATCTCCGGGGGTTCACCTATTGAAATTAGAAACCAAAAGTTGGATCAAGCCCAAATTGCCAAAGTCCAGTCTACCTCTCCAATTATTGATCGGTATTTTCAAACAAACCAAAAACTCCCCCAAACCCTTAATGAAGTATTCAACAGTCCCCAGACTAATAATGGTTTAGAGTATGTAAAAAATGGAGATTTTTCTTATAGCCTTTGCGCAAATTTTTTATCTGACGCTCCCAAAAAGAATTTTTCACCCTCAGACTATAATGGTTACAATCAAAAATACTCCAATTATAAAAAAGGCAGATATTGTTTTGAATACTCCGTAATAGACAAAGTTCTTTCCTATCCAACCCCCGTTTCCATCCCCACCCCTATCCCAACTCCTTCAATCGACTATTCCAAAAACGGAATCACTAATTTTACAAAAGACGGAGCACCTTACGTTCGAATTATAGGAGTTTTGATAGGATCCCCCAATCAATTAAAATTTTCATTATCCACCCGAGACCAACAAAACAACAACCTTATTGTTACCATTATTTATGACGAGAACGTCATTTCTTTGGGAAAACAAAACCTTCCTCTTTCTGTAAACAACTTTTTTGCTGGAGATAAGATTATGATTGAAAGTAATGTTATGAAGGGCCAAAATAATTACGAGGCCAAGTCGATCCAAAACCTATCTAGATAAACTACACTCTCCTCTTTTTACTTGGTCTAGTTCCATTGTGTGGAACCGGAGTTACATCCGCGATCAGGTTTATTTTTAAACCGGCAGCTTTCAAGGCCCGCAAAGCAGCGTCCCGTCCGGATCCGGGGCCCTTCAAATACACTTCCACTTCCTTAATTCCGGCCGCCACAGCTTTCCGGGCTGCCGCCTCCACCGCCGTCGTAGCCGCATATGGAGTGAGATGAGTTGTTCCACCTCTTAGGTGGAACATACTTAAATCCCCCTACGGTTGGAAAAGAAGGTTATCGGCATCGAAATTTTAGATGCGAGCAAAGTTGTCCCAAATCTTTCATCGGGAAAGATAAAATTTACAACGTTTGCTCCCGCTTAATTTTTCCACCTAGCAAAGATGCCGGCTGGCAAGATGCGACCCCTAGAGGACTCTTTCACCCCCAGTTCTCCCTGCTCCACTTCTTTCCCCAAAACATCAGCTAGTAAATTTCCAAGGGCTACGCTGGATAAATCCGCCGTATAAGCGTTGATCAGGAAAAAAATTGGGGCGGGGGAGAGCAACTCTTTGCATGCCCGCACTAATTTTGGCAAATGCTCTTCCAATTTCCATACTTCTCCCGACGTCCCCCGGCCAAATCTGGGCGGATCCATAATTATTCCGTCGTACTTTGCTCCCCGTTTTATTTCCCTTTGCACAAATTTCAGCGCGTCATCGCAAATCCAGCGGATTTTATCTTTAGGTATTCCGGTTAGACTGGCGTTTTGCGCCGCCCAGCTCATAGCCGGTTTGGAGCTGTCTACGTGGGTCGCCTGGGCCCCGGCCAGTGCCGCCGCCATCGTCGCCCCACCCGTATATGCGAATAGATTAAGTACTGAGCACTTTTCTCTGAGTACTTCGCCAATCCAGCTCCAGTTGACCGCCTGTTCCGGAAACACCCCGGTATGTTTGAAGTCAGTAGGCCGCAGAGCAAACCGCAATTGACCATAAGTTACCTGCCACTTCTCCGGAGGCTTGGTTTTAAACTCCCATTTGTCGTTTCTAAATACCGCGTCTGCCTTAGTCCATAATCCTTGATTGCCTTTTCCCCAAATTATCCTCGGATCCGGCCGGACCATTACATACTGCCCCCATCTTTCTAATTTTTCTCCTTCACCCGTATCAATCAATTCATAATCCTGCCAATCCGCGGGGACGAGGATCATACTCTGCGTTTCTTGCTGGGCCGGACTCCGTTATGCGGGACCGGAGTTACGTCGGCGATCAGATTCATTTTCAGCCCCGCTGCTTTTAGAGCCCTTAGGGCCGCATCTCGTCCGGATCCGGGGCCTTTCAAATAAACCTCCACTTCCTTAATTCCGGCAACGATTGCCTTTCTGGCCGCTGCCTCTACTGCTGTCGTAGCCGCGTAGGGAGTAGCCCTCCGGGCGCCCTTAAATCCCGCCGCTCCCGCCGATCCCCAGGCAATAGTGTTCCCCGCCATATCCGTTATCGTCACTAAAGTGTTGTTAAAGGTGGCCGTAATAAAGGCTTTGCCTGTCATTTCTTTTCCTCCTTGGTAGCCAAAGTCTCTTTCTTTAGCGCCCCGATGGTCATTCTCTTGCCCCTCTTAGTTCGGGCGTTGGTCCGAGTTCGCTGACCTCGGACCGGCAATCCCTTAACGTGCCGATGACCTCGGTACGACCCAATCTCTTTTAACCTGGATATATTCTGCTGAATAGTTTTTCTCAAATCACCCTCCACTTTCACTTCGTCTATGCACTTTTGCAGTCTTGCCAACTCTTCTGCTGTTAAATCCTTGGTTCTTATATTTCCGTCCAATTTCGCTTTAGCCAAGATTTCTGCGGCGTTTGTCGGTCCGATGCCGTAAATATACCGCAAGGAAAACTCTATTTTTTTGTTTTCAGGTATATCTCGTCCGGCAATTCTGGGCATATTTATCCTTGGCGTTGTTTATGCTTGGGGTTAATGCAAATTACAAATAGAACCCCTTTCCGCTTTACAATTTTGCAGTTTCTACACCTGGCCTTAATACTGGCTTGTACTTTCATGCTTTTTATTTTAATTTATAAATAATTCTTCCCAGAGTTTCGTTTGGCCCTGCCATCGCTACTCTTACTTTGTCCCCCGGTAGCAGGCGAATCCAATGGATTCGCATTTTGCCGGCCAGGTGGCACAAGACGATTTTTTCCGAAGCCGCTAATTTGACCCGGAAAGAGGTATTGGGTAGATTTTCTACAACTTCTCCTTCTACCTCGAAAGTTAATGAGTTTGGCATGTTAAAACGATCGGACCGTGACTGGTTATAGCCACGGTCTCTTCAAACAGCCCTGATATTTTACCATCAGCCGTGACTATTGTCCAACC
>ERZ1292625.3937-Hain-H41-01um-R1-3937-length-11481-cov-4_pt1 | contig 11481 bp, 22 predicted proteins | sample MGYA00564400_ERZ1292625 | MGnify/ENA primary metagenome ERZ1292625 (study PRJEB36523, sample SAMEA6512639) | groundwater metagenome | collected 2019-01-08 | study: AquaDiva: Metagenomics assemblies of 32 groundwater samples
AATAAATCATAAGCGGCGAAAAACTCTGAATCTGTGCTAGCAGAGTTGGTTAAATGTTTTGTCTTAGCAAACGTAACAAATTCACAAAATAAATCAAATAAAGTAAGTTTGTTAACTTTCTTAATATCATAATCTAACAAGAACATTTGTAAGGGTAAATCAAAAGCGGCTAACCCTACTACCGCAAAAACACCGTAATTTTTGTACTTTATCAATTTAGTATGTTTAGTATCCGCAAAGCCTTTTTTCGTATTACCCCAAGAGATTTGCGTATCAGCGCCTACAATAACTTTATTATCTTTCTTCACTGCTACAACTGTTGACATCAATTATCCTTAATAACAAATTTCGTAAAGCCAAGCAATCAGTCTGTGCGGAATGTAGACCTGCGCCAATATTAAATGTGTCACAAGCCTCTGCAAGCTTAACCTGTTTACCATGAACCATCTCAAACGCTTTCATGGCACAATGCCATTTTGAATTATAAACATCTTTATTATACCTAAGTAAAGATTGGTCTAACAGACGCTTATCAAAACTTGCATTGTAAGCAATAATAGGATAGTCTGACGAAAAAATCAAGTCTAAAGATTGAAAATAGTTATAAATAGGCTTAGCACCTAACCTGTTTAATTTATTTAAATCTAATTTATGAACTTTGGCTGCAAAAGGATTAATTGGAGCTTCAGGGATAAAATATTGTTGAAAGATAACCTGTCCGGTTTGAAATGAGATAACTGCTAAGTCTATGACTTCATCTTTTTTGGAGAAGCCCGTAGTTTCAGTGTCTATAATGATTGCATTCTTATCGAATAACCTTTTTAGTGAGTCCGCAACCAATGCTTTTTTATCTGACATAACATTAAACTAATGAAACATCCAAAACTATAGCAAACTAGAACAACGAGAAGATATAAAATGAGACTATGTTGAATAGAGATGATTAAAAACGTTAAGATACTCATTTTTTATCTCATCTGCGGACTTAACAGAAAAATCTAAATCTGTAAAACGGTTCTTAAAAACATCTACTAACACATCAGCATTTATATAACTTGCAGACATTAACGTATCTGCTTGAAATGAGTTTGCTGCACTCCTAAACAGTTGTGCATGAAGATTATACGCCTCTATATAAAACAGACATCTATCATAGAATTTAATATCTTTATGATAAACACTCATACCAGTATATTTAACTAAGATAAGGCTACTAATCCATTTTTCAATTAGCTTATATACATCCAAATGTCCTGTATATTTAATCGGCGTAGCCAAATCAGAACAACAATACTCAGCCGCGTCATGTAGTAAAGCCTGTAATTTTAATTCTTGCGGAACAAGTTTAACCAAATTTAAACAGTGCTGAGCATTTGTATAGACAGTAGATGTCTGCCCAACAAATTTAGAAGTTCTGGCTAATCCTAAAGCAATGTCTTCAATATCTATTTGAGATATGTCAGGATTAAGATAATCAATCTCTTTACCACTTAAAGTTATAAAATTTGACATAGTTTACATAGGTTCGTATGTGTTTAAGAAAATCTCTTCCTTTACAGGATAAAAATGTTTACCATCAGGTTCAGGAAGAACGTAATCACCAACCTGAAGATTAACTAACTGTTCTTCATGAATAGTGTGTACGTGAGGCTCAATATTTCCACTGGAATAACAAGAACCAGATTTACACATTCCTTTTACTAGCTTCCCATAAGCTAAGTACTGCTCAGCTTCAACAATAGTAGGTTTCTTTTTAAATTTCGGCATATCTTCCTTATTAAGCGTAGACTGTTACGGTTTTTACATCCTCCGCAGGTTTCTTTTTTTCTAATTGTATAGTATCATGTAAAACTAGCAAATACTGACAAATCTCCCAATCATTTTTGTCAATAGGCAGACGATTGGAAGCTAGACTAAGCTGATTTTGAACTTTTTGATTAACATAAATTAGATGGCCTAAATAACTTAGATTCGGCTTTCTCGCGTAAATTCTCGCATTCTCACCTAAGTTATAAGTTCCTTTGGTGAAGAATAAACCACTTTTCTTATGTCTAATTTTATATACGAATTCCATTTTCTTAAATACTGATTTTTGATAGATTCAGCATAAGCCAAACACGTTCTTTTAACAGAAAAGAATTATGTGCAACAATTAAACATTGCAAAAGTTCCCAATCTTCTTTACTGTTATCACAAATAACTTCGCTACACTATGTGTACAAAATTTATATCGTTATAGTATTAAATACATACGGCTCTAATGAATCATGTGGAACTGCCGCAAACTGTAAAATTTCAAAGCTATATAAATATATATTTTCACATAACTTAATTCCGGTAGGATTTTCAACAGTAGAAATCATCAGTTTATTATCAACAATAAACGGTTTCCTGTTAAACCAGTATGCATCCTGTATACGGTCAACAAAACACAACTCACCTTTATAATTACTTTCACTGCAGTAAGAATCAGTATTTTTATCGCGTAAAATATAAAGGAAAATCATAAAAGTATAGCTGCGGAGTTTTAAGTCCGCAGCTATCAAGCTCACTGATTTTTATGCACATACTGTCATTTTATCTTAATGACTAAAATGGGATTTCGTCCCCGGTATCCGTAACACCGGCTTTTGCAGCCTTAGCTTTTGGCGCATCATCTGCTGTAGGTTTTGAACCTGCAAACTGCAACTCACTTAATCGAACTTCAGCACTTGTACGAGTTTTGCCTTCCTTATCTGTATACTCATTTAAGGCTAAGCGACCTTCAACTAAAAGTTGACTACCCTTCTTCACGTGGTCATTGACTACTTGTGCCAATTTATTCCATGCCGAGACACGAAACCATGTGGTTTTTTCTTCGCCACCAGATTTCTCTGATGTTGCGATGCTGAAGCTTGATACGGTGTTTTCGCCGATTTGACGACTTTGCGGGTCTGAGCCTACATAACCCAGAATTGTGATTTTATTGTACGACATTTCGATTTTTCCTTTTCTACATTTAGAATTCAATAAGCTATTGAATGAGAATACTTATTCTCAATAACTTACAAACGCATTATAGCATTTTGGCTTAGCCGTGTCAAGTTATTTCTCAAAGCTTTAAGTCCATAAATGTTCTCTAATCTTAACTAAACGCTCTAAGTTTTCTTGGTCTTCATTATCCCAAGTTTCCATTTGCTCATAAAGTTTTAAAAGCTTCTTTTTATAATTCTCGATTTTACGAATAACACCTAAAGGTAAATCGGGTTTAAATTTCCAATTTGAAGTGATTACATCTAAATGGTCTAAACCATAAGCCTTATATTCTTCTTTAGTTAAAGGTTCCGCAAAATCTTTTTCTTTGCGGGCTGGGCGTTTCTTTGTCCACCAATTATACAAATATTTAATTTCTTTCCATGCTTCGTTATGCGGACTTTCCGACCAGTCTATAATTTCTTCAGGCTTTTCCAACTCAATATAATCAGTTAAAAGTTGAAATGCGGCATGAAGCATTATTAAATCTTTGTCATGCCAACCTTTCTTTAAAGTCTTAATTTTCAGAGTTACCATATAATAAACTCAACTTATCAAGAATAATGCTAATATCAACATTGCCATCTTCAGTATAAATGTCTGGTTCACCTTTTTCAACTAACAGATAAGCAAACCTGTTAGTATCATGAATCTCGACTTCTAAATCTAAATTAGAAGTCATAAATTCTATCTGAATTCCACCGTCAGATAATGGCGCAACATCTCTAGCAATAGTCTTATCTGGGAACTTTTCTAAAACAGCTTTATAGAAGTTAAACGTATTGCGACAAGACTTTAAAGTAATTGGTTTTGCTCCATAAGAATCCCAATCCGGTTCCAAGTCCGCAAAATCCAATATTTTTTGGGTTAAATTTAATAGTTGAGTATTCATAGGTTGTAGTTATTTTCTACAATCCGCAAAGCTAGATTTTTTTAGTTTGCGGAATCCAAAGATAAATAGCCGTTTAAAATCATAAATTTAATATAAATTCTCTTTGAGATAAAGGAATCCTTCTAAGATACTATCTAAAGCTTTGGAATTCTCAACTGTGGCCGCACTCTTAAATATCTCCATGAAGTTTTCTCCAAACTGTTCGTCAGAATAACAAGAGAAATTATCGCTAGGGTTAACAATATATAAACTGCTTGAGTTACCGGTTACTTCAAAGTAGGTAAACAATCCTAGACCACGACTGTCTAAACTTATCTTATCTAAACGCTTATAAATAACACCGTCAAAATTTTTTGTAAGAAACCACTTATCCTTATTTAAGGTATACAAATCTTTAATTTCTTGAATCCGCAAGGCTAATAATTCTTCATTCGCGGAATCTATAACTTGTCTCAATTCATCAATTCGACTCATAGGGTTATATCAACTCCAAAGCTTCCTAAACCAACACCAATTAAAAAATTAGCTTGTGCGCTAGTAATATCATACACGTCAAAAGTATCTACATAACCATCGAAATTATTATACCTAATCGCATTTTCATAGCCTACAAATAGAGCATTTTCAAAGGTTTTAAACCTTTCTTCAACATCCTTTAAATGCTCAATCCATGCGTTTTTATCCCAAATGCGGACGTAAAAATAATCAAAATCCTCATCTATATATGCTACACCTACTACCAAAATTTTAGACATAATACATTCCCTTAACCCAGCTTTTTAAGTCTACTATTAAAAATGTTCTCATTATGTCTTATAATACAATCACAAATTGCATGTGACAAAAGACTACCATAAACACTTGTATCACCAATATCTACTCTAAACTTATAATCAGCATCCGCGACATCTGTTTTTACAATCGTATATTCTTTAGTATACGTATCCATAGCTTCTAAAGCATTTAAAATTTCATCATAATAACAAATATGACTATGACACTTAGCTTTATCACCAGACCATCTACAACCCGTATAAAATTCGTCATGACATGAATAAAGACCTTCCCACTGTCCAAAAATGGGACGAATCACATTGTGGACAAGTAAAACTATAGTACTGCGGTTTACCATAAATAATAGTAGCTATTTTTAAATCTAAATCTTCGCTCATCCTACTAATTCAATAGCAATAACTACTTGTAGATGCGCTTTAATTTCACGGACAGCGCCTTTCCAAAAAGGCTGGATAATTGCTTGCCCATTCTCATCTACAACAAGTTCAGATTGTCCGTCTGGGTTAATACCGCGTAAACGACAAAGCTCTCTAGCAACCTTTTCTAGGCGAACTTCATCACTTAAAAGAAGTTGCGACGAATTAAATAATTCATCTAAAATTTTAGTAAACATTATTCATCAATATATAAATCTAAACATAACCCATGCTTAGCGGCTGCACGCCTTAAAGCAGCACTTTCTGCAATTTCAGCTAACCCACCATAGACAGGTTTTAGCTTCTTTTTTGCATCGTCCCATTCCTGCATAGCAGTACCTGCCGCATCATGAGAAAAATTTCCTTCTAAAGCTCTAATTGTCAAACGAACTTTCATGACATACTCTAACTTCTCAGGACGTGAAATTACATCTGTACCTATAATTTCATATGACCAGCCGGGAGCGTACTTATCCAAAGCTTTAACCGCAAAAAACCAAGGGATATATAAAAATTTTGCACCGGCTTTTGGCAGCTCCTTCAATCTACTACGCGGTACTGGTTTTGCCAAATCAGCTTTAATATCCGCGAATGACCGTAATTTAAACTCTTTTTTTTCTAAACCTGCGGATTCTTCAGCCTTGAAATTAACTTCATCTTCCGTTACCTCATCTACAATTAATGCTTCTTCCATTTATACTCCTTTAATAAAATAATTCGTTTTCATCCCAATCAAATTCACCATTCTTAACTTGACAAATCCACTGGTCAAACGCTTTAGGTGTTGGCTTACAAGGATATTCCCGCCGATAAATTAAGCCAGCCTCGAAAAGCTGATAAACAATCTGGTTAGTGCTCATTCTAAAATGTTCTGCTAACTCTTCAACTTTCATAAATCATTTATATCAAATCCACAATAAAAGTCAAGCCTAATCAGAGAAAAACTTACTATTTTTTGAGTTAGATTGTAAAATTGGAGGTAATGGTTGATACTGAAACTTATGTTTAAATTCAAGCTTTTTATAAGCTTCGCAAACATTTAATCTTCTAGTAAACATCTCTACTTTCTGCTCAAAGTTACCACGATTTTTACCTCTCAAAATAGATTTCAATGTGTCATAAGACTGCCCAGCATCATCCGCACCTTCAAAATAATCTACATCTACCAACAAAGCTACCTTCTCTAATGTTTCTTGGTCATAACCCCAAGCCCGTACTGTAGCTAAAATTTTCATTAAAGTGTTGTTGCGATAGCCTTCAGGAATCTTATAGGCAACATCTTCTTTACCTTGCAACACATTCAGAACATTCACAGCACACTTTCTAGCATCTAAACATTCTTTCCGTTCCACAGTTTGAATAAATGTCGGCTTCTCATTAAACTTGTGACCCTTATCCTCTAAATCCTTTATTTCCTTAGTTTTGTAAATGATAGTATTATTAGTTAAATATAGTTGCAGATTGCTTAAATCCGCACTCTGCATCACGTACATGTCGGCCAAATCACCTTGAATGAAGTCATAAATTCCCGCAGTATCCCAAATTTTGACCCCCGCATTTCCTTGGATAACGTCAATGTTCCCAATCTTTACGATATTTTTTAACACTTTGCGGCTATCTTTGATAAAAATATGTCCGCCACGTCTTGTATTCTGTGCTAACGTGTTTTTCGGCAACATTCCCAAAACTAAATTAAATGTTTCTTTATCATCACAATCCAAGCAAACCAGCTTTTCACCCATAAAAGCACCCATATCTTTACAAGCCCAAGCCGTATTGAACCTACTCCGCCAACTTCCCAAACTTCTAACCGCCTTAATATCCTCTTGATTCTCCAAATTATCGTAGTACTCAAACATTTCATCGCCTAACCAAACTCTAAGTCCTTTATCTACATCAGTTTTAGGATAGTCCTGTGCTAAAATCGTTTTATAGATATTTCTAATCCTCTTCTCTTTATTGGCATGTTTGATACTGGCTTTCTGTCCTAACTCTTTACTACCAGAAATCACAGGAAAACATCGAAATCCTATATATTCCAACACTTTAGCTAATTCTAATTTATCTTTTTGTAATTTTAGAATATCAGCTTCATATTTATCACCAAACTTTATTACCATAGAATGCCAGAAATCACTGTTTTCAGCATATATGGTTGGTTTGAAACGAATCTCGGAAAAATTATTAGAATCTACAGTATTACTTTCTTCTACTCCTAATACATCCAAGTCAGAACTAGGAAATAGCGAAGTAGTATCCCACTCCGAATCCATGACAGATTTATGATTTATTGTGTCCGCTTTTTCTGATTCAAAAATAAACGGGTCATTGTTTTCTGAGTTTAGATATTCAATAAACTCAACATCTGATTTACTATTAAAACAATAAAAGCGATTTTGATAGAATTGTTCATGTGTCTTATCTTTAATAAAACGCGGCTGACCTAGAACTTTTGGTGTGAGCATTATTTGAAATCTGCGGCGATTGACTGCTTTATGTTCTACATTAAAACAATCTGACTCAATCATAATGCTTTTGGCTTCTGCATAAGTGGTTTTCCCTATACCACTTAACTCTACAGCTTTCCGGCATGTTATGTAATCAGTAAAAGTATAACTACTTAGCATACTTCTGAGTGTGATTAACATAGCAGTACGCTGACCTTTACTAGCTTCAGTAAAGAAAACTGAATTAACAAAATCAGCACAGGCTTTTTTTGAGATTGCATGCTTTTTTCTGTAGTTGTGGTAATTAGCCGCAGTCATTAAATGACGAGTCATATAGGAAAATCCTCAGTCTACACTAAACTTTATTAGTTTTTGCATGTATAATGGTAAACTGCTTAAAAGGGAAATTTTTTGAACTGTTCTTTTATTATACATGCACATATTATTCTAATAATCGAAAGAGCATTCTAGCATAGAATTAAATATTGTACAAGCCGTAACGTAAACTATTTTTCCTTTAGAATCAATAAGTTAGAAATTTTATTTTTGCTTGACTTGCGAGCCGTATTCTGGTAAACTATGTTTTCTTTTTAACTATTAACATGTGGCGTAAAGGCAGACATGAGTTTTCGATATACACTAACCGCTCATCCTCATATTGAGAAGCAGGGACACTACGTCTATGACCGCAAAAGAAAGCGTTCAAAATTTAAAGTGACGAAACGTATTATCACTGGATATTCGCCGGTTTATCGTAAATATCTAGGTGATATTTTGATTTTTGAGGTTTATGCGGACAAAAATTTTAATACTGCGGAAGAGGCGAAATCGCTTGCAAAAGCTCGCTTAAAGCGTATACTGACTCGCGGTAAGTATGTAACTGAGCGTCAACAGCCTGTTTTTGCTGAAATTTATTATACTTATATTAATAAAGAAGTTGGACAAGTAGTCAGAGAAAAAATATAATATGCGGAAATTCTTAATCGCAGTATTAAATATAACTGTAGAGCTAATTGTAATAGTTCTATTTTCAACCGTTGTTGGGTTAATTGTAGTTAAACTTGCAAACTAATATGGAAATAAAGTACTGCTTAGGCATTTTAGCAATGCTAGTCATATCAATTTTTGGGTTTTTATCGCTAGTTAGCTTTATATTGAGCTACGTCATTGTTAGATAAGTTTTTACACTTTCACATTTAATATGAAGTTTAAACCGGAAGATGATGGCGAAACTCATTATAACATTTATAGTAAAGGCAAAACTGAATATGGAAGGCTATTGAGTAATTTCGCGCACACACCATTTACTTGTGAAGATGGTTATTTTGCTTCAGTAGAAGCGTATTGGTATTATTTATTGACCAATAATCCGAAGAAGGAAAATTTGCGTAGCTTGCATGGATTTGCCGCAAAGAAGCTTGGTAGAGAGTTAACCATGAATCTGGATTGGGATGAAGAAGATTGGTTTAAGACTAAGATTTTTAATGCTTTGCGGGCTAAAGTTGACCAAAATCCTTCATTAAAATATCTGCTGGCAACAGTAAAGTGGTTGCCTTTTACCCATTATTATGTATACAATGGAAAAGTGATTGAACCCAAAGATGGTAAATGGCTTTTGGATTATTGGGCAGTTTTGAAATATCAGGTTGAAATCGCATGTACATTGACTATAAACTAATCGCTACTTTAATTATTAAAGGTACTATTTCTACAATACTAGCTATTTTAACAATATTTATGTTATACTTATATTTTAATGGATAAAGATTTAATTATTAGTTTGCTGCGGGAATATGCATGTAAATTTCCGCAAGAGTTTCATTTATTTGAAATCAATAATCAGATTGAACTTGTCAGTAAAACGTCAAGACTAGGTGTTGAGTTTGAAGATGAACCGTCTTGGTGGATATGTAGAACAGATGGATATTCAAATTCAGGTTGTGATATATATTTGGAAACCGTTAAATCTCAAATCGAGTTGTTATGAACGTTGATTTTAACTTTTTTAAGTCTCTTGGTTTTAAAAACAAAACTACTGTTACTTTTCTTAAAGCGTTGGAAACACAAGGCTTATGTCATCTTGTCTTAGTTTCGCAAAGTGATAAAAAATCTAAAGTTGAGATTTCTTGCAATGAAGAAACTTTGTTTAGCCGAATGTTTAACATGGAAGCTAAAGCAATTACAAACAATGACTTAGTAGATTTAGCGCCAAAAAGTACAGCTTTGCTAGAAACTAGCAATAATTTAGTTTCTTATGAAGAGGTTAAGGCGATTAAATTAAAGTATCCAATTAACCCGCAGAATAGATACTTTAAACACTTCACGATCGGACATAAGCAACAATTTTTAAAATCATTTGCGGCCAGAGTAGATAAAGGAAAGTTATCGTTAGAAGCATTGGATGAAGCGTTTTCCGGTCTTAGCCAACACGAAAATTATTCACTTGCGGACATTTTTAACTCGTTAATCAAATTTAATTCTTATAATTTGGCTGATTCGTTATTTGACTTTGTTTGGATACAAACTGAAGGTAAAATATCTTCGATAAGCATGGAGGCCAAAGGCAAAAAACAGCTTTTATTGTTATTAGAAAATAATGCAACATCGTTAGCTGAAATAGAAGATTGTTGGCTTTTTATGCTAAATGGTGAACTTAATTACACTCTATCTTTAGTAAGCCTAAGCAAAGCTTTGCAGCAATTTCAAAAGTTTAGAGTTGAATTACCTGACGGTAGGTTTGGGTTCAAAAAGAAGGTTGACAATGGTAAAACATCGGCTTATAATCAGTCAATGTCTAATTTCAATCAGTGGGCAAATTCCTAGATGAAAGCTCGTAAAGGCTGGCGTAGAAAAGGAATACGTTGGGAATATGATGGTGATGGAAGATATTTTAAAGAGCGGATTAAAGGTTTTTGGAAGCGTTATTGGCGAAAGTGGAAAGTTAGATTAAATGATAAACTATAGAAAAGAGTTAGAACAGATATTTCAGCTAATGATTGCGAATAGTCCTCATTTTTACAGAGATATTAATCTTGCAGTTTTAGAGAAAGATTGGACTAGATTTTTCTCAGATGCGGAACTTCCGCCAAATCGCCTAGAAGATGTTTATTATGAAGTAATTAAGCACAAAGCTGAGACAAATAACACATTTGGCATTATAACAAATGTAGATATGCTGAATGGATGGTTAAGAATAAAAGCCAGAAATCAAGGCATGTCTGAAGAAATTTGTAAACTTTGCGGAAAGAAGTTAAGTGAAAAAGGTGGGTTATATAAGGAATATAGTCCGCGATTATCAAAAGACACATTGTTAAAGTGTAATCAAAATCACATCAATTAATATGGAATATTTATATCTAGCGTTTGCGATATACTTTGTAGCGCAAATTATTACTACTAAAACTGACAGTAGTTCACCGACTATTTTTAGGTTGTTGCGTGGGCTGTTTAAATTTAAACCTTTTACATGCTTCTTTTGCATGTCAATTTGGTTATCCTTCTTTACATATTTAACACTTTATCTAAAGCATTATCAAAGTTTGTCAAAAGCCGCATTTGGATTTTTAATTACCTGCGGAATGACCTTCTTTTTCGCTAGAATGACAGGGTTATTAAGATGAATCCTATTACTTTATCAATAGATGACTGGTTAAATTCTGATATTGAGATAATTGGTAGCGGAAGTAAATTTATTGAAGTAGCTTCGACTAAAAATGGTTTTAACGGTCATGCAACAATTAACATTCTGGATATTCAACGTTTAATTACAAAGTTATATTTGCAATATAATGATTCAGAAGCGGTAACATTTTTAGGTAACTTAAACAATGTCTGATTATACATATAACGGCGAAAGAAAATGGAAATCATGTTGTAAATCTTTAGCAGATGTACAAATTCCGCACGAGGCAAAATTATG
>ERZ1292625.3939-Hain-H41-01um-R1-3939-length-11473-cov-30_pt1 | contig 11473 bp, 18 predicted proteins | sample MGYA00564400_ERZ1292625 | MGnify/ENA primary metagenome ERZ1292625 (study PRJEB36523, sample SAMEA6512639) | groundwater metagenome | collected 2019-01-08 | study: AquaDiva: Metagenomics assemblies of 32 groundwater samples
ATTGAAGACGCCAAGGGTAATCTATGGATGGACGGTAAGCCGTACATGGGCGGGCCACTGCTGCCGACGACTACTGCGGCGGGCTCTCCCTCTTGGCATGTCGTTCCCGACAAGTCCTCGGGAAGCGGATACCGATACGAGAACCTGAATACCGGCAAGAAGGGCTCGGAGGCTCCGGCCCCCCGCCTGAACCAGGAGGACAAGTCACTGACCCCGGCGCAACGGGCCACGATGACGCTCCAGACTCGTAAGGAGTTCAACTCCAATCCCATCGTAAGGCAGTATTACGAGACGAAGGGGCAGGTTGAAAAGATGGAACAGGCCGTCAAGGAGAGCGCGACGGCGAAGACGAAGGTAGCCGTCGACCAAGCCCTCATCACCGTGTTCAACAAGATGATGGACCCGACTTCGGTGGTACGGGAATCGGAATACGCCCGCACCCCGTCCGATCAGGCGCTCGTCAATCGCATCAAGGGGAAGTGGAACAAGGTTCTTGAAGGCGGCGCGGGACTTACGGATGTGGAGCGGGACGGAATTATCAGGATGGGCCGCAACTTCGGCAAGGTGAACAAGGCGATGTACGATGACCACGCGGAGTATTACAAGTCCATCGCGTCCGGCACCGGTTTGAATCCCGACCACGTTGTACGGCCCGACAAGTTCAACGAGGCAACAAGGGGACTTACCGGGGATGGTCCGACCACGATCCGGTACGACGCGCAAGGGAACAGGGTCCAATAATGACGATCCGAGTTGAAATCGCCGGAAAGGGAATGGTCGCTGAGTTCCCGGACGGTACCGATCCGTCCGTCATAGACGCCGCGATCAAGCGGGATTATTTCAGCGGCGCGGCATCGGCTCCGCCCGCCCCCGAACCCGTCCCCATGCCCGCCATCGAGGGGGCGTCTCCCTGGGAGGCGGGGGATGTTCCGACAGTGAAAGAGGTAGCCGGGGCCGTTTCCCCCGCCGTTCGCCCCATGCTCGAAACGGGCGGGTTGTTGGCCGGCGGGGTCTACGGTGGCGTTCCCGGCGCGGCTCTCGGGTACGGAATGGGTAAAGGTACGGCGGATCTTCTCGACGAGTACGCAGGGGTCAAGCCAATACCTTCCCTTCCCGAAAAATTCCTTTCCTCCGCGAAGGATGTCGCTACGGGAGCGACGATGGAGATGGGCGGACAGGTGGCCGGGAAGGTCATCGGCAAGGGTATGGAGGTTGGTGGCAAGGTCGGGAAACAGGTTCTCGGACGATTGACGGGTGCTGGTCCTGGCGCGGCGTCGGAGGCAGTAAAAGGCGGCGAGGCGTTCACCGATGCCATGCGAGGGAAGATTTCGGGAGAGGAAATCGTTCAGAATGCAAAGGAAGCCCTCGGAGTCATAAAGGACAACCGAGCCGCGACGTACCAGACGCAGTTACAGGCACTCCCGGCAGGACAAGAAATCAACATAGCCCCCATCCAACTGAAATTCTCCGAACTATTGAAACGGTACGGGGTACGCATCGAACAGGACGGTTCATTGAACATGACCCGTACTGCTCTCGGTAAGTCGGGGAACAAGGACGTTGAGGAAATAATTGGAGTTATCCGGGGATGGGGCAACCAACCGGGAGACAAGACTGCGACCGGCCTTGATACTCTCAAGCGGCAACTGGACGACTTCTATTCCGAATCTTCCAACGCTCGCGCTTTCGTGGCATCCCTCCGCAACACCGTGAAGGACACCATCGTCAAGGATGTGCCTGAGTACGCCACGATGACGAAGGACTACGCGGAGGCGACGAGTCTCATAAAAGATATCGAATCCGGGTTGATGCTCCGAAAGCAGGGTATGAGTGGGCGGGTGGTGGCGGACCAGACCCTTCGCCGGCTGATGTCCTCCATGCGGGATAATTTACAACTTCGCAAGGAATTGCTCGGCGTGTTGGGCAATCAGGGCGGGCAGGATTTGTCCGGTCAGGTGGCGGGATATTCAATGAATGCGTACCTGCCTATCGGCCTTGCGGGGGTCGCGCCTTCAATGGCAGGGACAGCAGCCATGCTGAAATATATCAACCCGAAGTTCCTTCCGCTTTTGGTCGCCAGTTCTCCGCGAGTCTCGGGGGAATTTCTTCGGATGCTCGGGAAGGGCGCGATGCAAGTTCCGGGGGCAAGCATGGCGGCAGGGAAAGCGGCGGCGTATCTTACTGTTCCCCCGGCGGCTTCGGCCCTTGAGGGCGCATACTCGGGGAACTAAGGACCGCCGAACCTATCGTAAAGCCACACCCCGCAAGCGAAGATCACAAAGATATAGGCGACATCCTGTAACATTCTTTCCACTTACCACACCGTTTTTCCGGAGTCAATATGACCTGGTCCCGCCTCACCGACGCCATCCCCGATTTCGACAACGCGGACGCCGATGGTTTCGAGTCGGTAGGGGATCAGGACGGGTTCGTGGCGGACGGGGCAACAGACGGATTCGTAGTGTCAATGGGCGGCCCGTGGCGCAGGATTACGAAGGGGAATAATGCCACGTTAGACCAGATCACCGTACCAATTTCTTCCTTCACCAGACTTACGAAGGGGAATAATGCCACGTTAGACCAGATCACCGTACCAATTTCTTCCTTCACCAGACTTTAGCCCTCACTCATAGGAGTTCCCAACGATGAAGAAATTCAGCGTTTTGTATACCTGCATCCTCGCCGTCCTGATCTCCTTCCTTATCTTCCCTGCATGGGCGGTGGAGCAGCGCAAAGTTACCCAGCCCGACGTGGCGTGGGGTCCATCCACCGACAATGTTACGTCAGCGGGCGGTCACGTTGGCGGCGATATATGGGCGTAATATTTTCTGTCGGAGATAATAAGCGTTGCACTAAATGCGGCATTGTTAAACCAGTCATTGAATTTGGAAAAGAGAAACGTTATTCGAGCGGATACAGGTCTTGGTGTAAACAATGTATCTGTACTTACAATCATGGATGGAATAAAAGGAATCCCCAAAGCCGCGTAGCCGCAACGCAGAAATGGAAAAGGAATAACCCGCACAAGCCCATCAGTGCAAGATTAAAGAAGGCGTATGGGATTACCCTTGAAGAATACGAGGGCCTATTAGCACAACAGGGTAACAGGTGTGCCATATGTAGTGCGGATAAACCCGGAGGGATTGGGCGATTCCACGTAGACCATGACCACGTAACGGGACGGGTTCGAGGAATGCTTTGTAATAACTGTAATACTGCCATCGGGTTAATGAGAGAAAACACAACCATCCTTCGGTCAGCAATAGAATACTTGATCCGGTGGGAGGTAAAAATTGCTTAAATATTTCAGGGGTTCATGGTTAATATATTCAGTTTGTTTCCTATTTTATTCGGCATCCATCTATGGCGCGGAAGTACGAAAGATTACACGGGAAGACATCGAGTGGGGCGATCCCTCCACCACCGTTACGAGTCCCGGTGGACACGTCGGGCACAAGATTGATAATACTTATTCGTTATCCTCCCCGCGGGTGGACGTAAGGGCGTTCGGGGCAGACAACACGGGGGTTGCTGACAGTTTAGCGGCGTATAATTTAGCAAAGGCGGCAGGAAATAATATATATTTCTCGGGCGGCACATTTAAGTTTTCCGGCTCGCTTCATATGTCTAATGGAGATAAGATATCTTGTGCCGGGGCCATGCTCACAACTCTTTTGTTTACAAATACTGATGGGATTGTATTTGATAACGCTGCTCTAAACGATGGCTATTTGCATATAGAAGGATGCACGATCAAATACGGAGACACACTCCACACCAACACAAAGAAGGGAATAGATTTTACTGCTACAAACTACAGCACCGTTAAAGACGTTATCATAAAAGATTTTTATAAGGGCGTATATTTGCAATCAGTGTCCGGAGTGACTGGTTGTTATTTCAATAAGTTCAACAATGTATCCATATTTAATACAAAGTACGCGGTTGAACTTAATGATAGCGTTACGGGATCAAGTGTAAACAACAACACATTTACAAATATCCATCACGAGGTCAACGGCGCATGGGATAACGCAATCTCCTATCAAGTCACAGGATATGGAAACCGATTTATTGGTATATATGGTAGCGGGTACACCGGGTCTGGAACGGAATTTCTAAGATTCGCGGAGGGCAGTTCTCCGGGATCGAGCATAGTCGGCAACACTCTTATAGTTGGGGCGTATATTGAATCTTCCCCCAGTTACGGGTTTCGCATTCCGAACACGACCAGTGCCAGATATGGAAATACCATTATAGGCGTACACTTCGACGGCGCAACGGGGATTGCAAATTACAGTGATCCGTTATTCGAATTGACCATATTAAACATAAATGGCCTCACACCAGACAGCCGCGGAATTACCACAAGGAAGTTGAGCGTATCTGGCCCAACAGAGCCTTATATTAAAATATTAGGAAATACAAGAGAATGGCGATTGTACTCCGGCGGCGGGTCGGATTTTGGTGCCGGTGAATTTGTTATAAGAGACTTCACGGGGTCAAGAAGTCCTTTCAGGGTAATGAACAATGCACCAACTCTGTCTTTTATCATAACAAATTTAGGAGATATTAGCCTTGGTGTTGCCGGGAAGGGAATTGTTCTTAAAAACGCAGCGGATAATGTAACAAAGAGAGTAAGGCTTAACAACCTTGGGGATGGGCTTATATTTGAGGCGGAATGATCCACCATCCGTCGCGGGGGAGTAGATGAAACTTAGCGAACTACAACAGATGTTCTCCGTCAACGTGGCAAAACTGATCCTGCATATTAACGAGTGCGGGTACGGTTGCACGTTCGGGGAGGCGTGGCGAACACCAGAAATGTGCGAGATTTACGCGAAGCGCGGGACGGGCATCCGTAAGAGTCAGCACGCCGTCCGGCTCGCCGTGGACCTGCTTCTCTTCAAGGACGGAGTATGGATCACCGATACGGAATCGTACCGTCCCTTCGGCGTCTACTGGCAATCGTTAAACACGCTCAACCGTTGGGGCGGGGATTGGGATAAGGACGGGATACCGGACCCCGGAGAAAACGATGGGAACCATTTCGAGATGAAGGAGGCCATATGAAGAAATTGTTCGCAATCACGATTCTCGCGCTCGCACCGTTCATCGTCGGGTGGACGATCTCATGGGACAGGGTGAACACGTACACGGACGGGTCCACGATCTCCGATGACAACGTGATCTACGACCTGTGGCAGAACGGGGTGCAGATAGGCAACGGGCTTACCGACAACTCCCTCTTGCTCAACGTGCAACGCGGGACCACGTACACGTACATCGCCCGCACTCGGCTGGTGCGGCAAGGGACGGTGTCCGACAACTCTTTTTTGGCGTGGACGTACCCGGCGGGGACCCCGAACGCCCCCGGCCAACTCCGGGTTGTTCCGTAATATCAGCCGAACGTCAAACATTGTCAAATTGACATTTAAGGAGGCATGACATGGACTTCCTGACCCTCATCCAAGGCGTCATGGACTGGATCGCCGTAGTCGTCGCCATCGTGGTCACGCAGGGGGTAAAGTACGCGCTCCCGTCGCCGTCCTACGGCACGAGTCCCGACACGATACCGGGGCACCTCGGGACGCGGTTGCTGCCGTTCGTGCCGATCATCGTCGGCATGGCGGTAGTATTCCTCCGGTGGAAACTGGCCGGTGGGAAGGAAGTCCTCGACCCGGTGTTCGTCCGCGGGATCATGTCGGGCATCGCGGCGGGGCATTTTTATAAAACCTGGAAAGTGAGCATCATCGGGGCATGAAACGCTCCATATTTTTCTTAACGGTGATACTGGTTTCGCTATTATCGTTTCCGGCCCATTCCGGTAATAAGGAGGAAACGAAGGCGCGACTGTCCGTCGTCTCGCGGGAGTGCGCGGAGCGGGCGGACAAGATCCTGTCCGACGATACGTGGTCCAGACACTGGGTAATTCGATCCGACTGTCGGCGCATCTCATCCCTCCGAGACGACCTGACCCGGTGCGCCACGGAGCGTAACCGCCTTCGCATCGCGGCGGGGTGCTCCCATAAATGGGAGGACACCGGACCGGGACGAAGGTGGTGCCGCGAGTGCCGGTCCATCGCCGATTATCTCGGAGGAAAGTGGCAGGTGGTGTTCACGGATGGCCTGTTCGTAGGACCAGATCCGCTATTGTACCCGGAAGAGTACGGGCTGAAGTAGGAGGGCCAAATGACGTGGAGACAACGGTTCGCGGACTGGATCGCACCGAAAGCGGCGAAGGTCGCCGGACAGGTGGAGGCCGCGGTGGACGAAGCGAAGGACCGCGCCATCGTGGTGGTACAGACGCAGGCCCCCGGGATGCCCCGCCGCCTTGCCCTCTTCCTCCTGACGCTGTTCTTGCTATTGCTTGGTGTCGGAGGGTACGCGATCTACTGGCGCTTCTTTCACGTGGTGAAACCTCCTGCCGCGCTGGTCCCTGTCCAGACGCAGGGCGGGGGAGCGGTCTACCAGGGGAACCAGGTCCCCGCGATGGCGAAGGTGGCCAAGACCGGAAAGCCCACACCCCGGGTGACCGTCCGGCCAGTGGTCACGACTCCCGTGGAAGATCTTCCCCCCGGGGAGCAGGCGAAGGTGCCGGTCATCCCTCCCGCCGCCGGACCGGATAACGTTATAAGAGGCCCGGAATTGGCCGATACAGCCGTTGTGCCGCCCTCAAGAGGGGAAACCTATATCAGGGCCTACCTCCTGCCCGATGGTCGCGTACAGGCCTTCCATGACCCCCAAAAGGAGCATTTCTGGGGCTGGCAGATGAAGCACCTCGAACTGGAGGGCGGCTACGGGATCGGCGGGAAGCAGATCGATGCCCAGGCGTCTTGGATGCCGTTGCGCATGGGGAACGTACACGTCGGAGCCCGGGCGGAAGGGTGGATGGAGCCCACCGGCGGAATGAAGGGCGCAGCGTCGATCAGGGTCCGGTGGGAACCGTTTCGTCAAAATTACCGTTGAGTGGAGGGCAACCGTGGACACAACTCACTTGAGCGGGATCGTCGCCTTTATCGGACTGGTGGCGTCGATCGCCGGTACCATGATCGGGGCGAAGGTTGCCGTATCCCTGTTGCAGCGAGCGCATGAACGCTTCGAGGACGCCGTGTGGAAGGCCATCGAAGGCGACCGTGAGAAGACATCAAAGATAACCGAGCGCGTCGCCACCATGGAAGCCACCTGTAAAGAGAGGGCGAAGGGGGGCATATGCGGCCCATGACCATGATGCGACGGGTGAACCGATCACTGAACCGGGTGCTCCTTGGAATCATCGTTGCGGTGGGGATCCTGATGGCGGTACTGGTGCGATGACGTCCCCCTGGTCGATCGTAATCACGCCGATACCGGGCAGTGAGGATTGCACGGTGAAGGTGGGCGAGGCGATTTATACCGTCCGGGGGCTTGCACTCTTCGCGGATGGTGGGGATCAAAACCTCATCTCCTGGTTCTGGAACTCGCCCGCAGTAGCCGCCGCCGCTTGCGTCAAATCGTTCGCGCAGGCCGTCCGGTCGGAGAATAAATCCGCCATCCAGTTCTATCAGTATCTCCTACGGTTCATGTGCAAGGTGACGGGTACGGGCGCGAATGAGATGACGCCGGAGGATGCACTGAGAATGTTCGAGGCGAAGGAGGTGTATGACGCCGCAAGGAAGAATCCAAAGGAGTTTAATTAGCCCTCCTTCGCCCGGAGGCGGAGTTCGTCCAAGTAACCACACACTTCTTCTTTTGTGTAGAGTTCTTTCATAGTGGAGAACGCCACCCCATCCCGTATTCTCCCGGCCCACTCCACCGCCTCCCGCAGCCGCGTTAATTCGGCGTCGGCGGCGAGGATGGCGACACGAAAATTCCGCCCATCGAATACCCTATCTCTATGTACCAAATCCATTAAATGTCTCCAATCACCCTCCCGCGCTTTCCGTTCATTGTCGGTCATCCCCCCTCCTTCGCCGCGTCGAGCGCGGCGCGATAATCTTCAAACATCCTTGTTATTTCCCAAGAGTGTTTGCCTATAATGGAGGCGCAGGGACTGCCCGTATGATGCGTAACAACTGTCCCCAGAGAATTAATGATTGTTCCTGCCGCCTCCACCACCTTCTCCAGCGCGGCGTTCCGTTCGGCGTGGGGACAGGGGGCGGGCATAGAGAGGGGAGGGGCGTCTCTCGTTGGTAGGTATTTGAGGATAAACTCCCTTGCCAGACACAGTTGGGTTTCGAGTCTCTGTGCCTCCTCGTACCACTTAATGGCGGCGCTGTGGTGTTCTACTGCGTCCAGACCAATCCGCTTTAAGTTTCCTTGCGACAACTCCAACTGCATTTCTAATTCCTTGTTCACCTGTTTCAATGCAGTTATCTGACATCGTGCCTCTTCTATGGCAGACGCGCAATCGTGTCGATGCAACCGCTCAACCTCTGCGCGAAGAGTATCCAACTCCTTTTCTTCCTCTTCTGTGAAGTCGTTCACACCTTTTATGACGCGCAAGGCCTTAAGGTTCGCCCCGATACACTCAAGGGCTTCCTCTACTTCTTCTGATGGAGTCTCGTATGTTCCACACACAACACCCCCCCCCGGCTTCTTCTCCATAACCTGATCGATCCAAATACATACCGTATAGACGATTCCTTGGTAATATATCCGACGGAACTTCTCAGCCTCGTATCCCTTCACCCGCGCCTCGGAGGCGGAGAGTTTGGCCTGAAGGTCCTGTTCTCGCAATTCCCCCGCCTGATGTTCCATAACGAGAGCATCTCGAAGTGCGGCGTTTTGGTCTACGACACGTTTTAATTGTTCCTCATCCCCAAGTAGAACGTTCTTTAAGTTGCCTATCGTGTCCACCAACTCCCTGATCCTCGCGTCCTTCTCGGCGCGTAAATAATCACATCTTCTGAGTTCCTCAAAATACGCTTCTCTCCATGTCTGCCCTGTCATGGACGGCGAAGGCGGAAACCTATAAATATCTTTTTCCCGCTGGTCATACATCACCCTTCTCCCTTCAGGTATTTCTGGACGGCGAGGGCGATGTGTTCGCACAACTTTCCCTTGCTCATCCTCGCCGCTTGGTATTCGATGAACGGGTCGTTGATGCCATCGAAGCGGTCATGCTTGACCGCCACACGAATCCCCTCCGTATCCTCGATCCGGGCGCGGAGGGAGGAGAGTTTGTTTTCCAACTCCCTATTTTTATCCCCCACGGTTGCGACAAGGTGTGCGCCCGCCTTCAACTCTTCGCGCAAGGCGACGCAGGAGGGGCGGGGGGCGTTTCCTTTCAACGCGGCAATACAGGCGTGTTGCTCCGTTAGGCTAATCGGCTGTGAACAATTCGGGCAGAACCCCATCACTTCTCCTCCCAGATGGCGGCACAATTGGAGCAAGGCGTATGTCCGCGCTTTTCTGCTTCCGATAGGTCGATCAGTTTCTTTCGGAAAACAGGAACCTTCCGGAAATAACGACAATCACTCTTGTCGTGGTATGTCCTGTCGATACGTCCAATTGTCGGATTATCGGAAATCCAAACTTTCATTTCTTCCCCTTCCTTCAGCATCTTGCGGGTCATTTCCCCTCCTTCTCGTGGCTACGGATGGATTGTGTTATCGTGCGAACATTTTCATTTTACTCATCGCGTTAGGGCATATATCATCGTTGCGGAAATGTTTCTTGTTGCGGACCCTCACGCCGATCTTTTCACCCTTCTTCAGGTCGGGGTCCATGCTCTCCGTGACAAGGAACAAATTGTATCCGGTCCTCTTCGGAAGATGCTCCCCACAGAACACATCTATCGAACTGCGGGGGATGCAGAAATCGGCAACGTGCATTTCGATTCGACGCTGACACCCTCGCCGCTTACATTTCGCCGTGTAGATATCGCACATCTATATTTTCCCTCCCGTGTTATATTCTTCTCCGGATGCTCCCGCGCCCACGGACAACTTACGGACAGCATTTCCGCCCGTTTTCTCGCGTAACTATTTGATTTCCCGTATACCTATCGTTCGCGCGGAGCGAGCGGGAGGCGACGGATATGCATTGACCTATCAGCACGTTACCCGCCGCCTGTTTTCAGTTCGGACACTTTACGGACAGACAGTATGTAATCGGCCTTCGCCACGGCGACCGTATTCCCGAGTTCCCCTGCCACTTCAGCGGCGATCCTCTCCTGTCCTGCGATGTACGTCTGTGTGGCGCGACTGTGGCGGCAGCCCTGGTACATGCCGATCTTCACCCCCGCCTTCCTGCAAGCCCGTAGCCATATCTGATGCAGAGATTCCCGCGAATAATGGCCCCCGGCCTCATTGATGAACAGCCATTTAGACTCCCGCAAGGGATTGTCCCCGCCAGCCTGCGCCATCAGTTTTCCGTGGAGGTCGGGGAGTACCCGCATCTCCCGGCCCTTCCCGTTCTTCGGGTCGCGCACGTTCCCCGCTTCGTCGATCGCCCGGACGATGCGAATGTACCCCTCCGGCAGTATGTCCTCCGTTCGGAGCGCGATCACTTCCCCGGGTCGGATGCCGATGCCCATCATCGTCTCGAAGGGTAGCCGGTGCCGGGCGGAGATCACCGAGAGGATCGACGCCTGATGCGCCGAATGCAGCCATCCTTTCTCCTTCCGGGGCTGTGCCTTGAACTCGGGGAACAGGGGGACGCCCTGAATCACCCCGAGCCGATGTTCCCGCTTCAGGAACGCCCCGAGGGATTTCAGGATCGACGCGATGGATTTTGGAGCCAACTTCTTCTCGATCAACTTCCGGTAAAACGCCTCGATCATCCGGGCGTTTATGGTCCGAACGTCCACGCTGCCGAACGCGGGGAGGACATGGACGCGGAAGAACGACTCGGCGTTGCGGGAGTACGCGGCGGACTTGTCCTGGGGGAGGGTTGACAGCCATTCCCGCGCTTCATTTTCGACGAGGAACGGCTTCCGCAGGGATGGGGAGTACCGGGACGGATCGAATCCTCCCTTCTTCTTCTCCCGCGTCATCTCGTCGAACAGTTCCCGCGCGGATTCGTAGGATACGAACGGATCGCCTCCGGCGTCCGTGTAAATCTTCTTCGCCTTCAGGTGGCGGGCGTCGATGTAATACTTTTCCGGACGGGTCAGGTGGACGGGGCAAACAAGATCGACGCGATTCTTCCCGAGAACGGTTTCCTTGAACGGCTTCCCGCAACCGAGGACCGGGCACACATCGTTCGACCGTATCTTCCCCGCCATGATGGAATATCCTCCGCCCCCACCATGCGCCGGGTCGGGTGGGAAAGTAAGGGCTGGATTGAGGGCGGGAGAGGGCATATTCTAAACTATTTCCTCCCCGTCATATCGTCCACGCGGCGAGGAAGATGAATTGATGGAGGCGGGTCATTTCCCGATCACGCATTTCCCGAAGTATCCCTTCTCGTCCCTCTTCGCGCCGCGCTTTATCGTCCGGCCCTCCATCATGGCGAGTTCCATAATTTCATTTCCCGTCAGCGCGGGGAA
>ERZ1292625.3942-Hain-H41-01um-R1-3942-length-11461-cov-24_pt1 | contig 11461 bp, 14 predicted proteins | sample MGYA00564400_ERZ1292625 | MGnify/ENA primary metagenome ERZ1292625 (study PRJEB36523, sample SAMEA6512639) | groundwater metagenome | collected 2019-01-08 | study: AquaDiva: Metagenomics assemblies of 32 groundwater samples
AGATGACGACAGATGCTGATGCAGACAATGCAATCAACATGTTCAACGGCAAGCCACTTGACGGACGAAATCTTACCGTCAACGAGGCTCGACCTATGGAACCTCGTGCACCACGAGCTCCACGATCTGAGGGCCGCGGAAATTGGTAATAACGCTACCGTCGCGTATTGCCGTTATACTCAAAGAAAAAACACCCAGTCGGGTGTTTTTTCTTTTGTGCTTCTTAGATTTAGTCGATGAGTTTCCACCATTCTGAGACCGGGGCCTCCTTGATGACTTTTATGACTGAGTCCATCGAATCAGTTACTTTGAAAAGATTCATATCCTCGGCTTCGATAGTGTGGTGGACATCGAGCATCTGCTTCTTTATAAGTTCGACTGTTGGATTCCAGAAATCTTTTCCAAAAAGAATGACAGGAACTTTTGGAATCTTATTTGTCTGAAGTAAGGTAAGGACACCGAAAAGTTCATCGAATGTCCCGAATCCTCCTGGGAAGAATATATAGCATTCTGAACCGAAGTTCATAAGAGCCTTTCGCGCGAAGAAATAATCGAATTGCATTGAGTCGGTGACGTGTGGATTGATCTGTTGTTCCATTGGCAGGATAATATTGAGACCGAGAGACTGCCCACCGGCTTTGTGCGCACCTTCGTTTGCTGATCCCATGATTCCAGGCCCTCCACCAGTGATGACGCCGTAACCAGCTTCCTTTACGATTTTTTCTGCAAGTTTGCTTGCATCATGAAAGTGAGAGCTTGCTTCAGTAAGGCGCGATGATCCAAAGATAGTAACTGTTTTTGGGTATTTTTTTAAAAATTCAAATCCATTTCGAAATTCTTTTGTGATTGCTGCAATGTGCGCGTCAATATTTTCGTTTATATCTTTGACTGAAATATGTTCTTTTTTCATGCGGGTTATTATAGCATAACGAGATTCTTATGATACGACATTGTTTAATTTATTAAACAATTAGTACTCTTGTGGTATGATGCCAAATAATGAAAAGCATGAAGTTTTCTATAGAGAAGGAGCTTGGCAATGGCCGTGGAAGGGTCGGGAAAATTGAGACGGCGCATGGCGATATCCAGACGCCGGCTTTTATCGTAGTCGGGACGAAAGCGACAGTGAAGGCACTTACACCAGAACAAGTTTCGTCTCTCGGCGCTCAAGCTGTTCTTGCCAACACCTATCATCTCTATCTTCAGCCAGGTGAAGTGATCCTGAAGAAAGCGGGAGGCTTTCCGAAATTCATGAACTGGCAAGGCCCGACATTTACTGACTCCGGAGGTTTCCAGGCTTTTTCCCTTGGCGCCGCTTTCAACAAAAGCGCATCGAAGATAGGGAATAGGCATGATGAAGAAAATGTTGCTGAGGTTGATCCTCTGGAAATTCCCGCAGATAGATTTGCAAAAGTGACTGAAGATGGAGTCGAATTCAAATCCATCCTCGATGGAAGCACGCATTTTTTTACTCCCGAAAGATCAATGGATATTCAGCATACAATTGGCGCAGACATAATGTTTGCCTTTGACGAATGCACATCTCCGCTCGCGAGCTATGAATATCAAAAAGAGGCAATGGATAGGACGCATCGCTGGGCCAAGCGCTCGCTTGAGCATCACAAGAAGACAAATGAAACAAAAGGAAAGCACAGCCAGGCGCTTTTCGGAATCGTGCAGGGTGGTCGGCATGAGGATCTAAGAAAGGGAAGCGCAAAAATAATCGGTGCGATGGATTTTGATGGTTTTGGTATCGGCGGTTCTTTTGAAAAAGAAGACATCTATACTGCTGTCGGCTGGGTGAATGATATCCTTCCGAAAGAAAAGCCGCGACATCTTCTTGGTATTGGAGAACCTGTTGATCTTTTTGGTGGAATTGAAAATGGAATCGATACGTTTGATTGCGTTACTCCGACACGCATTGCACGCAACGGTAGCCTGTATACAAAAAACGGAAGGATCAATATTTTGAATGCAAAGTTCATGGAGGATTTTGGAAAAATTGACGGTAACTGTGCATGCTATACCTGCACAAATTACACGCCCGCGTATCTCTCGCATCTTTTCAGGGCAAAGGAAATGCTTGGAGCTACGCTCGCTTCAATCCATAATCTTTATTTCATTGTGAATCTCGTAAAGGAAATCAGACAATCAATGCTTGACGGGATATTTTTTGAATTCAAGGAAAAATTTCTTGCCAGATACTATAAAAAGGGAATGTAATCGCCTGGCCTGCATTGATTTAAATTTGCGTTTTTATCTAAATGCAACTTACTTGCAATTGAGGTACGCAGGACTATGGCTTTTTCTTGTTTCAGATGCAAGTCATTTGCATTTAGCTTTAGGGCAGCGAAAAAGAAACATCGACCTTACTTGTTCGACACTAGATTTCTCTCGGCTTATAGTCTGCAGGTGCCTGCTGGAGATACCACTCAATTTGTTCGTGAGTGAGGAGACCTTCCTGCGCGCCGACATACTGGACGACGGACATCGGATTCACAGGAGCCCAGACCAGAGCTTCAAGGGGAGATTTACCCATCATGAGTGCCGAAACGAATGTGGAGGCGAAAGAGTCACCGCAGCCGGTGCGTTCGACAGGAGGCTTCGGATCGGGATAAATCGGCATGAAATAGAAATGCTCGCCATCGAGCATATACGCGCCTTTTGGTCCGTCAGTGATGAGGACGATCTTTGGACCATTGGCATGAAGCTCGGCAAGCAGCATTTTTATATCTCGTGATTCGCTGTGAAGAATCCTTTGCGCTTCTTCGACATTGACGATGAAAACCTCAGTCCTCCTGTAAATATCCTTCAATTCCTTTATTCCGAGCTTCATCTGGAAAGTTCCTGGCTGGAAGGCAAGTTTTACGTCAGGATTCTTTATAAGGTAATCAGCAATTTCTTTGTGATAATCTTTTGCATTCGATGCGAGGGAACTTAGGTAAATCCATCTCGGATTCTTTTTGATCGGAGGGAACTTGTAGTCGTACTCGATATGATTTATGAGAATGGTGCGGTCGACTTCATACCACAGCACGAAATGATAGTTCGTCGGAAGGCTTTTGTGCGATTGCACGTAGCGCGAATCGACTTTTTCCTTGAGAAGGACATCGAGACAGTCTTTCCCGTTTTGGTCGCTGCCGATCTGGGACATCAGACCTGATCGGATGCCGAGGCGCGAGACGGCGACGGAAGCATTTGCAGAGTTCCCAACAGCTTTGATTATCTTTACGTATTCAAAAGGGACTTTGTCGCCGAATTTCATGCAGAGTTCGCAGGCTTCGCTGTCTACCTTACAGTGCACGCTGGCTTCCTTGATGCGGATGAACGCATCAGTGGTGATATCCCCAATAGCAAGAAAATCAATAGTCTTATCGAACATATATGGTAGAATTATAGCATGAAAACATTGAAGCAGTATGCTGAAGAAGCTCAGAAAAAGGGGATAGCAGTCGGTCATTTTAATATTTCAAATAGCGAAGGATTCTGGGCGGTTGCGCTTGCTGCAAAAGAGCTGAATGTTCCGGTTATTATCGGGGTTTCTGAAGGCGAAAGAGATTTCATCGGCGTGCAGCAAGTCGCAGCGATGGTAAAAAGCTATAGGGAATCCACCGACCAGCCTGTTTTCCTCAATGCGGATCATACATATTCGTTTGATCGGGTAAAAGAAGCGATAGATGCAGGCTACGATGCGGTCATTTTCGATGGAACAGAACTTTCTTTCGAGGATAATGCAGCAACTACGAAAAAGTGCGTTGAATATGCCCGCTCCGTCAATCCCCAAATTTTGATCGAAGCTGAAATCGGTTTTATCGGCAAATCCTCGAAGCTTCTTGACGCTGTTCCAGAAGGCGTGGGGAGACTCACGTCAGTCGAGGAAGCAAAATTTTTCATCGACGCAACTGGCGTCGATATGCTTGCTCCGGCGGTTGGAAATGTGCACGGAATGGTCAAAGGAGGCGAACCAGCTCTTAATATAGAGAGGATCAATGAGATAAAGAATGCTACGGGCTTGCCGCTTGTCCTTCATGGCGCATCAGGAAATTCCGTTGAAGACATTCAAAATGCAATCAAGGCAGGAATTTCCATCATACATATTAATACCGAGCTGCGTGTCGCATATAGAAACGGCCTTATGAAATCGCTTCAGGAAAATCCTGATGAGATCGCCCCATATAAATATCTCAAAGGCGCTCGCAATGCGATGCAGAGGGTTGTGGAAGAGAAATTAAAATTATTCAATAATTTATAATATGAGAGTCTATATAACACGACAGATTCCTGAATTGGGAATAAAGATGCTGACCGACAAGGGCTACGAAGTAGATGTGAATCCGAAGGATCGACCTTTGACCAAGAAAGAATTGATAAAAGCGCTTTCGAGGAAGCAGTATGATGCCGCACTCACGCTTCTTACTGACACGATCGATGCTGAAGTCATGGACGCGGCGCCTACGGTGAAGATTTATGCGAACTTTGCTATCGGCTTCAATAATTTCAATGTGGAAGAGGCAAAGAAAAGGAAGATTTATCTGACGAATACTCCTGGAGGAGGCGCAGATCGTGTCGCAGAGCACGCATGGGCTTTGATTCTTGCCCTGACCTGCCGCGTCGTTGAAGGCGATGCGTACATGAGAAAGGGGAAATTTAAGGGCTGGGATCCGATGCTTCTTCATGGAATGAAGCTTGCAGGAAAGACTCTAGGAATCATCGGCTCTGGGCGGATTGGTGCAGATGTCGCTCATCGAGGCAAGAACGGCTTCGGCATGAATATCGCTTACTATGACATAAAGAAGAACGAGCAGCTTGAGAAGGAGTTTGGCGCAGCCTTTTATCCTGCCGTCGAAGAGGTCCTGAAAGTATCGGATGTCGTTTCCATCCATGTGCCGCTTCTTGATTCCACACACCATCTCATCAATATGCAGCGGCTTAATATGATGAAGAAGTCAGCATATCTCATCAATACGTCTCGAGGGCCCGTCGTTGATGAAAATGCCCTTGTTGCAGCCCTCGAGGCAGGAATCATCCAGGGGGCAGGCCTTGATGTATTCGAATTCGAACCTGAACTTGCCCGAGGACTGGCCAAACTTCCGAATGTTGTCATGACCCCCCATATAGCCTCCGGAACCGAAGAAGCACGCCACGAAATGGCCGTCCTTTCAGCCGCGAACATTATCAACACCCTTGAGGGCGGAATACCTCCAAATATGGTGTATAATTAATTATCATGTCAAACATCGAGTTCGACGCAGATCAGCAGTTCAGAAGACAGGTGTACGCAGGCCAACAGCAGCGTAGTTCTAGTGGCATGGCAAGATGGCTCGTAAAGAAAGGGATCATAAAGGATGAATCCCAGGCGAGCGGCATCTTTCTTATAGTAATCGTAATCAATTTCGTGATCGCGACGTACCTTATATATAAGTTCGTACTTTAAAAATATGAAAACATCAAAACAAAAAGGTTTTACGCTTATCGAGCTTCTTGTGGTCATTTCAATCATCGGACTGCTTTCAAGCATCGTGCTGGCATCGGTCAGTACCGCGAGAGATAAGGGCAGGATTGCCGCAGGGCAGAAGTTCAGCGGGTATAATGCAAGAGCATTAGGGGCAGATGCTTTTGGAGTCTGGAACTTTGACGAGCCTTCCGGAGATGCTCTTGATACTTCTGGAAATGGATTAAATTTGACAGCTTTTCCTGTTTCTCCTCCTTTGCCCAGAGAGTCTAGTGATAAGGCTGTTAAAAAAGGAAGCTCAGTTTCGTTAAACGGCAGCACTCAATATTTCAACAAGGCAATCGCACCATCAATCAGTTTTCCGACACAATCATCAGGAATGACGGTTTCCGTATGGGTTAAGCCGCCAGCCACAGTTTTACCTGGTTGGTTATTCATGACTAATAATGCCTCCAGTCGCTTATTCAGTCTCTACATAAGTAGTACATATATTCAACCAGGTGTTTGTGATGGGCCTTTCGGAAATGTCACTTATTCATTGAGGGGCGATGTTTGGCAAAATATAGCTTATACTTACACTAATGGTTCTGCGATTGTTACTGTATATGTTGACGGCAAAGTCGTGGGTACTAGTGCTGTTTCACCAACATGTACAGTAAGTGCTAGGGCAGTAAATCAAATAACCGTAGGTACTTATGGTGGTGGATTTTTCACAGGATTATTGGATGAAGCAGCTGTTTACACTCAATCCCTTCAGGCATCTGAAATAGAAAGAATCTACGCCCAAGGCCTGCCAACGCATTCATTAGCAAACGCACAATAATTCACAAAATAAAACATGTCGAAAAATATGACGAAGATCAAGCTTCCAACATCAGTCTATGTGATTCTTGCTTTGACTCTCGTGAGCAATATCATAGCAACATACTTCATCATTAAGTATACAGTCCTCATCTAGTCCCGATTTTGACATTTTTTCTATTCTGTATATAATAGCTGTCTATGATTACTTTAACTGTAGAGCCACGGGATTCAAAGGTAAAGCTTGAAGCGCTTCGCGCGTCCGGAAAGATGCCTGTTGTTTTCTATGGCCCGAAGCAGAAGTCTACTTCCGCAGTCGTTTCAACCGTCGAATTCATCAAAACTTACAAGAAAGCCGGGGAATCCTCAGTCATTATCCTCAAGGACGGAGCTACTGAGCACGAAGCCCTTATTCACGACCTCGATGTACACCCAGTAACAGGCGCTCCACGCCACGCTGATTTTTATGTAATTGAGAAAGGAAAGAAGGTGAAGGTCAACATCCCCCTTATTTTCGAGGGCGTTTCTCCAGCGGTGAAGGACAAGGGGGCCATTCTCATCAAGGTTGCTCGAGAACTCGAAGTCGAGGCAGCTCCGAAGGATCTCCCACAGACGCTCAAGGTTGACATCTCGTCTCTCGTTGAATTTTCAAGCACAGTTATGGCAAAGGATATAAAGCTTCCAGCCGGGGTAACTCTCGTCTCAGGAGCAGAAGAGATTGTCGCATCAGTCGCAGAGGCAAAGGAGGAAGTCGAAGAGGTAAAGCCTATTGATATGTCAGCGATCGAAGTCGAAAAGAAAGGAAAGGAAGCAAATCCAGCAGAAGTGGAAGCTCCAGCAGAAGAAAAGAAATAGGATACATGTTACAATTAAGGCCTATGAAGTTACTGTCAAAGGCTTTTTTTGTTGCACTTCTCGTCATACTGCCGATTTTTTCCTATGTGCAAGCGGAAACGACTGATGAGCGTGAGGCTCGGCTTCGTGCTGAGTTGGCGCAGGTGGAAAAGGAGCAAGCTGAAACAGAGCGGGTGCTTGCGGCTCAGCAAGGTCAGAGCGCTTCCATCCAGCGAGATATTCAGATATTGACCACAAAAATAAAGGCAGCGCAGCTTAACATCAAAGCCAAGAATCTTCTCATCGAAGGCCTCGGAAAGGATATCAATAAGAAGCAAGCGAAGATCGAGGATCTGGAAGGTCATATTGGCAGAGGAAAAGAGACACTTGCTCAGATCATGCGCAAGACGAACGAAATCGATTCATATTCTTTTCCTGAGCTTCTCCTTGCTCAAGCGAGCTTTTCTGAGACATTCACTGACATCGATAATTTTGAATCAGTTCAGCAATCCTTGAAGACGACGTTTGAGAATATCCGGGATGACAAAGCGCAGACTGAGACTGAAAAAAGCACATTGAATACGAGGAAGAACCAAGAGGTCGATGCGCGCGCCGTCATCCAGGCTGAACAGAAAAGCATCGAGGCCAATGAGAAGGAGAAGCAGAGGCTTCTGGCTGTCAGCAAGGGCAGCGAAGCCGCATACTCGCAGGAACTTGCAGTGAAGCGTGCAAAAGCCGCACAGATCCGCGCAGCCCTCTTCTCATTGAGAGATGCTACTGCAATTCCGTTCGAGGTAGCTCTGAAATATGCTAATGAGGCATCAAAGGCGACTGGAATACGTCCTGCATTCATCCTTGGAATCTTCGCACAGGAATCAAGCCTCGATGCAAGCGATTCCACATTCGGAAAACAGGTCGGTTCGTGCTACCTCACTGATCCACAGACGGGCGCAGGTGCAAGCGTGAAATCCGGCAACACATTCCCGAATGTCATGAAGCCGACGCGCGATGTCCAGCCGTTCCTTTCTATTACCAAAGCCCTCGGACTTGATTATACGAAGACCCTTGTCTCATGTCCTCAAGCGATTGGCTGGGGAGGAGCTATGGGTCCTGCTCAGTTCATTCCTTCGACGTGGGTGCTCTATGAAGCTGGAATAAAGAGGGCACTGGGAATCACGACTCCGAATCCATGGAATCCTGAACACGCTTTCGTGGCTGCATCTCTTCTACTTATCGATAATGGCGCCGTCGCGGGAAGCTTCACAAGCGAAAAGAATGCCGCATGCAAGTATTATTCAGGCAGTGCCTGCGGAGTCGCGAGCTATGCGAATGCCTATGGCACGAGCGTAATGGCGAAGGCAGAAATGATTCAGAGGACTATGATAGATCCGCTGCAGGGTATCTAAAGGTATTTAATTGCAAAAAAACAGCCTTTTTGCTATAGTTTCTGCTACTTATGAAAAAAGACATCCACCCAAAGGAATACCGGCCTGTAGTCTTCGTTGATAACTCAAACGGAACGCAGTTTCTCATTTCCTCGACTATCAAGACTTCAGAGAAGGTTAAGTTTACTGACGGCAAGGAATATCCTGCATATCACGTTGAAATTTCAAGCTCATCTCATCCTTTCTACACAAATCAGGAGAAGTCTCTTGACTCTGCTGGACGCGTTGAAAAGTTCAAGACTCGACAGTCAAAAGCACTTTCTAATTCTTCCGCAAAGCCTGCTAAAAAGGCGTAGATGAACCTAGAAGAATATAAGAAGAACCACAAGACGGCGTTCCTTGCCGAAATGTATGAAAAGCTTTTGAAAGACGAAGCGGAGCTTTTGTCATTGATGGAAAAAGATCCTTCAATGAAGGAAATGGGCCAAGCTGACCTTGACCTCATTCGAGAGCAAAAGAAAAATACGGAAGAACAGATCAAGACCATCATCGAATCTGAGAAAGAAGCTGAAGAATTTCCCTCTGAGCTGATTCTGGAAGTTCGTCCTGGCGCAGGCGGTGCAGAGGCAGATATTTTTGCCGGTGAACTTCTGGCAATGTATCGTCGCTATGCCGAAATGAAAGGCTGGAATATAAAAGTGATTGAAGAAGGGGTAACAATGGAAATAAAGAGTAAGGATGCATATGAGTCACTTCGATATGAAACCGGCGTACATCGCATACAAAGGGTGCCAGAAACCGAGAAAATGGGTCGTGTGCATACTTCTACTGCATCAGTATCTATTATGCCAATCCGAAGAAAGATTAAATTTGAAATAAACCCGGCTGATCTTGAAATGGAATTTTCCCGTGCAGGAGGAAAAGGCGGGCAGAATGTTAATAAAGTCGAAAGTGCCGTACGACTTATCCATAAGCCGACAGGTCTAGCTGTCCGTGCTACAGCCGAGCGCAGTCAGGGCGCAAATCGTGAAGCCGCGATGACGTTGTTAACCGCTCGTCTCGCTGCGCTTGAGGAGGAAAAGCTCGCCAAGAAGTTTACTGCTGACAGAAAAGGCCAGGTTGGTACAGGCGACCGTTCTGAGAAAATCCGCACTTACAATGTGCTTCAGGATCGTATCACTGACCACAGAATCAAGCGTACATGGCATAATATGGAGAAAATTCTAGCTGGAAATATTGATCCTATTGTCGATGCTATCCAGGAATATAAAAAGACAGGAATAGCTGGTAATGAAGAGGGGGAGGGGGAATAAGGAGAATGAAGTATCATAGAGTTGCAAAAATAAGGCTTATTTGTTACACTCTCTCTACATTATTTTTGGATTATATATGGCAGATATCAAAGCAAACAACCCAATGGTAGATAAAATGTTCAAGGCAGGAGCTCATTTTGCTTTCTCAAGGACTCGCCGACACCCTACGGTCGCCCCTTATATTTTCGGAGTTAAGAACAAGGTAGAGATCTTCGATCTCGAAAAAACGAGCGAATTACTTGCAAAAGCTCAGGCTTTTATCGCTTCTCTCGCAAAGGAAGGTAAAACAGTCCTTTTTGTTGGTGGAAAGAGCGAAGCTCGAAGTGCAGTAAAGAGCGGAGCCCTTTCCCTCAACATGCCTTACGTTGATGGACGATGGATCGGAGGAACTCTCACGAATTTCGTGCAGATTCGAAAACGAGTCGAGAAGATGGAGAAGCTCGTTTCTGAAAAGGAAAAGGGAGAACTCGCAAAATACACGAAGAAGGAACGCCTTCTCATCGACCGGGAAATCGCGAACCTTGAGCGGTTCTTCTCTGGAATCGTTTCAATGAAAGACCTTCCAAAGGCTCTCTTTGTCGTTGATCCTAAGAAAGAAAAGAATGCAGTCAAAGAAGCGCAGGATATGGGCATCCCCGTCATTGCTCTTCTCGGATCGGATTGTAATCTCAAGGAAATCGACTATGCCATCGTGGGAAACGACTCTTCACAGGCGAGCGTCCAGTTTTTCGTGCATGAAATCACCAAAGCTTACTCTGAAGCTAAGGCAGAGATCAAGAAGGCTTAACCCTCAAATTTTTGCTATAATAAGCTTATGATCACTACAGAACAAATAAAGGAATTGCGAGATTCAACAGGCATTTCAGTCATGCAATGCAAGAAAGCGCTTGAAGAGGCTGGCGGAGACACTGCCAAGGCCCTTGTCATTCTCCGAAAGAAGAGCGGTGAGCTTGCTGCGAAGAAAAGCGACAGAACCTTCGGTGCAGGAATCGTACAGGCGTACGTTCACTCTACAGGGCGTGTCGCCACTCTCGTTGAGCTTGTCTGCGAGACTGATTTCGTATCAGGGAATGAGGAGTTCAAGGCTCTTGCGAAGGATATCGCGATGCATGTTACCGCTTCAAACCCTAAGTTTTTGAATAAGGATGAGATTACCGAAGATGCCAAGAGCGTTGCGAAAGAAGTCTTCATGAAGGAGGTCGAAGCCAGTGGTAAAAAAGTTCCAAAGGAAATGCAGGATAAGATCCTTGAAGGCAAGCTCGCGACGTATTTCGGAGAGATGGTCCTCATGAATCAGCCGTTCATCAAGAATCCAGAGCTGACTATCGAAGCTCTTGTTCTTGCGGCGAGCCAGAAATTTGGAGAGAAGATTGCTATCGCTCGATTCACCCGCTTTGCCGTCTTGGAAAGCTAGTTTCTCCTAACTATATGTCAGCATTTCTCGATACATTTACTCTTTCGTTCTATATTTCATTTGCTGGCATACTCGGAATGCTAGGTTTTAAGGCCATTGAGCTCCATTCTGGCAAGAAGTCTTGGATATCTAGGATTGCCGATATGACGAATCATATCGTTCACGGCCATTTCGATCGTATAAAAAGATTCATTTCCTATTTCAATCGCAAGACGGCACTTGCGCTTATTCAGCTGATTGCGTATCATGTTCTTTCGTGGGC
>ERZ1292625.3943-Hain-H41-01um-R1-3943-length-11460-cov-5_pt1 | contig 11460 bp, 12 predicted proteins | sample MGYA00564400_ERZ1292625 | MGnify/ENA primary metagenome ERZ1292625 (study PRJEB36523, sample SAMEA6512639) | groundwater metagenome | collected 2019-01-08 | study: AquaDiva: Metagenomics assemblies of 32 groundwater samples
CGATTTTCTCGGTTCTTCTCTTGATCAAATCTATAATTTGTTGTTTGCTATGAGTTGAAAATCCTGGAGAGTGATCAGAAAGTCCAACATAATCGTAATTTAGCTCTTTCGCCCTTTTAATTATTTGCTCAAATGAGTTGGTCCCTAAATCGTGGCTAGGTTCTATAGGATAGTCAGAATGTAAGTGGATATCCCCTTTTATGTCTTTTACGTCTACTACCTGCGGCAATTTGTGAGCTAGTGCTGCTTCAATTTCTCCGGTATCTTCTCGTAGTTCAGGCTCGATGTACGTCAAATCAAGGAATTTATAAAACTCTTCCTCTGTTTTGAACTCGTGAGTTTTATTCTTAACTTTAATACCATAATCAGAAACAGACATACTTTTTGTGAGAGCGAGTTCTCGAAGATGAATATTGTGATTTTTGGATCCTGTAAAATGCTGGAGGAGGGCACCAAATGCACGAGGTGGTGAAACCATGAGGTCTATTTGTATACTATTTCGAAGAAGTACTGAGGATTTTCTTGGCCCTGCTTCGAGTACGCGGTTAATTTCCCGAAATTTTTGGAAATGATCTATCATGGCTTGCGGTTTGTCGGAGGCTACAGCGATATCGATATCTCCTACTGTAGCAACCATTCTGCGAAGAGATCCTAAGGGTTCTGCTCTTTGGCAATCTTTATGTTGCCTCAAATGCCCAAGGATTCTTTCGGCTGTGGCAAAGGCTATTGGTAAAAGATGTCTAGTCCCTCGACCTTTTATCTCTGATATTGCAGTTAGAATATCCTCCTCGCTTTTTTCGCCAAATCCGGGAATTTTGCGGATTTTGCCTTTTTTCGCAGCCTCTTCAAGATCATCAGGACTTTTAAGATTGAGTCCCTTAGCAAGTTTGTAAGCGCTTTTTGGACCCAAACCGCCTATATCCAGAAGTGAAAACATTCCCGGTGGTAAACCTTTTTTGACAACTTCAAAATGTTTAACCTTGCCGGTTCTAAAGAGCTCGTCAAGATGTTCTTGGATAGACTTTCCCAGTCCGGGAACAGTATCTAGGTGTCCTTCTTCCCAGAGATCTTTCAACTCGCTGGTAGCATGCTCCACGCTGGTGGCGGCGTTATCATAGGCAATGACTTTGAAGCGATTCTCACCCTTGGTCTCATAAGCCGCGGATATCTCTCGAAGAAGTCTGGCAATATCTTTGTTGGAGAAAAATTTGGCCACAAAGTAATTATAGCAGTGTGGACTTGGCGGTCGCGACCGGATTCGAACCGGCGATCTTCACCGTGACAGGGTGACGTGTTAAACCAACTACACTACGCGACCTCGTTCAAGTAGATTTAAATTATACAACTATTTTCTCTACTTTAAAAATTTGACATAGTATGGTAATTTATCAACTATCTTCACAAATCTCCTGCCTGAAAGGAGGAATTATGGCACAAAGCCCCTTAGCGAAATTTCTTTCAGGGAAAATCAACTGGCAAGAATCCTATGCAAGTTTGATACTGGGCGCGATTATTGTGATAATTTTGGGACTTCTAGTAGCTAATTTCCTCTCGAGGAGAGATCAGGGAAAGATTGATCAGGGAGATCAGATACAGCAGATAGAGCAAGAAGAAGGTACTCCAGTTGCCGGCCGCGATTATGTGGTTCGAGAAAACGATTCCTTATCCAAGGTTGCGGAACAGGTCTATGGCAGCCAGGAATTTTGGCCGGCACTTGCACAAGTCAATAATATCGCCAATCCTGATATAATTTGGGTCGGATCAACACTGAAGCTGCCGGCAAAAGAAGCGCTCGAAACGCAGAAGGCGCTACTTGCGCAAACTACTTATCAGGTTCAAGCAGGAGAAACATTATTTACAATAGCGCAGAAAGTGTACGGCGATGGCTCGAGGTGGCCAACCTTGCACCAGGCTAACGGTTCATTTAGACTCCCGAACGGTAATCCCTTGGTCTACGCAGGAAGTGCAATAGTCGTACCTCGATAATTAAGGCAAAACTTGATAAACTACTACCGCTATTTACGCGGGTATAGTTGAGTGGCTCAATGCTGCCTTCCCAAGGCAGAGACAGGGGTTCAATTCCCCTTACCCGCTCAAATGCCCCCATAGTTTGACAACTCTGCCACATTATAATATAATACCGCTCTGATGAAAAAAAGACCGGCTGGACTACTTGGAGTTACCTTGTCCTTACCTCTTGGATTAGCGCTAATGACAGGTTGCTTCGAAAATGAGTTTAACATAAGAGATTATTTGGAACTTCAATGTGAAGGAAATGCCGCACTATTGGAAAGAGCCAGTTTTGAAATCGACTTAATCCAGGATAATGTGGTTAAGTTAGGCGAATTTGAACTTAAATCCTTAGGGCTGGGAGAACTCGAAGTTGTCAATACTGACGAAAACAAGGCCAGCGATCCCCTTGTTCTTGACTCAAGCAGGATCAAACTTAATTTTGGAGATATAGAATACCTAGTTGGATCTAAAAGTGGAGAGGCAGAAAGTACCATTGTTCAAGTAAGTCGTTCCTGCGAGAGACAAGTTTGAATCTCCTATAGAATTATGGGCACAACAAGAATATGATGATTTACCCAGTCATTTAGTTGGCTGTTTAGTGTTTGCGACCACCCCTGATGGCTGGAATCCCGAGAATTGGCACGAAATTGCTAGAATATTAGAGTCTTAATTAAAAAGTTACAAATCCCTTAAGAAAATCTCTGCGCTATTTAAAGCGCCACGATAAATTTCAAGCTCTTTAGCTTCTAAATTGGTATAATAGGTTCGAACGTCGTTCACTAAGGCGCTCAAAATTACGGCGGGCAGGCAAAGCAGAGAAATAGAAATTTCTCAAAATATTCTTTATAATTAAATTGTGGAGACAGTTGAATCTCTCGGTGGTATTGTCACCGGATTTTGGTTCTATCATCTTTTTAGTCAACCTCTCAAATTACAAGACAGACTTCCCAAAATCAAAATCAAAACCCTCGAAGTTTTACCCAATTTAAAGATCAGGCTCACAAAACGCACCATCCACATCCATCACTGGGTCTCTCTTTCGATTGCCTTTGCAATCTTGATAACAGCAACAACCGGCTTTACTCAATTTCTGCTTGTCAAAAGCTTCTGTCTGGGGGGTATCATTCAAGGCTTCACTTACAGCGACCGCTTCAAAATCATCACCAAGCACTCTCAATAACCTCGGCGCGGCCAGTAATATTTGAATCCTCAGTTGTAAAAAGATAGAATTATTTTGCTTGCCGACGTAGCTCAGTGGTAGAGCAACTGTTTCGTAAACAGTAGGTCGTGAGTTCAATCCTCACCGTCGGCTCAGAAAAGAATCGAAATGCATGAGATACAAACAAAGGTTACGCGTTGAACGGCTTGCAAGGCATGAGGAGCAGGCAGTTATTAAAAGAGTAATCACTCTTTTTATTGTAACAATCGCTCTTGGTATTTTTATGCTGACCCTTGGGATTCCCCTGCTGGGGAAATTTGCTGATTTGCTAGATGTCGTTTTTAAGAATGACGACCAGGAGAACCAAGCTGTACCCCTTCCCCCTACTCTTGATGAATTACCTGTTGCTACAAATAGCTCCAAATTGAAGGTATCCGGCTTCGCCGGAGAAGGAGAAAAGGTTGATATTTATGTCAATGATAACAAAAAGGCCAGTACGAATATTGCCGACAGCAGATTTGAGTACGAAAATTTAACACTCGTTTTGGGAGAAAATAAGATCTCGGTCGTGGCTATCTCGAATGGTCGTGAGGGTGATTTTTCCCAGACAAGAACGGTTACCTATGACCACGAAGAACCAAAACTCGAGATTAAAACTCCAACAGACGGACAAGCTTTTTATGGAGACAATAGGGTAAGAGTGGAGGGTACCACAGATCGCGACGCTCAGGTTTTTGCCAATGGCTTTTTGGCAAGTATTGACTTTGAGGGGAAATTTGAAGTTTTTGTACCGGTTGGGGAAGGAGAAAGCCAGATTGAGATTAAAGCCGTAGATTTGGCAGGAAATACGAAAACTGAAACAAGAAAAGTTACATTCAGGAAGTAGTTAGGCTGTCCACCTGCCGTTGACAAACATTACTGCCAAGACCACTTGAAGAATAAGAGAGCTTGACCAAATAAATATCTGCATAAATTGTCTATCTTTTAGGTAAATTCCCGCCAAAACAAAAACAGGAATTGCGCCAAGTAGATATCTAGGCATACTTGTTAGAGTACCAGTTGATGCTGGAACTATTATTACCAGAAGACTAAAGAGCCACCAGGAGAGAGAAATCTTTCTAATACCAAAACCTAGAATTATCAGAAAAGCTAGAGTTAAAAAAACATCAAGATAGTCGTTAAAAGGCTTATTAGTAACATTTTCTGTTAAATAATAATAGATGGTAGTTGCGGGATTTGTGATAGACCTGTGCCAAGTCGACTCAACTGTTAAAAAATAAAAGGGGTCCTGGAACTTTAAAAAAAGATAAAGACAATAGCTAATAATCCCAGTAAGAGAAATTGGTATGGAAATAATGTTTAAATTGAGATTTCTAAAACTAAACTTAATACTTTCTAAATAATAAAAAGTGACAGGGATTACTAAAAAAATCCCAACAAATCGAGTAAAACTCGCAAAAGATGCAAAGATGGCAGCTTCTATAAATTTTCTTTTTTCTAGCAGTAGAAAGGTTAGTGCAGACAAGAGTAAAAATAGTGGTTCGGAGTAAAAGGCTACTGCAAAATAAGCTGTGGGGAAAGATATTAAGGTTATTAGTGCTCTGGTAGCTGTTTTTTGATTGTATTTGCTTTTAACTAATTCGTAAAAAATGTATAAAAAGATAAGAAATGCAATGTTGGAAATTAGAAAGCCCGCTAGAAGTAAATTGCCAAAGAGAATAAGACTGAAGAATTTAATTAGTAATGGAAAAAGCGGAAAGAAAGCATATTCGTTTGGTCCAGAATAGCCAAATTTGGCAATATTGTAAAAGTGGCCTCCATCCCACTGGGCCCATGAAGCCCAAAAATCGAACTCGCGACCGGCGCCAATAGCTCCGATACCGCCATTTTCGACAAGGGGAAATATTAAACTCCCCAAAAAAGTCAGAATAATGAGGCCGATGCGCCAGAAAAGAAAAAGTTTAAGAATTTTCACTTTGGACAAGCCCCAGTAGAAACCAAATCGGCAGCATGATTTGAGGAAAGAAAAAAGAATTAACGAACTGAGAGTGGACAAGAAGCGCCAAAAAGGCTGCCGCGGTACCCAGGTGCAGGAAATTCGACTTTATTTGGAACGAGATTGATCTGATAATTGAGATTATGAAAAATGTAAACGTCGCAAAACCCACTATGCCGGTGGTTGCAGCTACCAAAAGTAGACTGGAGTCGCTGCCTGATCCAGAATGGCCACCAAGTGGCGCGTCAATTGTAAAAAAACCATACTGATCTTGAGCATATCTATAAGTATTAAACCCAACACCCAAAATCGGATTATTTTTAAAAATTGTGATGGCCCGTGAGTAGCTTTCCAGTCTGGCTTTGGCTGTTTCATCCAACGTGATGGCACCGATGATTCTCTCCCTTGCCTGATTATTTAGGGTGACTACCAATAGGAATATTAAACTCGCCCCTACCACAAATTTAGGTGATTTGAACAGCCCTAAAACCACGAGTAACACTAAAAGTGCTAAATAGGAGCTTCTTGAGAAGGTAAAGACAATGCCTGAGAAAAAAATTATAGCGACTACCAGATATATTGCCCTTTTTTTGTAGAGGTAAATGGCGCTGGTCGTTGATGCTAAGATTGTCAGAAGGGCGCCTGTGAAATTTGGATCGATTAGCGTTGACACGATTCTTGCCTGATGCGGATCCCAACCAAAAGGAGTTAAAGCTGAAATATCCGGAAAAGTCCCCAGCTGGACAAAACCTAAAAGAGTAAAAACCACTCCACAGGTAATAAAAATATTAAGCCATCTTTCAATTTCATTCCTTTTGACAATGGTGGCGATTATTAGACTTACTAGAAAGTAGGCAATAAATCTAACCAGAAAAAGGCTCGAGGAAATTATAAGACTGGCGTCAAACTTATTTGCGGCCATTACCATTGAAGCTGTCGCTACAATTGTAAATAAAAAGAAGGTGGTCACAACTGGCGGTGAAATCCTTACCGTTTTTTTGATCATCAAAAGATAAGGTACGGCATAAGCTGCCAAAATGAAAACAAAAATATCGGTTAAGGTTATAGCACTTTCCTGGCCAGAGATTGGGATTCTGGCGATTTGCCCTGGAATAATTGAGGCGATTGCAAGAATTAGGAGAATTTTAATTAAGTCCATGGAGTCTTTGGTGCACGCACTTGGAATTGAACCAAGGACCTTCCCGATGTGAACGGGACGCTCTACCCCTGAGCTATGCGTGCATTTGAGCTTGCCCTAGCAGTTGATTTTAACATACAATTTATCTTGTGAGTGTAATAGGGGCAATTTTTGCTATAGCTCGGGAAATTTTCCAGACAATTTTCATTTCACTTTTGATTTTCTTATTTGTGTACGTTTTTTTGGTGCAACCCCATAGAGTGAAAGGAGATTCGATGATGCCTAATTTTTTTGATGGTGAGCTCTTATTAACAGAAAAAATCACCCACAAAATCTATGCGCCGGAACGAGGTGATGTAGTAGTTTTCTCAGCACCGACAGGACGAAAGGTTGACTTTATAAAAAGGATTATTGGTAAACCTGGCGATACTGTCAAAATTGATGGCGGTGATGTTTACATTAATGATCAAAAACTGGTCGAACCATATGAGACACAACAAACGCAAGGGAATCTAACCGCCACACTCACAAGTAATCAATATTTTGTTTTAGGAGATAATCGCGGATCGTCTTCCGACTCGAGAAGTTTTGGGCCAATAGGGACAAGTAGTATAAAAGGTCGGGCCTGGCTTGTCTATTGGCCACTTTTGGCAAGTTCGCAGTCGCTCGGGCTGAGGGTGATATCACGTGTTCATTACGGCATCCCGTACACGTTTTATGACCGCTGAGGAGTTTTGGACTGATCCTTTAGCGACTAAATGCAATTTACTTTCTACCCTGGATTGAGAAATCTTAACGGCAATTCTGACTCCGTCGCCAGTTAACCTGTCGGTCAGTTCTTGCTCGTATCTTTCAAGTTCTTCGTTTTGCAGCCTCAATTGCGGCTGCTGTTGTTTGGGGGGTATATTTTCTCTGGCTTTCATTTTTCGGGTCAGTTCTTCGGCTCCTCTGACGGAAAGGTTTTTAGTAAGAATTATTTTGTAGGCTTCGACGATAAGGTGAGGGTCTTCTAGGGAGGCTAGTGCCCTTGCATGACCCTCGGTGGTGGCGCCCGAGGCTAAGGCATCTTTTAAGGCATCCGGCAGCGACAGGAGACGAAAGGTGTTGGAAACATAGGGGGCACTTTTGCCGATTTTGGTGGCAATTTCACCTGTGGAGAGGCCAAACTCGTCAATGAGCCTTTTAAAGGCTTGAGCACGCTCGAGAGGATTAAGGTCAACACGCTGGACGTTTTCGATAATGGCCATCTCCAGCATGCCTTGAGGGCTGGTTTCTTTGATGATGACGGGGACTTTGATAAGGCCGGCAATTTTGGCGGCGCGCCAGCGACGTTCGCCGGCAATGATTTGATAACCGGCCGGGGTTTTGGCAACAACGAGTGGTTCAAGAATGCCATTTTCGCGAATTGAGTCTACAAGTTCGATCAGAGAATCCGGCGTGATCAGCCCTCGCGGTTGCAATGGATTTGGCTGGAGCATATCGACGTCTATTTCGAAGATTTGATTCTCGTCCATTAAACAACTTCTACAAGTTTTTTACCGAGTCTAAGTCTAAATTTAACTACACCTTCTGCTTGCGCAAATATTGTGTGATCTCGACCAAGCATTGTGCCTGCGCCAGCATATATCTTGGTACCTCTTTGTCTTATAATAATATTTCCGGGAGACGCTTTTTGGCCGGCGAAAATTTTAACTCCTAACCTCTTGCCTGCCGAGTCTCGATTTTTACTAACCGCTGCCCCAGCCTTTTTATGAGCCACAATAACTCCTTTTTTGTTTCAATTGGATTCTAGCGTTGTTTTCACACGGTGTCAAGCAAGTTATGTTTATAGAAAAGTCTATTTTGATGCGGTTTTATGCAGTCTGGATTTTCTCTATGAGGACTTTCGTTTGAAGTCGCCTATGGCCATAAGTCTTTAAATATCTCGATTTGGATTTAAACTTGACGACACTGATTTTTTTGTTCTTGATAATATCAAGGATTTTGGCGGTAATCTTAGCTTTGTCGATTAAGGGATTACCGATTGCTATCTTGTCGCCTCCAATTGCTAAAACTTGATCAAAAGCAACTTTTGTGTCTTTTCGGCCGTCTAGTTTTCCGACCACGATAGTCTTGCCTTCTTCGACTTTATATTGAATGCCCCCAATTTTAACGATTGCCCAAAGACTCATGATTCTTGCGATTTTAACATTTGAGGCGAGTAATGTTCAATATTTCAGGCGTTTAATAGATAAAATTATGCCTAAAAGAATTAGTGTGGACACCAGCGAAGATCCCCCGTAGGAAACCAGCGGCAGAGTAATTCCGGTCACTGGGATAAGCCCCATATTCATACCAATGTTGACGGTTGCCTGATAGGCAATCAGCGAGGCGGTCCCGGTAGCCAGCAGTGTCGCAAAACGATCGAGGTCCTCGCGTGCGGCAATTATTCTGGCTAGTATTAGGCCAAATGAGCCGATAATGACAGCTCCTACCAAAAATCCCAATTGTTCAACTGTGGCCGCAAAAATGAAATCGCTTTCGGCTTCCGGTAAAAATTTAAGTTGTGACTGGGAACCTTGGCCCGGACCACGTCCTAAAAGCTGCCCGGAACCGATGGCGATTTTTGATTGGATAATGTTGTAACCGGCGCCGAGCGGATCCCCTTGGGGATTGATATAAGTGGCAAGTCTTTCCTTTTGATAGGGGGCTAGTAAGTTGTAGGTAAGCGGTAAAGTTACAAGAGCGGCCGCCACTAAAAGTATAATATGGCGATATTTTAAACCTGATATGAAGCTTATCGCTAACCAAATGGCAATCAGGCTGACGGCAGATCCAATATCCGGTTGGGCCGCGATCAATACAAAAGGTGGCAGGATAAGTGCAAAACTCGACAAATGAGTTAAAAGATTGACAGTTGACCTGCCGGTATAAAAAGTGGCCAGTAGGATGATAGTTGCAATCTTTGCAATTTCCGATGGCTGGAGACGTAATGATCCTAGACTTATCCAACGATTTGCACCACGAATCTCAACGCCTGCTATTAAAACCGCTACCAAGAGCAGAACGCAAACCAGATAAATATGTATTGAATATTTTTGCCAAAACTCGTGTCTCATGTTGAGCGCTAAAAAAAGTGCTAGCGCGCCAGTCGCCCAAAAGAGCAGTTGGTTTACGGCCAGTGTTTTATCGAGAGAATAAATCACCAGAAGAGATAGGCAACCCAGCGCTAGGATAGGTAAGACGATAAGAACGTCTATTTGTAGCTTCGGCATTTTGTTTAGTGTATGATTTTGAGTGTAGTCCCCTTGACTAATTTTGCGGCCAAAGTTTCTTTCTTGATGTAATCTTCAAAGCCTTTTGGCCAAGTAGGCAACTCTACGGTTACTGTTTCGTCAAGCCGACAAAGCGCATCTTTTCTGGCTTGCTGGATTTGGCGAACCAGCTCGCGGGCTTCTCCTTCGGCTTGCAACTGAGGAGTGATAGTGGTATTAAGTTGTATTTTGGCGCTTTTTTTGAAAATGACTTTTTTAACATTAACCTCAAGAGCCACAATTTCTTCGATGTCCTGGGGAAGTTTTGCCACTCCATATGTCAAAGACGCAAGCGGTTGGCGAACTTTAATTCCTTTTTCCTTCCTTATTGAATGTGCTTTTGAAGCTATGTTCATCGCTTTGTACATTTCTATCTCGAGCTTGTCGTCGTAGAATTCTTTGTTAAAGGTAGGCCATGTTGATATATGTACGGATTTCTCACCAGTTAAATTTTGGTAAATCTCTTCAGTTATGAATGGGATAAATGGAGCTAAAGTCTTTGAGTACTCAGTTAAAACTGTCCATAATGTTTGATATGCATCATTTTTGTCCTTCCGTGAGTCGACCGTTGGACCAACTCTATCTCTCATCCTTCTGATGTACCAATTAGAAAGATCGTGATTGATCAAAATGCCTGCATTTCCACCAATAACTTTACTGCCGTCGGTGCTCACTATTCTTTTACCATTGGGAGTCGAAATCAAAGTATTCTCGTAATTTACATTTCCAACCGCATCAACTGTGTCGAAGTTTTCTAAATCGTTAGTCATATTGACTATATTTCCGTTCAGACGAGACAGAATCCATCTGTCTAGAATATGAGTTGGTTTAAATCTTTTGTTTGATGGAGTCCATCCATCCATATTCGCATAAGTAACGAAAAAGTTATAAATATTCCATAAAGTCATTAGCCCTCTTGCTTGATTCCTATAGTCCACCTCCGAAATTGAAATGTCCTCCCCACGCATTACCGGACTACCCATGAGATAGAGGCGAAGGGCGTCCCCGCCGTATTTTTGCAGAAGCTCTTTGGGGTCCGGATAATTATTGTAGTTTTTGCTCATTTTTCTGCCATCTGTCCCTAAAATGACGCCAGAGACAAGTACATTTTTGAAAGCGTGGCTGTCAAAAAGGGCAGTTGCTATAACGTGCAACACATAAAACCAAGCGCGAATCTGTCCTGTATATTCTGTAATAAAATCCGGTGGAAAAAACTTTTTTAAATCAAGACCTTTTTCGAATGGATAATGGCGTTCAGCATATGGGGCTGAACCAGCTTCGATCCAACTGTCCAAAACTTCTGGCACCCTTTTTGCTTGCTTTTGACATTTATCACATTTGATAGTTACTTCATCGATTTCGGGTTTATGTAGATCAATTATCTTTTGGCCAGCTAACCCCTCGAGTTCTTTTATGGATCCAGGAACAGTTCTATGTCCGTCAGGACATTCCCAAACTGGAACAGGCGAGCCCCAATATCTGCTTCTTGATATACACCAATCGGGTGCATTCTCTAAGCTTTTTAAGTAACGCCCGTACTTAAAATGTTCGGGGAACCAATTAACTGTTTCGTTTGTCTCCCTAAGTTTGTCCTTGAGGATTTGAACATTTACATACCAAGCATTTTGAGGGGCATATATAAGCCTGGTTTGACACCTCCAACATCTGGGAACAGTGTGAGAATAAGAATCCTCCTTATAGATGAGACCTTTTTTCGCTAGATCCGCGTTGACTAGTTTATTAACGTCTAGATAATACATACCCCCCCACTTTGGGACATCTTTTTTAAGCATGCCTTCTTCATCCAAATGCATGACTACCTGAATGTTTTCTTTTTGTAAAGTTGCTAAATCCTCTTCTC
>ERZ1292625.1878-Hain-H41-01um-R1-1878-length-21847-cov-27_pt2 | contig 11459 bp, 12 predicted proteins | sample MGYA00564400_ERZ1292625 | MGnify/ENA primary metagenome ERZ1292625 (study PRJEB36523, sample SAMEA6512639) | groundwater metagenome | collected 2019-01-08 | study: AquaDiva: Metagenomics assemblies of 32 groundwater samples
CGCAAGTCGCGCTCCTCGACGATCTGTCGAAGTCCGAGATCGCCAAGAGCATGACGGCGGCGAACCGCGATCAGGCCACCGTCACTGGCCGCGTTCTCTTCACGACGAACGAGATCCGCCGCGACGTCTACGGTTACGGCCCGATCGAGGAGCAAGCCGACATCGAAGCGATCCGCCAGGTCGTCGAGCAGCCCGGCAAGGGCAAGTCTTCGACCCCCGGCGGCCGGTCCACCGATGTCCCGAGTGACTCCTCGGCCCCTGGCGAGGACATTCCGGCCCCCACCAAGGGTAAGGGGTAGCCCGTATGGCAATTCCGGCGCTCAACACCCCCGTCGTCGCGTCTCCGATTCGATACCGCTCTCTCAGTATCAATATCGGCGGAGATATCTCCGTTCTTCGTACGGCAACCCTCTTCGGCGCCGAACACCTCGTCGTTCCCGTCAAGATGCTGCGCGGCGACTACGTCTTGCATCCGTCGAACGCCCCATTCGCAGAACTCGTCCCCGAGGTCGAGATCTGCTCTGCTCCCGAAGCGTGGAACGGCCGCCCGGTCATCCCCGGCCATCCGACCTCCGGCGAAACGGCAAACACGCCAGAAAACCTCCAAGCCCGCGCGTTCGGCACCCTCTTCAACGCGATGTACGACTTCGACGACCACTTCTTGAAGGCCGAGGCGTGGTTGTCGCTCTCCCGCGCCGAAGAAGTTGGCTCCGATGCCACCTCGATCATCGCCCGTATCAACGCCGGCACTCCCGTCGAGGTCAGCACCGGGGTGTTCGTCGCCGTCGAAGAAGTCTCGGGTATCCACGACGGCAAGCAATACGGCGGCATCTGGCATCGCCCGCTCCCCGATCATCTCGCGATGCTCCCGGAAGGCGTCGAGGGTGCCTGCTCTTTGAACGCCGGATGCGGCGCACCTCGGCTCAACACATCAACGTCCGTCCTGACCGCTCAAGAGGAGTCCGACATGAAGCTGCTCGACCGCCTGCTCGGCAACTCGCATACCGCCCCATCCGTCGACGAATCCGCCGAGAAGGTGTCGCGCAACCTCGCCGGCCCCGACGGTCCGTCCGACTACGACATCCGCGAGATGCTCGAGGAAGTCCTCACCACCAAGGTCGCCGGCTACCGCTGGGTGTCCGAGATCTACAAGAAGGTGGTCGTGTGCGAGGTGTATCGCGACCGCATGTGGAAGATGTATCGCTTCCCCTATTCCATCGCCGAAGGTGTGGCCTCCGTCGGCGAGGGTGTCGAAGTCGAGCGCGGGTACGTGCCGGTCGCGGGAGCGGCACCCCTCGCAACGCTCGAGCAGAACGCAGGCGCTTATGAAGCTGGTGACACGACCATCCTGAAGACGGCGTGTGGCTGTCAGAAGGGCAACACCGGAGACGGGCAGGCCGCCCACCTCCACAACGAAGGAGATCAACCCATGAAGAACACCAAGGAGTTGGCCGGGCGGCTGATCGGTCTGTCGGCGTCGCCCTACCAGGAGACCGACCGTCCGACGCTCGAGGCTCTGCCGGAAGCGGCTCTCGAGGCCACCATCGCTGCGTTCGAGGCGAAGACCCCCGTCGAAGGCGAGAAGCCGAAGGAGGGCGAGGCCCCGGCCGTCGTCGCTCCCGTCATCGCAACCCCGGTCGTCCAGAACGCCGCTGCCCCCGCGTTGACCCAGCTCACCACCGAGCAGTTCCTCGCCATCGCCCCGGACAACGTCAAGCGGATGTTGGCCGAGGCCGACCGGTTCGCCGAGCGTCAGCGCGGGCAGCTCATCCGCACCCTCGCCGCCGCGCAGTCGCATCTCGACGAGGCGGCGCTCAAGACGCGCACCCTGACCCAGCTCGAGGAGTACGCCGCGATGTTGGGCGTGTCGCTCGACGGTCCCGACACCGCCCCGCTCGACTACGGCGCCCGCAGCTTGGGTGCCGGCGGCGACTTGGCCGTCGACCAGCTCGGCTCGTCGAAGTCCGGCAAGGCGATCGATCCGTGGGCGGCCGGCGTCGAGGCCAAGCGCGTCGAACTCGCGGCGCCGCGGAAGCACTAAGACCCCCGACACCTCAACGCCGACACTCCCTCGACCTCGTCTCCGCGATATCCGACCATCCACCGCCATCTACACAGAGGAGTAACACACGATGGCACGTCCGAACTTCGATCCCGACACGATCCTGCTGTCGTCCGCGCGCAAGCCGGTCATCCTCAACACCGATCGCGACGCCATCGCTTCCGAGGCTGCGACCCCGGGCATGCTGATGGAATCCCACCGCCCCTCCGCCACCCTCTACCGGTGGCGGAAGAACGCCTCCGCGACCGATCTCGCGCAGATCGCCGTCCTGCTCGAGGGCCGATTCGTCGGCCAGAACACGGGCGTCGACGTCGCATGCGCCGCGGAAGATCTCGTCCCCATCGCTCTTCTCGGCGCCGGTGACGTCTTCTGGGGGCTCATCCCCTCCGGCCAGACCGTGAACTACGACACCCGTCTCCAGTCGAACGCCGACGGCAACCTGAAGGTCGCCACCGCCGACACCGCCGATGCCGGAGTCGCGCGCCTGAAGTCGCTCGACGAGCTGGGTGCCGTCACCGTCACCACTCGCTGCCGCGTCGAGGTGATCGCTTAAGCCTCGTCTGAGGCCCACAGCGATTCGCCGCCCGACATCCACCACAACCCATACACCACACCAGGAGACTCCAAATGGTGAACCGTTCTTTCCTCTCCCGCGGCGGTGCAACGGGTATCGGGGACGCGCTGCCGATGAACATCGGTGGTCGTGCCGCCCGCGCTCTGTTGCGCTCTCGCAACCTGACTGAGTACCGGGCGCTCGTGCCCTTCCCCGAAGATGTCGAGAAGGTGATCGACAAGGAGATGGTCGAGGTCGGCGTCGACGGTCTGGTCCTCGTCAACTACCTTCTCGCGAAGGGCTTGACGTACCCGATCACCGACATCCTCGGCACGACGAAGCTCGAGACGTGGGCTCGCGGTCGCACCGGCCGGGCGCAGCGCGGCATGCTGCCTCATCCGATCGCCCGCGGCGAGAACAAGCGTTCCGACATGACGCCCGGGACCATCCCGTTGTACTTCACCTGGTCCGACTTCAACATCAACATCCGCGAACTCAGCCTCGGTCGTCGCGCCGGCCTCCCGGTCGACACCACGCCGATGAACGACTCGTTCCGTGCCGTCAACGAGTCGATCGAGGAAGACTTCATCAACGGCCTCGGCTTCAACATCGAGGGCGCGACGGCGTACGGCCTCCTCACCCACCCCGACATCAACCTCTACCAGCTCACCGGTGGTGACGCGTGGTCGGCGGCCGGGCACACCGGCGACGAGATCGTCCGCGACATCCTCGCGATGAAGGCCGTCCTCCAGGAGATGGAGTTCAACGGCCCCAACTACCCGCTCGTCGTCGACAACGAGACCTCGCTGAAGTTCGACGAGGACTACTCGACGGTGAAGGGCGAGGGCACGATCCGCGATCGAATCAAGAAGATCGCGGGTATCGACGACATCTTGGTGTCCAAGCGGCTTCCCGCCGACACCGTGGTGATGTTCCAAGCGACGAAGGACGTGATCCGGGCCGTCGACGGTCAGCGCCCGACATCCATCACCTGGGACGACCAGCCAGGCTTCTGGTCGAACTACCTCGTGATGGCGTCGCTCATCCCGCAGATCCGCTCGAACTACGACGGCGAGTGCGGCATCGTCGTCGGCACGCCGTCGGGCACGCTGTAGGAGCTGTAGGACAGTCTCATCGAGCACCTTCGGGGCATGGGAGTACAATCGCTCTCATGCCCCGGTTCTTTCTACCTCGAGCCCCAACACCGTCGAACGAACGGAGACCGAAATGCCAACCCTGAAAGTCGAACGCAAGGACCCCTCTACCGGTCGCATCCATCGCGATCTCTTCCCCTGCGAGCACGTCACGACCACCGAAGTCCGGCCCAACACCGTTGCTCACGACGAACTCGGCGAGCCCCTCGGATTCACGATCGAGGTCACCGCGCGTCCGCCGCTTCGATCGCCGACGCTCCACATCCCGACCGACTGGGATGCGGCCTTCTACATCAACGACAAGGGGATCACGCAGGAGGTGTATCGCGCTTCGGGCCGCGTTCGCCCCCACGAACTCGTCACTGCGAAGTAATACGACGCTCGCGCTCTCCGTCGATCACCACACCCAATCTCAGGAGCTTCCCCCCATGGCAACCACCACCCGCACCCCAGTCGCCGCATCCGTCCCCAGCGACCCCGGCGCCCCCGTCAAGCCCTATCTCCTCACGCGCGGCTCCGACTCGTTCCGCGAGCCCGGCCAGCGTCGTGTCGTCGTCGTCCGCGCGATGAAGGACGAGAAGCCGATCGTCTACAAGACCGACGAGCAGTTCGCCGCGACCGAGGCTCGGTTCCCCGGCCGCCTGGTGCCCGTCGATCCGGCCTCCGTCCCCGCGCCGACCACGAAGACCGCCTCGCTCAAGGCGAAGCCGAAGTTCGTTCCCCCCGTCGTCAAGCCGAAGTCCAAGGTCGAGAAGGCGCTCGACGGCCTGAACGTCGCCAACACGCTCGCCTACATCAAGCGCAACTCCCGGAACGCCGACGTCCTCGCCGAGGTGCTCGAGCACGAGCGCGGCCTCGACATCCCGCGCAAGTCCGTCCTCGCGGCTCTCGAGGAGCTGATCGAGATCGAGGAGACGCCGGTGGTCGGGGCGAAGGACGCCGACGATGACGGCGCCGGTGTCGATGACGACGAAGATGGCGACGACGACGAGGACACCGAAGACGAAGACGAAGACGAAGAGGACGAGTAGCCGGGTCGGGTATCGATCCCCGTTACACCGTCGTCTCCACCAACCACCCACAGTACGGAGGATCACCGATGTCCGCAACCTACGACAACACCCTCGCCACCGACCGTGACTGGGTCCGTCGTCTGATCGGCGATACGTCGGTGACCTCCCCGGCCGCGCTCTTCCAAGACGAAGAGATCGACGCGGTCCTCGCCGAACTTGCCGCGACGACGGTGTCGGTACCCGTCGCTCTCAAGTACTTCGCCGCGGCCCAGATGGTCGACATGCTCCACACCAAGTCCGCCGGCAGCGGCGCCTTCGTCGGCGGCCTCATGGCGAAGCGCGTCGGAGACCTCGCGCGCTCCTGGGGTGTATCAGCCTCCACCTCTGCCGCCCTCGACGAACGCGCCCGGGAACTCCGTCGACACGGCGCCCGTCTCCTCACCCCGAATCGCTTCCACGGGCTCAAGTCGCTCTCGGTTGCGTTCGCCGTCCTCGCGGCATCGGGACTCAGCGTTCCGTCTAGCGACGCTCAGTCCTTCTTCTGGATTCAGTTCCCTCCGCCGGTCGCAACGTCCGCCGCTCTCCCTGCATGCACCGACGGCTCGATCTACGAGAACCGCACCATCCTCACCAAGTCTCCGGCGCCCGGGTCCTTCTACCAGTGCCCGGACGGCGGCGGCTCGTGGTCCTGCATCGTCGGCGCCGACTGCCCATCGACGGGGTCGGTCACCAGCGTTGCGATGACGGTGCCTTCTGGGTTCTCCGTCACCGGGTCACCGATCACCGGTAGCGGGACTCTCGCGGTATCGCTGGCTGGTCCGATCACGACGAACGTCACCGGCAACGTATCGGGTACCTCGACCGACGTCGTCTGTACCAACTGCCTCGGGGGCACCGAGATCGACGAGTCGTCTCTCGCGATATCGACCGACCCCACTCTAGTGGGCGACGTCGACGGTCTCGGAAGCGCGAACGATCTCGACGAGGTAGCTGTCGAGGCCGAACTCGAGGCGGTACTCGACCTTTCCGATCAGCAGGGTGCGGTCACCGATACCCAGGTGCCGAACAACATCACCATCGACTCGGCAACGTCGGCCTCGGATCTCGCCTGCACGAACTGTATCGGCGGCACGGAGATCGACGAGTCGACGTTGGTGCTCTCCGGTGGCGACGTCACCGGCCCAGCCTCCTCGGTCGACGACGAAGTAGCTATCTTCTCCGGCACCACGGGCAAGATCATCAAACGAGCCGCCTCCTCGACGTCGAGTATCTCGAAGATGCACAGCACGATCGTTCAGGCTGCTGGTGCCCAATTCCTGAACTCGATGGTGATGGTCTCGCATCAGGGATTCAGCGGTGCCGGTGTCTACGACAACCCAACAGCAGTACTGAACGGGTCGTCGGTCCCCGATGTTCGCGGCGGCTCTGGCAGCATCATCGGAGGAACCGTCCAGCTATACCTCGGCTGCATGATGTTCACCTCGTCGGTCAATGCCGTCAACTCGCACAACGTCATGCTCTGCAACGAGTACGACGGAGAGCTGGGTATCGGCTCGCCGAACGCGGCGTTTGATCCACGCGCGTTCTCCACCGGGGGGCTGAAAACAGGTGTGGTCACCAAGACTGCCGACTACGCCCTCACGGCGGACGACTACACCCTTCGATGTGACGCCACATCCGGCGCCGTCAACTTCACTCTGCCAACCATCGCTGCGCAGACCCGGCGTCGCATCTACCGGCTTATCAAAGTCGACAGCTCAGGCAACGCCTGCACGTTTACGCGGTCGTCGTCCGATACCATCAACGGCGCGACAACCGCGACTACCTCGACTCAGTACGTCTCCATTGAAGTGCAATCGCCCGATACGGGCTCCGATTGGATGAAGTTCTAAACGGCAACAGGCCACACGGCCAGAAGGAACAACGACGATGCAAGTGATTCAGACCCCCAACTGGACCGAACTCGTTCGCGAGGACTCGGGCGCCCGTCTGCGATTAGCGGTGGTCGAGAACCCAGCCGTTCACGGCCACCTCGATCTGCTCAACGAGCGTTGGGACGGCAACGCGTGGGTGCCCGATTCCACCGTCGTGCTCTCGCACGGCGGTCAGGGCCTCGACCTCCGAATCGTCCGCAGCGCCGCCGGCTCGCCCTCGGTCACGGTCTTCGCGGAGTTCACCCAGGTCTACCCGGCGCCGTAAGACGACATGCAACTGATCCTCGCTTCCCCCTCCGGCCTCGTCATATCGGACTTCTCGTTCGCCCTCTACCTCAACGGTACGGCGATATCGACGTCGGGCCTCTCCGTCTCCGAACTCGCATCGCTCGGAGTGGGAAGCGAGTATCTCGTCTCCGGTCTTCCAGACGCCGAACCCGGCGAGCAGTACATCCTCACTTGGAACGACGGCATCAGCGCCGGCTCGCGTCGATACCCGGTTCTCCCCGCCGTACCTCCCAACATCATCATCCCCATCCGGCAGTCCGGGTTCACGCTCTCCTCGATCGGCGCCCGTCTATTCCTCGACGCAACCCTTCTCGCCCCGACCCACGCTGATGTCCTCGCGCTCACCCTCACCGAACTCGGCAACGCCGACTATCGACTCGCCGGCTTGAAGAACCCGGCCCCCGGCTCCTTCTACACGTTCTCGTACCTCGTAGGCCCGGCGCTCTACCTCGAGACGTGGCCGCAGCCGATCGCCGGCATCAACGTCGCGCTCCCCGACGCCTCGAGCTTCGTCGCTGGGTTCCTCGACGAGATGCCAGACATCCTCCTCGCGCAGCGTGGCACCAAGACCGGTAGTGGCACCTTCATCCCCTCGGGTGCAGTCGCGGCGTTCCCGTGTCGTATCTCCGGCGGCCCGCAGCTCACGCGCGACATCGCCGGCCAGGAGGCGACCTCCACCGTGCAGATCTTGATCGGCGGCGTCGGCAACCTCAACGCTCGCGACTACCGTTACACCTTGCCGGCACGCTTCTCCCCGCGAACCAACCTCGTCGCTCTCCAAGGCCACCAGTGGACGGACGAAGACGGCCCCTGCTACGAGAAGGTGTGGTTGCCCTAGCCCACACCCCCATAGGTGGTAGGTACCTCTGCGTCGACGCTGTCGGGTATGATCGGGCGCTACACCGAACGTCCGACGAACGCATCAGGAGGTAGGCGTGCCGCAACCCCCCGTTCCACCCCCCCGTATCCGAGTCAGTGAAGCCGTGATGTCCGACGCCGAGGTCGACGCCGTCACCCGCGTCATCCGATCCGGCCGACTGTCCCAGGGAGATCGCGTTCTCGAGTTCGAGCACGCCCTCGGCACCCTCTTCGGCGCCCCCCACGTCGTCGCCTGCAACTCCGGCACCGCGGCGCTCCATCTCGCGCTCCTGGGGGCCGGGGTCCTCCCCACCGACCTCGTCATCGTTCCCGCGCTCACCTATGTGGCAACCGCGAACGCCGTGGCGTATTGCGGAGCCTCCGTCGTGTTCGCCGACGTCGACCCCGATATGTGGACGATCGACCATGCTTCGGTCAACGAGATCGTCGCGTGGGCGCGGAAGTGGCGACACCCCGGCTCTCGCACCTTCGTCATCCCTGTCGACCTCTACGACAGTCTCGCCAACACCTTGTCGTTCACTTTCACGTTCGATGCCGAGAAAGTCGACGGCGTTATCCTCGACGCCTCCCACTCGATGCGGACAGTCTCGTCGGCCAGGGCAACCACCTTTTCCTTTTTCCCGTCGAAGCTCATCACCACCGGCGAAGGCGGCGCCGTCCTCTGCTCCGACCCCCAAGTCGCCGCCCGCATGCGCCTCTACCGCGGCCAAGGGACCCCCGCCACCGGCAAGTACCACCACACCGTCATCGGGTACAACTACCGGATGACAGAGATCGCCGCCGCCATCGGACTCGCACAGCTTGCGAACTGGCCGCGCCCCCAACTAGCGTATCGCCGACACCTCAGCGATCGATACCGCGCGCACCTCACCGGCGTTCCGGGTATCGGACTCCAAGACCCCATCGCTCAATCGAACGGTTGGGCGTTCGCGGTTACCGTCCCCAACTCCGCCGACCGAGTCCGTGAGCGTCTCGCCGAAGACGGTATCGAGACACGCCCGTTCTTCGAGCCCCTGAACGGTCTGCCGATGTACCGAGAGTCCGACCGCGGCGACGACTCCCGCAGATACCGTGGCGCGGTCGCCGGGTTTCCGACCCCCGTCGCCTACGACCTCTATCGTCGAGGTATCGTCCTCCCTCTCCATAATCTGTTGACGTACCTCGACGTCGACCACGTGTGTGAACGTCTGATCGCCGCCGTGAAGGAGACCGCATGAGCAGCACCCAGAAGCCCGACCTAAGCACTGTCGTCATGCTCGCCGAGCAGTCGCCGCGTACGGTCCCGATCAACGATCGCATCGCGCGCCTGAACGGCTACGGCCCTGCAATGTACGAGCCGGTGGTTGCCATCGATCCCCGCACCATCTACGCTCATCCGTCCGCGCGCATCGACTCCTTCTGCAAGCTCGAGGGTCGCGGCGGCATCTTCATCGGCGAGCACGTCCACATCGCGTCGTTCTGCCACATCGGTATCGGCGGCGGCACCGTGATCCTCGAAGACGGCTCCTCCTGCGGCTCGGGCGCGTGTATCGTCTCGGGCTCGAACGTCCCAGGCCCCGACCACGGCTGCTCCGCGGTCGCCCCCGACGCCGTCTTCTCGCGCTCGTTCGTCCACATCAAGAAGAACGCGACGTTGTTCGTCGGGGCTACCGTGCTGCCGGGTGTGACGGTGGGCGAAGGCGCGGTCGTCGCTGCGGGAGCCGTCGTGCGCTGCGATATCCCGGACGGCGAGATCTGGGGCGGAGTGCCGGCGAGGTTCATCCGACGAGTCGATGGTCGATCAAGCGTCGAGCAGAAGATCCACTACTGCAGCGGCTGCGGTATCGAGTTCTACAGCGACGGTCCGTGCCCGGAATGCGGACACCACGCCACTCGTACTGTTACCCTCGAGCTAGAGCCCGGAACGTACGTCGTCGACGAGCACATCCTCGATATCCGCACCGGCGAGTCGACGGAGACGATCCGCGAGGTCGAGGTACTCCCTCACGATCGCTTCGTCGCTGCGATGGACGAAGCTCGCGAAGAGTTCCACAACGTCGGAGCTTCGCCGTCGCCTGCACCCCCGTTCGTGGCTCACGTATTTGCGGACGAGTATCGAACGCTCACAACGGCCTCTCAGTGCCCCGCCTATAATCCCCGTGACCCCGACCACCGCTGCATCCTCGTCGTTGGGCACCACGGTGTACATCGCTCGTCCAACAGTGCCGACGACGTCTGGGGTCATGGATGAAAGTCCTCCTCATCTCGGCGTTCCGCAACTCCTCCCCCATGCACGTCCGGCGGTGGTTCGATCAAGTATTCCTCCTGAGCCAGTGGCGAGGTATCGACCTACACACCATCGCCATCGAAGGGGACTCCCGAGACGACTCCACCCGCCGATACCTCGAAGAGGGTCAGCGGTGTCTCCACCCAATCACCATCGCCCACTTCTCCCACGGTGGCCCGCACTTCGGGTCGATCGTCGATACACAACGCTTCGAGCAGCTCTCCAAGGTCGGCGATTTCTGGCTACGGTGTGTGGCCGATAGCTTGTATGCCGATGTCGCCGTGTTCGTCGAGTCCGACCTGATCTGGGACCCGGGCACGATGGCAGATCTCGCGCTCAAGGTACTCGAAACGTGTCACCCGTTCGACGTCATCGCGCCGGCTGTATTCGCCGGGGGGTGCTTCTACGACGTGTGGGGGTTTCGAGGGCTCGACGGCGCTCAGTTCGCTCCCTTCTTCCCATATCACTCGTCGCTGTCCTCTGTCGCCAGTCTGCCGCCGGGCTACCCCGTCGAGGTCTCCTCTGTCGGGTCCTGCGTTGCCCTCACACCCGCCCTTGCGCGTGCCGTCCCCTCGATGTCTGGCGGTGCCTTCGTCGGCTGGTGTGCAAACGTCCGCGCCGCCGGATACCGTATCGCCATCGCCCCCTCTCTTCGCATTCACCACCCCGCATAAAGGGATCTGTGATGACAACATCGCTGAATGTCTCCGTCGCCCCCACCGGCCTCCACTCTCCGGCGATGACCCGTATCGCCGCCGCACTCACGCAGTACGCCCCCCACGACGTCCACATCGTCCCCCCAAAGCACGCCGACCTCCAAGTCCTCTACGTCATCGCCGCCGACGCGATCCCCTACTGCCTCGACCTCATCAGCTCGCCGGGGCACCGACGTCGATACGCGATCGTCCAATGCTGCGTCTATACCTCCGGGGCCACCCGCTTGCAGTGGCTCGACACCTGGTTGACCTCCGACCTTGTGTGGAGCTACTACGATCTCCGATCGTATGTCCCCGGCAGCCTGATGTATCACGCGCCCCTCGGCGTCGACGACGTCTTCCGCAACTCCGGCACCCCCGCCCCCGCCAGCTCGCGTTCCCCTCTCATCATCACCACCGGGCACGTCTCCGGTCGCGGTGCCGAGGAAATCTCCGCGGTATGGGAGGCGGCCCGCATCGCCGGCCTCCGGATCGTCCACGTCGGAGCCAGCAGCGTCGCCGGGGTCACCGACACCACTGGCGTGCGCTTCCCCGGGTATATCAGCGACGCCGCCCTCCTCGAGCTGTACTCCTCGGCGCAATACGTCGCGGCCC
>ERZ1292625.3944-Hain-H41-01um-R1-3944-length-11458-cov-4_pt1 | contig 11458 bp, 18 predicted proteins | sample MGYA00564400_ERZ1292625 | MGnify/ENA primary metagenome ERZ1292625 (study PRJEB36523, sample SAMEA6512639) | groundwater metagenome | collected 2019-01-08 | study: AquaDiva: Metagenomics assemblies of 32 groundwater samples
TGGGAAAGCTGAAACAAAAACAAAGGAAAAGATAGTCAAATTTTATTTAAAAAATACTAAAAAAATAAATAACTGGGATTTGGTTGATCTTTCATGTCATTATATTTTAGGAAATTGGTTACTGGATAAAGACAGAAAAATTCTGTATCAATTAGCAAATTCGAAAAATCTTTGGGAAAAAAGAATCGCCATAATCTCTACATTCGCATTTATTCGGGAAAAACAGTTTTCAGATACATTAAAAATTTCAGAAATTCTTCTAAATGATAGGTACGACTTGATCCACAAAGCAGTTGGCTGGGCGCTACGCGAAGTGGGAAAAAAGAACAAAGAAACAGAGATAAATTTTCTCGATAAATACTATAAAGCAATGCCGCGGACAATGCTTCGCTATGCCATCGAAAAATTTTCTGATAAAGAACGCAAATTTTATCTCGCCAAATAATTAGTCCAACTTTATTTCTTCTAGTGTCTTTTTAAATCCTTCGATATCTTCTTTAAAAAGTATAATTGAGTATCTAACGCTTTGTTTTGTTTCTTTGTTAAATCGCGATTCTGTTATCTTTAAATATTTATTTTTATTTTTTGCTTCATAAGTATCAAAAAAAATCGTTTTGTTTGGGCACTTTAAAATTTTAGAATCTAATTTTGGCTTAGGTTGTGTTTTTGAATCCATTTATTATTTCACCTCCTTTCTGCAGATTGTTTTCGTCATCATCCCAATTTTTTGGGTTATCACGTATGTATTGGCGGATTCGTATTAAATCAAATTCATTTCGTATTATATGTTCATAATAATTACGTTGAAAAAATTGTTTTGATTTTGTATTTTTCGTAGGGGTCGGGTTTCCCGACCCTAACATCAAATCATTTATTTGTTTTGTTGATTGATATTTAAAATAACCAATGATTTGACCCAATGTAGACAAAGGGCGGGGAAACCCCGCCCCTACAAATGGTTTTTGATTTCTGATTACAATAATCCCATGAATATGGTTTGGCATAATGACATAATCATCTAATTCAACATTATTAAAATGTTCCGATACCTTTATCCAATATCGTTTAACAATTTTTCCAAATTTATTTAATTTCATTTGGTCATCAATGATATCCCCAAACAAACACTCATGTTTTGTGTACAAACGGTAATGAAATACCACCCTGCATCTGAATAATCATATTTCTTTAAACGGATTTGTTTTCTTGCTCTAAATACCATATATAACAATAAAATCACGAAGTGATTTTATTGTCTACCGCTTATAACCTACAAAAGTACGGAAATAGGGCGTGGAAACGGGAAAAAAATGACGAAGGACCATCGGTTTCGATCAGCCTCGACGTTCCAATTCTTTTTCAATTTCTGTTAAGGTAATATCTTTAGAAACAATGAGAATTAACAGGTGAAATAATAAATCTGCCACTTCAGAAATAATTCTTTTTTTATTTGTATTTTTTGCTGCGATGACAACTTCTATTGCTTCTTCACCAACTTTTTGGATGATCCGGTCTTCTCCTAATCTAAATAGGGAGGCCACATAAGAATCTTTTGGCATTTTAAGCTTTCGTTCTCGGATTATTTCCAACAGTTTGTTAATTTTCATATGCGATTTAATTTATTAAAAAAACAGGATAAATTTCCGGTGTGACAGACATTTTTACCTTCAAGCGAAACTTCGATCAATAACGCATCTTGGTCACAATCAAAAAAAATATTTTTAATTTTTAATTTATTTCCATATTTTTCGCCCTTCATCCAGAGTTTTTTCCGACTACGACTCCAAAACCAGACATAACCGGTTTGCTTAGTTTTTTCTAAAGATTTGGCACTAGAATATCCAAGCATATAAACTGCTTTTGATTCGTTATCTTGAATTATCGTTGGTATTAACATGTTCATATTCTGACAGGAATATTTTTATCCTTAAGATAATTTTTAACTTGTTTTATTGTTAAATCTCCAAAGTGAAAAAGAGAGGCGGCAAGGGCAGCATCGGCTCTTCCTTTTTTAAATACCTCATAAAAATCTTCAATCTTTCCGGCTCCACCTGAGGCAATAATAGAAACATTCACATTCTTTGAAATAATTTTTGTTAGTTCAATATCAAATCCTTTTTTCATACCGTCGGTATCGATGCTGGTAAGTAATATTTCACCAACTCCCAAAGAGACAGCTTTTTTTGCCCATTCAACTGCAGAAACTCCGGTATCGGTTTTTCCTCCGTTGATAAATACATTCCAACGATTTTTTTTAATTTGACGAGCGTCCAAAGACAAAACAACGCACTGACAGCCAAAATAATTTGCGCAATCAGTAATAAGTTTAGGATTATTAAAAGCTCCCGTGTTGACGGCCACTTTGTCAGCGCCGTTTTTCAAGACCAGCTTCATATCTTCAACCGATCGAATTCCACCGCCAACTGAAAATGGAATTGAGACATTTTGCGCTGTTCTTCTTACAACATCCAATAAAATATTCCGGTTTTCCGTGGTGGCCGTAATATCTAAAAACACCAACTCATCAGCTCCCTGTTTATCATACTGTTTAGCCAAAACAACAGGGTCACCGGCATCGCGGAAATTTACAAACTGTATACCTTTGACAACTTTTCCCTCCGTCATATCAAGGCAGGGAATAATTCTTTTAGTGATCATATTATTTTTATCCAATTTTTAATAAATTGCCGACCAACCTGTCCGCTCTTCTCCGGGTGAAACTGGGTCGCAGTAATATTATCTTTAATTAAAATACTGCAAAAATTAACCCCATATTCTGTTTTTCCTACAATAATTGATTTATCTTCAGGTTGGCAATAATAACTGTTAACAAAATAAAAACTATTATTTTTGGGAATTTTATTAAATAAATTCTTAACTCTTAATTCTTCATTCTTAATTTTTACTCGGTTCCAACCAATTTGCGGTACTTTTAATTTGCTACTAAACATTTTTACTTTTCCCTCAACAACATCGAGACATTTTACATTTCCTTCTTCGCTTGTTGAAAACAAAAGCTGCATCCCAAGACAAATTCCTAAAAATGGCTTACCGTTTTTAACTTCTTTGATCAAAACATTATCCAATTTTCTATTTTTTAAATTTTTCATTCCCTGTTTGGCACTGCCCACACCCGGGAGTATTATTGCATCGGATTTTTTGATATCATCAATTGATTTTGAGGTCATAGAATCGACACCTAGTTTATCCAGGGTATTTTTCACGCTTCCCAAATTTCCCAGTCCATAGTCGATGATAACGATCATAAAACTCCTTTCGTCGATGGAACTGTGAGTGGGGCGCGGCGGTCTATTTCACAAGCCATACGGATGGCTTTCGCGACCGCTTTAAAAATCGCCTCGGCTTTGTGGTGGTCATTCCGGCCGTTTTCCACTCTGACAAATAAATTAACTTTGGAGTTTTGGGCAAACCCGTCCCAGAAATCATAGATTAACTCGGTGCTTAAGTCTCCGATTTTTTCCCGGTTGAAATTACAATCAAATGTAAATGCATATCTTCCGGAAAAATCAATAGCCACGGTTGCCAACGCTTCATCCATCGGCAGGACAAAAAACCCATAACGGTTGATACCTTTTTTATCGCCGAGCGCTTTGCTAAAAGCTTGGCCCAAAACAATCCCGATGTCCTCAACCGTGTGGTGCTCATCAATAAACATATCACCCTTGGCTTTTATAGATAGATCAAATAACCCATGTTTTGCAAACAGATCCAACATGTGGTTAAGAAAACCCACAGGAGTATTTATTGACCTTTCTCCAATGCCATTAATTTTTAAACTGATGTCAATATCAGTTTCATTTGTTTTTCTGGAAACTTGGCTAGTTTTATTCATAATAGATATTGAATAACTTTTAATATTGTTTGGAAATTTATTGTTCCAATATTTTGTTTGCCAACAAATATAGATGGTATCTGAGCTCTACGCGCAGCAATAACATCACTGGGACTATCACCAATATAGACGGTTTGTTTTAGGCCTAATTTTTTAATAACGGCAATAATCGAATCAGGTGACGGCTTGCTGTTTTCAATATCTTCCATGGCAATGATGCAATCAAATATTTTTTCTAATTTATTATTTTTTATAACGCATTTAGCTTCTTTTTTTGGCCGCCCTGTAGCAATTCCTAATTTTTTATATTTATTTTTTAGAAATTGTAATTCTTGTTTTGAAATTAACAATTTTTCCTTATTGATTAAACCGCCTAAATATATTTTCTGAAAATAATTTTTAACTGTTTCGTAATTAATTTCCGGTTTATTTATCAGGGCATATGCTGCATCCCAATCATTATTCATTCCAACTTTGTTTTTTATTTTGTCAACCTCGGCCATCTGGATATTTTTTCTCAAAAAATAACCGGCAGTTTGTCTGATAGCCTCACGATATGATTGAGAGACATCAACCAAGACGCCGTCCATGTCAAAAATTAAACCGTCATATTTCGTGTTCATAATATTTTTTTTAAACTGTTAACCAAAATATTATTTTGTTTTTGATTTCGAATAGTAATTCGAACGCACCCTTCTAATTATTTTTTATTACTTCTGTCTCTAACCAAAATATTGTTTTCTTTAAGTTTTTGACAAATTTCTTTGGCTTTTTTACCAAAATCAACTAAGATGAAATTTGCTTGGGAAGGGTAAACAAAAAAACCAAGCTTCTCAAGCAATTGAGAAAGTCTTTCTCTTTCATTTTTAATCATCTTTGTTTGTTCTTTAATCCAGTTTTGATCTAGCTCAAGAAGTTTCTCCGCTAATTTACAGGAAAAATAACTGACTCCAAGTGGAAATCGAATAGCATCAAATACTTGACTCAATTTTTTGTTGGCAAGCAAATAGCCAACTCTGGCTCCGGCCATGGCTCCGAATTTTGAAAAACTCCGCAAAATAACGAGATTGTTATATTTTGATAATAAAGGAACGCAAGTAACTCCATAAAATTCCCGGTAGGCTTCATCAACTAAAACAATTCCCGATGTATTTTTTAAAATTAATTCAATTTCTTCGAGTTTTGTTATAGTGCCAGTGGGATTGTTAGGATTGCAAACAAATGTTATTTTAATGGGAGTGTTTTTTAATACCTTTATAACATTTTTAATGTCAGATTTAAAATTTTCCTTTAATAGGGGAACTTCAATTGCTTTTCCTCGATTAATCTCACACTGTGACTTAAATATTTCATAAGTAGGCGGCTGAATTAAAAAATAGTCACCGTCATTTAAAAAGGCTTTTCCAATAATATCAAGAGCTTCATCGCCACTGTTGGTGATCGTAATCATATTTTCAGGAACCTCTTCATATTTAGAAATTAATTTTTTTAATTTTATATATGAGGGGTCTCCATATTCGTTAATCGGGCAATTGTTGACTAAATCTTTTAAAAATTTGTTAACGCACGGCGGAAGACTGGGCAAAGTGTTAGTATCAAATCTTAATATTTCCGGTCCAACATTTTTTGCCCACTGATAAGGGGTAATTTTTTGTGCCATTTCTGACAATATTTTATTTTTCATAAATATTTATTAACTTATAAATCTAATTGAAACTGAGTTTTTGTGAGCTGGTAATTGCTCAACATCGGCCATAACTTCAATTGTTTTTTTAATTTTTTTTAATCCTGCTTTTGTACATTCCTGGACTTGCATCCATTTGCCATATGCATCAACTCCGAGAGGCGGATACATTTTAGCCATACCTCCGGTAGGTAGCACGTGATTAGCACCGGTTGCATAATCTCCACTGGATTTTGTTGTCCAATCGCCTAAAAATATTGAACCAGCATTATTTATTTGTTTAGCAATCAAACGGTTGCTTTTTGTCATTATCTCCAAGTGCTCCGGCGCATATTCATTGGTAAAATCAATCACCTCCTGCATCGTTTGAGCTACTCCAAAAAGTCCATATCTTTTTAGAGATTCTTCGGCATATTTTTTTGTTGCTAATTTTGGTAATTGTTTTTTAATTTCGCAAATTGTCATTTCAGCCGTGTATTTTGATGTTGTGACCAAAACACAAGCTGAATCTTCTCCGTGTTCACCGTCTGCTAATAAATCAGCTGCAATAAAAGTTGGGTTTGCTGTTTCATCAGCAATGATAAAAACTTCGGAAGGTCCAGCTGGCATATCGATGCTGATAATTTCCCGAGCGATCATTTTGGCGGCGGTCACGTAAGAATTACCGGCTCCGAAGATTTTATAAACATTAGAAATTGTTTCCGTTCCGTAAGTCATAGCGGCAATCGCTTCGGCACCGCCGATTTTATATATTTTTTTTAGTCCAATCATATCGGCGGCGACTAAAGTCACCGAAGGAATTTGTCCGTCGCCACGAGGTGGAGAACACATGATGATTTCTTTGCATCCGGCGATTTGAGCGGGGATGGCCGTCATCAAAACCGAAGACGGATAGATGGCTTTTCCACCGGGAATATATAATCCGACTTTTTCAATCGGCCGCCACTCTCTCCAGACTTTTATTCCTTTTTCTGATCCAACCGTTGCGTCTCTTCTTTTTGTTAACTGGGCCCTTTGAACAAGGGTGACATTTTTTATCATCTGTTTTAAGGCTTTGATCGTTGAATCATCGACTTCAGAATAAGCTTTTTTGATTTCAGCTTGTGTTACCTGGATTGATAGGTAGTTTTCTTTTCCATATCTTTGTTGATATTTTTCAATAATAATTTTGTCTCCTTCTTTTTGGACTTTTTCCATGATCGTTCTTACAACCGGCATAATAAATCGATTTGTCCCGGCAGAGCGATTGACAATTCTTTGATAATCTTTCTGTGATAAATCTTTCAATTTCATTACTTTCATATGATTTTTTTAAAACGTTTAATTAGTTCTTGCATCAATATTTGTTTCTCCTCTGATAAATTATTTTGTTTTTTGGTTATTAAAGTAGCCCGTGAATCGTATATTTTTTCAAAAACCTTTAAGTTATTTAAAGCGAGGGTTTGCCCGATTGCAACCAAATCGACTATCGCATCAGCTATTCCTAAAGCCGGTGTAATTTCTACAGATCCGGAAACAGCTAAAATATTAACCTGAATGTTTTTTTTCTTAAAATACTTCTCGGTTGAATTAGGGTATGAAGTAAAAATTCTGGCATTTATAAGTTGTTTAATAACTTTTATGTTTGAATTCTTAGGAATTGCTATCGATAGGGAACAAATACCAAAATTAAGATTAATAATATTCTTTACGTCTTTATTTGATTCATTCAAAATATTTTGACCCACGATACCCAGATCAACAGCTCCCGATCGTACATAGTCAGGAATATCATCATCGCGGACATAGACAATTTCCAATGGAAAATTTCTACAACTGGAAAAAAGTTTTTGTTTATAGTTCTCAAACTGCAATCCAGCTGATCGCAAAAAACTAACAGCGTCCTCAGTGAGACGTCCATTTTTTTGAATTGCTAATTTTAGATTTTCATTTTTCATAATTTTTATAAAAAAATTAATTGAGCCACAATCACCAAAGAAAAACCCGCCATTTGGGCGGGGTAGAGTAATAATATTCAATTAATAATTTATTACATAAAAGGCGACCCCGCCTGAGGCAGGGGATGATGGGAACAAGAGTTTATAAAGTCAATAAATTTATATATTAACATGTTAACATGATAATACATGAATATTCATTTGTCAAGTGATATAATCATTTTATGGATACTTATCAACCGTACAAACCAAAAAACGAAAAGGAGAAGGCGCTAGCCAACGCCTTCTTAAAGTTAAAGACGGAACAGGAATCATTAAATTTTTTAAGAGATATTTTGACAATTAAGGAACTTGAAGAATTTGCCAATCGTTTGGAAATGGCTAGACTATTAAAATTAGGAATGTCATACAAAGCCATTGCTGAAAAATTAAAAGTTTCAACAACAACTGTCACTCGAACAGCTCATTGGCTATATCATGGGTGCGGAGGCTATGAAAAAGTGATAAAATAATAGTCATGGAGATTAATTTAAATGAAAAGGAACTTCTTGAGAAAATAATCGATAGAGATGAAAAGGCGCTTTTTTATGTTTACAAAAAATATCACCCTTCAATCTTCAACTTTGTTAAATCACAAATCAATAACTATCAAACTGCCGAAGAATTGACTCAAGATATTTTTTTGGATTTTATTGAAGCTTTGCGTGACTTTCGCTTTCAGTCTTCCTTGAAAACTTTTTTGTTCTCGATTGCCAAACATAAAATAGTTGATCAAATTAGAAAAAAGAAGATAAAAAATATACTTTTTTCAAGACTACCCTCCTTTATAGTCGAAAGTTTAAAGGTAGTTTTTATCGATGAAGAGATTGATAAAAAAGAATTAAAAGAAAAAATATCAAAAGTAATTGAATCTCTTCCGAATGATTATAGTTTGATCTTACGACTAAAGTATATAGAGGGAATTAAAATTAAGGAAATTTCTGAAAAACTAAAAATGAATTTTAAAGCAACGGAAAGTCTGCTGTTTCGGGCCAGAAGAAGTTTTATCAAAGTATTTAACAAGGAATTATGAAATCAATAAATCTGCGTTTAAAAAGTAAGATGAATGAAGTTTTCTCAATTGAACCAAATAATTTGGGAGCAAGTGCCTTAACTTATTATTTTAAAAAAATTACAACTTATTTCAAAGTAATGCCGTTTATCTACATAATTCCACTTACTTTTTTAGTATCGGTCACTCTGTATTTTTTACTTGGAAGATTTTTGATTAAGTTAGTCACAGTTCTCCAATATGGATTTTAAAAAAATATTGGTCAATTTCTTAACTTCATTTTTGCTTCTATGTAATAGATTTATTGGGCTGATTTTAGATCCATATAAAATAATGCGCAAAATTTCTTTAGAAAAAGACTATTGGCAACCTGGGATTATCATAGGTCTAATTTTTATTTATTTTAAATTTATTTATTATTTAAGAGAGAAAATATATCCAGCTACGTTTATATACGTATCATTTATTATTAACTTTTTATTAACGATTATCTTTTTTTATTTTTTATCAAAACTATTTGGTAAGAACAAAAAAGAAATTACTTTTTCAAGTTTTTTATTTACGTTCTCATACTCGTTATTGCCAACTTTAGTTTGGTTTTTGTCAACATCAGTTTTATTTATCTTTTTGCCGCCTCCTCGCACATTTTCTCTCTTAGGAAAAGGGTTTAGTGTTTTTTTTACTGCTTACTCTTTGAGCTTATTGATTTGGAAGATTATACTTTTTTATTTGGCGATTAGATTTTCTTCAAGGCAGAATTTTTTTAAAATTATTTTTATGATTATTTTTTATTTAATTTGGTTTATTCCATATTCAATAATTTTGTATCAATTTAAACTGTTCAGAGTCCCGTTTATATAATGTTGTTTGGTCATCCCCGTGAAAACGGGGATCCAGAAGTCCTGGATTCCCGCCTACGCGGGAATGACATAGTGGTATTTTATATTAAACCAATAATTTGATTTACCCATGGTGCTAACTTAAAACTATTTATTTGAAACTTATTAGTAAGTTCAAAACCATAAGCAAAGTCTGGGTTTGGAGTTGGAAGATTCTTTAACTCTGCCAGATAAATATAATCAATTTCATGTTCGGTAAAAACACTATTCGGATCTTTGGCTTTGTAATAAAATTTGTCTAAATATTTCGGTTCGTTTACGATTCCGGATTCAACAACATTCCATTCTCTTTTTAGAGTTGCGTAAATTGCCTCCAAGTCGGTTTGAAGTTCATTATCAGCATATATCTGGTGAGAAGAAAATGTCAGATCAGAATAACCGTCAAAAGCTGGATGTTTTCGGTGTTGAAGAACAATTTTATTTTGGTACATTAATATCATCGTAAATCCGCGATGAAGGATACCTTCTTTGTGTGCTTGCCAACGCTCAATTTTTCCAACGATATTATCATCTTTATCAACTTCAGCAACGAACAGTTTTTTTTGGTAGTAATCCATTGAGAAATTATATCATGAATGATTATTGATTTTAATCCGACTAATAAATATATGAACCTCAAAGATTTTAAGTCAACCAAAGAGAGACGCGAATATATAGAAAAAAGTCTGAAAATAAAACTGGAGAATATTTCTAAAGCCTACGTTGATGATGAAAAAATAATTCATTGTGAAAATTTAATTGGAGCAACTATTTTACCCTTGGGAGTTGCCGGCCCGTTGAAGGTTAATAATAATAACTATTATGTTCCTTTAGCTACGACTGAAGGAGCATTGGTTGCCTCAGTCAGCCGCGGCTGTAAGGCGATTAATCTTTCAAGTGGGGTCACAGTATTTGTTGAAAATGTAGGCACAACTAGAGGGCCAGTGTTTGAAACGAACGGATTAACAGAAAGCATGAACTTAAAAAAATGGCTTGACGAAAATTTAAAACTATTAAAAGCCGAGGCGGAAAAAACTTCTTCCTATTTAAAATTAAAAAAATTAGGAACAAGGATGGCAGGAACATATGTTTATGTAAGATTTTATTTTGAGACAAGTGAGGCTATGGGGATGAATATGGTGACGATTGCTACTGCTGCAATATCTCAGTTAATAGAAAATAAAACATCGGTCAGGTGTTTATCAATCAGCGGTAATTTTTGTGTTGATAAAAAACCGGCTTGGTCAAATTTTTTATCCGGTCGAGGAAAAAAAGTTTGGGCGGAAGTAGTTTTAAAAAAAGAAGTCGTAAAGGAAGTATTAAAAACAACACCGGAGAAATTTTTTGAAGCTTGGCTGGCTAAATGCATGATTGGGTCGGCGATGAGTGGATCTTTAGGATTTAATGCTCATTTTGCCAATATTGTGGCCGCTTTTTTTGCTGCTACTGGACAGGATCTAGCGCATGTGGTTGAAGGAAGCATGGGAATAACTACGTGCAAAGTTATCAAAAATGGTGATCTATACGTTTCTGTCTATATGCCTTCAGTGATGATCGGTACAGTTGGGGGTGGGACTAAACTCAAAACTAAACAAGAAGCACTATCGATCATCGGAGCAAAAAATTCAATTCAATTGGCTGAGGTTTTGAGCGGTGCGGTCTTAGCAGGGGAAATATCACTCCTGGCATCACTTGCCCAAGGTTCGCTTGCAACGGCACATGAGAAATTAGGGCGTTAAAATTTTCAGAAATATTTTTTATGGTTGGCATCGTTTCGTACGGTTTTTATATTCCCAAATATAGAATTAAGACAGGTGAGATTGCCAAGGTTTGGGGAAAAAATCCTGACGATGTTAAAAGATCCTTATTAGTTGAGGAAAAAGCAGTTGCCGGAATTGATGAAGATTCTCTTACGATGGGATTTGAGTCTGCGTCTTCGGCTTTATCAGAAGTGAAAATTGATAGAAATAAAATTAAAGTTGTTTTGTTTGGGTCAGAGACTCATCCATATGCGGTCAATCCCACCGCGACGATCGTAGGAGAGCTTTTAGGTAT
>ERZ1292625.3945-Hain-H41-01um-R1-3945-length-11454-cov-4_pt1 | contig 11454 bp, 16 predicted proteins | sample MGYA00564400_ERZ1292625 | MGnify/ENA primary metagenome ERZ1292625 (study PRJEB36523, sample SAMEA6512639) | groundwater metagenome | collected 2019-01-08 | study: AquaDiva: Metagenomics assemblies of 32 groundwater samples
ATTGATGAAAATATCCTATCACAACTTATTGGTGGTCATTTAGGATTATATAATTGTAAACTTATTGAAAATGCTCTTAGATCTAAAGGTCTAAAAATCGAACAAATGAGTATACAAAATTATTTCTTTTGTATAAAGGCTAGTAGATGATAAAAACTTCTTGTGAAAAATGTATATTTGCAACTTTTGAAAATGGAATTCAAAATGGTTGTACCTTAGGTAAAATATCTAAGTATATAGATCGTAATTTAGCTAATCTTGATGGTAATCATTATGTTATTAATAAATTTTGTAATACTTGTAGATCTTCAGATCAATTTAAATTAACAGAAGAACAAGTTAAAGAACAAGTAAAAATCAAATTTGCTGTCATAATTAATGGATTAAACGGAGATTATTGGCGTACTACTAAAAGTTTACTTGATCAAACTATTATTCCTAAAAAAGTATTTGTTATAGTAGATAAATTCAATGAAGCTGATAAATATATGGAATTTATTAAATGGTTTTCAGATACTGGATCACAATTAACTATTAAAAAATACTTTAATATAGAAAATGTAAATAAATGTATTGATGATGTTGTTAAAAAGTTGAATAAATCGTATTATTATACTGTTATAAATAATGATTCGCAACTTGATAATAATTACTTTGAAAAAATTAATTATGAAATAAACGAAAATCTTTATCCACTAACGTGTTTATTTCGTGATAATTACGGGTCGTATTATAATACATATTCGGTACAATTACATAATATGTTAAATGGAAATGTGGAAGAATCTTTAAAATCTAAAGTATTAAAGAGATATGAAGAAGAGAAAGACAAAAAAACAATATGGCTAGAATCACAGCTATCATAGCACATCGAAATTATAATGAATATCTACAAGATGCAATAAATAGTTGTCTTAATCAAACTATTCCTATTAAATATGTTGTTATAGACGATCTTTCTGATGTCAAACCCGAACCACCAACAAATGCTACTAAAACGGAAAAAGAATATTATACTCTTTTTGAAACAGAATTTTGTAAATATTTATATTTGCGAAAAAATTATAAACAGGCTATGGCTAGAAATTTTGGAATTTATGAATCCTGGAATGATTCTGACTACTTTTTAGTACAAGACGCAGACGATATATCATTACCTAATAAATGTGAAGAATTATTAAAAGAAATGTATAATGATGTTGGAGTTGTATATGGAGATTATTATATTTTAGATGTTGACACAGGATTAATGAAAATGGAATATAAATATCCTTATAATTTTAATGTACTACAAAGAGAATGTATTGTTCATTCTAATGCCCTAATTAGTAAGGAAGCTTTAGCTTGTACAGCAGAAAACGGTTTCTTTTTTGATCCTAACTTAACACCAATAGAAGATTATGAATTGTGGATAAGAATATCGGAAAAAATGAATATTAGACATGTTCCTAAATTTTTAAGTATTGTCAGAAATCATAAAAATAATTCAACATATTCTACCACTGAAGAAAGACGGATTAAATGTTTGAATATACTTCATCAAAAAAGACTACAAAGACAACAAAACAGGAATTAAATATAAAAAATTATGAAAAAATATCGTTTGTTATAATTTCTCCATGTGTAAGTTATAAATATGGAAAAAATAAGAGGTCTATATTCGTATATATAGACGGAGAACCGATTATACTTAAACATAATGAACAAATATGTAAAAATTTCCCAAATTCCGAATGTCTATTAGTAAGTGGACAAAATTCAGAATTATACAGAAAAATTAAGAATGGTTTTTCTGTTATTGAAAATTCATTATATATGGTAACTGGAGAATGTGAACAAATAAGACTAGGAATACAAGCTGCAAGAAATAATAAAATAGTATTTTTAAAAGAAAAAAGCTTATTAAATATAAGTAATTTATCTAATAAAGAAGAACCATATATAGTTATTGGTGAACAAAAAAATAACCCAGGATGTATAATTAATAACGATTATGTTACCAATATATCATATGGATTAAGTAATTATTTTGAAAATTGTTTTATGCCACAAAATGATAAAATTGAACAAATTTACAAATTTTGTAGTAATGAATCTAATAAAAATAAAATGATGCACGAATGTTTGAATAATATTATTGGAAATAGAGAGGAATTTAAGGCTATAAGAGTATGAAAATATTGATTTCACACGACGGATCACTAGCACATTATTATACGCGATTAGCAAAAAGTAGAGTATTTGCTTCTCTTGGTCATGATGTAGTTATGTGGGATATAAGGCAAAAGAGTGCGTTTGATACTTTTGATTCTTTTGAACCAGATATTCTAAATACACAATCTTATAATTTGACACCAGCAATTATTGAATGTATTAAGCAACGTCCTGCTTTAAAAGTTTTTTGCAAAACATCAGATTGGGGCTATAAAACAGAAGAGATAAGTTCAAAGTATGAAATCTTAACAGCAAAACAAGAAGAAATAGATTTACTTTTAGATCTAAAACGTGAAACCGGACAACCCGAATTTGGTTTTGTACATCACCATATTGATGGTCTAAATATGACTCATGGATTGTGGGAAAAAGAGGGGTTTCGTGTTATATCACTAATGAATGCGGCAGATGTTTTCTCTTTTACTAATGGTCAACAAAAAGAAAAATATAAATGTGATTTAGCTTTTTTGGGCGGTTGGTGGAAAAATAAATCTAAAATATTAGATAAATGGTTTTTGCCACTATGTTCTAATTTTAATTATAATATTAAGATTTTTGGAAATCAAAACTGGCCATGTCCACAATACTTAGGATATTTAGAAGCTGGTGAAGAAAAAAACTTTTTATCATCCGCAAAAATATGTTTAAATTTTCATGAACCACATAGTCATGAATATCATTATGATATTGTAGAACGACCTTTCAAGTTAACGAGTAATAAATGTTTTATGATATCTGATTATGTTGGTGGATTAGAAAAATTATACGGAAACAGTATTGTATTAGCAAAAAGTCCAGAAGAACTTAAACAAAAAGTTGATTATTTTTTAGAAAATCCGAAAGAAAAACAGAAGTATATAGAAGAAGCTTATAATATTACAATTAAAGATCACACTTATTTTAATAGAATGTTTCAAGTTTTATCAGAATTAGGTATGGATAATGAAATGGATAAATTGTTAGAAGAAAAACCTAAAATTTTTCAAAAGTTAGGATTATAATGACTATTTTAATTACTGGAGCATCTGGATTTCTTGGATCAAATATTTATCAAAATTTACAATATCAAAATCAACACAAATTATTTGGAACTTATTTTCAAAACGAACAAGATAATCTATTTTATTGTGATTTAACTAATATAAATCAAGTTTTTAGGTTATGTAATGCTATTAATCCAACAATTATAATACATTGCGCCGGAATAGCAACACCAAGTCATCCTAAAAAAGAAAATTTAAGAGATTTTTTAGACAATCATATACTTTCTACTACAAATTTATTAGAATGTAATAAAGATATTAAATTTATATATATTTCTAGTATAAATATATATGGAAGTACATATCCTATACAAAGAACAACAAGCTTATATGGCGCTTGTAAAGCGTCTTGTGAAGAATTATGTAGAACATATTCACAATTAAATTCTTTAAATATTAATATATTGAGGCCGTGTGCTATTGTTGGAGAAAAGACTACACACGGATTATTACATGATATGAAGAAAAAAATTAATAATAATATACCTTATGTGGAAGCGTTAGGTTCTTCACCAGGATCAGCAAAACCTTATGTTCATATAGATGATGTTGTTTCTTGTATTAATAAATGTATAAACAACGAATATGATATAGAAACATTAGATGTTTTTCCAAAAGATTATTTAAATGTTAAACAAATTATAGAAATTATAATGTTAAAAACTAATATAAAAAAAGAAATTATCTGGCTTGGAGAAAAATCTACTTATAAAGGTGATAATAAATTAATTAATACTTCACAATATATAACCGGGTTAGAAGTTGATCTTAAATATAAAACAAGTTTAGAGGCTATACAAAATGCAATATGATGCATATAATACGCACAAAATATGGGAATATTGCTCTAATTCAATTAAAAACTGTAATATAAATAATCTATATCAAAACAAAGAATTTATGGGAACTATGTTTTGTGAATCATTTGTTGAACATGAACTAAAGTACTTACTAAAAAATTATGAAAATAATACAGACTACATTAATAGTATAACTAAAGAAACTTTACCAAATTTATCTAATGGTAATCTTATTCACCAATTTTATCATATTACTAATTTTTATAATTATGTAGGTTATAAGTTTTTCAATGAACCAATCACAGAATTTGGTGCTGGATATGGTGGATTATGCAAAGTTATACATAAACTAGAATTTAAAAATAGGTATAACATAATTGAGTTGCCAAATCTAAAAGGATTACAACAACAATATCTTCAAGATATAAAAAATGAGAAAAACATAAATTGGTATTCAAATCATAATGAATTTAATCAAGAAAATAAGCATTATGGAACCTTTATAGCTTTATGGTCTTTAAGTGAAACGCCACAAAAAACACGAGATTACTATCTTTATGAAAGTAATTTTGATCAATACTTCTTTGCTTATGGCGACGAATTTTATGATATGAAGAATTTAGAATATTTTAATAGATTTATAGAAATTAAATCTAGTCTAATATGGCAAAAAATAACCATCCCCTTTATGTCTGGACAATATTATTTAATGGGCAAAAAATGTTAGAAAAATGGAAAGAAATATATACATTTGGTAAAAACGGATGGTTTGATTTCGAAGATATATATGATATGGTTGTTGATAAATTTAATAATACCACGTTTATTGAAATAGGATGTTGGCAAGGAATGTCATTATCATATTTACAATTAAAAATTAAAGAAAAAAATAAACATATATCATGTTATGGGATTGATACTTTTAAAGGTGATCCAGATAACCCAATGGAACAATATATTATCAATAACGAGAATCTAGATTTAAAAAATAAATTACAAGATAATTTTAAACAATTATCTATTATTCCTTCATTAATTATATTAGATTCTGTTGAATCTGCTGATATATTTCGCAATAAAGAATTATCTTTCTGCTTTATAGATGGTGGACATTCGTATAGTCAAATATGTAAAGATATAGATGCTTGGTTACCAAAAATTGAAAATGGTGGTATTATAGCAGGACACGATTATCCTTCTCCGGGAATAAAAAGGGCGGTAGAAGAAAGATTTACTAATTATAACATATCTAATAATTCGTGGTGGGCACAAATATGAAAATAACATCCTTTGTTAAACCATATAATATTAATAGAAAAACATATAGAATAGATTATGATAGATTTATAAAAAATCTTACTATTAATGGTGACTTATATCAATTTGGTGTATATTCTGGTATGAGTATGATCAATATACTAGAATTATATGCCAAACTTAATGCAGAACATGGTATTTTTTGGGGTTTTGATTCATTTTGTGGTATGCCGGATGAACCAAACGAAAAACTAATGGAAACGGTATGGGCTAAAGGTGAATTTAGTACTTGTGATTATTTAGATGTAAATGATCCAAATTTAGCCAAAAACTTAATACTTAGTACAATATTAAAAGAATATCCAAACAAAAAAGTAGAACTTATAACTGGATTTTTCTGTGATTCTTTGAAAATGAAACCCGAAATGAAGCCAGCATCTTTCATAGATGTAGATGTAGATATATATACTTCGACTATGGAATGTCTTACATTTATGTTTGATAACAAATTAATAATTCCTGGTACTATTATTAATTATGATGACTGGCATGGAACTGGATACGGTGAAGGTAGAGCACATGTAGAATTACAAAATAAATATGGATTTAAATGTAGAAAATTAAATGAAACTGAACCATTATTATTTAGAATAGAGGAAATATAATGACTATATTAATATCTGGTGGAAGCGGTTATGTTGGATCGGTTTTATGTAAAGATCTACTTAATTTAGGTTATCGTGTTATATGTTTAGATACATTAGTTAAAGGTGATGGTGATTCATTATTACCTTTAATATCAAATCAAAACTTTGTATTTATTAATATGAGTATTAATTCACAAAATATTAAGAAAGTATTAAGTAGAGTAGATTGTATAATTCATCTCGCTGGTTTAGTTGGTGCTCCAAAATGTAAAAAAGATCCAGTTTTAAGTCATACTATCAACGTATTAGGTACTAAAAATATAATTAGTAATTTATCTGGACAAAGACTAATATTTGCTAGTACAGGATCAGTTTATGGTGCTTTATCAGAAATATGTACTGAAGACTCTCCATTAAATCCACAATCTGAATACGGAATACATAAAAAAATTGCTGAAGATATGGTTACAAATTATGAAAATTCTTTAGCTTTTAGATTTGCTACTGGTTGTGGTGTTTCACCATGTATGAGAACTAACTTATTAGTTAATAATTTAGTATATGAAGCAGTACATCATGGTGCTATATCATTATTTCAAGCTGAAGCAAAAAGAACATTTATTTCTGTACAAGATATGAGTAAAGCATTTATGTATGCTATAAATCATCAAGGTGACTATAAAGTATATAATTGTGGTGACAATTCTATGAATGCTTCTAAAAGAGATATAGCAGAATTAATTAAACAAAAAGTTAAATGCGAAGTATTTTATGGAGATTATTTTATAGATCCAGATCAAAGAGATTATGAAGTTGATTATAGTAGATTAAATAATTCTCTTGGATTTAAATGTTGTTACAATATAGAAAAAGTTATAGATGAATTAATACCAGCAGTACAATTACTTAATATAGAAGGTAGATATGCGTAATATATGTATAAAAAACTAAGTACACTAACAATTGAATCATTAAATGATAATAATTTATTGATAAATACTTCAATTCAAAATATAAATTTAATAGGAAAATCCTTCAGAAATTTAACAGTAATAGAATTAATAACTAAAAACCAAGTTAAATCTCCTATATGGCTTTGTAAATGTTTATGCGGTAATTTAATAGAAAAAGACTCTTATTATTTATTATATAAAAGAACTAAAACAAATACTTGTTGGAAATGCCAATTCGTTGGAGAAATGTCTGGTCATTTTTGGTGTAGATTAACTAAAAACGCTAAAAAAAGAAATATTATATTTAATATTACTAAAGAATATATTTGGGATTTATATTTAAAACAAAATAAAAAGTGTGCATTATCTGGAATAGAAATTAGTTTTCCAGAAAGATCTAACAGAGATATTTGTAATATTTCTTTAGATAGAATTGATTCAAAATTAGGATATATAGAAGGAAACGTACAGTGGGTAGATAAAAATATAAATCTTATGAAACATAGTTTAGATGAACTAGAATTTATAAATTTATGTAAACTTATTTCAAAAGGACCAAAATCAAATGAATAATAAAAATATACTTTTAACTGGTAGTAATTCAATGATTGGTAGAGCTATACAAAGAGAAATAGAGTGTTATGGAATATCTCATAAAGATGCCGATTTAATTAATAGAAATCAGTTATTAGGATATTGTAAATTATATCAACCTGAAAGAATGATACATTTAGCCGCATTTTCTGGTAGTTTACACTTTAATCAAAAATATCCAGATATTACATTTGAGAATAATATAAGAATAGGAATTAATACTTTTTCAGAATGGTTTTTATATGGTAAAGCTAAAAAAGCTATAAATATTATTCCATCTTGTGCTTATCCAGATTATTCTATTTTAATGGAACACATGTTATGGAATGGTAAATGTAATGAAACAATAGAATCACACGGATTAGCTAGACGAAGTATTGAAGCTTATACTAGACAATTAAATAAAATGGGTGCTAGAATAATTACTTGTATTGTAAATAATTCTTCAGGAAGTTTTGATTCATTTGATATAAACAAAACAAAAGTTATTGGTGCATTAATTAATAAATTTATTAGTGCTAAAGAAAAAAATGAAAAATATGTTATATGTTTTGGTGATGGTAGTCCTATAAGAGAATTTATATATTGTGATGATGCTGCTAAATGTTTACTTCAAGTTTTAGATAATTATGAGGATTTATACGAACCCATTAATATTACTTCTGGACACGAAATTACTATTAAAGAGTTAGCTGAAACTATAGCAGAATTAGTAGGATTTGCTGGTGATATTTATTGGGATACTACAAAACCAAACGGTCAAATGAGAAAGAAGTTATGTACAAAGAAAATGGAAAAATATATAAGTGTAGAATTTACTCCAATCAAATCTTGGTTAAAAACAACAATAGAGTGGTATAATGCAAATAGGAATATTAACTAAAGATCTAAATAATTCACAAGTAAACTATGATATAATAAATACATTAAATTCTGCATCAGATAGTCATAGTGTTTGTGTAATGTATAGAGATATCTCTTTAAATTTTAGATCATTATCATTTCCAGTATTTAATTATGTTAAAGCATATAATACTTATTTTGATAATAATTCATTGCTAATTGCTACAGATATAGAATCTTCATTATGTATTAAAAATATAAAAAATGCATCACGTAAAATATTTTATGTATATGAGTTAGAATTTATAAGAGATAAGAATTTTGATAGAAATTATAACGCATTTATCGGAATCGAATTATTAACACGTAGTCAATCTTATTCGGATGTAATCCATAATTATTGTGGAATAACTCCAAAAATTTCACCACTAAATATAGAAAGTATTATAAAAGTATTATGCCTCTATTAGAATATGTAGATTTTAAAGAAATTTTAGAAATGTATGAAGTAAGAAAAATGTCTATTTGTCAAATATCTGAAAAACTTGGTACTTATCCTAATAGAATACGTAGAAAGTTAATGAAGAACGGCATAGTATTAAGAGATAAAAGTTCGGCTCAAGAATTAGCTCTTAAAAAGGGTAGAGCAAAACATCCTACTAAGGGCAAGCATTTAAGTGATGAAACTAAACTCAAATTATCTGAAAGTTCAGCAGAAGTTTGGAAAAATTTATCTATCGAAGCATTAGCAAAGAGAAAAGAAGTATTTGCTGAAAAATGGAAAAATAGATCAAAAAGCACAATAGTTGACATGCAAAAAAAGGCTGCGTCAGCAATCTCGAATGCTGGTAGAAAGGGTTCAAAAATTGAACATTTTTTGGTTGCTGAATTACCAAAATATGGTTATAATATATTGTTTCACAAGAAAAATCTTATATTAAATGCTGATTTAGAACCGGATTTAGTTATTGTTGATTTAAAAACGGTTATAGAAATTGATGGACCAAGCCATTTCTTACCAATTTGGGGAGAAGAAACTTTAAACAAGAAAATATCTGCTGATAATGAAAAGAACGGTTTATTTCTTGCTAATGGATATTTTATTCTTAGAGTAAAACATTTATGTAAAACTTTAACTTCGAAAAAGAAAAGAGATTTGGTTAAAAATGTAGTAGAAAGTCTAAAGAAAATAGAAACTTTAAGTACACCAAAAATTATAGAAATTGAGGTTTAAATGAATATTAATCTACATCCAGAAGATTATCAGTTTGTAGAAACACCTGAAGATATTGATGATGTTAAACAAGCAGTAGTAGATAAAGTTAGATATGGTTCACCAGAATGGAATGATTTTGTTATAACACATTTTCAACCTAATGAGTTGTATAACGAAACATATCCAACTTTAAATGGTATGAGACGTGTTGCAGAATTATTATTAGGACAAGTCGTAACAAGCGAAGTAAAACAACTTAATTCATCATTAGATCCAGATTCTACTGGTAGAGCATTTTGTATATACTCTATTACTATAAATAATTTTTGTGGTAGTAGACATTATAGAATATTTAATGGTGCTGCTGAAGCTTATGCTGGTAATATATCTGGTGATACATATGCTGTTTATCCTGTAACTATAGCAGAAAGTAGAGCAGAAGCTAGAGCATATCGTAAAGCTTTACTGTTAACCACTGTAACAGCAGAGGAAGTAAAGGGTAATGAAAAAGTATTTGAAAATATTAAAGAGGAGTATAATGAAGATGAAGATATGAGTAGTCAACAAGAGACTATTATTAAGTCTAAGTGTAAGCAACTTGGAATAGATAGAGATAAGTTTATTATTCAATTTGGTAATAAGCCTAAGAGAAGAGATGGTATAGCTGCTGTTAAGTTACTTAGCGAATACCAAAATCAAAGCAAAGAAATTCCAAAAGAAATTATATGATAAATATTGGAGATAAATACGAAAATTTTAAAATAGGTGGTATTTTAAGTAAAGAGCTATTTTACTATATGTATGTAGCTCCAAAATCTCAAACAGACCAATTAATTATGATTAATGGACTAAAATTAATACATGGAGAAAACTGTTTAAATGGTAGATGGATATTCTTATATTTTGATGAACCAGTTAAAAATGTAAGTAAGAAAGATTTATCGATACAATACATGGAATTAAATGAAGAAGAAATAGATAACTTATATAACTCAGTTCCTTCATACAAAATAATGTATTTATCAGAAGCAAAATTTATTGAACAAAATAACAAACAATTAGAAAGCAATTTGGAGAATTAATTATGGCAATGGGAAACGGTAATAAGCAAGATGATAATGTAGTATACTTTCTTTCTGAAAGAAGCGGAAAAAAGTTTGATTCACCACACTTTGTTGTAAAAACAAAAGATGATACTGGAGCAATTGTTGAATCTACTACTGTTAAGGAATATAGTGGTAATCTATTAAGCGTGAAATTTGGGAAAAAATATAATGAGAAAACTCCTAAAGGCTTAGAATTAGCTAATCAATATGGAAACAGGGATGTTGTTCGTGTAACACTAAAGGACGAAGAACTTAAAGAAGTATATAGTTGTGAATTTGGATTTAGTATGATGACTAGATCATTCTTTAACTCACTACTTAATTTAAATACTTTTAATAATCTAAAGGTTGGTATTTATCGAGATAAAAATGGATACGATAAACTATCTCTAAGACAAGATGATGAAATGGTAAAATGGAAGTTTCAAATGACAGAAATACCAGAAATTGAAACTATGTTATTTAAAGGTAAAGAACTTAAAGATTATGATAAGGTTGATACATTCTTTTTATCTAAATTACAAGAGAAATTTGGACAAACTATTACAGAGAATAATGTAAAGAATGAAAACCAAAAGAAACATATAGAAAATACAATAGAAGAAAATGAAGAAGTTCCATTTTAAAAGATAATTATAATGAATGATAATTTAACTTGGATAATAGATTGGAACAAAATTAATACTATTGGGGATATTAAATATATTCTCAGTAGTTTTGATTTAAGACCTATTGTAGATCATCCTGATTTCGATGGTCTTAAAAAATATTGTAAATTAAT
>ERZ1292625.3947-Hain-H41-01um-R1-3947-length-11453-cov-9_pt1 | contig 11453 bp, 10 predicted proteins | sample MGYA00564400_ERZ1292625 | MGnify/ENA primary metagenome ERZ1292625 (study PRJEB36523, sample SAMEA6512639) | groundwater metagenome | collected 2019-01-08 | study: AquaDiva: Metagenomics assemblies of 32 groundwater samples
GTGGATCGTTATGCGCAAAAATTCTTTGTTAAAATTGAACAAATTTCTATTCAAATTGATCACATTCATCTTTTACTTCGAGCCCGTCGCCGAACGAATTACCAAAGCTTTTTTCGAGTGGTCACGGGACAAATAGCACAGCAATTTCAAAAAAATAGTTTATTAAATTTCACGCTAGATTTAAATCAAAAGAAAAAAGTGACCGATGCCCCCAAAACACGCAAAAAATCAAAAAAACTATGGAAATACAGACCCTTCACTCGCGTGATTCGTGGATGGAAGGCGTACAAGACGGTCGTGTGTTATGTCAGACTTAATGAACAAGAAGCTATGGGGAATATTCCTTATCGAAAACTGAGGTTGAAGGGATTATCAGCTGGAGAATGGGAAATATTATGGGCTTAAGTTAACGGAGCCCTGGTTCTGGACCCTATAATCATATTGGAAGATCTATAAGAATTTCTGCGCCGCTATTGAGATTTCCAATCGCAGAAATTTTTCCACCGTGCAACTCAACAATTTTTTTGGCGGTGGCCAAACCCAACCCACTGCCGTGAATGTCTGAACGACTGTTGCCACGTTTGAAAGGTTCGAAAATCATATCGGCTAATTTAGGGTCAAAGCCTATGCCATTGTCCTTGATGCTCAAACGGATTAGGTTCTTTTCTTTTACAGCCTTGACCACGACTTCGGGTGGTCTTTCTTTAGAGCAAAATTTTAAACTATTTGAAAGCAAATTTTGAAAAAGTTGACGGAAGAGCACTGAATCCCCTTTGTAATCAGGTAGAGCTTCGATATTTATTCGTGCTTTGGTCTCTTGAATCTGAGATCCTAAATTGTCTTTTGCTTCGTTAGCAATTGTCTGGAGTGAAAAGCCTGCTTTCGCTAGATGTTCTTTGCCGATTTTTGAATAATCTAATAACTGATCGATTAATTCCAGCATGCGCACAGCCGTTTTTTTAATAATGTTCACCGCTTTGACTTCTCCTGCAGCAGATTCTTCGGAAATTAAATCAGCGAAACCTAAAATAGTCGAAGCGGGAGAACGCAAATCATGGGCAGCGACAGCGACAAAAGTTTCCAGCTCTAAATTCATTGCACTCAAAGAGTCCGTCACAGAGTTGAGCTCATGTTCTCGAAGTGCGACAAATTCAGTGGTCGCAATCGTTGAAGTGGAATCAAAAAAACGATCGATCAAACGAAAATCATCCATGGATATCAATTCAGCCTTGATGAGTTCGTCAAAGATAACATTTTTTAGAATCGAGTATTCCTCCATAACTTCTGCTAACGAGTAGTCGGTTGTCCACGAACGCTGTCGGCCGTGAATTTTACTCAGCTCCTCGGGTATTTTTAAAATCCCGGATTCTAATATGTCACATAAAGCATTAAACACATGTGGGATATGATCGCGGATCGTGGCTTTCGAGAGATTTTGTGCCTGTGGAAGTTTGTCGACGGAAAGCTGCTCCCAGCGATTTAAAATTTTTTCTTTTTTACTCTGCAGCTGTTTGAAAGCTTCCATAGAAACCTCTTTCTTGGGCTTTATTACTGCAATAAAGTTTCGACCTTGCGGTCTGCAGTTTCGTCATCGCGGATAATCTCAAAGCCAATGCGACCAATTTCGCGATTGTCATCAGTTTCGATTCTAACCTGCCATTGTCCAGGTTGGAAATTTGATTTTTTAGTCACCCCGCGAAAGCCTTCCTCGCGACCACCCGTAATGGGCATGGGCATCGAGTCAGATGGCGTCCAGCCTCTGCCGCTCTCGTAATAGAGCCAAACTACATGGAGTTTATCGTTGAACCGAGTCGGAGAAAATACTCGAGCGAAGCAAAAAACTGTATCACCGGGTCGGGCCAGAAATGTCTGGTCGCCATGTTGCCAAAATTTCCATTTCGGTCGAGTATAGGAAAGTTGATAAGCACCATCCGTTTTGGTCACATCGTGAAAAATTCCTAAATAGCTTACGGAAAGTGGAACTGGTGGAATTGCATGTAAAAAATATAATGTTGTAAAAATAGCCAGGATTCCAGCAAATGGAAAAATCAAATGAGTCCGCAATAAATCTCGAGTCACAAGTCGAGCCATGAATCGGTAAAATCCATAAAAGACCGCGGTCGCTGTAAGCATTCCAAGCAGAAAAGCTAAGGTTCCCAAAAATCCAATTATAATCGGAGAAAGTGAGGCGAAATAAGAAACCAAGCAAAGACTCCATAAAGCCATATGAACCTGAACCTGGGATTTTCCAAAATGCTTAAACTCATTGATCATCAGTAAGGCCACTAAAATCACGATGAATAATAAGGAAGTGATCGAGGATGCGCTTTTAAAGTAAAAAATCGTATAACTATTCAGCAAAGTTCCTAAAAGAAAATGCAGAAAAGCTTCGCGATACTTCCAAATTTTTACAAACCAGGGGGGTGGAGGCATTTCTTTGGTCAATTCTAAAATTTCGAAACCAATAAATGCAGCTGAAACTAAAAGATAGACAGCTTGCTGAAGAATCACATGGAGTTCATCAATGCGGGTTAATATGAGGGCATCAAAAATAAATCCAATAACAAAAAATACAATTGGAATCCAGCGTTCATATTTCTTATTAACTTCAGTTAAGGTCTTCACTTGCATCCAGGCTGGAAATAATAAATTCAGAAAGCTCATCAAATTTTGACGACATTATAAATTTTGGTAAGGCTTTGCTGCCGACAAGGGCAGTGACTGTGCTGACTCGAATATTAAGAACCGTCACTGCAATTCCAGCCGCTGCTAAACCGGCTTTAATGATGCCCTTATTTTTAATCGGAATTTTATTTACTAAAACATCGATCAAAGAATTTAAAAAATTAAATATTGTTTCGGTGGTTCTGACTTTAGAAATCTCAGTTTCCATACGCTTTTTACTGAAATTTTTATTATTTTTAATTTCTTGAATCGAATTCAGCCACTCAATGATTTCATTTTTTGCATTTTCATCAACCGAAGAAAAAGCATCTTTAATTGATGTGGCTGAGATATCTTTAAGACCTTGAAAGTTAATGCTTGAAAAGATTTTTTGTAGGCTCATTTTTTTATGAAATAATAGCAGGCTATCCAAATATCACCTTTTTTTATCTTAGCACTACCACCCCCACGAACAGTTACTTCTTGATCTTGATGAGAGGTCACAAGTCCTAAAATATAGGTCTTGTTTTTATAAACTCTAAGTGTGTGTGATCTTGATCCCTTCATCACAACACTGAGTGGACTTTCAACAACTGATGAATAACTCGATTTGAGGTACATCAACTCTGATGTGAGTTGTTCTAGAGGTTTGGTGTCATAATAATCAGTTCTTTCAGAGGACCGACTACCTTCAATCACAACTTTAATTTTATCAGAAAAGAGTGGTCCATCATTTTGTTCAGGCTCCATTTCAAAAATACCAAGCACGGAATTTTCAGCGGTCATTCGATTGACTATGCTATAACATCTACCTACATAAATTCCTTGATCCTGGTTAAAAGAAGCTGGCTGGCCTTGATGAGCAAGATCAATCAATTGTTGAAACCGATCAGTGCTTTCATTAAATGCTTGTGCGGCGAGCCCACTCAATACGAACGTTAAAGTGGCAAAAAATGTTTTTTTCATAATAATTCTCCCTTATGATTTCTTTGATTAGCCTAAGGTCTGTATATGAATTTGAAAATCCATTTGTGTCAATATCCTTGCTAGAATTTGAGGATGGATTTAGAAAACTTTAATCGACGTCGAGAAGCCCTCCTTCAAGACGCACCTCAATATCGAAATCTTTGTATTCAATGTCTGCAACCTGAATTCAGTTGTTACTGCTGTCACATTCAAAAATTTGATCCAAAGATTAAGTTTGTCATTCTTATTCATCCAATTGAAATGAAAAGAAGGATTGCGACGGGGCGAATGTCCCACTTGTGTTTGGAAAATTCCGAACTGATTATGGGACAAGATTATTCAAACAATCATCAAGTAAATAAAATTTTAAATAATCCAGCCTATCAAGCGAGCGTCTTATATCCTGGGCCAACCGCTTTAAATCTTTCTGAGGTCGAGAATGAAAAAAAGTTTAATTATTTTCCAGCTGGAAAAACTCCGGTGGTTTTTGTAATTGATGGCACTTGGGCGACAGCTCGGAAAACAATGCATCAAAGTCGAAATTTAAAATCTTTACCTCGCATTTGTTTTACGCCACCTCACCAATCCCAGTTTCGTGTGCGAAAACAACCTCGAGTCGACTGTTATTCGACGATCGAGGCGATACATCAACTTATTGAACTTCTAGGCAGTCGCGAAGGTTTTGATGTCGCTACAAAAAAACATGAAGCTTTGTTGTACGTTTTTAATAAAATGGTTGAAAGACAACTCGAATTTATTCGCCAGGCCCTTGAAAATTCACGGACAACTTCTTATCGTCGTCGTCCGCAATTAATTAAGAATTAAGACCTTCGTAGATTTCGGCTTGAGGTAATCGTGTGGCTTGTTTAACGATTGTGGTGGGTCTTTTCAAATTTGCGCCCACTGGTCTTCGACGTGGCAAAGAAAATGTAAAAGTACTTCCATAACCAACGTGACTGTCCACTCGCACCGTGCCGCCATGAGCTTCAACGATTGTTTTAACAATAGCTAAACCCACTCCAGGTCCTTGATCCGCTGTTTTTCGTGCTTGCCAGAAATGATCAAAAATTCCTGGAAGTTGTTTTTCTGAAATTCCAGGTCCGCTATCAGCCACGGATATATTTACGAATTGTTGGTCGCTGCGAACCTTAACTATAACTTTACTGTGTTTTGGACTGAATTTAATTGCATTGCCAACAAGATTTGCAAGGACTCGAACCACTCGCTCTCGGTCGAAAAAAGCTAAGACTGGCGGATTAACTGAGTCAAATTGCAGACGAATATCACGGTGTTTAGCTAAGGGTTGTAAAATAATGCGAGCATCGTTAAGAATCTCATCGATTCCGAGTTGATCAAGGCGAAGTGTGAGAGTTCCCATATCTGCTTTCTTCTGATCTCCAATATCTTTAATTAGATCTTCGATGCCAAGGATAGAGCTTTTAATCAATTCAGCACGATCAGCGGCAAGGGTAGTGTCCGTGGAAGATGTTAGACTATCGGCGATCTCGTTGATCGTATCTAATGGTTCTTTTAAATCGCGCGAAATCGCAAAAATAACTTCGTCACGTGCTAAAACCGCGTTTTTTGCTTCGTCATAAAGGCGATTGCGTTCGGCCAAATGGCGCATTCGTTGGCGAAGCATGAGGACCACTAAAAATGAAAGGCATACAAATATAAATCCCATGAGACCTGTGAACCAAGCCATGCCTCGAGGAATTTGAACCTGCGCCTCGTAAGCTGCATCTTTAGCAAAAGTACGAGCACGATCAAGTTCTGCATTATGCACACGCACAATTTCATCTAGAGCTTCGTTTATCTGTTTTCGAATAGGTGTGGTCTTTGATTGATAAAACTGTCCAACAATTTTCGACTCAGTTTGTTTCTCGCGAAACTCCATAGCTTGATCAAAAATTTCTTGATGTTGCTGTCCGATTAAACCAATACGTTTAACGATCTCGGGTATTTGCGGTAGGTCATATTTTTTTTCAAAACCAGCTAAGGATTCCGCTAAAGTCTGTTTGTCTTTTTTCTGTTGATCGAAAAGAGCCCTGGATCCAAGTAAAAAGAAGGATCGACTGGTGGCGATTTGTGACTCGGCAATATTGCGAAGCCGTTCCACTTCGACTAAAGCTCCGGCATCGACATTGATAACTGCATTATTAGCAGCAACAGTTTGGCGTAATTTCATCGCATAAACCCATGCGCTTAAAATAACGGCTACAAAAATAAATGAAAGGGCAATTAAGGCCTTTCGCTCAATACTCCAATTGACAGATTTCTTTAGATTTTTATTCATTTAAACCAAATAACAATTGCGCAGAGCGTGAGCAATCAAAAAATTGTGAGACGGAATTAATAGCTTCTCATCAAAAATTAATTAGTAATTCGATATATTAAAGTATCGCCATACAAAATTTTCTAAAAAGACGGAAGAATTTTTTTCAAATTGGACCAATCAGATGCAATTTTCCTAGGGAATCACCTTCTCTGCAGTTAAAGTGCGCCCTTAATACTAGATCAACCAAGGACCATGTAAATGAACTCGTTTTCTGATTTTAATCTTCGAATGTCGATTGAAAAGACCCTCAAAGACAAACGTCTTTTTAAACCTACTGAAATTCAATCTTACATTCTTCCTCTGATGATGAGTGGGCAATCCGTAGTCGGTGTTTCGGAAACGGGTAGTGGGAAAACTTTGGCGTATGTTTTGCCGATGTTACAGCTGTTGAAAAGTCTTGAAGACGAGGGGCAAGCAATTTCCAAAGAGTCTGCACCCCGAGCTGTAGTGATGGTTCCAACCCGAGAACTGGGTGATCAGATCTCGAAAGTTTTTAAGCTTTTTACCCACGATACTCGTTTGCGTGTTCGACCTGCATTGGGCGGAATGGCTTTGGAAAAAACTCGAAAAAATGTAGCAGCACCTTTTGAAATTTTACTCGCAACCCCTGGTCGTATGGTGCAAATGTTAGAGCGGGATTTGATTGATCTTTCAGATGTACGAATGTTGGTGTTCGATGAGGCCGATCAAATGATGGATCAGGGTTTTGTTACTGATTCAAAAATGGTTGCCAAAGCTTGCCCTAAGGACGTGTTATTGGCATTATTTTCAGCAACAATTTCTACGGCAGTTCAAGTTTTGATCAACGATTTATTTTCATCAGCGGAAGTTGTTCGCAGCAAGGGCAGCGGTAAAATTGTTTCCAGCTTAGTGACAAAAAATTTGACTGTTGAAGACGGCAAACGTTGGCCTTTATTCGAGAAAGCTTTAGCACAGCCAACAGAAGGCGGAACGATGGTCTTTACCAACACTCGTGATCAATGTGACAAGTTGGCAAAAGAGATGACGGAAAAAGGTTTTGTGTGTGCCGTCTATCGCGGCGAAATGGACAAGAGCGAACGCCGTACGAATCTTAAGAATTTTCGTGATGGAAAAATTAATCTTCTTGTTTCGACAGATCTTGCTGGGCGGGGTTTGGATTTGAATGTTGGCCGAGTTATCAACTATCATTTGCCGAAACAAATGGAAAATTACTTACATCGTGTTGGTCGAACAGCGCGGGCCGGCCGCAAAGGCTTGGTAATCAATCTTGTTACTGAAAGAGATCGGCGCTTGATGGCACAGCTCGAGGGGAATAAACCTGTATCCGTTGCAAAGAAAAATACACCAGGAATAAAACCTCGACTGTCTTCGCAAACACGGCTGAAACAATTAAAGAGGTGAACACCCAAGGGCAGCCGACGTAAGGCTAGCCCCCTAATCAATCCTCGACTTCGGCTCGGCAACGATAATCCGAGATAATTACACCATAGGATGTGCATTCAACCGAACTGGCCATAGTGATGCAAGATCTAGTCTGGCACGTCGGCTTTTTAAATTCAGCTAGCGAATGAAACATGGATCGGGCCTGACTTCCTAAAATTGTGTAAATTTGATCTGCGTGATGTTTTCTTGTTACTTTACAGGTCGAGGCGTAGTCATTTCCATTTTTAATAGTGATGCAGCTGACGGGACCAGCCATCACTAAACAACGAGTGTCAGCACAGACAGCTCCCAGTACCTTTTTCAGTCCTTTGTACATGACCTTAGACTCACCGCTTTCTTTTAAAATTTCAGTTGCATGGCCGATGCAAACGAAACCCAAAACTAAAAATAGAGCTAGTTTTTTCATATGATTCTCCTTTTAAATAAGCAGGGTAAATGCATTTCGAGAATTACGCTTAGTTAAGAATAGAGTCACCTACTGTCACATTTTTTTTAAATTAGGAGAGATCGACACTGCCAAACAACGCATCGTGTTAATTTTTAGAAATTATATTAAAGTTTCTTAACAGCCCACCGATCATTATCCAGTTGAATAACATTTTTACCTAGTTATCGAAATTTGGAGGCTTAAGTGGGTTCATTTTCAATATGGTTTAAAGGAATCCGGGGTAAATTACTTTTTTCCACAGTTTTACCCCTCGTTGCTGTAGCTGTGATAGCCGGTTTTGGATTTCACGGAGTAAATCAATTCGGAGATTATTTAGATAAAGCGTATGGGCAAATAACTCCAACTGTAGATTCAATTAATAAAATGAACACAGCAAAAAGCGATATTCTACGTTTTTTTTGGAAGTGTTATGGAATGAAAAATGACCTACCGGCCAGAACAGATTCAATAAAACGAATCCATGCCGCTGTTGCCGAATACAAAATGAATGAAGAAATTTACAATCCGTTGCCCCAATTGGAAAAAGAAGTGCCCATTGATAAAGCGGTAAAAACTGCCGAAGTTGAGATGTTTAAAGGCGTTAATGAAATTCTCGGCTTGCTTGAAAAACATACTTTTGAAACTGATGAGCAAGCAAAGGCGCTCGTGACGGGAAAGTATCTAGGATATTTTAATAGCGTGGAAAACGGTTTGAATGAAATTGCAAAAATGTACACTGAAATGACGAAAGAACAGAGCGCTCTTGCCGCTAGTGAACGCACGAGCTTATCATCTTTGATCGTATTAGCTTCAGTTATATCTGTGTTTGGCTTATTTGCTATTATGATGTTTTTAGCTTCGCGCTTGGCAAAATCGATAAACCACGTCACTCAAAGTCTTGCGAATTCTGGCACACAAGTTGGCTCTGCCAGCCGGCAGCTTTCTTCCGCCAGTCAACAACTGTCTTCTGGCGCCACCGAAGCGGCGAGTTCGCTTGAAGAAACAGTCTCATCGCTTGAAGAACTTTCGAGTATGGTCAAATTAAATGCGGATAATGCCAAAGAAGCTTCGTCGTTATCTCAGGCGAGTCGCAAGTCAGCGGAAGATGGCGAAAATGAAATTAAAAATTTAATTGGAGCAATGACCGACATTTCGAAGAGTTCTAAAAAAATTGAAGAGATTATAAATGTGATCGATGATATCGCTTTTCAAACAAACTTATTGGCCTTAAATGCCGCAGTTGAAGCGGCCCGTGCCGGTGAACAAGGCAAGGGCTTTGCGGTTGTTGCCGAAGCTGTTCGAAATCTAGCGCAGCGAAGTGCTTCTGCTGCAAAAGATATTACTGTATTGATCAAAGATAGCGTTGAGCAAATTTCCCATGGTAGCAAGATTGCAGATCAAAGCGGCGAAGTTCTAAAAAATATTGTTACTTCGGTTAAAAAGGTTTCCGATTTAAATAATGAAATCGCATCGGCGAGCGCCGAGCAATCGTCAGGTATTTCACAGATCAGTAAGGCGATGAATGAACTTGATCAAGCGACTCAAAGAAATGCATCTTCAGCGGAAGAAACAGCAGCGTCTTCAGAAGAGATGTCTACACAAGCGGTTGAGTTGCAGGGACTGGTCGGTGAATTGAGTCAGGTGATTGATGGAGCATCAAATAATGTTTCTTATAATGAAGAGTACGAAACTTATAAAGCTCAGCCAAAAAATGAGAAAGCAAAAAATAATGTTGTTCCAATAATAAAAGCTGCGCCGAAAAAACCTTCAGTGCATGTTATCCCATTTGATGAAGATCTTCCTGGTAACGGTAAAGTCGGCACAACTGAAGGTTTCTAAAGCTGGCGAAATATAAGCAGGCCAGTTTAAAACAAGAACAAGGCAGCAACATTAAATCTTGAATCCGTAATCGTCGTTGTCGCATTCAAATATTTTATTTGATAATTAACATACTCAGTACGCAGCTCAAGATCGGATCTCACCTTATAATGTATGCTTGCGCCCGACGCAGTCACAGTGTCAAAGGTTGTTGATGCAGAACTCAATGGGTCATCTTTGACTTGTTCATAGCGAAGGCCAAAAAGAACTGGGTCAGATATTTTATATGTCATAAGCGCTAAATATCCCTGGCCCGCTTTTTCTGTATCGGCACTGTCTGTAGGCGTAAGAGTGTTTTTGTTAGGATCGTCAATTTTGGAAAATTCAAAATCTAAGGTGAAAGCTCCTAAGGTTACTCCTGCAGTAATATCAAGTAAACTTCGGCCACTGTATCCACTGCCGTCCGCTTTTGAAATCAAGCGGGTCATATATCCAAATTGAGTGCGGAATAAATCATTTGAATAACCCAAGGCGGCTCCATGCTCGGTTCTATTATCACCAGATGATGAAGTGCCAAAAGATCCCTTATTGTTGGGATTTGCAGCAAAAACTTTAGCGTAATATCCGCTTGTGGAATACTCGAACATGGCCCCTGTGTGAGTAACCGGAAGAGTATAATCATAGACAATACCTGTTTTACCAAATACTCGATCTTTGGAGTCATTAAGCTCCACCCCGTATATTGTATCAAACTGTCCGAAATCAAATATAAAATCAGGAGTAATTTTATATTTTATATAGGCTTGTGATTTATCTACGCCTATTGCGAAAAAAGAATTTTGAGACTCGTTGGGAACTGTAGGAATTGTAGGTTCTGAAGTAGTTGGTTTAATGACATCGCTATCTTTCAGTCGACGGAATGCGATATCAATAACAGCTGATAAACGATCTTTCTCGTAATTTACAATGAAAGCTCCATCTTCCAATCCAAAACCCGATTCTGCATTAGCATTGGGTACACCTGCCGTATCATCTTTTGCAGCTAGGCTTGAGAATCTAAAATCAAAAAATCCCGACAGCTTGAACAAGGAAGTTGAACTTTCTTGAGTCGGACTTGGCGAAGGCGTTTTTGCTGGTTCAGCTGCTTGCACCGCCGCAGGAGCCGCTGGTTTTTCTTTTTGTGGGATCGAACTTGCACTTTTTTCTGCACTTCCACCTTTTTCAGTATTTTTCCACTGTTTTATAGTACCCACAGATTTCCAATTAATATTGCCCCAGCCATTGTCTTCTTTTTCAAATTGGGCCTCATAGCGAAAAGCTTCTGCCTGATAGCGTGCTCGGATTTTATTTTCTTCACAAATTACTTTTGTAGCGAATTGAGGTTGGGATTTAAGAAGACAACCATCAAATTTAAATTCCACTTTTGCAGTTTCACAATTGCTACCAGCAGTAACACTGGCTGATCCACAGGTGTCTACACGTTTAAAGCTTTCGGCTTGTACTGTGATTGAAAAAATAAACGTAAAAATTGGTAAAATTAGATATTGTCGCATCATTAGGTGAACCTCATTAAGTAGTAAATTTGATTAATTTTACATGCTTTTTGAAGTTGAGATCAAACACAATCCAAGTAGAAAAAAAACCTAGTTAAAGGTTGAGGAAGACCACCTACGATTTTCATAAGCAGCCCCCTCAGAGAGATTTATAAATTGAGCGAAAAAACGAATCTTTTAGTCAACTTTGTTTTTAATATCAGTGGCTTTTGTATCAACCTTATCTTTTAATTTTTGCCCTTTGTGTTTTAATTTTTTAGCA
>ERZ1292625.3948-Hain-H41-01um-R1-3948-length-11451-cov-4_pt1 | contig 11451 bp, 9 predicted proteins | sample MGYA00564400_ERZ1292625 | MGnify/ENA primary metagenome ERZ1292625 (study PRJEB36523, sample SAMEA6512639) | groundwater metagenome | collected 2019-01-08 | study: AquaDiva: Metagenomics assemblies of 32 groundwater samples
ACTTGGTTTCGCCTGAATCTGCAAGAGAGGCCTCCACTGAAAATTTTCTCGCATTTTCAATGAATCCTTTGTAGAGTGATGGATTGCCGGATGAGTCTAGTAGCACTTCCTTTAATTTATTCTTGGCTTCACCCACCGAAACAGTCATTTTTTCAGATGTCGACGAGGTTTCTGTTGTACGCTTTTCTACATTGGCCACAGAGTTATTGTTGGTCGATCCTGTTTCCGGTGTAATCGTAGTTTGAGCCTCGCTTTCCAGACTACCAAATGCTGTTGCCCCAATAACACCCGCCAAGGCAGCTTGTTTTTTAAGCCAATTTGTCATGCCGCCAGTTTTCTTCAAAGCCCTTTCCGATTTCGACGATTCTTCCTCCGGGACAGACATTTTTTCAAAACCCATAAATTATATTTTAGTTAATAACAAATAAATTTTATCATTGGAAAAATGTTTTGCCAAATATATAAACCGAGTTCATTAAATCTTCTTCAGACACCTCGCCAGATCGCAGATTTTGACACTTTCTTGTGAGCGGTCCGTCATGTGGCGGACGATTACTGTATCCTCCATCGCTTCTTTTTGTCCCATGATAAGTGTGTAAGGGATTTTCATGTTTTCTGCGGTGGTGAGTTGAGAGGTAAGTTTGTCGCGTGAAATGCCGTGATGCATCGGCACCTTCGCCTGTCTTAGTATTTCTATAATTTTTAAACTTTTTAGTTTCGCCTCAAAGCCGAGTTGGATAAAATATATTTTTGGTTTAAGAAATTTTAAATTTTTCTTGGCATTTTTTTCTTTGAATGATAATCGGACTCCAACCCCCGGTACATCTTTTTTCATACCGATTTTTTTAGCAATGTGGGAGTAGCGAACACCAACACCGAGAGGCTGACACACCTCTTTCCCAGCGGGGTCGTATATTTCAAAAAGTGTCTGGCATGAAAATGAACGGTTGCGCACAAGAAAATGATCGATTTCGTAAGGAATCTCAAGAAATTCTAAATACTCTAAAACCTCCTTGAAATGATTGCGACTGTCCTCAGAAAGAAAGTTCATGGATTTAGGAGCGCTATTTTTTATGATGCGACACTTTTCATTTTTACATGACAGTAGCTCAAAAACATCCTTTTTTAAAAGTTGCCGGCAGTGGGCGGGAAGCTCTTCAATATTTTTACGATAGTATGCTGAAAGCTCTCGTCCAAAACGAGACACTGTGTCGCGGTCACCAACACTGTTGATGTGGACCGACAGTTTTTCAAACCCCTCTTCACGAAGAATTTCAACTGCGGTTTTGATTAGGAGGGCTTCAGCTATACTTTTCGATGTACCCATGGCTTCCAAGAAGATCGTGCGCTCTTTTCCGGGACTCTTTTTTGTACCATCCTCCGCTGTAATCGGTTTACCAAAATAAAGCATTACCGGCTGGGGAAGGTTTTGAAAATTCTTTTCGTTGTACAGGCGCAAAAGCGCAACCTTTTCCTCAAGACTTTCGCGCGCCGAAACATCAGATGCATCCTTACTTCGGAGCTCTGCCTCGCTTAATGCCCGTGCTTTTTTTGCATCATCCTTGGTTACGGTCGGGGATTCAGTCGGTGTAAAGCCGTAATAGAGAGCGATCTCGGCGGGCGCATCAAGATTTTTGTACCAACACTCATCATCTTTTCTGGAGTTCTTACCTCGGCTAACCTTTGTTGGATTTTTTTTGATGGAGGCTCTCATTGGAGTTTGAAAATGTCTAATTACTAATATCTAATTTCTAAATTTAAATTACACTCTCGGTATTTCATTAGACATTAGTAATTAGATATTAGAAATTGTCCCGCTCTCGTTGCCAGGGAAAAATCCTAGTGCGGTAAATGGAAACAACCTTACAAACGGTCTGCCGACAATTTCCTTTGATTCAAGCGGCCCCCAACCTCGCGAATCAAAACTCACCGGGCGGTTGTCCCCAAGCACAAAATACTGCGTGCCTTTTAGGATGATTGTTTTTGGTGACTCCGATTGCGTATTGGTCAAAAATGTCTGATCAATCACAAAACCATCAGGGTGTTCAGCATTTTTTATGGTGACGGTGTTTAGAGAAAGCTCAACCGTTTCTCCAGGAAGGCCGATAATTCTTTTAATCAAGTATTTTTTTTCGTCTGCGCGCCTGAATATCACCACTTCTCCTCGTTTCGGCTTCTCAAATCGATAGCTTATCTCGTCAACAAGTAGGTAGTCGTTGTTATTGAATGTCGGCTCCATCGAAGGACCAGAAACCATAAATGGTTGTACTATGAAAAATCGAATAGGGAGGACGATGGCGGCGGTTATTAAAGCAAATCGTATTATATCCCACCACGACTCCTTCTTCTCACCGCCATCAGTGATTTTTTCAGGTAAAGGTGCGTGAGAAAAATTATTTTCAGTAGGATTTTCAGAAATTTTTTTTTCTTCACTCATTTGCTCACAATTTTAGTACCGAGAGTAGTATTGACGCAATAGGAGATAGAGTGGTGTAACGTATTTATTTTTTATTTTTGCCTTTTTCTTAGAAATGCTATACTCATTCTTATGTTTATCATCGTTGGCCTAGGAAATCCGGGCGAAGAATACGAAAATACTCGTCATAACACAGGACGGGTAGTGCTCGAGGTGTTTCGTACAGCTAATAATTTTTCTGATTGGGAATTAAATTTTAAATTAAAATCGCTTACCTCGTCTGGCAAAGTCGGTAAGGATCCTGTGATACTTGTTGAGCCAGAAACTTATATGAACAAGTCTGGGAGCGCACTGGGTTCCTTGGTAAAGGTAAAAAAATCAAAAATTTTCAAAAAAGGAACGGCCGAAAACCTGGTCGTGGTGCATGACGATCTCGATATTCCATTTGGCTCGTTCAAAATTTCTTTCAACAAGAGTTCAGGTGGCCACAAGGGTGTGGAGTCTATTATAAGGGCGGTTAAAACCGAGGCGTTTGTTCGCATTCGAGTTGGAATTTCGCCAGTTACTCCGGGAGGTAAGATGAAAAAACCTCATGGTGAGGAAGCAGTAGACAAAATGATTCTTGGTAAATTCTCACCGGATCAATTGGCTACGCTTAAAAAACTTTCTCAAAAAATTGTCACGGCCTTGATCGCGATTGTGTCTGAAGGTCGTGAACGAGCGATGAGTAGGCAATATTAGTTTATAGTTCTGTAATTTAATTATTAAATATATAAAAACTATGGCAAGCGATTCCCAAAGTTTAAAAAGAAACAATGACAAAATAAAAAGTGATTTGAGTAGATTGGAAAGTGACGAAAGAAGGTTTGAATCTGAGAAAGATGCATACGAACACAAGTTTAAGGAGGTTGAATCTCGATTGAAGGATACTAAAAGTCAGATTATTCGATTGCAGGAGGATCTCCGCCAGACAAAATACGATATTGAAAGAGCAGAGCAAACTGAAAGAGATGAACAAAAAAGGCAGTCTGCCGAGCGAAGCAAAAAGGGTTAATTTCCCTTAAATTTAGTTTAACGGCTCAGTCGTGCACGACTGAGCCGTTAAACTAAACCGCCCCTGCCCGCTTCGCGGCCAGGGGCGGTTTTACTAAAGGATTCCGCCTTAGGCGGATCAGCCTACGGCTGAAAAATTTAACAGCTACTAACTTTTCTTCTCTCCTGCAAACGAAAGCGCCATCTTTTGCTCCTTTGCATCAAATAAAGTGATTTTGAAAGAATAGGTCTTTCCGAGCTCGAGGTTGTGGCGCAATTTTTCTTCGGTACCGAATTCAGAAATGTGAACCAAACCTGCCACACCTTCTTCAATTGAAGCGAGTGCGCCGTGCTTGTTGAATTTAATCACCACACCTTTAACCACATCATCCTTCTTGTATTTCTTTGCAGCTTCAACCCATGGATTTGGCTTGAGCGCTTTGATCGAGAGGGAAATCTTGCCATCCTTTACCTCAATAATTTTCACATTTACTTTTTGGCCAACCTTGAACAGCGTTCGTGGATCTTCAACGAGTGCCCAATCGATTTCTGAAATGTGCACCAAGCCCTCAAGACCTTCCTCAATCTTTACGAACACACCGAAATCAACGATCCCTGTGACATCTCCAGCCACTTCATCGCCAACTGTGTATTGCTCAACAATCTTCTCTTTGTCTTTTGATTTTGAACTTTTTTCAGAGAAAATAAGTTTTCCCTCTTTCGGAATAGCGGAAATGACAGAAACAGAAATTTTCTCACCAACCAATTTGCGTAGTTCTTCGAGAATCTTGTCCTTATCGCCATCAGCGACGCGAGGGTAGTGCTCAGTTTTGAGTTGAGATGCAGGAAGGAAACCGGCAATGCCTTGCCATTCGATAATGAGACCTCCTTTGTTTGCTTCTTTTACTGTAAGCTCAAGAATTTTCTTATCGCGGATTGCAGCTTCGGCCTCACTCCAAATCATTGCCTGACGAGCCTCACGAAGTGACAATTCAATGTAGCCGTCCTCGTTTTCAATATCTACAACTTTCGCCGCGATTTTGTCGCCAATCGAAATTTTCTTGATAACATCACGAGCGTTGATGTATTCTCGGCCGTAAATAATACCAGTACCGTATGGAGGAAGGTCAACATAAACTCTTGCCTTCTCTATATTCAAAACAGTTCCATCGACAAGATCTCCGACGGCTGGCGGGTTGCCAGTCTCGCGGAGCAGTTTGCCCATCAATGTTTCTTTTTTCTCTTCTATTTTACCGTCAGCTCCTTTTGGGAGAGAGTCTACTAGATCGGCGGCTTCCTTGAGGGTTACCGCAGCGTCGTCTTTTTTCATAATAATGTTAGTAGGATTTTCGCAAGCCGTCTTGCGAGGTTAAGCCCCACAGGTGTAATTAATTGCCTTTATAACTTTCATATTTGGCGCACTGCTTCGTTGTCGCCTCGTTTGCTCCTGCAATGTGTAAGCACACATTTTAGTCGCAAGCCTCAGCGGCGCCTTGCATTTCATCCAAATCTGAAGGTTCTACCTTTTAGGCATCCCAATCGCTCAGGACAGGCATAGGGGAGTATTATACACGGATTTCTAATTGAGGCAATTAAAATCCTTTATACCAATATACGAATAAACACGAATAGCTATTTTTTAGCAAGGCCTTGCCTTGCTAAACTTCCAAAAAAAGGGGGCTAATCGGCCGTCCGCCACGCGTGTCGGACGGCCGAAAGCCTAAACAGAGCCATTTAATTTTCACTCTAATTCCTGAATTTTAAGGATTTCATATTTACGCCATGGCGTAAATATGAAAATTGGTGGCATTGCTAAATTTTTACAAAGGAGTAATGTTTTGGGTAGTGTTTGACAATGTTCTCAACCCTCAACCCCTGTTACCATGAATGCTTCTTCAAGCGTGTCGGGTAGTTCGAAACTGACCAGTCTAGAAAAGCGTTTAAGCGCTTTGTTCGATGTCGTGTGGTGGGGATTCAAGCTAGTTATGAGCCCCTTCTTGTTCCTGGTGGGCAAGAGAGTCCCGTTTAACGAATCCGAAAGGAACGGTCCGGACATTTTGCCCGAAGTTCAGTGGATACCGGGAACGCCAATTTTCGGAGCTTATCGGATTTTGCCATTGCTCCTCTTCCTGATCGGTTCGGCATTTATTTGGAGGGCGGATCCATCACTGGTCTCTACTATTTTAATTTGCGCGATGCTCTGGTTGTCTTTTGGGGCGGTGTGTCTTTTTCTTTGTTTGGTAATCGCGCTTATTTCGTTCGCCGTGGGTTGATTTTGTCCGTTAGGGCCGCGAGTATACGCGGCCCTTTTTCTTTTGTCATTAATTTTGCTATAGTAGTATTCTCAATTTCTAATAACTATCATCTATCAACTAACAACTTTCAAAGTAAAACATGATTATCACATACCTCGGACTTGAGGCATTCAAAATACAATTCGGCGAAACGGTCATTGCGCTCAATCCTGTGTCCAAGGATTCCAAACACAAAAGCTCTAAATTTGGTGCGGATATTGCGCTTGTGAGTTTAAACGATAAAGATTTTAATGGTGTGGAAAATGTCACGCACGGCGATCGAACCCCCTTTGTGATTAGTGGTCCGGGCGAATATGAAATAAAGGGCATTTTTATCAAAGGTTTCAAAAGTCAGTCACACTACGATTTACCTGCCAGTTCAAAGGATGTTCGCATCAATACTATATATAGTATATCTCTTGAAGGTATGAACATTTGTTTCCTTGGCGCACTTGATTCAAAAGATTTATCTCCAGAAACCACAGAGGCGCTAGATGATATTGATATTCTGTTTGTATCAGTCGGAGGTGAGGGTGTTTTGACACCTGCGGCTGCTTACGAGCTTTCGGTCAAACTTGAGCCGAAGCTTATAATCCCGATGCATTACGATGACGCAACCGATAAAAATTTAAAAACCTTCCTGAAGGAAGCAGGTGAAGAGGGGACGAAGCCGGTGGACAAGCTTACACTCAAGAAAAAAGATTTGGATGGGAAGGAAGGGGAAGTCGCCGTACTAAGTTCTAATGCCTAAGTCCTAATTTCTAATTTTTTACTTTTTGAATTGAAACTTCATTGGAAATTAGTAATTAGATATTAGAAATTGCGCTTCGCATTAAAAAATGTTTCATTTTTTAGAACAGCTCCAAAAGAGGCCCATTGCCTATCGAAAGCGGGTCCTCTTACTAAGTACCAGTATTCTTACAAGTATTATCGTCCTTGTCTGGCTTTCAACGTTTAATACTGTTTCAGATATCTCCGAAGTTGACAGTGTGATTTTGGAAAAGCAATTTGAGCCGATTGAGGAAATTAAAACAAATATCGGAAGTTTTTTTGACTCTGTTAAAACAATGAGCGCCGGTATTTTTGGAGGTGATGAAGCAACATCATCCGATGTTTCAGAAAATTAATCTGATATATTCCTAAAATAATTTTTTCGTATATAATATAGCGAATGGAACCTGTGCAAAATAATTCTGTCCGTTCACATGTCCGACTGAAAGGTTTTTACTATTCTACCCAGCTGTCTGGATTGGCGGGACTGCTTTTGTTTGGTTTTGCTATTTATCGCTATCAGGATTACTTTACTATTTTTCATAATATACCCCTGACACTGGTTTCTTTCGCTGCGATTTTTGTTATTCATGGTCTGTGTTTCGTATTTCAAGAGTGGACTGAAAATAAGATTTTTTATGTAATTAGTCGGTACTCCTGGGTCGGTTTTTTTCTGTCTGTTGTTTATTTGAGTGGAGCTACTCAAAGCTCGCTTTTGTTTATTTTGGTGTTTCCAATTCTTGTTTCAGCCGCTGATCTTGATGTTGAAACCGTAAGAAGGATGGCGGTTTTGATTACTCTCTCTCTTGCCGGAATGATTCTTTTCGATCCGATTGCCTTGTCGCAGTCCAATCTAATTATGGCCCACCTGTTTCGGTTAGGATTGTTTGCGTTCATTGCCTACTATATATACAAAATTGTTAAGGAAACTCTTCGTCAGAAATATGAGAAGGAAGAATCAAAGAGAAAATTTGCCCAGCTCATCGAACTTGATCGAGTGAAGACTGATTTCATTACTGTGGCTCAGCATCAGATGAGGACGCCCCTTACTGCTATCCGATGGGGCCTAGACACCGCACTTAGTGAGCCTGATGTTGAGAAAAATGCTGATCTAAAATCAATTTTGACTGAGACTGCGGCCGCAGCTAACAAATCAATGGACATTTTGAATCAGTTACTTAAAACCAGCGAAGCAGAAGCTGGTAGTATAAATTTTCAGAAAAAACCATTGGCTCTGCTGTCCCTGTTTAAACAAATTACAGATGACGTTTCGTATGTAGCAAAACATAAGGGGGTTACCGTTAGGATAAGTTTTACACCCGATCTCAGTGTGAATGGAGATTACAATACGCTTCACGCCGCACTCTTAAATGTAGTGGATAATGCGGTTCGCTATTCTCCACGCGGTTCTGTTGATGTTTCGGGTAAGAAGATAGAAGGCCAGCAGATTGCAATCACAGTCAGAGATAATGGTATTGGTATTGACAAAGATGACTTGCCACACATTTTCGATAGATTTTATCGTGGTAAAAACGCTATTTCACTTGAGCCATCGGATACGGGAGTTGGTCTTTATATTACTAAAAAAATTCTCGAACTTCATACTGGTACGATTAGCCTAGAGTCGTCGGTTGGAAAGGGTACGACGGTGACTATTGTGTTGCCGGAGACTAAAGTCCTCCCAGACTTCAAAGTTAAGTAGGACTTCCACGGTCGGCGCATTTCTTTGTTGCTTCGCTCGTTTGTTCCCGCAACATATAGGCATATGTTTTGGTCACAAGCCTCGCTCGCGCCGCGAACTGCATCCAACCGCGAAAGCCCCGATGTTGTGTAAAAAATAACCGCCGAGCGTGATGCTCGAGCGGTTGGTCCGTCTAATTTTAAGCTACTTTTCGGGCAGTTTTTGTTCGTATTTATTCGTATATTCGTACCAATTCGTATATTAGTATTGCGCCAGCAACCGCTTTCATTTCTAACCCATTTGTAGTATAATAGACGGTACTTTATGGCCAAAAAAGAGGAAGAAAAACAGCCAGAACCAGTCCGACAAAACGTCATTGCACGGGAGATTACCCGGGAAATGAAGGATTCCTATCTCGACTACGCCATGTCGGTTATTACTTCTCGTGCCTTGCCCGATGTTCGGGACGGCTTGAAGCCGGTCCATCGTCGAATTCTTTTCGCCATGAACCAAATGGGTCTTACATCTTCGGCCAAATTTAGAAAATCGGCCACCGTGGTTGGTGAAGTACTCGGTAATTATCACCCACACGGAGACGCGGCGGTTTACGAAACTATGGTGAAAATGGTTCAAGATTTTTCTATTCGCTACCCGCTCATTATCGGCCAAGGAAATTTCGGTTCAATTGACGGAGATCCGGCAGCTGCGCACAGATACACAGAAGCGAAAATGTCGAAAATGGCGTCAGAACTTCTTCGCGATATAGAAAAAGATACGGTAACTCTTCGTCCAAATTATGATAATACCAAAAATGAACCAACCGTTTTGCCCGCGGTTGTCCCGAACCTCCTTTTGAACGGAACTCTTGGTATCGCTGTCGGTATGGCGACGAATATTCCTCCACATAATCTCGGTGAAGTGGTGGACGCGACGGTACATTTGATTGATAACAAAACTGCGACCACTGAAGACCTCACACAATTTATAAAAGGTCCCGATTTCCCAACCGGAGGTATTGTCTTTGGGGCAAAAGATTTGATGCACGCCTACGGTTCCGGCCGAGGAGGTGTCGTTACCCGTGGTGTTGCTGAAATTACCGAGAGCAAAGCCGGAGTAGCACAAATCATCATTACCTCGATTCCGTATCGTGTAAACAAATCCGAGCTCATCATGCGTATTGCCGATTTGGTTCGCGAGAAAAAAATCGAAGGTATCAAGGGCTTGCGAGATGAATCTACAAAAGATATTCGCATCGCCATCGATCTCAAACAGGGCGCCTATCCGGAAAAAGTTCTAAACTTTTTGTACAAGCACACTCAGCTTGAGGAATCTTTCCATTTCAATGTTGTGGCGCTTGTCGATGGTATTCCGCAGACCTTGTCGCTAAAGGCAATCCTAGAGGAGTTTGTGGCCCACCGAGTGATTGTCGTTCGCCGTCGAACCGAATTTGATTTGAGAAAAGCTCTCGCTCGTGAGCATATTTTGTTAGGTCTTAAGAAGGCGCTCGATCATATCGACGAGATTATCAAGCTTATCAAGAAATCAAAGGATACCGCAGAAGCACACGCCAATTTGATGAAGCAGTTTAAGTTTTCTGACCTCCAGGCCGCGGCGATTTTGGAAATGAAATTATCACGGTTGGCCGGCCTTGAACGCAAGAAGATTGAAGATGAGCTCACAGCAGTTCAGGCACTCATTAAGGCCCTAAAAGAAATTTTGGCTAGCCCAAAGAAAATTCTTTCAATAATTAAGGACGAGCTTACCGAAATTAAAACCAAGTATGGTGATGACCGACGAACCAAGATTATAAAGGCAGCGGCCGGCACATTTAGTGAGGAGGATTTGATTCCCGATGCTGATAGTGTACTCGTACTCACAAAAGGTGGGTATATTAAGCGCACCGATCCGGACGAATATAAAAAGCAAAAGCGCGGGGGCGTCGGCGTGGTGGATCTCGATACAAAAGAGGAAGATTTTATTACGCACCTTGTGTTTGCCACCACTCACAATGACTTGCTTTTCTTTTCAGATAAGGGAAAGGCTTACCAGATAAAAATGTATGAAATTCCTGAGGGAAAGCGTGCTACCAAAGGTAAGTCGATTATGAACTTCCTCTCACTTGCGGAAGGCGAGAGAATCACTTCGATTTTGCCAATGCCAAAAGACACGAAGGTGGCCGACAACCTCGCGCTTATGATGGTTACTAAGGGCGGTACCGGTAAAAAGAGTTCCGCTAAGCATTTTCATGATGTTCGAAGGTCTGGTTTGATTGCGATTTCACTTGATGCCGGAGACGAGCTTGTGTCTGCATCTTTTGCTGGAAAAAATGACGAAGTGGTGATTGCTACCAAAGAGGGCCAGTCAATTCGATTTAAAGAGTCCGATGTTCGAGAGATGGGGCGCACGGCAGCTGGTGTGCGCGTGATTCGACTTGAAAAGGGTGATGAGGTGATTTCGGCAGATATCGTTTCGAAAGCTTCAAAAAATCCCGCACTCTTTGTGATGGCAGCGAATGGTTATGGTAAAAAAACTACTCTCGACGAATACAAAACTCAAAATCGAGGTGGTTCAGGAATTCTTACAATGAAAGTGACCGCAAAAACCGGTGCCTTGATTGCCGCAAAAGTTGTAACTGATGACGATGAGGAGATTGTCGCAATGTCTAAGCAAAGCCAGGTTATCCGTGTTGATATTAAAGAAATTCCAACTATCAGTCGCGCAACTCAAGGTGTCCGTGTTATGAAATTGCGAGAAGGGGATTCACTTGCGAGTTTGGTGTGCCTATAAGATAAGTAGATTCTGGAAGTTAGATTCAGGATTCAGGAATAAAGCATAAAATCTCCCGAATTGCCTTGGGCAATTCGGGAGATTTTAGTTAACGGCTCAACGCTGGCTACCGTTGAGCCGTTCTATTGCTTTTTGTAAAATGTGATGTATTATGAAAAAAGTCAAACAAACCTTCCACAAAGGCTCTTTTTATGCGAAAAAACGAAATCGTTTGCATTTTTCTTACGGGCATTTTCGTCGGCACCCAAATGTTTCCATCGCCGATCTGGTTTCTCGGTATAGTCGTATCATTTGTGATAGGCTCAGCTCCACTTTTTTCGCACGAGGAAGGTGATGACTTTTTTATTTCCGGGCTACTATTTCATACTACTATCGTAGCCTTGTCGTTGAGAACAATTTATTTGTTTTCTGTCAACGAAGATTATGTCATCCTTTCCCATGCCAAGGAGTTCGTGTGCGTAGGTTTGGTG
>ERZ1292625.3950-Hain-H41-01um-R1-3950-length-11449-cov-4_pt1 | contig 11449 bp, 4 predicted proteins | sample MGYA00564400_ERZ1292625 | MGnify/ENA primary metagenome ERZ1292625 (study PRJEB36523, sample SAMEA6512639) | groundwater metagenome | collected 2019-01-08 | study: AquaDiva: Metagenomics assemblies of 32 groundwater samples
CCAACTTGAATCACGCACATCCTGCACAAGATGTATGATATTTTCCTTCTGTTCGAGCACAATACCATTCCCGCCGGGGAAATCCGTGCGAATCGTTAACATATCCATGCTCCAAGGAAAAGGATCTTACTTTTTCACTTCGATCAAACGGATATCATCGAACCATGCCGTTCCTTTTGCGCTGACAAGCCCCAAGTCCAACACTACCGGCTTATCTGAAAGGTTATCCACTGTTTTGAACGTAACAACATTTTTGGTCCATTCAGTTGAGATCTCCCTGGAATTGACGAACCAGTAGTTTTTATCCGCCCACATTCTCAGCCTCACGGAACCCAAAACGCCATATTCCTTTATCAGCTCAAACGCCATATTTTCTGTCCGATAAAAAAAGCTTATCTGGTATGTTGTGCCCGGTTTCAGTGAAATATTCTGCATTGCAGTACTTGTCCCGAAATCGGAAAGCGATACTTTTATTGACTGCTTCCCATTTTGGAAAAATCCGGTGTCGATCGATGTCCCCGCAGGGGATGTCCATCCTGCTATTTTTCCGGATGATGCATCTTCAAAGCTGCCGTTAACGACGAGATTGATCTCCGGCTGCACTGTTTTGACAAGCCGAACACTTCCAAAACGATCTATATTGTGAAAGCTAGAAATAAGGAATGGGCTCAATGTGCTCAGCTGATCCTCGCCCTGCATATTTGTGATATACCGGGAGCGGGATATGTTGGCAACAATTACAGGGGTTTCTGATGCTTTCATTTTCAGCGATGACAACGGGATGGCTATTTCAGCAGTCCAGCGATCTGAAAGCTGACGCGTTTTCACTGCGGCTTGGCTTTCCCACCCCCACCCGAGACCGTTCTCTTTCAATATGTCTTTGTCGGAATAATCTCCACACGGATTCAGAATGAGTTGATAATAGTTCTTCCTATCGCCCGAGGGGTTAATAAATATCTCCGCTGAGCTGTCCCTCCATATTCCCGTGTCGTCATGCTCACGATTCAGGTAGTTCATATACTTTATGTAGGGCTCATCACAGTCGAGCGCAATATAGAATGTTGTTTCAGACCACAGAAAACGCACTGCCGTCGGCACTTTCTGCGCTTCGCCCTTTTTCAATGGCACCATATAATATTGCGGCGCCTGTTTCCAGGAAGCATCACTTATATCACCGTCAAGAGTGATCATCTCATCGCGAACATGCAATGCGTCATATACAAGATCATCGATCTCACGCTTCTGCCCGAAAAAGGCATTACGTACGCGCTGTATCTCGGCAAAGAAATTGGTGCGCATATAGGTTACCCGGGCAAGATGCTCCGGCGATCCCTTCGCTTCAGACTCAGCACGGGTGAGCATGCCCAATAGCGAGCTCATGCGGGCTTCGGTGAACACGTTTTTCCAAACTTCATTGTCAGATATTTTCTGCATTCGCGGACCCACGGAAAGCACTCGAAATGGGCCCATGCATCTATTTGTCCAGCAGTATTCAAGCGTATTGAACCATTCCTTCATCGCTGGGGCCGCGGGCCCGAACATGGCCCGGTAATGATCGTCAAGCAATACATCAACATCAGTCTCAGCGTCCCACATTATTTTAAAGAACACATGCCAGTTTAGATAATTGAACAAATGATGATTTACGAATGATTGAAAGAAAGTGCCCGTCGTATCGCGCGCATGCCGCTTATAATACGATGCGATGTAGTGAGGATTATGCGATGGAACGCCATCGGGAATATCCATTCTGTTTGCGTAATTCCAAAGTGACACACGGTTGCTTCCACCAAGTTTTTTATTCCAAGCAATTATCAGATCATCGTATTCCTTTTGCTGTTCGGGATATCGTTCCATCCACGGTCCTTGGGGCGCAAGCATTACCTCCACATTACCCGGCAGCTCGACCGACGGAACCGCAGTATACCCTGAATATGCCATTGTCGTAATTCTTCCGGGAACTCCCGCCTCTTTTACACGACTTGCGACACGGGATATGAAGGGAAACACATATTCACTCAGATTATCATCCTTGGGCATAAGTGGCGCGCAGGTCGGACAGCGACAGAGTGTGTTTTTATCGAAACCATCTTCCGGCATAACATTCACATACCCGGGACGAAAGGCGGCTGGGCTCCAGCCGGCGGCCTTGCTGCTAGGTGTTTTTACGCCTCGCACTGACGCCGGCTCACCTTTGAAATATGAAATTATATCGGCGACCAGTTCATCTTCGAGTCCCTTGCTGGTATAGCATAGCTGCCCGTTATATGTACCAATGATCGCATCACGCCTGCCGTCCGGTAAAAGCGAAAAATATTCCGGGTTGCTTTTACCGAACCGATCAACAAGTCCAAAAAACCGCTGCCCGTGGCAATTTGGGATATATTGCGTATTCATTCGATACACCTGGCGTTCCATATTACAGTATCGAAACCGTTCCTTCGTGTCGGCTGTCACCCCGTTGGGATATCTTTCTGTAATATTGAATTCTATAAAACGGGTTGTGTGATCGGGTGCCTCATAGACATCCATCGACTGCACGAGTACCGTGCTCGCAGACGGGATGACTATGCCCATGTCGGCGGGGAAATATATTCGTACACCGAGAAAACGTTCAAGGAATTCGTAAACGCCAAAAAGTGTTGCTTTTTCATATAATTCCATCCAAAAACCGCCATTGAGCGCGCCTTCCGTATTCAGTGAATCATTTGCATCGTCTTTTCCCGCGATGATTATCACATCGGCTCCCGATGCCTTTACATGCTTTATTCGGAACGCATCACGCGGGAGCGCTGCGACATCGATGCCATGATCGCTCGCTTTTGTACTTTCGCGTCCCAATAAAAGGATGGCCGTTCTGCCACCCGATACTTGACCGACAATCGGAATATCGCAGCCGGTCACCGTGTCGAGTATCGACTTCAGCTGCCTTGCGGCATAACGTGTTGCGGGTGAAGCGTCCGAAAGAAGTACGATCTCTGCCTTCCCAATGCCGCTCTCTACAATAGGCATGAATTTATTTTCATACACCGCCCGATGGTTCGGCGATGCGCGATCTGCATTCGTAATGGAGATAATAGGAATTGGTCTGCGAACTTCCATGATTTTCGGTATATCGATAGCCATGATCGAATGCGCCGTAAATACCGAAAGCACAACGACAGCAACGATTGGATCTGTTTTTCGAATTTTTACCCGTTTGATTTCCATGGTAGTAAACGTCTCCTTGTTTTTCACAGCACAAATAGTACATACATCATGCGATAAAATCAACACTTTTTTTATTCGCCCGTTTTGGGAATTTGACCAAATTCGATATCGTCAGCCCAAATAGCAGCAGTTGCTTCATTCGTCAAGCCGCGCGTTGGATTAATGGCAAGACAAAGTTTTACCGTCTCTGCGGGAATATCCTTGATCTCGATCCGAAATTCAGTCCACTCAAGCCCCGCTTTTCTCTGTGGTACGGGAAGCCATTGGATAAATTTCCCTTTTTCTCCCATAGCACTGACTGATACATATGGACCCATCGGTCGGCTCTCAGAAGCTCGCAGCCATCCCTTAAATAGATATGAGTTGCCTGCGGCAACATCTTGAAAAACAACCGCATATGGATTGCAGTCGCTTTTATCGTCAAATATCTGGAGGCAACTTTGTCCGCTGTGCGGAAGCACCGGAACAATGCTGACTACACTCTCCATCAGCGGCAGTGATCTTGCAGTCAAACCCCATGGGCCCCAGCCCTTTAATCCATCTTCAAAATCCCATTGCAACGGCGCTGAAAAGAGGGCTGTAGCATGCAGCATCACCAGTATCATTTTTGTATTCATTATTGCCTCCTATTGGCAAAGTAATTATTGCGCAACCATGACCTTCATTGTTTTCGATTCACGCGGAGACGACAGCACGCAAAGATATACACCCGGCCCCGCCTTCTTCCCATCATTCATTTTTACATTCCACACAAGACGCCCCGCGTCGGCGGTTTCCGCGGGTATTCGGGCAATTAATCTCCCGGAAACAGTGTATATCGCCGCTGACGTATCCGGTGCGAGATTTACGAACGTAATACCATCACCTCCGCGATAGGGATTATTTATCGCAACGGCATTACTTAAATTGCTCTGCACGGAAAACATATTTCTAAGGCTGATTGAGCTGATTTCATACGTCTGCCCGAAATGTCCGCCAATGCCGCTTTCGATGAGAATATCGTAGTGTTTCGAGGTGTCGATATTCCGTAGATACCAGCGGCCAAAACCGACCGTCCCGGTTAACCCATTCGTTTTCCCGATGATTGAATTCCCGTTCAATTGAAGCCAAGTAATATTACCGCTCATCCGGTATGAATAACGGACATCATACGGGGCCGTCGGCGCTTCAAGTTGCGATGCGATATCGACGGTATTGGATATCGCATTCAGCACGGCTTGTGCGCTTAGAATTTTCGGTGATACCGATATACCTGCAATTGTATATACCGCATAATTTGTTTCGCTGTTATTACCCGCGGCATCGCGCCCATAGAACCACAACGTCGTCGTCCAATCAAAGGCGATCGATGTCTTCGGTGTGGAGAATTGTGTATACGGTCCGGAAAGACTGTTCGTTGACCAGTAGCCGTAGTTTTCATCGACCGTGATATTAGTCGAAAATGCGGTGTTCGTCCAGAAACTTGCCGGGGCTTGTACTGTCGGTGCAGTCGTATCACCGCTGATGTTTTTCAGAAGAGGGACGCTGACATCATCGCTGAACTCGGTCGGGCTTGTGTTGACAATCACTGCCCCCATTGAGTTCTTAATTCCCGTGCGTCCTCCTTTCAACACCAAGCCGTACGATCCGTTCGGAATGCCCGCGTCGGCGGTGACCGTTATCGTGTTTGCCGAGGGAGAGTAGGTAATGGCTGTAAGCGGAATGGCTGCACCGATCGAGTTTGTAAGAAAAACAGTGGTCGTGTTTATCGTTGAGGCCAAGAAGATGTTGCGGTCGGGGCGAACAGTGGGCGAAAATATTTTTATCGAGGCACAAATACCGCCAGCTGTCGCTGCAAATACCGTGTCTGACGCGGCGAAATCAACGCGCGGGGCGTACGGAGCCATTTTCGGATCCATGACGAATTGATTGCCGACAAATCCACTATCGCCGCTACAGGCAGCATGACGCGACACGCCATATTTTGCTTCAGCCATAGAAACACCATCAAGCAGACGGATTGAAATGGGCGGCATAAGAGCCGTTGTGGATGCAAATAAAGTACTGTCATAGATGGCATAATCCGGGTCGCTGGTGCTGATAAGAGCGCTGTCGGCTCGCGGCGGAGAGACAAACGTGCTGCCGTCATACTTCCATGTGTCATGAGATGCCCCCCCCATACCGGTGGATAGACCATCGGTAAAGAAGTCCATTAATGGTTGCTGCCCTATCTCGTGTGTATGTGTTCGTACGATCCAGAGTTTCCCGGGGACCTCGTCATCAAATATGACGCGATTGATGCTGTCTCTGATCGGATATCCGCCTTGTCTGATCTCAACTCCCGCTGGTGTTGCGTCTGAGAAGCGTATTATCCGCCCCATCCATGAAGTAATGTGGGCGCGTGTGATGAGATATACATCACCTGGGTTATTCGGGTCTGTAAATGATGCAAAAGCCTTCATGCTGTCGACATCACTTCTTCCCCCGTCCGTATACCACCAAGAACTCGATCCGAAAAAAGTGCGCGCATAGGTTGCGCCCTGATCATGAATACGTAGAATGCCATTATACTCCTTCCCGGCGTCTTTTGAGCAAACCGGTACATAGACATAGTGATTACCGCCCACTACGTCAGCCGATATTCGGTTCTGTAAGCGCTCGTAGTAAACATTGCCGGAGAAATTTGTTCCGTCAATATTATTTAAAAGCAATTGCTGTTCAATTGCCGATGTGGTTGTATTGATCTTCATTATCCAATTACTTCCGGTGGCTTGCGCTTGATTGGCGTACACCCAAATGGATGTCGGATCCGTTTTAACAATGGACATTTTGTACCCATTAAACCCCAGCGAAAAAACCTTGACATTCCCCGTCGTTGTATCCAATTCGTTCACTTGTCTCCTATTCGGATTTGTCGGCATTACCTTCCATGTCGAATCCATAAACGTCGTGTAGACATAACGACCGGATGTCGTCGGATCAACATAGATGTCAAAGATCTGATCTCTACCGGATGCAGAAAGATCGCTTAAGCCGGGCACTGAGGTCCAGGTGCCGGTATCAAGGCTGTAATAGCACAAACCACGAAATGTTCCGACCCACATCCTGCGATTCCATTGGTCATAACGAACCTCATACACAGCGTCGGAGATAAGCCCCCCGCTTGTCGACTTTTTTGTATAATTCGTGATCAGCACGCCGCTTTTATTGTATACCACAACGCCGCCCCCACGCAGGTCTTCACTTTCCGCAGTAAGCGTGTCTACACCTGATAGTCCGATCCATCCGGGAAAGAAACCGGCAGCGGTCCACACCTGGTGAGCAACAGTGTCTATGGCGATGGAATTCTGTGACAACGTCACCGGATTGTCCGGCCGTGCATACGCGCTTCCGATATAGGCAGTTTGCACTTCTGTTGAGGCCAACCATGAAGCGAATCCTCCGATCAGATTCCGATTGATGTTCGCGGGAAAGGAGCGGTGTATCGCCATGAGCGATCCTGGTTTGAACGAAAGCCGCTTCCATGCATTTTCAAATGTGCTGATCTCATCGATACCGGAAGCCCAATTGAGAAACGCAAAATTAATATCGGTGATATTTCGAATGGGACCGGTCGCCGTATCCCAGTCGACCACATTTACCCCGCGGGCGACGATCTCACTTCGATGCACCGGCAAAAGCCCTGCAATCTCGTGGATAAATTTGATGCCGCCTTTCCATGAATCAAAACACGCCGGGCCGGAATTGTCGATCATTCGCTTTGCGGAGTTCGGGTTCATGCCATCGATCCGTTGAACAATATAATAGCCGTATTTGTTTTTGGAAAAGCCGATATCATCACGATTGTTATAGTTCAATGTTTTCAGAAAACCGTATGGGTTGTCGGTAACAAAGGTGTATTTATTTCCTGAAAGCCGATACATTAAAAATATTTCGAGCTGGCTTACTATCGTGGCATATGTATCATCGTCTGTTGCGGTCATGGGAAATCCATAACTTAATTCAATATAATTTATTGTATCAGCCAAGCCGCTCGTCGAAAGGTAATTTGATATCTGCAATGCAAGCGAATCACGGTCGGCTTTGCTCATCGGATCGCTTGTTGCGGATAATCCGGTCGGGCGGAAAACATTTGCGGCGGGCAATTTCCTTGCATTGGCAAAATAGGTGGCGACATCTTCTGATCCGGCGTTTCCTGTTCGAACTACCAGAAGAACGTCATTGTATGAAGGCATACAATGGAGCACCCCTAGTTGACATACAAGCGCGAAGCTGACAAGAACAACGTATCCGATTATTTTTTTCATTTTCATCTCCCTGCAAAATATTTTATTTTGACTCAACGTATATTGTTGGGTATCAGTGCTATCTTCCATACAGGCGTCCCGCAAATGAATGCCGATGTTTACGATGCATAATTTCACCGCCAAAATAGTGTATCGATACAATAATAGTATATACACGAACCGATGATTTGGTCAAGTAAATCGCTTCAGATTTATCGGATAATGCTTGCCTATAATACTTTTTTGTTTGTACAAAATACAGATTTCATTTGAATGTTAATCGCCTTATCATCGTACCCGCACATCCAGTTGCTCCCAGCAACAGCTATGTTTTTTTGTCTGATGGCCTTCTCAAGTGTTTCGAGAAGACACTCTATAAATGGGAAGTCATTGCCCCATTCCTCTCAGATCGATTTGCCACAATCCAGTAGCAACCCCATTTTTAGTCACCCAGATCACATCGTGTAGATTGATCGTCGGGTCGCAATGCGGGAGCATCAATTCGATGATATCTCCAATGTCAGGTTTCGATGCATTTGATGGGAAAAACACCTTCCCATGCTCATCGCCGAACCATTCATAGTGCCAATTTCCGCTGCGGCCGATGATCTCGGGGGGTGCCGCAGGCGTGAAGTACAGTTGCTTTAACCCAGCGTCCACCGTAATGAAATCCGCGCGGTTGTTACTGATAACGGTTGATAATAGCGTCATTGCCGGTTTAAATGTATCAAACTTTCCGCCGCCGCTTCCTCCGATATTGATATATTCGGCATCCATCACGCAATAGGAGCCGACCTGAATGTCGGTCAATTCCGATATTGAAAGATCGGCTTCCGCTGTTCCCGTGCCGGTACCGGTAAAAATGTCAATATATGGCGCTGTTCTTATTTCCCTGAATACCGCAGCAGCCTGCCCCATGAGCGCATGTGATCGTGCGTATCGCTCCTTTCTTTCCGCAATATGCTGAAGATGCCCGGCATAGCATTGTATCCCGCGTAACCTGAGGCCCGGAAGCAAGGTGACGAATGCGGCAAATCCGACGGCATCACTAAATGCCACCCCAGTACGCCCCATGTCAGGATCGACATCTATAAGAACATCCATTCGTATTCCCTTCTGGCGGGCAATGCGATCGATATCTTCCACATTGGACTTTGCATCGACGACAACGATCAGTTCTTTCTGCGACGCAGCAAGATCGATCATTCGCTCGATCTTCGGCACTGTAACAACTGGCGATGTAATGAGAACATTTCCAATGCCGGCGTTGAGTAAAGTCTCAGCTTCTGAAAGTTTCGCAGCGCAAATGCCGGCGCATCCGCCGATGGCAATCTGTTGAGTTGATATGTTCGAACATTTATGGGTTTTTGCATGCGGACGAAGCATCTTCCCGGCGCTAAGCGCCATATCTCGCATGGTGGTCAGGTTTTTCTTAAAGCTGTCGCTATCCAGTACAAGGCACGGACTGGGAAGCGATAGCCGATCCAGCCCCATGTATTGAGCATTTTCATTTTCTCGCATATCTACCTCATCTTTGGTTGAAAGCCGACACGATAGAAGCGGTAAGCTGAAAAGTTAAGTCTACAGTTGGACTCGAATTGCTGCCCTGTTTCCGCATTGGCTCATCATGCGTGGATTTTTTGCTTTAGTATACCTGACATGTGCCGCAGTATAATTCTACAATGTATCCACGTCAAGTCGTGTTTCCTCGAAGTAAATGAAGATCGCCTTGACGGCATGTACATCGGATGTATACTGTGGGTAATAAATCTATCTATATAAAAAAAACTTTGTATTGTTCAGGGATCTGTTATGAGCAAGGACAATGTGCGCCGAACAATATTGTACTTCAGAGCCAATGAGAGCTATTTCATAGGCTCGCACATTACTTCGATTGTTCGCGCATTCCATGACTTTTCTGAAAAATACAACTACGACATCCTGATCCCGGGAGAGTTGAGGGTTCCCTCGAAGAGCGAGTTTCATCACTATGACCGTATACATGAGTTAGTAAGAAAGAACCGCACCTCGATTGATGGCGTGCTTATCTCTCCCAGCACAATGATGATGGCGGGCATGAGTATTGATGATATTGTCAAGAAGTATATTGAGCCGTATCGAACAAACCCGATCGTATCGATTGAGCACCCGATCGCCGGCACGCATTGTGTTACATCTGATAATTTTAACGGAACTAAGCAGGTTACTGAGCATCTTATCACGAAGCACCATGCGAGACGCATTGCGTATTTGGGCTTGTCTCTGCCGCATCCAAATGATCTCATACGGCAGAACGGGTATCGTTCGGCGCTAAAAGAGCACGGCCTCGCATTCGATGATGAATTACTTCTCCCGTCAGATATTTCTGCCGCAGTTTCCCGCATTGTTGCATTGAAATCAAAACGTCCGGATGCGATCGTCTGTTTTGCCGATGGCGTGGCGTTCCCTCTGATGAAAGAACTGCGTAAACATGGGATAATTCCCGGCAAGGATATAGCGGTAACCGGATTCGATGACGATCACAATTTTATTTTCAAAGAAACCCCGCTCACTACGGCGCGACAGCCGTTCTATGACCTGACATTTACAGCTGCTGAAATGCTTAACAATCTCATTGAAGGCCGTGATGTCCCGAAAGAGATATCAGTCGGCTGCAGCCTGGTGGTTCGTGAATCCTGCGGATGTCGGAAAAGTATAGAGCGAAAAGAAGCTCGAAGCTACAATATAACGGCTTCGTCGTGGCAATCAGCATGGGCGAAATCCGTGCTGGATGAGATCGGGGGATTGCTCAGCTCATCCATGATGCCAAATGAGGATATTTCTGAGACCACGCTCCAATTGCTGTTACTGATCTCAAAGACGTCAAGCGTCAGCATGAAGAATGATACGATCGCATATTTTGAGAACATTCTACGACAAGAGATGTCATTGGAACTGGAAACAAGTGGCAATGCGTCAGTTACTTGGCTGGGAGTGCTCACCGCTATCGAACATCTTCTACCTGAGGACAGCACACATGCGGATTGCAGCTCGATGCGTGATATGGTCGGCGATATGCGTAGCATATGCGTTGATGAAGGGCTGCGCCGTTTGAGCAATACCAGTTCCAAAGAACGTGTGATCGTGCATCAACTTGTTGCATTGAACAGTGAGCTGATGAGCGTGTTCGACAATGATGCTATTCGCCAAAACATGTTTTCACAGTGCCGCATACTCAATATCGACTATTGCGCATTATTTCTCTATCCGAATGAAATTGAGGTGAAAGAAAATGGAATAATCCCGTCCTTGCCGAATGAGCTTACTTCCTTTTTTATCTATTCACGTGGTGGTACAATGGACAATGGAACAGTCGTCGATACTGCCGAGGGGTTGATAAAACGGGTAACTCATACTCGTCCGGTCAGTACCTATATCATAAAAAGTCTCTATTGTGCCCAACACGAACTCGGCATACTCCTTCTTTCTGTACAGCCGGATCACCCCCTTGATTATGAGGGTATTCGAAGCTCGGTGAGTGCCGCGCTCTATGGATCGAGATTGTTAAAACATAAAAGCAATGTTGAACATAAATTGCGTGACGCCCTCACTGAGTTGGAGGGATACAACAGCATGCTTCGTCAACTCGCTGAAAAAGACGAATTAACGGGGCTTTTAAATCGACACGGCTTCATTTCGCTTGCTGAACGCTTTCTGGCCGCAAAACGGACGGCAAAGGAGGCATTCTTTATCATATTCGCCGATCTCGATGACTTAAAAAAGATAAACGACTCCTTCGGACATAACGAAGGGGACCTGGCCATAAAAGCAGCAGCGGATATACTTCGTAATTCATTTCGCAGTCAGGATATCATCGCACGTTTCGGCGGGGATGAATTTGTTGTTCTCGCTGAATTAGGCAGCAATGATCAAAGCATCGTTGATAAGCGCCTACGAACAGCGATCGCAGCCTGTAATACTGAGTCGCCCGGGAA
>ERZ1292625.3952-Hain-H41-01um-R1-3952-length-11446-cov-8_pt1 | contig 11446 bp, 10 predicted proteins | sample MGYA00564400_ERZ1292625 | MGnify/ENA primary metagenome ERZ1292625 (study PRJEB36523, sample SAMEA6512639) | groundwater metagenome | collected 2019-01-08 | study: AquaDiva: Metagenomics assemblies of 32 groundwater samples
TGCGAACGACTTCATGAAATGGGACTGCATCAAGGGGTTGTTCTTAAAGTCGTGTGTCGAGCACCATTGAAAGGGCCCTGGTTAGTTCAATTTAAGACCACCTGTATAGCCTTGCGAATTGAGGAAGCTGCATGTCCGATCATAAAGCTGATACAGAAAAATTAATCAACGTCGCTTTGGTCGGCGCTCCTAATTCGGGCAAGACCACGCTTTACAATTGGCTCACTGGTTCCAATTTTAAAACAGTCAATTACCCCGGAGCGACGGTTGAATATTCCGTGGGTCATGTTAACCCGGCCTTGGGCTCAGGAATCAATTTCATCGATACACCTGGAACCTATAGTTTGCATCCGAAAAGCGCAGATGAAGAAGTCACTTTGCGCGCCTTATACGAAAATGAACGTGTTGGCGATTTATCAGGATTGATTGTCGTGGTGGATGGAACTCAACTCAGTCGGCATTTGCTGTTGGCTCGGCAAGTTCATGAAGCTGGTTTTCCATTTATTTTAGTCGTGACCATGGCGGACTTGTTACTTAAAGAAAACTTATATCTACCGACCCAGGATTTGAAAAATGAATTTGGTGCTCAGGAAGTTATTTTTTTTGATGGAATATTGGGAGCAGGTTTAAGAGAAATCGTTGAAAAAGCAAAATTATTGAATGCTGTGGCGAAACCACTCAAGCCACAACTTTGGGGCTCGGAAAGACTTGAAAAAGAATTAGTCAGTTTAGAAAAAAAGCTCAGCACTTGGGGGCTTGGCGGTGTGTCCGAGAAAAAAAAGCTAAATAAAGTTTTTGCGTCTACAGCAATATGGGATCGCTGGTTGCTGCATCCCTGGATCGGGCTTATCGTTTTTTTTCTGATTATGAGCTTAATTTTTGCTAGTATTTATTGGCTCGCTCAACCATTCATGGATTTTATTGATTTTGCTTTTAGTTTCATTGCCGATCAGATTTTAGCTTTAGCTCCGGGCCAATTATGGGCGGACTTTATTTCTCAAGGAATAATTAAAAGTTTTGCAGCCGTTTTAGTTTTTCTTCCGCAAATTTTTATTTTATTTTTTGGTATTGGAATTTTGGAATCATCAGGATATTTAGCTCGGGCAGCCACGCTGATTGATCGTCCTCTTTCCGCTGTGGGATTAAGTGGTCGGTCTTTTGTTCCTTTACTTTCTGGTTTTGCCTGTGCCGTTCCCGCTTTAATTGCAACACGAAATATTGCTTCAAAAAGAGATCGATTCATTACTCAAATGATTATTCCTTTGATGACATGTTCAGCGCGATTGCCTGTGTATGCTTTATTGATTGGTTTTTTATATCCTGGAAATGCGCTTGTCGCTGGGATGACTTTGGCTGGCTTGTACTTTGCTGCTTTAGTGATTGGGGCGATCGCCGCGGGTATTATTGATCGATTTATCCCCAAAGAAAAAAATAGTTTTTTTATGATGGAATTGCCGTTGTACCGAAGACCCCGCTTCCGAGTTTTGCTTAAACAAAGTTGGAATCGAACTCAATCCTATGTCAAAAGGGCTGGCCCGGTGATCTTTGTTATTGCCGTGTTGTTGTGGCTAGGAACAAATTTTCCTTATAATGATGATATTTTAAAACGAACCGAAAATAGTTATGCCGCACAGGTGGGGAGATTCATTGAACCTGTTTTTCTTCCTATGGGAGTTGACTGGCGCGTGGGATTTGGTTTGTTGTCGGCCTTTGCAGCACGGGAAGTTTTTGTTTCTTCTATGGCGGTGGTTCTACATGTGACAAATACCAATGAGGATTCACTTTCAGAATCTTTGATTAGCGAAATGAACAAAGCGCAATTTCCCGATGGCCAAAAAATATTTACTTTAAGCTCTGTCTTAGGATTGATTGTATTTTTTATGATTGCTTTGCAATGCATGTCGACGGTTGCGACCATGCATCGTGAGGCGGCAAGTTGGAAGATGGCCTTGCTTCAATTGGTTTTATTTAATGTCATTGCTTATATTTTATCGGTAGGTCTTGTTCAAGGACTGCGATTTATTGGCGTCGCTTAAAATAATAATATCGTCGATACCAAGAACACGTTTTTTTTCTCAGTTCCAAGGAAGTGTCTTCAGGAAAAATGGAAACGCGAAATAGACTAAATGGGTTATCTTCAAGATGTAAACCGCCGCTTGTTGTATTCACGGCAAAAGTGTAGCCAGCATCGCGGACGGCGGTCTCTGCAAAATTATTTTTTATTCCATAGGTATAAGCATAGACCGGAATTTCACAGCCGAATTCCTTTTCAAGCACAGTTTTGGAATCTAAAATCTCTTGTTGGGTTTCTTGTTCGTTCATTTCGCTTAACTTTTGATGGCGAAACCCATGGGATCCAATTTCTTGTCCTAATTTTTTAAGTTCTGCACGCTGGGATTTATCCATTAAAGGCAATTGAGGAGTTCCGTCAGCTTTATCCCAAATATTTGCTTTGACAGTCGGATCTGCTAGTAGAAAAAATGTAGCTTTGAATCCGTATTTTGTTAACAAAGGCACGGCATTTTTAAGATTGTTTAGGTAACCGTCGTCAAAAGTGAGCAGCAAGGGCTTTTTAGGAAATTCAGAAAAGTTTTTTTTCTGATCGCGAAACTCTTTAAGCTCGGAAAAGCTCAGGGCCTGAAAACCTTTATTCTTAAAAAACTTTAAATGTTTTTCAAAATTATCTTTCGTAATAAAAATGCGATGTTGGCTTTGAAGCTCCTGATCTGGAACTTGGTGATACATTAAAATAGGAATCCATTTTGGATATTTTTTTTGAAATATTGCAGATTTGTATGTTTCAAGAATTTGTGGAGCGATGTTCGTCAAACTAAAATCTTGAGCAACTTTTTGCGAAAGTATCTGTAGGTTTGTTGAATCAAGTTTATTTTTTTCACCGATCAGAGATAATAATTCAGCGGTCACTTTTTTAGAATCCATTGATTGAAAAAGTTCTTTGTAATGAATATCACCGAAGTTACTGCTTTTCGCCAAAGTGTAATTTTGAGCTGTAACCAGGCCTACTGTTTCAGCCTCGCCCATGGCGTAAAGAGGAACTCCCGAAGACAAGCAAGCGATGGCCACTCGACCAGCGCCAACAATAAGATCGTAAGAATTTAAATGGGATTCCAGATCAGGGATGTGTGGTTGATTTTGAATTCGGTCTTTGTATTTTTCTTTCAGCCGATGGAATTGGGCTTGGCCTTGGGGATCAAGTTGATCCACACTTCCCCCAATAAGATCGATCTGCAAATGAAGAAAATTTTCTAAGAGAGTTGGAAACACTTGAGTCAACAATTCTGAAACTCGTGTGCCTTTTGGGCCCGTCATTCTGCCGACTAAACCCACTCGAAATGGTGAGCTTGTTTTTATCGAAGATTTAAAGGGAATTTTATCCAAATTGATTGGATTGGCTAGAGTTTGCACTTTACGTGCATTCATTTTTAAATTCAATAAAAGATCAAAAGCTAAATTTTCACAAATGGCGATAACTTTATCTCCGTAGCGATCAAATATTCTTTTGGACCAGGATCGGTGAGGACGGCCGTGCAAAGTCGTAACCAAAGCACAGCTTGTTTTCCTTGTGCAAGGATAGGCGATACGGACCGCGGCTCTTGAGTGAGCATGGATGACATCGATTCGGTTTTTCAAGATAAAATCTAACAGGAGTTGTTTGCTTTTTCCACGAGTCCACATCGTGGTGCGATGAACTGGTAATTGAAAAAAATCAATATTGGTTTTTTGGTGAAGCTCATCTGTGCAAATAAAGACGTCATGACCGGATTTTTTTTGCCATTCCGCCAAGGTAACGGCATAGACTTCCGCGCCAGTAAGTTCAATTTGAGAAAGAAGATGCAATATTTTCATCCGTGATGTATTCTAGTAAGGAGGGTGATGGGTATGCAAACGTTTTTCTTTATAATTTTATTTTCTTTTTCGCAGAGTTTTGCTGTTGGTGTTGAAAAAAAGGAAACGATAGATGCTGAAAAAGTTGAGAAGGCTGAAAAAATCGAAAAAACCGAGAAAGAAAAAACGGATAAGCCTGAAAACGCCGAAAATCCAGATGAGATAAAAAAAGAAGTTAAAGCTGAAACAGCTAATTATTCTGGCGAAATATTTGTTATTAGGAATGTCGGACGTACCGAGGTTTTTTTTCGGAATCACAATCAAAGTTATGTAATTCCGAAAGGAAACAAACACAATGCCATATTAAAAGATTTGCAAAAAAAACAAAAACTAAACCAAATGGCAAGTATTGATTTTAATCCAAAGACAAAAGAAATAACTGAGGTAAAATCCGCGACTCCGAAAAAAGAAGATCACTCAAGGGAGAAGAGCTCGGATAATAATTCTTCTGAATCGAATTCTGAAAAAACCAGCTCAAAATAATAGATCTCTTTCACATTACCTCTAAATTTTCATAGTTAAGGCTATTGACAGTTTTGATTGAGTAGTTGAGAGTCAAATAAAAATGAGGATAAAAAATGAAAAATTTCTTTTCAAGATTTATTATAATATGTTGTTTCTTGGTTAATGGAAAATCTATGGCAGCAACGAAATGGACAAACTGCCTAATGCCTAGTTCACAATCGCAAGCAATAGCTGAAGTATTTTGGAAGTCTGATGCTAATGGAGGTTCCGGACCCACTTATGATATGCCGTCAGGACATACTCTTAGCAATGCAGGATCTGTTTGCGCTGAGAAAAAAATCAATAGCCTAAGTGAATGGACTTCGCAGTTGAAGTCTGGAATTAACCCAGCTAAATCTGTAACTACATTTAAGCTTGTAAAAAGCGCAAGTGAATTCAATTCTTTCCTCGAAACAGTTGGAACATCTGTAAGCGACGTTGATGCTCTTGAATCGGCTGTTACTGCCTTTTTGAATAGTAAGTCCTCAATCATAGTTGGTAGTTCTAAAAATCAGGCTGTTATTTTATTTGCCTCACACGAGGGCAAACAAGAATATGCAAGATTTCTTCAGCTTGATAAAAAATAATTGGTCTTTATAGAAATAATGATCAGGTTAAATTAAGAAGCTTTTTTTGGCATTATAGTGAGCTTAAATCCAAGAGCATCTAAGATTTTAACTAATGACTCAAGTCTTGGTGTTCTTTCGTTTGAGAAAATCCTATAAAGATTTTCACGATTGAGTCCCGTTTTTTTTGCAAAGTTACTAAAACCCCTGGCTTTGGCAACAGTTTCGACGGCCTTAAGAAAAGCCTCTGGAATATCTCCATTTTCTTCTAATGAAGCCTTAAGGTAGGAATACTGAGCTTTCTCATTGCCCTTTAGGTCTTCGATAAGACTTTCACGGTAATCAACAGATGGGGCTTTTTTTGATACTTTTACTTTTTTCATTTTCTTTTCCTCATTAAATAGTCAGTCCAATATTCACGAGCTTTTTCGATATCTTTTCTTTGTGACCCTTTATCTCCACCAGAAAGAAGCAGAATAATTTTATCCCCATCAATAGCAAAATAAACTCTATAGCCAGGGCCAAAACTAAACTTAAATTCAAACAATCCAGTTCCTAAAGATTTATACTGACCAAGATGACCTTCTTCAACACGATCAATCCTAGTTCTAATTCGCGAAACAGCCACTGCATCACGAAGGCTTTTAATCCAATCAGAATAGGGCTGTTTGCCATCAGTAGTGACATAAATTTTAATAGTTTTCGGGACAGCCTTAAACATGAGCTATATTGTAGCCAATTGGCTACAATTGTCAAGAGAATTGATTGTCGAGGCGGTGATTTAGATATGTACTTATTCAGTAAAATCTAAATAGACCAGTTTAAGGTCCATGAAATCGCTTATGAAAATCAGATTTGCCTGATCCTCGCGAAGCTTTGTAGTCTTGCTCTCTATATTTACTAAGGCTGAGGAGCATGTCATAATAAGGCATCAGCCAGCCGGAGTGGTTGAAGCGATATTCTTGCTCATCTTTTTTTAAACGTTTTTCTAAAATTTCAGCTGTTCGATTCAGCGTTTCCACTGTGCCAGCAACTTCAGCCGACATATTTTTTGGAAGTTTTTTAGAGACGTCAAAAATAACCGCATCGCCAACGGCAATACGAGGGATATCAAACCATCTTGCTTCCAACACAATGTTTATGCCCATTTGTAGCAAAAAACTTGGAGAAAATTTGTACTTATATGTTTTCATCCAATCAAACATGGAAACCAAGATAGCATCGCTATAGCGAACCGCCCGAACTTTTCGATAGTCTCGCCATTCAGCAAGCATCTCGAAACGGGGCTCAAGCTCAGTGTCGCCTGGAGCATAGGTATGGGAAGCTTTAATTCCCAAAGCGCGGACCAAGTCATTTTCATTAACTGAGGGCAAATTTGTTTCGAACATAGGAACTTTGAGGTTAATTTGAGGGCTATTAAATCCCATCGATACAACTTCCGAACAAAAAACTTCTTTTACGTTGGTGGTATCCATTTTAAAATCATAAGGGAGATTAAAATTGGGATGTTCTTTTGGCAAAAACCAATTGAGTGGATTTAGACGAAATTTTTCATAAGCATTATTAGTATAATTCCTCATTTTATCATAGGAAAATTTTGCAGCAGCATGAGCTACCTTTGCATCGGGATAGCGGAATAAAACATTTCGAGCATTTCCATCTTTTAAATAGCTGGCGATTTGTCGAATGGTCGAGCCAACCTCAATGTGAGCTTCAAGAATATAGGCTTTTGGATTACGAGTTACTTCATCCAGAGAGTAATCTCGTCCCGTATTATCCCCCTCAATATAAACAAAAGCCATATGAGAGAATTGGGAATCGACATTGCCAATTCGCGCAATTGCGGCACTGGTATAAGCAGAACCTCGACTCATAATCATATCACCAGATCGAATTGTGATTTGCTCAACACCTGGTGACTTTTGCAACCAAGGCTCGTCGCCAGTAAATGTGCCAAAAAAAACGGGATCATGAGCCGCATCGAAAGGATTGACCTCAAGAAATACTTCCCCAAGATAATCTTCTAAATATCGCGCTGCTCGGTTAATATTACGAATTTGACTGACGCAGGAATTTTCTGGTTGGCTCCACGGAGTGATCTGTTTCGCAATGACAAATTCCTTTAGTCGATTCCGTAATGCAATTCGGGTGAGGTACAAATTTCGAATAATTTTTTTAAAATTAGATTTTACAGTGGGTTTGTCAAAATATTCAGGATCAATGACCTTAATGCTATTGTAGACTGCGCTCAAACTGGATTCACAATTTGTATAAGTAAATAAATTTGAATCGGAAACAAAATCTAAAAAATTTTGCGTTCCCTGTAAAAGATCGTGAGGAATGTCGACAGGAGGAGGTTGGCTAGAAAATTCGATCTGGCCTTCAGCTTGAGACCGAAAAAATTTATTTGTTTGAAATGCAAAAAAGAAAATCAAACAAAGTCCAAGCCCAAAAGATACCTTAGAGAACATAAGATCTCCTCCTGAAACAGCTTATTTTAATGGCAGAGAATTGCCCAGGCCAGTTCAGGGAAAGTCGAATAGGAAGGCTTTCGCTCTATTCATTTCACGAATCAAGACCTTGGGCTAACAAACGGTCTTCTGTAGTAACTCACTCACAAATGCTGGTCCCTTAATAAAATCATCAAGAGTCATGTATTCATCGGGTTGGTGAGCTTTTTCGATAGTTCCTGCGCCGCAGATAAAACAATCAATCTTTTGTGTTGAAAAGAAAGAAGCATCCGTAGTGAAACTCACCGAGTGAAGATCTTTTTCCTTGGTAATGGATTTAAGAACTGCAATCAGCTCGGGGTCAAGGGAGGGGGCAAGTCCGGGAACGCTTAAGATATGGCGAAACTGAATTTCATCCTGCAGATCCTTTAATTCTTTTTGAAGTTCATCATAAAGCACCATCAGTGAAGCGCCGGGAAAAGGACGGTAACTAAAAATCATCCGACACTCATCGGGTATGACGTTATCGGCGATACCACCTTTAATTTGCACCAGTGATAAATAATTAAACGGATAGTCCGGAAATAATTTTTTTAAATCTGCATTTTTTTCATCTTGATACTTTTGATTTAAGCGCTTTGTCGCCGCGATGACTTTTTCTACAGGAAGAATGGCATTAACTCCCCAGTCAGGTCGGCTGCTGTGAGCCGCTTTTCCTGAAATAAGGACTTCAAAAATAACCATTCCTTTATGTGAATTGATAATTTTGAACCCGGTGGGCTCTCCGATAACAGCTTTTTTAGGAAGGGGAATTTTTCCAAGTAAAGATTTTAAACGTGGAGCCATGCTCTTTGCACCTAAGCATCCCACCTCTTCATCACAGGTAAATAAACAAACGATTGGCCGTTTGATTTCATTCAATTTTGTTTGCTTAAAAGCTTCAAGGCAATGAGCCATAAAAAGTTTCATATCCGAGCTGCCACGGCCATAAATTTTATTATCGGCGAGGGTTAATTTGAGTGGATCTTTTGTCCAGCCGGGTTGAGTGTCAAAGGGCACAATGTCCATATGGCCAGAGAGAATAAGTCCATTTTCGGTTTCGGGACCAATATGGGCTACGACTTGATATTTTTCATTTAGTTCATTTATAAGTTGCACTTGAAAACCTAAGGCACTCAGTTCATTTGCAAAATAATCAGCACAAAGCTTATTGCTTTTATTGCTGACTGTATCGAAACTCAGTAATTTTTCTGAGCAGTCCCAGAGGTAACTGGATTTAAGATCTCTTTCGCTAACAGGTTTCAGGTTTATCGACATGTCTTAATTCAATTGGAAAATAAGGATGATGGCAAGGAATAATCTGCAAAAAAAGCCCTGATTGACAGGCTCATCGAGCTTCGCCATCCTTAAAGAAAATAAGGATAACTGAATGTCTAATCAAATTATTTCAAGAAGAAATTTTATCAAATGGATTGGAATTACTGGGGGCTATGTCACTCTGACCCCTTATTCTTCATGGGCAGGGCCGAAAAATTCAAAGAAACCTTCTTTGGATAATTTTTTAAAAAAGAGTGGACCGATTAATTATCAAATTTCTATTAACGAAAAAAAATCATTTTATGGTGACACGCCTCAACTTAAGGCTCATCCCCTTCTTTGGGAAAAAGAGTCTGTCTTAAGTAAATACAAAAAGAACACAGTCTATGAAAATGAGGATCTGGTCATTGTCGGTGGCGGGATGAGCGGATTGGTCAGCTCTTATCTTTTAAGAGAACACAAACCGATTATTTTAGAGCAAGGGCCACGATTCGGAGGAAATTCTCAAGGAGAGGTATGGAATGACCTCGCTTATTCTGTGGGTGCAGCCTATTTTATGGAGCAAAGTCCAAGTTCTGAAATTTTTAAAATCTTCAAAGAAGTGGGAGTTCATTCCGTTTGTCGAGAAAGGGAAACAGAAGATCAAAAACTACTCAATGGAGTTTTTTACAAGGATTTTTGGAGCGGTGAAACTGACAAAGCTCACAAAAAACAATTTGTTAAATTGGCTGAATTTTTTAAGCAAATTCACGAAGAAACAAATGGTCGAGTTTTTCCTGAAATTCCTTTGGCCGTGAAACAATTTTCAGAAGATCCAAAAAGAACAGAGTATTTAAAATCCTTAGATAAATATAATTTTAAAGATTATTTAGAAAAGGTTGTTCTGGGTGGTGAAAAGTTAATTCCGCACATAGCTCAATCGCTTGAAAGGTACATGTGGTCGGCCTTTTCGTGTTCCACAAATGAAATTTCAGCGGCCATCGGGCTTAATGCCTATGCGGCCGAGTTTGGGAAAGCCTATGTGGCGCCAGGAGGAAATGCGAAGGTTGCGGAAATGTTTCTTGCTAAAAGTTTAGAGAAAATTCCCCAGAAAAATTACCGAACAGAATCTTTAGTGGTCGATGTCAGAGTTGAAAATGACAGAACCTGGGTGACTTATAGTGACTCGGCGGGAAAGTTGAAAACAATTAAAGCCAAAGCGGTCATTATGGCTTGTCCCAAGTTTGTGGTTAAAAGAATCCTTCATGACATTGAGCCAGAAAGAATGTTGGCCCTCAATAAATTGAATTACCGCTCGTATTTGGTTGCGAACGTTCTTATCAAAAAAAAAATAACGCAGGATATTTATGATGTTTATTTAATCGGAAAAGATCTCAAGCCTGAAGAATCTCAGGTCTCGGATATTATTGTTGCAAATTATGCAAATAAAAATAAATCAGACTCAACCGTGTTGACCTTGTATCGGTCCTTTCCTTATGAGTCTGGACGCCGACTTCTTTACGACGAGAACAGTTTTGACAAATATAAGAAGGAAATTGAAACCCAGTTGCATGAAGAAATTTTACCAGCCTTCAATTTAAAAAAAGAAAATATTCAAGACTTAAAGATCACAAGATGGGGACATCCTTTGCCTTTGCCAGTTGCAGGTCTGATTGCAGATGGCACTATTGAAAAAATACGTAAGCCTTTCAAAGAAAAAGTTTTTTTTATTGAACAAGACAATTGGATGATGGCGGCCTTAGAGAGCTCAGTTGGCGAGGCCCTTTTCTGGTCTAAACAAGTAAATGTTTTATTAAAAAAATAAACTAAAATCATGGTACGCTAGTTGCATTTAAAATAAATATTAAATGAGTAAAAGGATTGCGTTTGAACTTTTTAAAAAAGTTTTGATCAATCCCAGGGGGACTTATGTCAACGATATCTGAGTATTGCACCCGAGATATTATAACGGTCAGTAAATATTCAACAGTGCTTAAAGCTGTGGATATAATGAAGAAAAATAAACTCGACGAACTGATTGTGACTGAGTTTAAAGAGGGAAGAGTCGTTCCTGTAGGGGTTTTAACCAGTTTTGACATTATTATGAATGGATCAATTACAGAGGCTGAAGGTAAAAAAGTTTTAGTTAAAGATATTATGTCATCTGATGTTGTGATTTGTCCCGAGCATTTTGAAATCCCAGAAACAATTGATTTAATGGAACAAAATGGCGTTAAGCGCTGCCCCGTGGTCAATGAAACTGGTCACTTAATCGGTTTGATTGTGGCTTCAGATCTTACCAAATTATTAACTCAACAATTGAGTACATTAACCAAATTTGAATCCCGAGGTCTGATTGGCAAAGCTAACTTAGAAAATTTGTATGATCGGCTTTAGACGCGACGAAGCGTGTAATATGACCCCGCTTTGGATCAATTGCGGGTAATATTACCTCGCCTTGCTCTTGCTTCATTTTATTTACAAGTAACTTTTAGTAAGCCAACGAAAAGGAGTTTCAGCATGATAAAAAAAGTAAGAATAATGGTAATCGATGATGATCAAGATATTCTTAACCTCATAAATAACTTTTTTAGTACGCGGGGATTTGAAGTTGATTTGTATACCGAAGCTCAACAAGCTTTAACCGATATTGCGGAAAAAAAGAGCAATTGTGATGTCATTATTACAGATTTATTACTTCCTGGAATCTCTGGGATTGAATTT
>ERZ1292625.3954-Hain-H41-01um-R1-3954-length-11443-cov-18_pt1 | contig 11443 bp, 12 predicted proteins | sample MGYA00564400_ERZ1292625 | MGnify/ENA primary metagenome ERZ1292625 (study PRJEB36523, sample SAMEA6512639) | groundwater metagenome | collected 2019-01-08 | study: AquaDiva: Metagenomics assemblies of 32 groundwater samples
ATGACAATGAAAAGGAAATAATTACAAACTTTAAAGAAAAGAAAGATCTACTTGCCGTTGAAGCAGAAAAAGCTATTGCAAAAATTGAAGCAAAAATTAAGGACAAAGAACAATTATCTCTAGTTAAATCTGAAATTGAATTAGATAGCAGAAAGAAAGAAACAGCACTTTCTGAAGATGAAAAAGCAAATCTTTCAAGAAATGGAAGATTATTTGAAAATCTTATAGCCTTAGTCCGTGGACTGAAGACCCTGAGCATCCTGTCCGAGGAAGAATACGATGAACTTTATACATTTGGAGCAGCAGATTTCTTTGAAGCTAAAATGGGTGCAGAAGCAGTACTTTCAGTTTTGTCAGAAGTTAATTTAGAAAAACTTTCAACAGAACTCAGAAAAGAGGTTGACGAGACAAAAACAACAAGTACAAAATACATAAAGATAGTAAAAAGACTTAAGCTTGTTGACGGAATTAGAAAAGCAAAAATTGATCCAACATGGATGATAATGAAGGTCTTACCAGTACTCCCTCCAGATCTTCGTCCAATGGTACAGCTTTCTGGTGGTAGATTTGCAACGTCTGACTTAAATGATTTATATAGACGTGTAATAAATAGAAACAACAGACTTAAACACTTAATGAGTCTTGGAGCTCCTGAAATAATTTTAAGAAACGAAAAAAGGATGTTACAAGAGGCAGTAGACTCTTTATTGGATTCTTCACAAAGAAAAGCTACAAGAAGAGCAAGAGGTAGACAGTCTTTACGCTCTTTGAGCGATCTTCTAAAAGGAAAACAAGGAAGATTTAGACAGAATTTGCTTGGTAAAAGAGTAGATTACTCAGGCCGATCAGTTGTTATTGTTGGACCTGACCTTAAACTTAATCAGTGTGGTCTTCCAAAAGAAATGGCACTTGAAATGTTTAAGCCGTTTGTCCTTCGAGAGATGATTGCAAGAGGGATTGCACCAAACGTAAAGTCTGCTAAAAACATGCTTGATAGAAGACCACCGGAAGTTTTTGATATCTTGGAAGAGATTACAAAAGATCATCCAGTTATTTTAAACCGTGCACCTACATTACATAAATTAGGTATGCAGGCTTTTTATCCGCTTCTTATAGAAGGAAGTGCAATCAGGCTTCATCCTGCAGTTTGTTCAGGATTTAATGCAGACTTTGATGGAGATCAAATGGCAGTTCACGTTCCACTTTCAACAATGGCTATTGAAGAAGCAAAAACATTAATGCTTCCTGAACATAATTTATTAAGGCCATCTGACGGTTCACCAGTGTCCACTCCTGCATCAAAAGAAATGGCTCTTGGTGTTTATTACTTAACCTCAATTGATACAAAATTAACATTAGAAAAAACTGTATTTTCTGACAAAAACGAAGCAGTTCTTTCTCATCAAAGTGAAAAAATTGAACTCCGACAACCAATAATGGTTAGAATTGATGGAAAAATAATTGAGACGACAGTAGGAAGAATTTACTTTAATGAAATACTACCTCCTGTTTTTGATTTTGTTAATGAATCATGTACATCAAGTGTTATCAAAAAACTATTTAGCGTAGCCTACACCAAATGTGACTCTGCAACTGTTGTATTAATGATTGATGCAGTTAAGAATTTAGGATTTACATATGGAACTGTTTCAGGAATTTCATTTGGAGTTTTTGATGCAGTACTTTTGCCAGAAAAAGGAAAATTAATTAAAGAAGCAGAAGGAAAAGTATCTGATATTGATGTTAATTTCAATCAAGGACTCATAACTCTTGAAGAGAAGAAAAGAATGAAGCAAGAGGTTTGGCTTAATGTTTCAGAAGATATCGCAGATAAAACATGGGCACTTATGACACCAACAAATCCAATTAGAGTTGTAATTGATGCTAAAGTTGGACGTGCATCTCGTGACCAAGTAAAACAATTATCAGCTATGAGAGGCTTAGTTGTTGATCCACTTGGAAAAATTGTTGAACTCCCTATTAAATCAAACTTTAGAGAAGGACTTTCAGTATTTGAATACGTAACTTCTTCCAGAGGATCTAGAAAAGGACTAACTGACACTGCTATTAAAACAGCTGATGCAGGTTACTTAACCAGAAGACTTGTAGATGTTTCTCACGATTTAATTATTAGACTTGTAGATTGTGAAACAAAAGAAGGTTTAATAATTAGAAAAGCAGACAGACCAGCAGTCTTTACAAATAGAATTGTTGGAAGATATTTAGTTGCAGACGTAAAAGATAGTAAGGGTAAAGTATTGGCAGTGGCAGGGGACGTAATAAGTGAAGATTTGGCGGTTAAAATTGATAATTCAGGAGTTCCTGAAGTTACTTTAAGGTCAGCACTAACATGTGGAGCAAGGCACGGACTTTGTGTTAAATGTTATGGATGGGATTTATCAACTAAGAAAGATATTGAAGTTGGTAGCCCAGTTGGAATTATTGCAGCACAATCAGTTGGAGAACCAGGAACTCAGTTAACACTTCGTACAAAGCACGCAGCAGGAGCAGTAGGTGTTGACGTTACCCAAGGTCTTCCAAGAGTTGAAGAACTTGTTGAGGCAAGAACTCCAAAGATTGTCTCAATGATGTCCGAGATATCAGGCAAAGTTACTGTATCAGAAACAGAAGAAGGTTGGAGGGTTGTAGTTACAGGAACAGATAAAATTAGAGAAGAAAGAGAATATATAATAGCTAAAACTTTAGAATTATCTGTTATAGACAAAGATATAGTTGAAGCGGGTACGCCACTTGCGATTGGGTCTTTGGATATTAAAGAAATATTAGCAATCAAAGGACTTCGAGCTGCACAAGAATATCTTGTCTCTGAATTACAAAAAGTTTATGAATCACAAGGTATTGGAATAAATGATAAACACTTTGAGGTAATTGCAAGAAAGATGAGTGATGAGATAAGAGTTGTTACAGCAGGAGACACGGTCTTCTTACCAGGAGAACTTGCAAGCAAGGCAACATTTGAGAGTGAAAATGAAAAAACATTAGCAGCTGGAGGAGAACCAGCATCAGCATCTCAAACCATATTAGGTATAACAAGAAGGTCACTTTATACAGAAAGTTGGTTATCAGCTGCATCGTTTGAACAAACAACAGATGTCTTGACAGAAAGTTCACTTATGGCAAGAGAAGATAAACTCTTAGGACTTAAAGAAAATGTCATAATTGGAAGGCTTATTCCAGTAACAGCTGAGAAAGCAATGTTAAAAAATTAATAAATATGCCAACTGCAAATCAATTAGTTAAATATGGAAGAAAAGCAAATAAAAAGAAGTCCAAGACAACTTCTTTGAAGCGCTGGTTTAATGCAAAAGATAGAGAATTTGGAGAAAGCGCATCACCTTTTAAAAGAGGAGTTGTTTTAACAGTTCGCACAATGACTCCTAGAAAACCTAACTCAGCTCTACGTAAAGTTGCAAGAGTAAGGCTTTCCAACAAACAAGAAGTCACAGTTTATATTCCAGGTGAAGGGCATGAACTAGCAGAACATTCAGTAGTTTTAGTAAGAGGTGGAAAAATTAAAGATTTAGCAGGTGTAAAATACACAATTGTTAGAGGAAAGTTAGATACCACAGGTGTATCTGGAAGAAAGAATGGAAGAAGTAGATATGGTGTTAAAAAAGATCAGGTGGTTAAAAAATAATTATTAAATAATATGCCAAGAAAAGGACCAGCAAGGAAAAGATTAGTAGAAGTAGATCCTATTTATGGGAGTCGTTTGATTGCCAAATTAATAAATAGGAGTATGTATGATGGAAAGAAATCAGTTTCTCAGAAAGAAATATATAACGGATTAAAGATAATTGAAGAGAAAACTAAGGAAAATCCAGTAACTATTTTTGAAAGAGCAATTGAAAACATAAAACCTGAAATGGAAGTTAGGGCAAAGCGTGTGGGCGGTGCAGCATATCAAGTTCCAATGCAAGTTAGAGGAGAAAGAAAAGAATCTTTGGCAATTAGGTGGTTAGTAGCTGCAGCAAGAGCAAAATCTAACTCCGAATTCCATACATATGGTGAAAAAATAGCACAGGAATTGATGGATGCAAGTAAAGGTGAAGGTGGAGCTGTTAGAAAAAGACAAGAAATGGAACGTCAAGCAGAAGCAAACAAAGCATTTAGTCATTTTAAGTGGTAATCCTATCTTATTTTAAGATAATAGATCTTTTCACCTTGACTCGTTAACTATTCGGTAATATTATTAATTAATGAAGAATATAATAATATTATCGCTTTTATTAATATCGATTATATTTTTTATTACTGTAAAAAATAAAAACACCCCTGAAGAAACATATAATCTTTATCAAAATTCAAAATATGGATATGAAATTTTATATCCATCAAATAGTTACCCTTTTGCTCCAACACTAGAAGACCGTGATCAAATATCAAAAAATACGCTGTCAATAAATGATATACAAATCGTTCAGTTTAAGGACAACCTTGAAGGTAATAGATTGTTTTCTGTTTCAGTAGTTAAAAATAAAAATAGATTATCATCAATCAATTTTTTAGTAGATAACTGTAAATTATCTAGAGAAGAACAATGTCTAATTGGAAATTTTAACGACCTAAAAACAAATAATAATCTTGATTATTTATTAAATACTATAATGACTAAAGAAAATGTAGTAACGAATATATATTATTTCCAAAAAGAAGATAACGTTATTACAATTATGTTTTCGGGTATACAAAAAAACGATCAAAATGAACTTAAACTTCAAGCAAGAATTATTAATTCTTTTAAATAATAATTTTGTTGACAATTTTTATTCACGGTTTATGATTAATTAATGGGGCAACCTCTGACAACTGACAATATAGGTGATTATTTTGCAAAGGCATTTGAAGATGTGGCTATTCCAGCGTTTAATAATATAACCGAAAAACTTGGAAATCTGGAATCTGATGTCAAAACTTTGAAAACAGACATGAAAGATGTCAAAAGTCGATTAGGTAATGTTGAAGAGGACCTGAAAGAAGTAAAAGAGGATATGGTTACTAAAGAAGATTTGAAAAAGCTTGAGACTACTCTTACAAAAAGAATGGATAGAATGAGTGATGTTCAAGCTAATTTGAATGACAGAGTTGAAGCCCTTGAATCCGAATCTCCAATTGCTTTTGCATAATTTATAGATTGAATTAAATTTCCACTCCTGTTACAATCACTCTTGCTCCAGTTGGAGTTTTGTTTGCAGTTCTAGGTTCTTCATTTGGAATTTGGAATTTGTAGATTATAAATTTTAATATATGGCAGAAGAAGCAAAGAAAAAGTCCTCAATGGTTATGACGGCTACCAAAGACCGTAATGTTTCTTTGGATAAAATTAGAAACCTAGGGATTATTGCTCACATTGATGCAGGAAAAACTACAACTACTGAAAGGCTCCTTTTTGAGACTGGCCGCACTTATAAGCAAGGATCAGTTGATGATGGTACAACAGTCACTGACTGGATGGTTCAGGAAAGAGAAAGAGGAATCACAATTGTCTCTGCTGCAATTACTGCTTTCTGGGATTTAAAACAAGAAGCTTCAGTCGAAAAAGGACATTACAGAATTAATTTAATAGACACACCAGGACATATTGATTTTACTGCAGAAGTTGAAAGATCTTTAAGAGTTTTAGACGGCGCCCTAATGGTTTTTGATGGCAGAACTGGTGTTGAATCACAATCTGAAACTGTTTGGAGACAAGCTGATAAATATAAAGTTCCAAGAATTTGTGTACTTAATAAACTTAATTTAATTGGAGCTGACTTTGATGGCTCAATTGCATCGATTCGCGAAAGACTTAAAGCAAATGCTTCACCTGTTACCTACCCTATTGGTCAAGAACATGCACACAGAGGTGTTATCGATTTAATCAAAATGAAAGCATTTACATATAAAGCAGTTGAAGACGCAAAACTTACTGAGGAAGAAATTCCTGCTGATTTACTTGAAACTGCAAAGAAATATAGAACAGAACTTTTGGAAGCTGTAGCTGAATTTGATGATGAAACACTTGCAAAATACTTAGAAGGAATTGAACCAACTGAAGTTGAAATTAAAAGGGCTATTAGAAAAGGAGTTATTGCCGGTAAATTCTTCCCAGTATTTGGTGGAGATAATAGATCAGCAGAATCACAATTACTACTTGATGGCGTAGTTCAATACTTGCCATCTCCTATTGATCTTGAACCTATTGAAGGAACAAATGCAAAAACTGGAGAAGTTGAAACAAGACAAAGAAATAATGAAGCACCATTTTCAGGTATTGCCTTTAAAGTTGTTACAGATCCTCATGTAGGTAGACTACTTTATGTTAGGGTCTACTCAGGAATATTGAAAACTGGTCAAACTGTATATAACGCAAATAAACAAATTTCAGAAAGAATTGGAAAACTTGTTCTTCTTCATGCTGATCAAAGAGAACTTATAGAAGAAGCATATGCTGGAGAAATAGTAGCTGTAGTTGGTATGAAAGATACAACTACAGGACACACAATTTGTGATCCAGCTCATCCAATTCATTTGGAATCAATTAATTTCCCAGAACCAGTTATCTCACTTGCTATTGAACCTGCAACTAAAGCAGATCAAGAAAAGATGGGACTAGCCCTCAACAAACTTTCTGATGAAGATCCAACATTTAGAATTAAAAGTAACCCTGAAACAGGCCAGACCATTATTGCTGGAATGGGTGAACTTCAACTTGAAGTTTTGGTTGACAGAATGAAGAGAGAATTTAATGTCGTTGCAAATACTGGTGCACCACAAGTTGCATACAAAGAAACAATCAAAAAGTATGCAGAAGGCGAAGGAAAGTATATCAGACAAACTGGAGGTCGTGGACAATACGGACATTGTCTAATTAAAGTTGAGCCGCGTGGGCGAGGTGAAGGCTTTGAATTTAAATCTGAAATTAAGGGTGGAAGTATACCTCAAGAATATATTCCAGCAATTGAAAAAGGTATCAAAGAAAAACTTGAAAATGGAATTATGGCAGGTTATCCAATGGTTGATATCAAGGCAATTGTTTATGACGGAAGTTATCATGATATTGATTCTTCAGAAATGTCCTTTAAGATTGCAGGGTCGTTAGGAGTAGAAGATGCTATAAGAAAAGCTGATATGTGCCTTCTTGAACCAATTATGAAGGTTGAGGTCTTTACTCCAGCAGAATACATGGGAGATGTTATGGGAGATCTTTCAAGTAAAAGAGCGCAGATTTCAGGAACTGAAGAAAAGATGGGTGAAACAGTTGTATATGCAACCGCACCTCTTGCTGAACTTTCAGGTTATGCAACAAAGTTAAGATCCCTAACACAAGGAAGAGCCAGAGCTTTCGTAGAACCTTCCCACTATGAAGAAGTTCCATCTCATATCGCCGCACAAATAGTTGCAAAGGCTGGAAAAGTTGAGATGACAAGGGGATAAAATCTACATGGCAGAAAGAACTGTTCTTGAATGGATTCGAAAAAGTTTGGAAGATAAGTTGTTTCCACCAAAACCACAAGGCCATGAAGGTGAAAAGATACATGCTGCTTTGAATATGAAAGTTATGAAGCAGACATACGAGAAAATTACAGGTAGACCAATTGAAGAGCCAAAAAAAGAAAAAGAGGGGGATTAATTCCCTGTTGACACTTTTTGTAAGTGTCGTTTATAATACAATCTCTTGAGGCAAATATACGCCTCTTGTTTTTTGAAGAGGTAAAACATATAATACAACTATGGCAGCAGACGCAAAACAAAAATTTGATAGAACAAAGACTCATGTAAACATTGGTACTATTGGCCATGTTGATCACGGCAAGACCACTCTTACAGCTGCTATTACTACAGTTCTTGCAAAACATTTTCCAGGTGGAGTAAACAAGGCTTATGCTTTTGACCAAATTGATTCAGCTCCAGAAGAAAAACAAAGAGGAGTTACTATTAACATTGCTCATGTAGAATACGAAACTGCAAAAAGACACTATGCTCACATTGATGCTCCAGGTCATGCTGATTATATTAAGAACATGATTACTGGTGCAGCACAAATGGATGGAGCAATATTGGTTGTTTCAGCTCCTGATGGTCCAATGCCTCAAACAAGAGAACACGTAATTCTTGCGAGACAGGTAAACGTACCATGTCTCATGGTTGCACTCAATAAATGTGATGCAATGGATGATCCAGAACTTCTTGAATTAGTTGAAGCAGATATTAGAGAGTTACTTAATAAATATCAGTTCCCAGGAGACACAACCCCTATCGTTAGAGTTTCTGCACTTAAAGCACTTGAAGGTGACGCAGAAGCAGAAAAAGGAATCTTAAAATTAATGGAAACTGCAGATGAATTTATCCCAGATCCAGTAAGAGACACAGAAAAACCATTTTTGATGCCTGTTGAAGATGTATTCTCAATCTCAGGAAGAGGAACTGTTGTTACAGGAAGAGTAGAAAGAGGAATAATCAAAGTAAATGAAGAAATTGAAATTGTTGGTATTAAAGCAACAATGAAATCTGTTGTTACAGGCCTTGAAATGTTTAGAAAACTACTTGATTCTGCAATGGCAGGAGATAATGTAGGAGTATTACTTAGAGGAGTTGATAAAAATCAAGTTGAAAGAGGACAAGTCCTTGCAAAATCTGGAACAGTTACACCACACACTGAATTTGAAGCAGAAGTTTATATCTTAAGCAAAGATGAAGGTGGAAGACACACACCATTTTTTACAGGCTACAAACCACAATTCTTTATTAGAACTGCAGATATTACAGGTGATGTCAAACTTGCAGAAGGTGTGGAAATGATTATGCCAGGAGATTCAGCAAAAATGACAGTTAAACTAATTGCACCTATCGCAATGGAAGAAGGATTAAGATTTGCTATAAGAGAAGGTGGTCACACAGTAGGAGCTGGAGTTATCACCAAAATTATAGCTTAAGAGTCTCGCACCCTAATTTAGAATTACTACTATGCAAAGACTTAGAGTTAAGCTTAAAGCTTACGATCATAGAGTTATAGACGAAGCAGCAACTAAAATAATTGACGCTGCTCTTACTTCAGGTGCAAAAATTTCAGGACCAACCCCACTTCCTACAGAAAGATCTGTCATGGCTGTCAAAGAGTCTCCTTTTACAGATAAAGATGCACAAGAACATTTTGAAGTTTTAATTCACAAGAGATTAATTGATATTAATGATCCAACTCCAAGAACAGTCGATGCCCTAAGTAATCTTGACCTTCCTGCCGGCGTCTCCATTGAGATAAAGATGTAAGTTGTTATTTATTAAAACTCCAATTCAAGTTTTTTGATTATGGTTGTGGAGTGGGTAACTGTTTTACTTCTGTCTGGAATGAATTTGATACCTGTTTGTTTTGCAAGTTGTTTTCTTCTTTTGGAAAGGCTATCTGTTGCAGTGTGAGTAAATACATAGTTAGGTTTTATCTTTTTGTATAAATTTTCAAAGTATTTAGTTGATGTATCATCACCATGTTTAAAAACTTTGTTTATCTTAAATATATAATCAACTGTAGAAAGATCAGAAAGAAACCGACTTCTTCTCTGGTAGTTATTTATTGGTCTATTTTCTCCCTTTGTGGCTTTTAATGTTTTGTCATGATCTAAACCAACAATTAAAATATCACAGTGTTTCTTTGCCAACCTAAACAAATTCAAATGACCCATGTGAAGTACATCAAATCCTCCGGTTACAAGACCAACTTTAAGACCTGTTTTTTTTGTGATCTTTACAGTGTTTATTACTTTTTGAAGTGAATTAAGGATTTTCATTTCTAACCAGATTATAACAGAATTTTATTAACGACTAGCTTCCATTGAAATTACTTCAGAGTTATTAACAAAATCTGGCATTGATACCCAAGGTGCATATATTCCAAATACTGTTCCAATTTTTGATAAAACATAATTAACTTTAGTATTTTCTGACGAAACTCTTGCTAAAAATCCAACCCTATGAACAGTAGGGTTAAAATCTTCTCTATCTTTTAAACTACTAAATTGATGCCTCATGTATGGATCTACTTTTTCGGATTCTAAAGCAGTACTAATTTGTTTTAATAAGTCTTGAGGAATTTCTTTGTTTGCCATGTGGCTATTCTAGGCTGTGTGTGTGAGAATGTCAACTAACTGGACCTTTATTATTGATATAATAATTTGTTGGAAACAAAAGGAGATTACCCCACAAGACCAGAGATAAAAACCTATTCATTTGAAAACTTTGGTCAATTTGCTAAAGTATCTGCTGACCTAGAACCAAATGTATTTCCATACAAAGTTGCACTTCCGCTTGATGGAAACTTTTTTCAGTCAGTTTATAATCGCGTATATCGAGGTAAGAACACAACATCAGTAGATTCTGGTGTTTCAATCGAAAGAAAAGCCATTATTGGTGCAGATGATACAGGTAGTCTAATGATTAGCAACGAAGTGTTTGAGGGAAATGAATATGAAAGCCTGACCAATAAAAGTCTAACAGAGATGCATAAACATGTTAATATGGTGAAACAAATTCCGTTTCCAGCAGGATGGAGAACTTTCGGGTCAATACATTCCCATCCTTTAGACGATGTAATAAATCATGTTGCTGGCTATTTTATAAAATCAATTCCTAGAGTTAATGAAGTGCCTATTACTTGGAGTTTAGGAGATTTTCAATCATTTATGTACAGTGCAGGGTGGGGTCACAGAGATTTTACAACTTTAGGTGTTATTACCCAAACCCAACTAGGTTTTATGGTAGCTTCAAAAACTACAGTCGAAGTTGCAAAAGCAAATAATAATGAACTTCGAAAAATACTGATGTCAAAAAGATCGTCATTAGAATCTCCACCGTATAAACTTTTTGAAAAATATGGAGTTATATTATACGGTGGCAATCACTTTGGAAGACAAAAAGGAGAAATGCAGTTACAAAGGTTATTTTAATATATCAATCTTTGTAACTTTAATTCTTGAAGTTTATATATTGCTTCTTCAACCGTTTCAACTACATGTCCAGTTTTTTTAATAAATTCTATTGACCAAGATACTCTGTCTTTATTCCAAATAATTATTAGGTTATTACAAAAATCTCCAGGTTTTTTAGTATTTAATGCATGAAAATATCCAATTTCAATCCATGTTCCTTCTGCTGGCGCAGTGCCTGGGTTTGCAATTAGAATTTTTGAATTTCTAATTGCAGTTAAATCTTGGGGGAAAAACATTTTAGATGAGGATTGATCCGAATCTGTGTCTGGATCATAAAATTTAAAGCCGCTTATCTTTTTGATAACTGACCTCCATGGATCATATTGATTTCCAGGCCCCGCCAAATAAACTTGTGATTGCATATTGTTTGAATTATATAATATTGCTACCAAGTTGTGTGTAAACCTTCTGAGTAGGCTGTTATACATCGGTTACACTTCTAAGTTAAAATAGTCACCTAG
>ERZ1292625.3955-Hain-H41-01um-R1-3955-length-11440-cov-11_pt1 | contig 11440 bp, 6 predicted proteins | sample MGYA00564400_ERZ1292625 | MGnify/ENA primary metagenome ERZ1292625 (study PRJEB36523, sample SAMEA6512639) | groundwater metagenome | collected 2019-01-08 | study: AquaDiva: Metagenomics assemblies of 32 groundwater samples
AGAAATCTCGACGGTGATGCCGCCTGCCTGCCCCCATAGACCAGCCGGCTTCTCGTCAAAGTCAGATGCAATTTCGCCCTCGCCCGGGTCATGGCCACATACATCAGCCGCCTCTCTTCCTCCAGGTCTTCCCTCTCCAAAAGACTTCGCGAATGGGGCAGTAGCCCTTCTTCTAGACCCACAATTATTACCTCATCAAACTCCAAGCCCTTCGCCGCGTGAATTGTCATCATCGTCACTGATGTGCCCGCTTGCCCAGCGTAGCCTTGGCGAAGTTGGTCTTTTCGCTCCGCAATTTCCTCGCTTTGGATCAAGGCCACGCTTTCCAGAAAACCAGTTAGGGAGGGGTGTTCGCTCGCCACCGCTAACAACTCCTTGATATTCTCCACCCTGGCCGCGTCTTCCTCGTCCCGTTCATTGAAACGGGACAAATAGCCAGTCTGATCAATTATTTCCTGCAATAGCTCGTGGGGATACTTTTCCAACAGCCTGCCCCGCTCACTCGCCAGCCATATCTCAAATTTGGCTTTGTTTCTTTTCCCCAAGCCCTCGATCCTTTGCCAACTAACCAAGTCTTCACTGTTATAAATAACCCGCAGGTAAGCCAACAAGTCCTTAATTTCCGCCCGGTCATAGAAGCGGGTTCCACCCACCAGCTTGTAGTCAATTTTTCTCCTGATCAGCGCTTCTTCAATTGCCCGCGACTGGGCATTGGTTCGGTAAAGAACCGCCAAACTGCCACCAACCGTCGACAGCCGTTCCGCCACCGAGACCACATAGGCCGCTTCCTCTTTTTCATCAATCACCTCGACCATGTCAATTTTTTCGCCAAAACTTTTGATCGCCGTGAGTTTCAAAACCGGATGATTTTTGTTGTTAGCGATGACGCCGTAGGCTGCGTCCAGAATTGTCTGGGTGCTTCGGTAGTTTTTGGGTAAGCGTAGAGTCACCAGATCCGGGTATTCCTTTTCGAGTAAACTCAGGTTTCTAAAATCCGCTCCCCGAAAAGAATAAATCGCCTGGGCCGCATCCCCAACTACCATTAAGCCCGTCGGATGAACCGCCAACAGCTTTGTCAGCAAAAACTGGGCCTTGTTGGTGTCCTGATATTCGTCTACCAGAATATATTTATACTTTTCCCCGATCCGCTCCTGCATCGCCGCTAGTGATAGTAAGCGGACTGTAAAAATCAGCAGGTCATCAAAGTCGACCGCGGCCGCTTTCCGCAGCACCTTCTCGTATTCCAGAAAGACCGATACCACCTTTTTGTAAAAATCGTCCTTCGCCGTCTCGGCTAAGTCTGCCGGTGTCAGCAGTTCGTTTTTCATCCGGCTGATTAGGTGCCGGTACATTCCCGGCCGGTTGTTTTTTGGGTCTAACCCCAAACCCTTAATCACTCCCTTAATTACCGACTCGCTATCATCAGTGTCGTAAATCACAAAGTTCGGGGGCAGGTTCACTAGCTGGCCATAATGCCGCAGCATCCGAGCCCCAAAGGTATGAAAAGTGCCGGCGAAACCTAACTCCCAGCGGGAGTTAGTCCCGAGTATCCCCGAGGGACCATCAGACATTTTGGCTACCCGTGTCTTCATTTCCTCCGCCGCCTTGTTAGTAAAGGTTAAAAGAATTATCTCTGAAGGGTCAGCCAATTTCTTCTGGATCAAGTAAAAGGCCCGGTAGGTGAGTACCTTCGTTTTTCCACTGCCCGCGCCAGCCAAAACCAAAAGCGGCGCTCCCTTATGCGTCACTGCTTGCCGCTGTTCACGGTTTAGATCAGATAGTAGGCTTTCCATAATATAATTGACTAAAGAATTATGCGCTATCTCATTGGTAACTGGAAGAGTTACAACACCATCTCTCAAACCCATCTCTGGCTGTCGGAGTTTTCCCGGGCCCGCCTCCCCAAAGCCAACCTGACTACTATCATCTGCGCCCCTTTTACCAATCTGGCCGAGGTCAATCGACTCATTAACCAGGGAAATCTCCCTCTCCAGGTCGGAGCTCAGAATGTCAGCGCCGAAACGGCAGGCAAACACACCGGCGAAATTACCGCCCGGATGCTCTCAGAGCTAACGCGCTATTGTCTCGTCGGCCATTCGGAACGCCGCCGCGAGTTTTCTGAAACCAGCGCTCTGGTTGCCCAAAAGGTCAAGCGGCTCCTTGAAGAATCGCTGGTCCCCATTATCTGCGTCGACCAACCCTACCTCGACGAACAGATTCGGGAGTTGCTCGCTCTCCAACTCCCCCTCACCACCTGTATTTTTGCCTATGAACCGGTTTCCGCTATCGGTAGCGGGAGGGCCCAAGATGCCAGCCAGGCGGAAGTCGTCGCCGGCAAGATATCTTTCCTGACCGAAAGCCAATGTCCGATTCTCTATGGCGGTTCAGTCACCCCCGAAAACGTTGGTTCTTACCTTGCCAAACAGCACCTCGATGGCGTCTTGGTGGGCACCGATAGCCTGACCGTGCCCGCTTTTGTTAAACTAATGCAAGCCTTTGTATGAAGACGAAATTTATCCGCCTCCGCCGATCACTCTTTTCCCTACTGAGTTACTTTTTCCGCCATCTCATTTTGATTATTTTCCTAATTGCCACCGGCCTGGTGATCTTCCTTGGCTTCAAAACCAAAGGTTTTTTAGAAGAAGCCGGTTTGGGTAACATCAGCCTCTTTACCTTTTTCAAAAAACCCCAAACTGTTCTGGCTCATACCAATAACCGGACTAATTTCCTCATCCTGGGTATCCGGGGTGAAGGGGCCGATTCACCCGATCTGACCGACACCATGCTTGTCCTTTCCTATTCTCACCCCGACCAACAAGCCACCATAATTTCAATTCCCCGCGACCTTTGGGTTAACTCCCTCAAGACGAAGATCAACTCCGTTTATCATTATGGCCAATTTAGGGAACCAAATGGCGGCGGCATCCAGCTTGCCCAAAGCGCCGTCTTGGAAACTCTGGGTCTGCCTATTCATTACACCGCAGTCATCGACTTTTCCCTCTTTCAAAAAGCCATTGATCAGGTGGGCGGCGTTGATGTCGAGGTGGTCACCGGCTTCACCGATAAGGAGTTTCCGCTTCCTGGTCTGGAAAATGCTCTGCCCGAGTCCAGTCGCTACGAAACCATTACTTTCTCACCCGGCCGGGAGCACATGACTGGCGCCACCGCCCTCAAATTTGTCCGCTCCCGCCACGCCGAGGGCGACGAGGGCACCGATATCGCTCGCGACCGCCGCCAACAGCAGGTCGTTGCCGCCCTCATTCAAAAACTAAAAAGTCCCATCTTTTTTCTCTCCCGCCGCAACCTGATTTCGTTCCATAACTTAATCCGGAAAAATCTCGACACTAACCTTGACGAGCGACTCTACCCCGCCCTGGTTAGAATTGGTGTCGATTCATATCGCCAGCCACCCAAAAGAATTGTCCTCTCCTATGAGCCGGACGAGTCCGACGTCGCCATTCTGGAAAATCCGCCCGCCTCACCTCTTTATCTCAACCAATGGGTCCTCATCGCCCGCGACAACAATTGGCCCGCCCTGGCTCAATATCTCAAAAACAAACTTGACGGGCGCTAACCTACTTAATTCTAACCAGGTAGGTGGTTGTTCCGGAGAAAACCGCATCCCCTAAAGATCTGATTTTTCTTTCGTCAATTTTATACTTCTCTTTCTCGCGGGGTGAAACCACCACCCAGCCGAGATTGTACTTTTTGATAATTTCATTCCTTTCCGCATCTGACGCTGTTTCGTAAAAGCGTTTGACCTCTTCGTCGCGCCTTCCAACCATCTCATAGCCGCCCCGCCACAGCCACTCGTGGACTCGCCAGCCAACAACCGTCGCTGTTCCGCTAAAAGCCGAGATGAAATCCGTCTCGGTATAAGAGTCTCCCACCGCTTCAATCAGATTCTTACCGTCACGGTTTTTATCCAAATAGTTGATTATCGCCACTTCATCAGGAAACCGCCGGTAAAGGAATGAGAAACCATCCAGTCCCCGGTAAGACCTGAAGTTGCCGTAATAGGAGCTAAAAGCCAAGTAGGGAAAAATCAGCAAACTTCCAAACGCCAAAAACAGGCCACCAGTTACCGCCGTGCTTAATACTTTATTCCTAATATTCAAAACTTTTCCGGCCAGCCAGCCGAACAACAGCCCCATCATAATAAAGGCTTGATAAGTAAACTTAAACATCGTATTGGCCCGCGGATGACTTGGGTAAATGTCTCTCACATAAATAAATTCAGGTAGCAATATCAAGGTGATGGCCGAAAGTCCCAAGGCCAGTACCAGAAAGTTTTTATTTTTGCCCGCGGCTGCCACGGTCAATGCCGCCACCGTCACACCGATATGAATCGCCCAGAGTACCGCCAACTGCCACGGGGGCGTTCTTTCAACCACCGCCGCCAGGCCGTCCGATATCGATTTGAAACCGATCAGCCAAGGCAGGGCAGTGATCACCGCCCCCACCCCGATGACCACCCCCGTCGCCATAATCTTTTTAACGTTAAGCTGGCCGGACAGGAAGCAGAGGGCCAATAGCATAACTACCAAGAGTCCATAAATCGCGCTGTCCCAGGTATTGGTCATCGCCATCACCCCCAACAAAATCCCCAAGCCAATTTCGGTTAACCGCCCCCCTTCCCTTTGCCAGGCGATCACCAGCAAGATAAACATCAAAACAATCGGTAGGCTCAAAACGTGTCCGTGCAGGTCGCTGACGACGAAACTATAGCCGGGGAACTCATGGATCGTGTTCTGAATAAAACGGGTCGCATCGGCATACCAGTATCCCGTTAAAGCGCCTTTGGTTAGGAAGTACCATATCGTGTGCGAGTTCCCCCCCAAGGTCACCAGCGCCGCCCCCACTAATCCGGCCATAGTCATTTTTGGCCGGGATAATTCTTTTTCGGCGAAAAGATTAACCACCACGCTAAAGGCCAGCATCAGGCTACTCGCCAAAATAAAGGCCAGCATCAGATTATAGCCGACTCCGGCGCCAACTCCCCAGATGCGAATCAGGACACCCGCCCAAAACTGGCCGAAAGAATAGTAGTTGATGGTGCTTCCTGCCCACCACATATCAGTGGCCGGCAGGGTGGGAGAGCTAAGGTAGCTTTTTATAAATCCAAAGTCCATAAATTTTTCCAGCCCCAAAATGTCCGGCTGGTAGCCGCGGACGATGGCGTAAATGACCAGTCCGACCGCAAAAAGAATTTCTTCGACCAGAACAAAACCCCCGATTTTCCGCAGCATCTTGAAAGCCGGTTTGATCTCCTTTCCGATCACCTTCCAGGTTAAAAAAACTATCACCAGTAGAGTCGTCGCTATCCCCAAGTCATTATTAACCGGTGCCTTCAAGTGACCGAAAAACCAAATTATGAGGGCAGTTGCTAAACTAACAGCGACTCGACCGCCAGCCCAACCATAATCTGATAATTTCTTCCCAAATTTGAAAAGCCACGGCCAGGCAATCATCTGCAGACCGAAGGAAATTAGATAAACCTGAAAAATTATCACCACATCCCTAGTCATTTTTGATTAAATTTGCCGCCCGCTGTCCAAGCTCGACCGCGTAGTTGGTGCCCCTGTCCCAGGGGTAGACCTGACTCATATTGGCGCTAAAAAGGTCAGGCAGCGCCGTTCTTATTTCCGGCAATTTCCGACTGTAATTAACCGGGAAAACCGGCTGGGCGAATGGCGCCTCGAAACACCAGCTTCTTTTTACCCAAGACGGCCTAAAAGAAGGATTAATTCTTGTCAAGAATGGCAGGAAGAGCTTCAGTAATTTCTCTTCCGCTAATTTTAATCTTTTGTCACCGTCAGCCAGGTAGTTGCCCAAGTAGACAATCGTCTTTCCACCATAGTGATCTTTGTCAACGAAGTTAGTCTGCTCCACCGCCACCAGGAACGGCCAGTCTTTTTCCAGAATGTTTAGCCAATAACCTTTCATCAGACTTTGATCCAATTCGAGCACCAGTGTTTGCGCCCACAAATAATCTATTGGTGGTTTTTCGGCCAAAACTGCCGGCGTAGTTATTAGGACCTTGTCAAACTTCTCATTATTGACCCACCAACCCCCCTTCTTGTCTTGTTTCATCAATTTCACCTTTTCTCCCAATCTTATTTTTCCGCCTCGGTTTTTTACATAAGCCGCCGTTTTGTCCGCCAGGGCTTGGAAGCCGCCCTCAAAATAGCCCAGAGATTGTGTTCTCTTGTACACCCTGGCCCAAAACCAGGCCATGTTCACCTGGGGCAAATACGGGCCAAACTTCGCCGCCAGCAGTGGTTTCCAGACCTTCTCATACCCCTCCTCACCCACCAACAGAGGCAGAACCTCGGTCGCCCCCCATTTCTCCAAAAACAAACCGTTTCTAATTAACTTAAGAACCATTAACCCCAGCCCCATCCGCAGTCGGGAAAAAAGTGATATGTCAGAAAACATCAACAACGAGAGCGGGGAATCGAGCTGTCTTTGTTCGCCATTAATTAAGGAGTTTGTTTTTGGCGTTTGAAAAAAAGCCGGCAACCCTACTTTCGCCGCCAGGTCAATTATCGTCTTGTCATTGGCGAAAATGTGGTGATAATACCTCTCCAAACTCCAGTCCCAACCGGAAGACAAAAAGCCAACTGCCAGCCCCCCCGGTCTCTTCTCCGCTTCAAAAACGGTTACCTCCCATCTGGCCTCAACCAAATCAATCGCCGCCGCCAAGCCCGTAAAACCAGCCCCGATAATTGCCACTTTCATACTTCAATTCTACCTCAAGAAAGGTGTCTTACAGAGCGAATAAGATGCCCAGGATGACGAGCAGTAATCCTCCTCCGAAAGCCGCCGCCCCTGGAAGACTCAGAATACCCGCCTCAGGCAAGACGGGCGCCGTCGGCGTAGCAGTCGGCGTTGGAGACTCTGTCGCCGCAATCGTCACCGTCGGCGCAACAGTCCCCGTGGCCGTGACGGTCGCGGTGGACGTCGCCGTTGCGGTTGGGGTGGCAGTGGCTGTTGCTGTCGCCGTCGGTGTGGCAGTTGGTGTTTCCGTCGGAGTCGTCGTTGCCGTTGGGGTAGCGGTGGCTGTCGGAGTCCCTGTCGCCGCCGCGACCGTAAAACTAGTATTACAGTTGCCGCCACCTAACCACTCGGCCGCTCTGGGCTGGCTGGGTGGAGCGGTTGGAACTGGCGCTTTCTGGAGTAAGTAGGCGACATAAAGACCGGCCCCCGTCAAGAGCAAGATAATAATCAGCAGGATAATGGCTAGTATTTTCTTTTTTCGGTCCTTCATTGTGGCTTAATCAGTTTAATTAATTTCTCGAGAAAAGACATCACTCTATCGCTACTTGCTCCCGCAACTGAGGGTGTAACTACATTAGAAACCAATACCGCAGATTGAGAAGCCGGGGTTGTCGTGCCGGTTCCGTCAGTCTTGTATCTAACGCTGATTCGGCCGACACCGCCGCTTCCGCCCTGCCCACCCTTAGGGCCGGCACTCCCCGTGCCTCCGGTCGCTTTCGTCAAGTTTGCCCCCAGTATCAAGTTCTTTCCATTGAGCAAGATGCTGCCTCCCGCTCCTCCTCCTCCACCCCCCGCAGTATTATAAGCAGCTGTTGCATTAGTCCCGTTCGAACTAATCTGACCCGTCACCGTTATCGAATCCGCATAGATAGCTATAATTCCACCACCATTACCCCCATTGCCGCTCGGCCCATTTTGTTCGTTGCCCCCGCCTCCACCACCAGAACCCGGAAATAATTTTGTTGTCAAATCCGCTACGCCATAAGTCGCCCCGGCCCCACCGCCTTTATTGCCGCCACTCGAGTTTGCCCCCGCTCCGCCGGCTGTTCCATAAGCGCCCCCGCCTCCACCCGCACCATTACTTGGATCAACATTCCAAGCATTGGACCGTCCTCCTCCACCACCACCACCGTTGGCCGCCGCGACATTTGTGCCACATCCCACTTGAGACGCTCCCTGAATACCCCCGTTTTGGTCAACCGCCCCGCCGCCACCAAATCCCCTTCCGCTCATATCGATCACCCCACCACTCGCCACGTTGACCGCACCGCTGGCCCTGAAGAACAGGACGCCGCCCAAGAAGGTCGAGCAGGAGAAGGCATTCGCCGTCATCGTTCCGTTAACCGCCACTGTGGTGTAGTGGGGCACTCTCTGGACCATTACTTTGTTCTTCGTTCCGTCATATGTCTTAGCTAGATTTTTATCCAGTGTCAATGTATTCCCGGAAATACCCGTTATATTCGCCGTTTCATAATCACCAGCCCCGGCGGATCCCTGCAGGTTGATAATCAAGATCTCATCACCATTGGCCAACCCGGCCGGAGCGGGCGACAATGTCACTGTGCCTGATCCGGAAGAAACAGCACTCGTCATCCTAAAATTAATCGCGTCAGCAAAGCTCCTGCCGACACAACTACCACTGTTCAAATTAAGAGTTGTAGAGACGTTACACTCTCCTGTGGCCGTGGTTGGTGTCGCCGTCACGGTCGGGGTCTCGGGAGGCAAAGGTGTCGCCGTCGCCGTCGGCGCCACGGAATTAACCGCGCCTTCAATGGTATAAGCGCCGCCCTGACTGATCGGATAGTCGTAATAGTATTCCTTGACGCCGCTGGCCTGGATCGGCGACACATAATTGGTCACCTCGAAGCCGCCATTGGAAACGTCATTGCCGTTAATTTTGACCACAAATCTCGCCCCGACCAGGCTAGGCGAGTTCCCCTGAACCACCATCCGGATCGTGTCGCCGATCTTGATGGCACTCATCTGCTCGGTCGTTGCCGCTGTCGTCGCGCCGTTGATAAAGATTCCGGTATTGACGCACGCTGGGGCTACCCCGACCGGTGTTCCCGTCGCGGGGGGAGGCGTTCCGCCCCCAGGCGGCTCCACTCCGCCCGCGGGAGGCGTTCCGCCTCCTGTTGTCGGTGTTCCGGCACACGATCCATAGCAATTCTGCACCATCACCCCACAGTAACCCCCATCAGTATTTCTATAGTCGACTTGTCCGCAATTGCCCCCCAGATTCTGAACCGCTTGGCTACATGGCACCTCTCTGGCACCGGTAGTACATTGATTGCCGGCATTACAACTGTCTTTTCCACAATCAAACACCACACAGTTGTTGCCCGAGGTACTTGGAATGCCGCTTCCAGTATCCGGATTCCAACCACAGACGCCATCGGTCGATGTCGAACAGGTGAAGTCAGCATGGCAATATAAACCATTCTGACAGACAGCAACGGTTTGGCCATCGTAACTTGACGGATTGCAACACGCCTGGCCCTGACCACCGCAACTCGATGGGGGATTCGGCGCACCGCCAACAGGGGTCGGAGTTGGTCCGCCAGCAATTTGAATCGATCGACAAAGGAATAGGTAGTCGGTCCCCAGAGCACCTGTTGAATCGCATTTGTATCCCGTATAAGCCCCTTGACCAATTGAACCGATTGATAGGCCCTGCGACGAACAAAAATTACCCGAGTCTGCGCTACACTTTCTATTTCCTGCGACCGCCGTCGGCTTGCAACATATCAAGTTAGTGCCATCACATGTTCCCGTCGCCGTCGGTGTAAAACCCGAACCACACTCGTTGTAGTGACAAACATTTCCCGGGGTATTGGTACAAGTAGCAGTTGCTGGTGCAGGCTTGCAACATATCAAGTTAGTGCCATCACATGTTCCCGTCGCCGTCGGTGTAAAACCCGAACCACACTCGTTGTAGTGACAAACATTTCCCGGGGTACCAGTACAACTTCCAACTGGCAACCCACCCGGCTCAGTAGAGGTACAACAAAAACCATTACTGAAAGCTCCACCCGACCTGGGACATCGACCATCCGGAAAAACAGGACCGTCACAACTTCCGGCATCTGTCGTACAAACGCCTGTTAAACCCGCCGCCGTACACACCTTCGGCGTTGGAGCGGCACTTGACGGCACACAACAATCTGGGACCAAGTCAAGAATGCTACAGTCATCATTTCCACCTTTAACCTCCCCAGCCTGACAACCCCATCTACACGTCCCCCCCGACAACCTGCAGGCGCTGCCACTCGGGCCACAAACCCCTTCAGGATTTGTAATACCACAACACTCCCTACCGCTGACGGCAGGATAACCATCGAGTATGCAACCATTGCGATCCTTACAATAGGTTTGTGTACTACCACTGCTGACTGCGGTACAGAAACCTGCGGCACCAATGTCTGTAACACAGATTTCGTTTAAAGGACAAGCAGCTTCACCACACGGACCAGTATCCTTCCATACATAACTTTCACATACATATTTGCGGCCGGCTTCACACTTCCATTGCCACGCAGTACTACAATTCGTTCCTGCTATTGGTGTCGGCGTCGCCGTTGGTACTGGCGTCGCCGTCGGCACCGAAACAATTGTTACTTGACAGTACATAGCGCCATTTGGTGCTCCTGTCGCCCGACAAGTGCCGGTACCTGTACTTGTAGTACACGAAGCACCTAGTGTCGTACAGGCCCCTCCAACTGGCGTCGGCGCCTCCCCCCCAGTTCCTGGTGCTGCGGTCGGTGCGGGTGTTGTCCCTGCCTCGACACAAATACCATTTTGTTGTATCCCACTACAGCAAGGTAGGCTCACTGCCTCCCCGCTTTTTGTACAGGTATACCAATCAAAAGCACAATTATTGGCAGTTGTCTGTGTACAGACTCCATCAGATATCCCGTCGCCGTTTGTATCGATTGGTCCCGGATTATGTCCTTTACAAACCGACGCCGACAATGGCCCATCGCACCCCGCCCCTCCTCCTGTTCCTCCTCCTGTTCCTCCTCCAGGCGCCACCGTCGCTGTTGGTGCGGCTGTGGCTCCGGGCAGTTGTTGACCGGCTTCTTGCTCGGAGGGTGTACAAGTTCCGACCACTTCCCATTGATAGTTTTTGCACTCAGTCTTGACCCCATCAGCTCCACAATCTGTCGAACCAATTGGACTACAGGGCGACCCCGCCCTTGGTTGTAAGCCGATTCGCAGTAGCCCGAACTGGGAGGCGAAAACAATCACGCCGGCAATTAAAAACAAAACTAAAGTGCCGCCAATTGCCAACTTCTTACTGATTTTTCGTTTTGGTCTAACCGGTTTTGCTCCTTCTTCCTTTGGTTTCTCTTCAGTCGTTGGTGCCGGGGGAGCGATTGGTTCCAAAGTCGGCAAACCGGTAGAGACTTCGCTTAATGGTTCACTCGGTGCCGGAGTTGGCACCTCGGGTAAGGTCGGCGGGGGTGGAGGGGGTGGGGGAGCGGCCGGAGTTTCCAAAATTGGCGGCAAAGGTGGTAATCCCACACCACCGCTCGGTTGGTTCCCTTGAGGTTGGTTTATGTCGTTATTCATCCGCTAATATTTTTCGTTTCCAAACAACGCCTGAAACAAACAGGCTTATACCCACTATAAGTAAAGCATAGGTTGGCGTCAATATGCC
>ERZ1292625.3957-Hain-H41-01um-R1-3957-length-11436-cov-4_pt1 | contig 11436 bp, 12 predicted proteins | sample MGYA00564400_ERZ1292625 | MGnify/ENA primary metagenome ERZ1292625 (study PRJEB36523, sample SAMEA6512639) | groundwater metagenome | collected 2019-01-08 | study: AquaDiva: Metagenomics assemblies of 32 groundwater samples
CCGGACGTCTACCGTGGTCTGCCCGCGCTGACGCTGCTTGAGAAGCAGTTCAGCAATCTTATGAAAGAAGCTAACCGCCGCCAGGGTCAATCTGGTCAAGTCCTGCTGCAATTCTTAGAGCAACGTGCTGATAACGCTATCTACCGAGCTGGTTTTGCGCCTAGTCGTAGGGCTGCTCGCCAACTGATGACTCACGGTCACTTTACGCTTAACGATGTTCGTGTTGATATACCTTCAATCCGCCTTAAGCCCGGTGACACCCTGACTGTTCGTCCTCACTCACTTAAGACCGAATACTTCAAGCAACTCGACGACATCAGTCCTGCGCCAAGTGAAATTCCAGGCTGGTTGAAGGTCGACCGCAAAAAAATCACCGTTTCGATCACCGGTTCACCGTCAAGAGACGACGCTGAACCAGATATTAATGAGCAGTTAATTGTTGAGTATTACTCACGCTAAAATAGGAGCAACCAATGTCAAATATTATTCATACCCCAGGTCTAGTCAAAGTCGACGACCACAGTGCCACCAGCGCTTCTTTTGCGATTGAGCCGCTGCACAATGGTTACGGTATGACTCTGGGTAACAGTCTGCGCCGCGTCTTGCTCTCCAGCATTGCTGGTGCTGCCGTCACGGCCTTTAAGATCGAGAACGTGACCCACGAGTTCACCAGTGTTCCCGGTGTCAAAGAAGACATCGTTGATATCATGCTGAATCTTAAAGGTGTGCGCTTCCGTGTCTATGGCAACGAGCCGCAGACGCTTCGTATCGTTAAGTCCGGCAAGGGCGTTGTCACGGCCAAGGACATCCAGACTAACGCCGATGTCGAAATTGTTAACCCCGACCACGTCATCGCCACTATTGACGAGGCCAAGGCTAAGCTAGTGGTTGATTTGGTTGTAGAAGTCGGCCGTGGCTATCGCACCATCGAAGAAGGCGCTGCCAAGAAGGCTAGTGACATGATTGCTATCGATGCTATTTTCAGCCCAGTGTTGCGAGTTCGATACAAGGTGGAGAATACTCGTGTCGGTCAAGCTACCGACCTCGATCGTCTGCTTTTGACCGTCGACACAGATGGTTCGATCACGCCTCAAGACGCCTTCGAAGAAGCTTCAGCTATCCTGGTCAATCAATACACAGCTCTAGCTGGTAAGACTCGCGTTGTAGCAACCGAAGTGCCAGCCGATGGCGGCGAAGCTCAAGATAACGAGTTTGGCGGTGACATGCTAGGTGACGAGACTACTGCTCTTAGCACTTCTATAGAAGACCTCAACCTCTCAGCTCGCACTACCAATGCTCTGATTAACAACGATATACACACCATTCGTGATCTGTTTGCCCTCAATGACGCCGAACTGCGCGACCTCAAAGGTTTTGGCAGCAAAGCTCTTGATGAAGTCAAAGAAAAGCTAGCGGAGTTGGAGCTCTAGGATGCATCGCCACGGATACCAGGGTCGTAAACTGAACCGCGAGCGCGACCAGCGCCGCGCACTTATCAAGGGTCTAGCTGACTCGCTTGTTAAGTACGAGTCCATCGAGACGACCTTGCCCAAGGCCAAAGAAGTCGTGCCCTACCTGGAAAAGCTAATTACCAAGGCCAAGAAAGGCGACTTACACAATCGTCGCCAAGTTCTTAGTGGCCTGCAAACCGTGGCTAGCGCACATAAGCTAGTTGACGAAATCGCACCCAAGCTCTCTAGCCGCGTCAGCGGACACCTGCGTATCGTTAAGACGACCACTCGTCGTGGCGACAACGCCCAGTTAGCTCGAGTTAGCTTCGTCGATGACCTTAAGTCAGCACCTGTGGCTAAGGCTGCCGCTCCTGCCACTGCCACCAAGGCCAAACCGGCTGCAGAACCCGCTGTAACCACCAAGGCCAAGCCAGCTGTTGCCAAGAAGGCCGCCACGAAGTCAGCAGTCAAAAAACCGGCTGCCAAGAAGGCTACCAAGCCTGCCGCCAAGAAGCCAGCAGCAAGCAAGAAAGAGGCCAAATAATGAAAACCTACAGCGCCAAGCCAACCGACGTCACCAGGCAATGGTATCTAATTGATGCCAGCGAAGCCCCACTGGGTCGTGTCGCTACCAAGATCGCTACTCTGTTAACAGGCAAGGGTAAAACCCAGTTCACTAAGCATATAGATTGTGGCGACTTTGTCGTCGTCATTAATGCCAAAGATACAGTCGTAACAGGTGGCAAAGAAACCAAGAAGATCTACTACCGACACAGCAATTATCCCGGCGGCCTCAAGGACGCAACTTTTGCCGAGAAGCAGGCCAAAGACCCAACTTTCGCTATCACCAAAGCTGTCCGTGGCATGCTGCCAGTTAATCGCCTAAGGGATGATCGTCTGTTGCGCCTAAAAGTCTACGCTGACGCAGAACACAATCATGCTGCCCAAAAACCAATTCTTATATCTGCAAAGGACACCAAATAATGGCCAAGAACAGCTACTTCTACGCTATCGGTCGCCGCAAGAGCGCCACAGCCCGCGTTCGTCTGCAAGGTGGCAAGGGTGCCATCACTATCAACGGCAAAACCGCCGCCGAATACTTCGCCGACAGCAAGTACCAACTAGCCAAGCTGCAGCAGCCTTTTACAGTTCTCGACAACGTCAACAAGTTTGACGTCAGTGTAGTTGTTTCTGGCGGTGGACACGATGGCCAGGCCGAAGCTGTTCGTCTCGGTATAGCCAAAGCCTTTGTCATTATGAACCCTGATTTCAAGAGCACGCTTAAGCGGGCAGATCTGTTAAGCCGCGATTCACGCGAAAAAGAACGCAAGAAGTTCGGCCTCAAGGGTGCTCGTAAGCAACGCCAGTTCACCAAGCGTTAAACTCGACCTACGTACTCTCAGGCTGCCAAGGTTGACACCTATTGACACGGTGTGATATATTACGCCACATGTCAAGATTCGAGAGCAACTACCAGTTTTGGTTTACCGGCATGTCAAATGGCGGTATGTTCCTAATATCTTAAACAAATAATATAAAGAACGACTATACCGCCCAAAGAGGCGGTTTTTTAGTTGTAATAATGGAGAAATAATGGAAGCACTTAGTACACATACACACCAAAGCGTTAAAAGTCTGCAGAGGACACTACAGGCTGATAAAGCGGCCTACACCGAATCTGTTGGCAAACGCGAGAAGGCACACATGACTGGCATATTAAATCATCCAAGTGGTGAGGGTACGGTTGTCAGGGTATTCTTTGGTGCGACCACACAAATGCCTGTGCGCGGCTTAGGTTATGTAACGGCGGCAAGTCGTATCGCCGAACACATTCCTCACTCACAGCTGCAAGTTATATTTGTTAACGGCCTTGGACACGAGATTAACGGTATTGATCGGGGTAGATCACGTCGCCAGGCAGAATTGCTAGCTGATTTGGGGCGAAAGTATCTGCAAGTTCATAAACCTGCCATGGCTGATAGGGTTTTATTTGGCGAAGACAACACGACTGAACTGATAACTGATTTGCAGCCAGTAGTCGGAGAAGTCATTGCCGCTGACTCCAGACTAACCGAGCAATTAGCGGGCAAGGGCTCTAAGCATGGCGGGGACTATTTAGCTTACAGCGCAGCTCATATTGCTTATCAGGAGATGGGCGTAATGGATCCTAGTCCTCTAACCTGTGACGATCCTAGTCCAGCAGCCGCAGACAGGATTTTGAATGTTGGCTGTCAGCAGGAGCACCCATTTTATGCCGTTCGGATGGCTGCGCGTCAAGCTATTAATGGCTCAGATTTAGTGCCGAGCGGCCAAGTGTTCACGCGACATGTGCTGCCTCCGTACTACATGTCGAGAAGTGGCGAGCAATTGCTTGAAGACGCCCTTGTCGACGGCATACAACTTGGTGTTGCAAGTGACCTGTCGGTTCGCCGAGATACGGACTATTTGTTGCAAGTAATGCCAGGAGAGGAGATCTGCCGTGCAATCTAAAAGACCAATTGTAATTCTGGGTGGAATGGGTCCACAGGCTTCCTCAAACTTCTACAAGCTGCTAATCGATAAATCAACCAAAGACTACCATGTTGTAAACAATGACGACTACCCAAACATAATTTTGCAATCACTGGCTGTGCCTGATTTCATCAGTGACAGAACACGTCAAGCCGAAGCCATACATCAGATGCGGCAGGCAGTTAGTCTTTCTAAACCAGCCAATCCTCTGGCAATCAGCATGGCATGTAACACGGCACATCTGTTTGTTGATGAGATAAAAATCAACGATAATCTGAACTTCGTGTCACTGATTGACGTTGTTGCAGATAGTGCTAAATCGGCAGGAATCAAAAAAGTTGGCTTAATGGCAAGCCCGGTTACCATAGCCACGGGGCTATATAGCGATGCCTTAAAAAAGCAGGGCATTAAGGTTGTAACACCTGCCAAAGCTGACCAGCAAACAACCGAATCGGTAATACGGGCTGTTATTGCTGGGCAAGCTGGAGCTGGCGAAGCTGCGAAGCTTGCAGATATTAGTGAAAAGCTGATTGGTAGGGGCGCTGAAGGCATTATTCTTGGCTGCACAGAACTACCGCTGGTGTTTAATGTGTTAGCGCCAGACTATCCTGTCTTTGATTGCCTTGATTTGTTGGCTGATGAACTGCTTAGCCGTTACTACCGCGAGTACGCTATACTAGGACAGAGATGAACAAACCTGTAATTTTGACCGGTCTTCGTGCTAACAATGATCTGCATATTGGCAACTATCTGGGCGCATTGCTGCCGATGGTTGACATGGCACGCACCAAGTCGGGCGAGTATCAGGTTAATCTGTTTGTGCCGGACTTGCATAGCTTCACTACGCCGATTGATCACGACTCGCTTCAGGTCGCCATTGCCCAGAACCTGCGGGTTTTCGCCGCCGCTGGACTACCCTTGGATAATTCCGACGTTCACTTGTATCGACAAAGTTATGTGCCAGCTCACAGCGAATTAACAGTTATTCTGAATAGCTTTACGGGCTTCGGTGAAATGCGCCGCATGACTCAGTTCAAAGAAAAAGTTCGGACGATGCGAGATGATTTTCTAGATGTTTTTGAAAAGTATGGGAATGTGGGCGGCATGACTGCCGAGCAAGCCAAAAAGACTGACGCTCTGGTGGATCCAATAAAAGAAGGCAGTGCGAGCGTGGGCCTGTTCGACTATCCAGTCCTGATGGCAGCCGACATTCTCCTGTACGGCGCGACCTATGTGCCGGTTGGCGATGATCAGACGCAGCACCTGGAGTTTACGCGAGATATTGCTGAGCGGATGAATAAGAAGTTTGCCACCGATCTCTTTGTTATTCCTAAGCCCGTCCGCGAGCAACACGAGTTCTTCGGTAAGGATCAAGGCCTAAGAATCAAAGATCTAGCCGACCCGACCAAGAAGATGAGCAAGTCTGATGATACTGGCAAGGGAGTGATCTTCATGACTGACACGCCTGAGGTGGCACGGAGGAAGATTATGTCAGCCACGACTGATAGTGTTGGCAAGATTAACTATGACCGCGACAATCAGGCTGGAATCGTTAATTTGCTTGATTTGTTAGCCTTGTTTGGCGGACGAGAGATCGTCGACATCAAGCAGGAATACGAAGGCCAAGATCAGTATGGTCCACTCAAGACAGCCGTTGCTGACGCTGTTGCAGAATTTTTGACCAAGTTTCAAGCCGATCTAGCGCGAGTCGATGAGCAGGCTATCCAAGCCAAACTGGTCGAGTCTGAGAAGCAGATGAACCAGCAGGCCAACGCCACACTGCTCAAGGTGCAGCAAGCCGTCGGCTTAAGGTCGTAGTGTGAGCAATCTCGAGCTTAGTCGGGCAGAGCGACTTGACCAATATGTTGTACGGCATAAGCCTAGTGTTAGTCGCAGTTTTGCAGTACGAATGATCGAGGACGGCGACGTTATTGTGAATGGCGAAGCCCAGCTCAAGGCCGGCTACAAGGTGCGAAAGACGGATGAGATTAGCATCAATTTTGACGAGACAAAAGCCATAGTTTTTCCCACCATCGAGCTGCCCATTATCTACGAAGATGAGGACTGCGTGGTTATTAATAAGCCGGTTGGACTGCTGACGCACAGCAAGGGGGCATTTAATCCAGAAGCTACGGTGTCAACCTGGCTGCGAAGTCGTATGAAAGCTCCGGAAGGCGAGCGAGCAGGCATAGTCCATCGTCTAGATCGTGCCACGAGTGGTGTTATGATCTGCGCTAAGACGCCTGAGGCTCTTGGCTGGCTGCAAAAGCAGTTCTCTCAGCGCAAGGTCAAGAAGAGCTATTATGCAGTAGTCGAAGGTGTTATGAAGCAGCCGGAAGCCATAATCGATATGCCAATTGAGCGTAATCCCAAGAAGCCTCAGACTTTTCGAGTCGGCAGCAACGGCAAATCTGCCCTAACAGAGTACAAAGTCGCCAAAACAAGCGATAAATACACCCTACTGGAGCTTAAGCCGACCACAGGGCGCACCCATCAACTGCGTGTCCATCTAGAGCACCTAGGACAGCCGATTGTTGGCGACACTTTTTATGATGGCGAACCAGCCGATAGGCTTTTTCTGCATGCCAGCAGCTTAGAGATAACTTTGCCCAATAAGGAGCGCAAAGTTTTCAATGCATCGTTGCCAGGCGAGTTTGAGGAGCTACTGAAGTCATGAAAGATCTGGTGCTACATCCGCTAACGCGTCAGCAGCTAGAGGGTTTTGTAACAATCCCGTCCCATGCCATGCTGCTGGTAGGTCGTGTTGGTAGTGGCAAACAGACTGTGGCTAGTAGATTGGCTGAGTTGGTTTTGGAGCTACCAACTGGCAGCCTCGATGAGTATCCGTACAAGTTGATTATCAACCCTGACGAAGGCAAGACTATTGGTATAGAAGCCGTGCGCCAATTAGAGCACTTCCTAAGCCTAAGGGTTCCCTCGAAGGGGCACAATCGAGTGGTCATAATTGAAGACAGTCATAAGCTGACAACTGAGGCTCAGAATGCCTTGCTCAAGACGCTCGAAGAGCCGCCAGCGGGCACCATAGTGATTATGACCGCCGCTCACGAGCAGTCATTATTACCAACAATTCGTTCAAGGGCTCAAATCATCCAGATCAAGAAGCCTGACGAGACGGCAATTAAGGCCCATTTTGAGGGGCATAACTTCGACATAGAAGATATTAAGCGTGCCTACGCTATCAGCGCAGGTCTGGTGGGTCTGATGTCCGCTCTGCTTGAACAATCTGACCACCCGCTAACAGAGGCCACCGATAGAGCGCGGCAGCTACTTAGTCAATCTGTTTATGAGCGTCTTCTAAGTGTCGACGAACTGGCCAAGCAGCGCGAATTAGCTATTGATGTGACGGCCATACTGCAACAAATGGCTCATATTAGCTTGCAAACAGCTACTGGCAAGCCAGCAGCCAAGTGGCAGGCTGTGCTTACAGCTAGCTACCAGTGCTCTCAAGATTTGGCCAGTAGCGCGCAGCCTAAGCTAGCGCTCACCAGGCTGATGCTTAATCTCTAAGTTATGGTAAAATATACTAACATATGTACGCTCTACTAATCATCGTAGTCTTCATCGCCTTGGCATATCACTACGGTCAGATCCGTGATGACGAGTTTGCCAATGTCTCGCGCAAAGTCGGCGATCGATTAGGCAAATTATGGGATATCGCCCACCAAGGCATGCGCGAGAACCGTTTCCTAAGAGCCGAGAAAGCTTTGTTAACAATCCTCAAGATTGACGAGAAGAACGCCGCGGCTTATAACCGCCTCGGCATCCTCTATGCCAAGCAGAAGGAATACCGTGACGCTATAGATTGTTTCGAAATCGCCTCCAGCATCGAAGCCACGCCCTCGAGTTTGCATAACTTGGGGCTTATTTATTACGAAACCGAGAATTATGAGAAAGCAGCTGTAGCCTTTGAGCAGGCGCTCAAGCTAGAAGATAATCTTGCCGCCAGGCACGTCGCCTACGCTAAGGTTCAAGAGAAGCTGGGCAATGATAAAATGATGTTCCAGGAACTCGAGAAGGCCGCCGAACTAGAGCCTAACCGAGAGACCTACAGCTTGCTTTTCAAGGCCTACACTAACCATGGCATGGAAGCCGAAGCTGATCTGATCAGCGATCGCCTCAAGAAGCTAAAGGTCCCCGCTGGGCGTCCCCGCCGTATCCTACGTCCTCGCCGTGTCGTCGTCTAACCCTTGACAAGTCTCACTGGCCAGAGCATAATAACAGAATATGTCAAGTCCGAACCAAGTAACTGGTTTTAGGCCTGAACTTACGCGGGAGTTGTATGCCGATGACCCAGGGAACCTCATACCGTTTATTCAAGCTGCGTACGGTGAAGCCTATCAGGCTGACACAGTAGAGAAGTATTTATACACATCAAGACTAATTGTACTGCGCAACAAGGCGGCCGAATTAGCTGGAGCAGCAGTCATAGACAAGCATCGGATAGTTATGACTGCACCTTCAGTTGATCGCGAAAAGTTTGGCAGTCGGATGGCGCTAAAGCTAAGGCTTCTGCAACAAAGTCGTGAAGATGGGCGTGCCCGGTGGGCGACAGTAGGTCTTAACTATCCAAAGGTTGAGGGCGTATATCGCCAAAGTGGGATGCAGCGAGTCAATAACCTAACTTATGCTCAGAGCCTGATAAATCAAATAGACACTACTGATATTCCTGTTTTTGAGTACGGCGAAGACGGACTGGTGACTATCTCGGGTCCATCGGCTGCTCAGCCTGGGTATCGTCAGATGATTCTAGCCTGGTCTCAGTAGTCTCTGCATCACTTTGTTCTCCCACTCCACTTTCTTCTACTCTCGTCATACCTGTCTCGCTGTCAGTTTGGCTGCTGGTCTTAGTTTGGCTAGCAGCTGCCTCGGCCTTCATCTCTTCAGTGACTAGGGGGACAGTAAAACTAAAGCTAGAACCTTTGCCCTCTTCTGAGCTATCTAAAGCTATAGTGCCGCCCATGTTTTCAATCATTTTCTTGGATATATATAGACCCAACCCTGTACCGCGTGTCGTATCTCGCGTAATAAGACTGCTGCCGGCTTGCTGAAGTTTGCGGAACAAGTATTTTTGCGAGTCCAAAGCTATGCCGCGACCAGTATCAATGACGCGTACTCTGACCATTTGTCCGGAGGCGGAATTTTCGACAGCTGTCTTAATAGTTATACCTCCTTGATCAGTGAACTTAGCAGCATTCCCGACTAGGTTGTAGACAACTTGTTTGAGACGGTTAATGTCAGCCCAGACCTTAGGTAATGTGTTGAGGGTGTGAACATCCGTGTTAAGGTATATGTTTTTCTCATTGAGAATAGGCTTCATCTCGTAAGCCACATTTTCGATAATTTCTTCTAGGCTGACTTCCTGGTATTCGAATTTTACCTTGCCCTGTTCTAGTCTGGACATGTCCAAGAAATCGTTAACGATCCCAATAAGCCGCACTGAACTTTCATGCATATCTTCTACCATTTCTTTGAGTTCAGAGTCTTTCATAGCCTCCTGATAGAAGTCCAGGATCATAGAAGCATTCCCCTTAATAGAGGTCAAAGGCGTCCTTAACTCATGAGAGGCTATAGAGAAGAACTCGTCTTTAGAGCGCTCTAGAACCTTCTGTTCAGTGACATCTTCTACTAGGACTACCGTACCGATGATCTTATCTAGCTGCACCATGATAGGTGCGCCAAAGATGGCTATGACCTTGTCGCCATAAACAATATCTTTGATGTGAAAGGCTTGTCCAGACTCTTGGCATTGATGAACCTGAGTTGTCAGGTCAAAATCCGGAATAGTAGCTAGACTTTTTTCAACAATATCCAGCGTTAGACCCAGCCTGGAATCATCATCCTCGATGCGGGACTCGTGAAGGTTAAGGATGCTCAGCAGTGCGACATTGTATGATATGACATGAGTGTTTTCAAAGGTCATAAGCAGGCCGACATCAAGGCTGTTAATTGCAGCCTCAAGGCGGGCATGCTCTTCTTTGATTCTAAGCGTATACTGTCTGTTCTGATGCACAAAGTGATTAAATGCCAATGACAAAACCTGGAACTCATCGCCGGTGTCGACCGATGGCGGCGCGTATTTGCCAGTCCTCGTGGCTTGGCGGACAGCCTCGATAAGTGAATTTATAGCGTTTGTTAATAGTCTGTTGAAGGCGGTAATTGCCACAATCGATAGCAGCACAATAAACAGGCTGCAGGCAGTTAAGAAGCTTATTATCTTGTAGAGCGGACTGTAGTAAGCAGCTTCGTATATAACCACTATAAGTCGTTTATTACCGTATGGCTCGACGATTATAAGCTTTAGATCGTGTTTAAGATCGCGAACATAACCCCTCTCCATATATTTTAATTTTGAATGGCTTCTTGGTGTGATGTATTTGATCGGCAGCTCTGCGTCTTCGTTGATCAACCAGGCTTTGTTTTTGCCATTGTTTTCCAAATCGCGTAGATCCAACGACCTGCCCTTATTGTTCGCCTCGGCAATGCTGCTTCGAATATTGTTGCGAGTATCTTCCAGAAGGTTATTTTTTGTGACTGACTGGAACGACTGGATGAAGACCATAATCATTAACGAAAGGCTGGCCAAGGTGAGTAATGTAACAACTCCAAATACCTTGCGTGAATACTTTCGCCTTAACGCGTCGTCTAGTCCGTACTGATTAATTAATTTTGTTCTTACAGGCCCTAAGAAGTTATCAATAACCAAGTATTGGTAGAGTGCAACGAATAATGATAGCACCAAACCTATACCAACATTCTTGACAGTCTCGATATTAGATGCATCAGCCCAAAAATGGACCTGCATGGTGCCGACTATGTAGCCAAATATCGTGAAACCGGACATCCGTAGCGCCACGTTGAGCGGGAAGTTAAGCATTCGCCTATAGAGGCGTGCCGGATCATCAGCATGGCCAGATGCCACATACCTGGTTATTGGCATGAAGATATATTGGCTGATTGAATAAGTTATACCGGCTATTATGAAAACCTCCCAGTAATAACCGAACGCTATCACCCTAAGCTGCTCGGAGTTAACGTTTATTGTCATAAAGTGATAAAAAATGCCTATCAACCAGTACCAAACGACTGCGCTGACCCACTCAATCATTAGCAGCTTAGTATTGATGCTGAGCAAATGCCGCTTTTTCCAAATGGCTGTCATTGACACAGCGATCACGGATAGTAGCGGAATGGTTAGCGCGTAGAATGTAAAAAAAGTGAAATCCCAATCGTTTGCAATGCTAACGCCGACATAACCGCACACCACGAATGTGGCCAATATCATTATCGTGACTGGCGCGGCAATTATGGGTAGAGACCCGCGAAGGGTGGTTTGGGCGGTACTAACCGGCTTCATTGTTCTTGTCACCACTTTCGTTGTTACCGTTGTCGTTATTTCCCCTCGTCATCCCCGTCTCACTATCAGTCTGTTCGCTGCCACTGACTTTAGTGGCTT
>ERZ1292625.2275-Hain-H41-01um-R1-2275-length-18384-cov-5_pt2 | contig 11435 bp, 13 predicted proteins | sample MGYA00564400_ERZ1292625 | MGnify/ENA primary metagenome ERZ1292625 (study PRJEB36523, sample SAMEA6512639) | groundwater metagenome | collected 2019-01-08 | study: AquaDiva: Metagenomics assemblies of 32 groundwater samples
AATTTAAATCTAAAAGTAATGGTTGTTTAAAAACTCATCTTTGGCAAGTACATTCCAAGGGCGATGGATCTTATTTCTATTGCGAAGAAAATAAATGCGAATTTAAATCTAAAAGTAATGGTTGTTTAAAAACTCATCTTTGGCAAGTACATTCAAAAGGAGACGGAAAATACTTTCTATGTGAAGAAAATGGATGTGAATATAAATGTAAAAGTAGTAACCATATGAAACGTCATCTTTGGCAGGTGCATTCTGAGGGTAATGGAAATTATTTTGAGTGTAAAGAAGATGGATGTAATCTTAGATTTAAAAGCAATAGTAATTTAAAATCTCATTTATGGAGTGTGCACTCCAAGGGTGACGGAAAATATTTTTACTGTACCGAAATCGGTTGTGAATATAGATGCAAAAGAAATGATGATTTAAAGAAGCATATATGTTTTGTTCACAATAAAGGCAATAAATTATGTGATTACTGTGCAAAAAAATTTTATAAAACATATTCTTTTGAAGACAAGAATGCTTCAACAGTTCACATTTGTAAAACTTGTCATAACACAGCGACTGGGAAAAAAATTAGAGTTGAACATCAACTTGTACATTACCTTGAAAAAACCGAATTAAAAGATTTCATTATATCAAAAGATAAAATAATCAAACATAATAATTGTGAGACGAAAAGAAGGCCTGATGTTATCATCTCTGTCGATGTCGATTTTCAGATCATTATTGAGTGTGATGAAGATGGTCATAACGATCATAACGAAACGTGTGAAACCGGAAGAATGAATGAGATAATGGATGAATTTGACGATTCAAGAGTCGTTTTTATTCGTTGGAATCCAAATAATTTCTATATAGGTGAAGTAAGACAAAAGATTAATTTCCAAGACAAACTCGATCTTCTTTTGAAGTTGATTAGAAAACTATGTTTGCAACGCACAACAATGGATGACAACACTATAATTTATTATATGTTTTATAACGATTTCTCTCATTTATTTTCTAAATCACTACCAAATAAAAAGATTTTTTCCGAAGATGATATTTAGTTTTTTAATTTCATCAATTAAAAAACTTGAGTTCAACCATTATTACACCAATGTTTTCCACATTGAGTACAACGTACAAACAAGGTTAATTGTTCGTCTCCTGATCTCGTCTGCATTTGAGAACAGAAGGTTTTATAACTTCCGCAATTTTTACACTTAATTATACCTTCATTAATACTAAATGGTTTAACTAAAAATTCATTCATCTCGACCATCTTCTGAGCGATTTTCTCATATACATCATCACGCCATTCCACTTTTCCTTCTTTTAATACTTTATAAGCATACATTGGGTTTTGTTTTGAAATGTTTCCCATAACTTGAAAAAGAATATGATTATATCTTTTTTCGTCACCCCCACAATAATCAAAAATCAGCTTTTCAGCCGTCTTCACATTATTTTCTTTGGCGATTAAAGATGAAAGCACTTTACAACCTTTCTTTCTAATTTCTGAAAAATCGTTTTCAACTTCCATTTTGTTTTCTTTTGAAAACAAAATTAAAAAATCATTTTTTAAAAATTAACTATTTTGTTGAGTTTGTTAAAGATTTAACATAACAGTTCTTCCGTTTTTTGGCGCTCTTCCTCTATTAAAAATTATTTCGATATGGCAAATTCCCGTCGTGCATGCAGGTTGAATAACCATTTCTAATTTGAATCTCGACAAGTAATCCTTAAAAAAAGTTTCGAATTTTTCAAATGTAATAAAAAAGGTTCCTTTTTCTCTATCATCACATGTAACATAAATATTATCAAAATCAGCTGGAAAAGGCACGATTACAGATCCCATAGAAATTTCATGAAAATTTTCTGTAAGTCGTTTATTAAACTCTTTAATAAATCTGTTTTCAAGCATCTTTTGCTGTAAGGAAATGTTTTTTTCGACCAACTCATTTTTCAAAATTAATGCGTTGATTACAGAACCTGTTTCATCTCTAAGAATTTCAGATTCTTTATTGGTGTTTTCTAATTGTGTTTGATATACCTTGAATTCCTCTTTATTATTATTAATTCTAAATTCGATTTGAGATTGATTTTCCATTTTGATTTCAGTTTTAAATTTTTTTAAAAATCATTTTTAAAAAATGATTTTTAAAACCAAAAACAAAGTTTAAAAATGACAACAATCACAACTGTTCTCGCCATAGGAGATACACATTTTAAAACAACCAATATTCAAGAAGTTGATTTATTCATTGAAGCCATCATTAAACTTGCAATTCAATTAAAACCAAATCTTATTGTTATTCTAGGTGATGTTTTGGACACTCATGAACGTCTCCACACAATAGCTCTAAATAAAGCTTTGTTTTTTATTGATCAAATGAGAAAAATATCGCCAACAATGGTTCTTGTTGGCAACCATGATATGATATCTAATCAACAATTTTTGACGACTAATCACTGGATGAACTCTATGAAAGAATGGGATAATGTCACTGTAGTTGATACTACAACACAAAAAACAATCAATAATCATCTTTTCACTTTCGTTCCTTATGTTTATCCTGGGAGATTTATTGAAGCATTAGATTACTGTAAAAATTGGAAAGAATCGACAACCATCTTTGCACATCAAGAATTCTACAGTTGTAAGATGGGGGCAATTATTTCAACTGAAGGCGATAAATGGAGTCTTTCGTTTCCTCAAGTCGTTTCAGGTCATATTCATTCTAATCAAACAATTAATAATGTCTATTATTGTGGTTCGTCTATTCAATATGCCGAAAACGACCATAACATCATACCTGTTTTTACTTGGCCAAACAACACTTCCAAAAAATACGAACTTAAAGAAGTCGATCTCAATCTTCCAAGAAAAAAGATTCTTTACAAAGACATTTCTGATATTGAAAACATCAACATAGAAAGGACTCAAGATAAGATCAAACTGTCTCTTACTGGAAATCAAGAAGAATTCAAGGCATTCAAGAAAACAAAAAAATATAAAGATCTTGTTAAAGACGGAATTAAAGTAGTTTTCAAAAATAAAAAAATTAATTTTGAAATGGATGAGAAAGATGAAAACAACGATAATGAAACGAAACAAGAATCACCCCTTGAAGTTTCTGAAAACGATTTTCAAGACATATTGAAACGATTAATCATAAACCAAAAAGATAAAAATCTTTTTGAGATATACGAACTCATCATCAATGATAAAAAAATAAATGCAACCGATATTATGTTTCTAAATTAATTATTTTTTGTAAACCGAATGTATGTTTTGAATAAGAAAAAAAGAAAAACCGAATAAAAAAGCTTTAATTCCAGAAAAGATATAAATAGAATTCATTGAAGACGGAAAAAACTTTTTTATAAGATCATCTATCTGAGGAAGACAAAAGATAAGATACAATCCTATTACAAAAAGCACATCTTTAGTTCCAGAAATTACTTTTGATAAAAAATTTTGTTTTTCTTTAAAAAGAACATTCGCAAGTTGTAGTTCGCTATGAGAAACAACATTATCGTCTGTTGGTAGTTTATCAATGGAGTCAGAGTTTGTGTTAAATACTAATGACATTTTAAAATTTAAAATATCATTTTAAGTTTGATTAGAATAAAAATGTCTTTTAGTATTTCAAAACTACAAAATTTGATTCAATCTAATGGGTTCATTATCAAATCGTATTTTACAATGGATGGGATGTGTTTCTACATAGAACTGTATTCCACTCTATATGGTGATACTTTTTTTCTATATATACCTTCCAAGTATAATTTCAGTATGAAGGAAGATGACAATACTTTTAAAATGAAATATATAAACAACAAAGATCTTGAAAATATAGACGAAAATGGAATCGTCGAAGAACAATATGGAAACAATGTTTTAGCCTTGGATTCAAATAATATAGAAGAGCAACTTGAAGACAATTACAAGCATTCAATTTCAATTAAAAATATTTCTTTGTCAGATCTTTTTCAAATTAAAAATGTTTTTAAACAGGTTAACAGGCTCAGATATTCCGTTCAAAATTTAAAATATAAACTTGGAATTCAGTTTAAAAATTATTTTTGTTCAATAAGACGTGATGATACTATAAATTGTTTCTTTCTTAAACATTATAAATCGTCCACAAAGAAGAGGTTGATTATAATTGTTGATCTCGAGACATTTTATTTGAGATTGGATAAGATACAAGAAGACATATCGACGATTAAACATAGTATCTATAAAATTTTAAATAAAAATCAAAGCATAAATACAGATACTTTAAATAAAATGTTCGAATCAAATTCGAAATCTAGTTCGAATCAAATGGTTCAGATATCACAGCAAATAGCTTACAAACATTTCGATTACATAAACAAGATACAGAATGTAGAAAACATGCTAAACACGATGATTGAAGCACAAAAAACCCTAGGAAATAGTATTAAAAATCTCGAAACTGGATCACCGACTGACAATTTCAATACAGATGTCAATAGAATTTACAAGAAAAACCAAATTGAAAAGGAACTTGAAAAAATATTAAGAATAAGACAAGAGCTACTGTCGGTTTCCATTCAACTCAAAGAAGAATGTGATAATAACTTTCTCAATGTAGACAATATACTATTCGACAACAGTGTTATGCTCGAAAGAATCATAAAAAATTTTTCAGCTCTTCAAGAATTTTGTTAAATAAAATTTTTTCTTAAATAAAGAAAATGTATATGTATAATCCACAAGGTCAACGTGTTCCAGTTAATGCTGGACCTATGATGAATCCCAGAATGGGATTCCCTGGATCATCAGCATCGCCATCTGATAAATCCAAGAAACAAAAAATGATTTGGATTATTGTCGGTATTCTAGCTTTACTTCTCATTGCAATCATTGTCTATATGATGATGAAAAAGAAGAAAAGTTCGTCTTCAATGAGCTTCATGAGAAGACCACAAACTTTTGGATTTTCTTTCTATTAAAAATTAAATTTAAAAAAATTTAATTTAAGAAAAATGAGTTCAGCTTTGAATGCCTTTGATTTTAATTCGAAAAATCAAAAAATGATTGAACATAAGCAAAATTTATCGAAATTTTATAACATTTATAAACTTATAAACTGTGATTCCAAGACAAATCTTCCCTTGTTTTTAGATCTCTTGAACAAAAGTGAAAAAGAAGACATTAACTATACTATGAAATCTATTTTTTATATCAGAAATTGTAGAGGTGGTCAAGGGCATAAACGCCTCGGAAGATATGGTTTTGTATGGATGCTTTTGAACCATCCAAATGTCTTGGAAAAGAATCTAAATTCTATTGTCGAGTTTGGACGATGGGATGATTTTTTTTATTTGTTTCCTTTCGCAGTAAATCTGAAAGAAATAGAAATAATAGAAAAAAATTATATGACAAAAATAATTAAAAAAGAAGACATAATTCGTGTTCAAAATAAGATTGTCGACTTTGTCATAAATCAGCTAAAACAAGATAGGCAAAACATGCTTCAAAACAAATCTTTTTCACTTTCTCTCTGCTCAAAATGGTTTCCAACAGAAAGAGGAATGCTAGATAAGAAGTATGGTATTTATTTTTATATTGCAAAAAGAATGAAAATGTCTTGTAGAAAGCTTCGAACAAAATTTATTACACCGCTGAGAAGACATTTATTTTTGACAGAATCGTTGATGTGTAAAAAACTTGCTTTCTTCATAAACCCACGAGAAGTTTTTGCGAAATGTTTTAGAAAGAATATGAAGACATTCAGTAGGCTTAATTATGTAACATATAAATTAATAACAATGAACTGGAAAATACACATCACTTCAAGTTTTTTGTTAACACTTATTGAGAAGACAAGAAACGTTTCAAAAAGAACTAATTATATTAATAGAATATGGAATCATGTTTTGGCTTACTTCGATTCGTTGAATGTAAATAGAAAAACCATTTGCGTAGTTGATGTATCACCTAGTATGATGATTTTTCCTAAAGCATTTAATAGCGCCTTGTTAATAGCTTTAATTATATCTAATAACTCTGATTTAGAATTGAAACATAAAGTTATTAATTACAGTGACAATCCAGTTTTAACTTCTATTTTTGAAAATAATATTGGTGACAGACTGAGATATCTTTATAATCTTAATTGGTCTTATAATCTAAACACAAAAAAAGTTTTAGATATTGCAACTGAAAATAAAGCTGAAAAAATAATAGTTATATCAGACAGAAAAACGAATTTTGAAAGAGAAAGAAAGGGGGAAATTAAAATTATCAATTGGTGTATAAACTCTTCTTTTATAAGAAAAGAAAAAAATGTAGACAATTATGTTGGTTTTTCCAATACTATGATCATGAATATTTTGACAGAAAATAATATTAGTGAAGCTGAATACTGCTTTGATAAATTAAATAATATTAATTTACTAATTTAAGTTTATGTTGAACTTAAATTAATGATATTTCAACTGAATGAATCACGCTTAAACCAGATGATCTAGCGTGTATCATAATAGCTGTTTTAGTAGTAGGTAAATTTTCAAAATTTGTCCAATCCATAACCGTGGTTCCGGTTTCACAACAAAAAAAATCACCTATAGTTTGATTTGTATCCCTTCTTGTTGCTGTTAAAAATAATTCATTTTCCACATCTAAATATAAAAATATTTTAGAAAGTTTATAAGTTTCACCGTTGTAAGGAAAGGTGAAAAGAATTTGATCATTGTCACGAACCGAAGAATTTAAATTTAGAAGTAAAACTTTTTCACTCTTTCCAGGGTCGCCTTTGTCACCCTTTTCTCCTGGTTCACCTTTATCACCTTTATCACCTTTATCACCCTTTTCTCCTTTCTCACCTTTTGGCCCGTTAATTGTTTGAATTACACGTTCTTTAACATTGATAGATGAAGACGATGAAGACGATGAGGATGATGAGGATGATGGTGCAATAATTTTACTTATTTTTTTTTTAAATTTTTCTGGATGTGCATCGATATATAGAGCTAATTCATTCTTTTTAAAAGACGGGTTTTCAGATCCTTTCTTCTCATGAAAAATAGCTTGAGATGTTGGTTCCTCTTTTAATACTGGTTGCATACGAAAAGTCATTTGATTTTATTAATATGAAAAAGTATTTAAAACGTAAATAAACTACATAAATGTCTGAAAAAATATTTGATAATAAACATCTTATTCATATCGGCGCTGAGATCGTCGTCATTGCTGGAATTTCATTTTATCTTTCATCGAAGATTAAAAAACAACAAAGCATCATCGAAGAACTTTCTCAAAAACTAGAAGATCAAGAAGATAGATTACAAAAGACAAATCGCCTTGCAGTTGATTTGAATAATGGTATTGCAGGTTACATTAAAAAGAACGACGAACAGGTTAACATGCTCATTAATACAATAAATGATCTAAGAAAAGATTTAGATAGACAATTGAAGGTTCAAGTTCAAGAAGAGAAGAATGAACGAAATGATCGAAATGAACGGGTTGAAAAGAAAGAAAGAAACGAACCTGAAACCGTTTCGAAAAAAGAGAAAAATGTAAATCAAAGAAAATCATCAATGAAATCACCAAGTGCAACGCTAGATCCGCTTGAAAAAATATTTTTAGAGACCATGAAAATGACTCAAATTCCATTTCAAATGGAAAACAGACCAAAAATTCAATTCTCTTTAGGAAGAAATGAAACTAGAGCAAAGGTAGAAGAAATTGAAGAAAAAAAATCAAAACAAGAAAACAAAAACGTGAGTGAAGAACAAAACGAACAAAATGAAGATAACGAAGATGATGATTGCCAAGACATAAGTGATAGTGAACTAGATGAAGAAATTCAAGATGAGTTGAATGAATTGAACGATTTAAAGACGAAAACTTCACTCTAAAGTGAAATGTTTAAAACAATAAATAGAACTGGAAATACAAGGTCAACTGATAATAAAATTCACACATATTCATCATGGGAATATGTCTATTTTCCACATGTTAAAACCATTCAATCATTACTAATTCAAGCCATAGAACAGTCTGAGGTTGAAGATGATTTCGATGTTGATTTCATAAAATCAAACGCGTTTATGCTTCAATTTCTTAAGTTTATTTATGACAATTCATCAAGAAAAGTAAATAAAGATTTTTTTAAAATCATGGAAACAAAAGAACATAATTCAAACGAAGAACTGTATTCGAAATACTTTTTTTGGTTATTAAATAAAGAAGACGATGAAGATGATACCGAAAAAGAGAAACAAGAGAAAGATGAAAATAGCGAAGATGAAATTGATTTTGAAAACAATTTATCGGAAAATGAAATCATATTTACCCTTTATAATATCATGAAATGCTATATAAACTACAATAATTTGTATATTTTTGAAACTGGAAATGCATTGAAATTGTTTAGATTTTTTGTTGAATTGAAACACAATTAAATTATTTTTAAAAATAATTTAATTTTTTATTTAAAGTTGTAGTAATCTTTTCAAATGCCACCAAAAGACATAACTGTTAATATTATTAAAGTTCCTCTGTCAAATTCAGAAAAACACAAGGAATATCCTCAAGTTTTCAAGCTTATGCCTCTGTTGTATTTGGAATTAATCGAAAACAAGGCTAAAATAAAACAAGATTTAATCAATAAAAACTACGTTCCACCAACCGATATAACAGCTTTAAAATCTATGAATAATCTTTCAAACGAAAAGAAATCTGTTGAAAAAGGCGACGATAAAGATAAAAAAATCGAAAAAATAGAAAAAATCGAAAATAAAAAGAATGAATCAACGCATTCTACACCTAGTATTTCAGATTCGAGTGAAAAAGAAAATGATTCTTCTTCTTCAGAAAAATCAAAAGATACAGATTCGAAGCACACATCAAAACATTCATCAAAGCACGCTTCGAAGCACGCATCGAAACATACATCCGAATCTGATAATTCGGATTCTGAATCTGAGAAAGGAAACGATGATAGAAGTAGAAAAACAAGTTCATCAGAAAACTTATCTGAAAGGTTAAAAGAACTTTTACAAAAAGAGAAAGATTCAAGTCAAAGTGTAAGTGAAAAATCTGAAAAATCAGAAAAATCCAATCAATCTAATAAAAAAGAATCGTCATCCCATCATTCAAAGTTTACACCATATGATAAATACAAGAAATCTGTCGAGATTGTCAAACCTGTTCCAACTCTTGCAGAGCTTGAACAAAAAGGTAAGTTCAATCCAACACATGAACTGAGAGATATCAATCAAATTCCAATTAGCGAATATGATGAAGATGACAAAAAGAGAGAATTACTCTTCAAATTTGAACTTTTGAAAAAATCTTATAAAAATGTTTCTGTTCCGATTCCAGATGTAACTGTTCATACGCCTTTTGGTGAAATGCAGAAACTATATGATGGAACTGTAAGAAGACTATCTTTAGATACAACAGTTGATAACTACAAAAACTACCTTATTTATGGGTTTATGATAACAGAATATTTTTTTGGTAGTTTTCTAGGTTTCGATATGGCTGGTTTCACACAGCAACAAATGGTAAATATGCACAGCTATGAAAAGCTTCTTATCGAGCTTGGTGAAAAATCGTATGTTCCAACTGGAAGCAAGTGGCCAGTCGAACTTCAATTACTATTCTTAATTGTCGTAAATGCTGGTATGTTCATTGTTGGAAAGATGATTTCCAATAAATTAGGTTCGAACATGATGGGAATGATCAATAATATGAACAATAAACAACCTGAACCGAGTGTTCAGTTTAACAAACCAAAACGTAAAATGAAAGGGCCAGATAACCTTGAAGAAATTAAGGAAATAAACGAAATTAACAACACCAATTCTCAGGTCAATGTTCCATCTTCATAATTCAATTGACTTTAATTTTTAAAAATGAAAATTAAAGTTTTTATTTTATTAAATAAAGTGAATTTATTGATGACAAAGTTTCAACTTGCTTCCGACCTTCATATTGAAGCGTTTAATGATGATATAAAATCTGAAGATTTTATCGTGCCTTATGTTGATCCGATTACTAATGAGAAATGTGAAATATTAATCTTAGCAGGTGATATAGGTAGAATAACTCGTTTTGAACAAATTAAATCTTTTCTAAAAGACGTGTGTTCCAAGTTTAAATTGGTTCTTTATGTTCCGGGCAATCAGGAATACTACAAAGTAGATGGTATGAAAAGATACACTATGGACGAAATTAATTTAAAATTAAAACAACTCAAAAAAGAAATTCCGAATCTTCATATTCTAAACCGTAAAATAGTTATAATTAATGATGTTTGTATACTAGGTTGCACGTTATGGAGTCATGCTTCAGTTCCAGTTCCAAAATTTATAATTAAGATACCAGATATGACTACAGAAAAATATAATAATCTACACAGAAAAGAATTAGAATTCATTAAAAAGGGCATTGAATATGCCAAATCAAAGAATCTAAAATTACTAGTTGTTTCACACCATTGTCCCAGTTTCGATTTTATTCAAGACAAAACAACTCAATTCAGTTGCTTTTATGCTTCCAATCTTGATTATTTGTTTAATGATGAAACAAACAGTATTCATACTTGGGTTTTTGGTCATTGTCATAAAAACTTCGATGTCGATATCAATGGAACACATTTTCTTTCGAATCAGAAAGGAAAAGGAAAAACGCTTGCAGACAATTTTTCGAAAAATAAAATATTTGAAGTTTAAAATTTTTTTAATTTATTAATAAATTAAAATGTCGAAAAAAACCAAAAATATCACGGATTTTACATTGGATGATTTTCTTCGTGAAGATCAAAAAACGGAAGAAAGACAAAAGTATTTAATTAATGGTATGGAAAAGTCTGGTTTTTTAATTTCTGAAAAATCTGCCTTTCTTCCTGGTAAAGACGAAGGAAAACTTAAACCAAGAGAAATGACAGCTAAAAATATATTTTTAGCTGCAACAACCAGGAAAAACATTATACAAAAAGAAGATAAAAAACTAAAACAAGATCTTGATGATTTAACCTCATATCCTCTATCAAGTAAATCATCAGAAGAGAAAGGCACTTATCTTCAAAATATTTTGAGAAACATGAATGATGCTTCTGGAAATACAATTGGAAATATTGATAGAAAAAGAAAGTATGAAGCCATTATAGATATTCTTATACTTGAATACAAATATGGACTTGACTGGCATAACTTTTTGGAAAAAAGACAAAGTAAAAGCGGATCAAAAAGAAGTGGAGAAGAAGCTCTTGATGCCCCATCGATTGCGCTAGGAAGACTAAATAAAACACTAAATAAACAAGACGATATGGCTGGTTTTGTAAACGAACAAGGTGACGACGATGATGACGGTTTTGTAAACGAACAAGGTGACGACGATAATGGCGATGACGGTTTTGTAAATGAAGAAGAAATTAAAGAAGCCATTTCATGTAATGAAA